>Ga0058701_10002163_pt1 | contig 14690 bp, 7 predicted proteins | sample AgamicOrMae_FD_97039 | JGI IMG/M metagenome (GOLD analysis project Ga0058701, IMG submission 97039) | Agave microbial communities from Guanajuato, Mexico - Or.Ma.e | ecosystem: Host-associated > Plants > Phyllosphere > Phylloplane/Leaf | place: Guanajuato, Mexico | collected 2012-06-04 | reverse complement strand
CCGGTTCTGAGCCGATTCTGAGCCACCGCGGCGCAGCCGGTTCGCAGCCGGTTCGCAGCCCGTTCTGAGCCACTTGACCCAGCCAGTTCTGAGTCGGTTCTGAGCCAATTATTTTTACTGGGGAAGGTTCAACTTTCTGTGTTTAATCTTCGGTTACCGAGCGGAGCTAAAATAGAGCGAGGCACACGGCATGAAATCTGTTGACCTAGTTTGACCGTTGCCAAACTAGGTCAACACTAGAGGTAGCGGCAGGACGTAAATGAAAGCTTAGGGTGGATCACAGATGAGGAAAATATTGTCTATAAAACTGAGCACACAATTTAAATCTGTAAAAATCTCTGATATTCAGTGAAAATTCACTGAATTTCTGTGACTCTCACTGATTCAAATTTCGAGTGCAGTAACCAAACATGTGAAGAGGGGTACTGGGTCGATCTACTGCATATATCGTTGCAAAAATTACACCCGTCCTAGATTCCAAAGTTTGGTCATAGGAAAAAGTCGTGTTTTCCGTATTTTAAAAACACAAAAATTCCTCATAAATGCTAAATGCTTGGAGGTCGAGTTTTTATCGGTAGTAAATGGCTATAAACGGTTAAAATCAAAAGCGAATACAAAGTTAATAAATTGTGATAATGATGAATTGATGGTGGAAGCACGGTCCCAAGCATTACGCGGCAATGATTTCGTTATCAGTAGACTACCATTAAGCCAGGTACGCCCCGATAACAGCGCAATAACATCGCTGACGCCTGCCTCTCGCTTCCAGACCCGCAACGCTGCATTTTTTCGCCTTCTCGCGCTTTTATCCGCATATTCAGCTCTGCAAGTCTCGCTCAACGTCGTAATACTAGAGCATGCGAAAAAAATGCAAGAAGATGCCGTTCACAGAGGTTAGATTACGTGGGATTCGCTGATAACACTTATCACTGAACCCGGGCCGGGAACCGGGGTTCGCAGGTTACATCTTTAATACAGTGCCGTTTGAAAGGGAACAAAGGTAGGCCTAGTATGGCAAGGACGGCGGCGATGTTCCGCTACGCAAGCGATGAATCGGCAACGCCGCTTCGGCTGCCTCCGGCTGGGTTCGAATCTCCCGCGCGCACTTCGGCTGACATGTGAGCTCGGGGACCGGTCGAGACGCGATCCCGCGACCGGCGAGGCGGCACGACGGACAAAGTAAACACGGGGTTTACATTAAGAAGGCTGTTTCACATGCACGTTTTACTGGGGGAAAACGATAACAAGGAACCGGTAACGTTTAACGACGTTAAACGAAGTTTTGGAGATTTATAGGGGCGACGACAGATATGTCACGTGAGACCTCAAAGTGTTCTTACCTTAAAACATTAAAGTTGGATTGTCTGGCTCATGTGTTCCACTTTGCGCGGCCAAATCGGCGTAGAACAAGGGGTATAATCTACGTGTAGTGTAGTTTATATCCTCGTGTAATAATTAGCGGTAGAATTAGGGTAGAACCTACAAGAGGTAGAAAGTTCAATGCCCAAAACTGACAGTGCCATGCTTGTAAACATTTCCACTAGAGCAAAGCTTTCTAGACGTTTGACCTATTGACATGTTGAATCAGCGATGTGACAAATGAGTTCTATTAAAATAAATATTTTATTGCGATAAAACTCGAAATTAGTGTGATCGACTCGTTGATCGATCTTGGAAATAGATACGGCGGAATAACTCCGAGGAAAAACACCGGTGAGTTGAGGTATGAGAAAAAAATTCAACAGGTACATGACACCAAGGACAGTGTTGAAAGAGTTCGGAATTTGGCCAAATTTAGTCACGTCAAATCCGAAAGCATTAGCGACAATCGAGCTAATATAATAACCTATGTAATTGATTACTCATGAGCTGACTGGTCAAACAGGATTATTCGACAGAGTTATCTTTACCGGTTAAAAAGTTAACCACGTTTAAATATGACCAAAATCTGGTAAGAGTGAAGAGAGGCATATCATTATCACGTAAGCCGTGAGAGATCTCCAGGACTTAACTCGCGATTAAGGTCGGAGCTTAACGCATAAAAAATGGAGGCTGCGAGCACTTGAAACGATTTCGCCTTAAATGAGAGATTAAATTTGATTAATAATGACGTTATGGAGAGCAGAGCCAAGTTCCTTTAGCAAGATGCCTCGCCTCTCCTCGCTAGAAAGTGAAATAAAATGATTAATCGCCCCGACGTCGGCATGTCAGCCGTTCTGCATGAACTTGATCTTCATCCAACACACGACATGCATCACGTGGTCTAAACATCCTACAAATTACCAACGTCAATATTTGTTCCCACCTTCGTTTAGGAAGCTGATGGCCCCATTTTGCCCCGCGTAAACGTAAACAAACTGCCGCGCGGTCAAAGTTAATTTGGTCACGATTCCCAACTGCATCTCCAAACATAGGGGTCGATGTTAGAAAATCCCGTGACTGATTGCTCCGTGAGGGGTTAAATTTTTTAGCAGGCCGCCGTTAACATCCACAATGGTCAACATGACTAACCGAATAGGAAATACGGACGATCGATGTGGTAAACAAACGTACCTGATCTGTAAGTACGATCCGATCGTTCACCGAGCTGATTACTGTGATGATGCGGTGATAATTATTTCCCAGTAGCGGTTAATCCAGAGGGAATCACACACAGAGTAGAGACACATTCACCTGAGACTATGGCTAGGAAACACGCCCGGTTTGTGATCTAACCTAACCGCTAATTCACTGTAAGCACAGCTGTCAAGGGAACACAGTTAACGCATGTTTCAGCGCTCAGATAATGACACTCCTGGTGCTTAACACTGAGAGGGAAGCTTAACACTCGGGGGACACCGGGTACTACGAGTGTGCACAAGAACGCGTCTACGACAGACCGGCAGGCGACAGTACCGCGCTGCGCCAACACCGACACAGAACTGACAACGACAACGCTTCAAACCGTGCCGTGCAGTGCAGGCATGGCGTTCGTTGAGCCAGCCCGGCTTGTGGGCAAGGGGCAAGGGCGTGGGGAGAGGGAGAGAGGAGAGGGAGAGGGAATGGTGGGGGGCGGTCACGTGACAAGGAGGAACAGTCGATTATTTCGCTTCGCAGGGATGTTCCCCGCGATCTGTCAGGCAGCGCCGCCGAGTGCTCTTCTGGGGAACTAGCGGCCGCCGCTTCGCGCCTCGCCGCGACTGGTGCGCCATCTGTTGGGGGATCGCCCAAGCAACTGGAGAGCTTGGCGCCGCTTGAGGAGTTGTCGGAACGGAGCCGAAAAAAGAGCGTTTTTGACACGGATATGGGCCCTTATACATTCGTAAGGGAATTACCGAAAAGAGAGGACAGTACCTTTTGAAACCGAAATCCAATCCAACGTTCAAGTATCCCAAAGTTAGGTAAAATACGGTACGTTACGAAGGTCAAGTCAAATTAGGAAGCTGAGGTAATAAGTTGGCTATCAGACCTCATTATCTCACTTGTCAGGTCCAGTTACGTTATAACGTTAATAAGTTTCCTTTCAGAAACTTCGGTCAAGTTACATAAAGCTTAGATTTACAGTTCAAAGTTACGTAGGTCAAATAACGCTTAAGTCAGATTAGGTTCAAAGGTCCCTTATTCAGAAGTTAAGTTATTTAGGTTTCCAGGAGTTACGCTTACGTTAGGTTAAATAAGATAAGATCTCAAGGCACGAATAGCGAAACCAGCCAAATTTCATTGCTTCTCGGAACACGAACACGCGTTCTAGAGAAACTACGGAAGGAACAATGGAAGAATCCCATACAAACAAGTCCAGAGAAGGCAATTCGTTTTTCGGTAATTTATTTTGTGTAAGCGAGGCTTGCTACAGTAGCTGTTGGACTACCTTGCGCGGCTGGCAATTTATCTAGACCGGTGTTTCCAGTAAGAACATGCCCCTGCTTCGTCGACCAGCCCAACTTTAGCTGTGGCTACTCTGCTAATTCTCCTGGTGCAACACAATTGGCCGAGTGGAGCGCAGCCTAGCCGCAAGTAAGTGCGCACTAAACACTCCATGTGGTACGCCGCCAGCAGCGCAACCGCCACTGTAAATTCAAAAGGTCGAAATTTCTATCTTTTGTGTTCTAGCTAAATTTTAAGTAATGAAGACTTGCTGGCAATTGCTGTTTCGCATTTTTTTACCGATCTTGTATCGTTCAACTCTTTAGGCCTACTTGGAAATGAGGAACAATAATAATCCAGAAAACTTTTTCCATGCAGCTAATCTATTTTTTTTTAATTAACACAATAATAAACACCGTTGGTATCTTACTGAGCACTGCCTTCATACACCATAGACACGGGTAATTTTTTTCATTCGTCGGAAGGTTAGTGAGACCACGTAAGGGTCATCAATATGCCTTAACGAACATATTAGAGAGAAATCACGCTCGTTATGTGGCAGTAAAAATTAACACAAGCGGGTCTCCTTAAAACAAAAAATACACTCTCGTAGTGGTGCTCAGACTTCTCCGGAAAGACTCGGGCAGCCGAGTTCAGTCTAACTCGGTTCCCCGCTCCTCTTTCTCGCAAGAGCAAACTAAAACTCGGCAAGGCGCAGTGCATAGGCAACCATATCGACACCAAAGTAAGGCGTCCTGCCTACCGCCAGTTACAATCTATCCTGAAATTTGAATCCTCATAGAATCATCCAACCTCCCAAAGCAAATTTTTTAAATTTAAAAATAAAAATTATCAGATCAGAATTAACTTCAACACCCCCCGTTTTTGGAAGAAAGTAATAAAATTGTACGCGGCGCAAAAGTAGTTGGCCTGAACATCAAGTTTCTACAGTTGCACCACATAAAATGGACGTGGAAGGCAAGTCTAGCAGTCAAAAAAGTATTGCGCTCTCCAATTTTTTTGCACCTCCGAAACTTTGAAACGGAGAGATATACGTAAGAAAAGCACGAAATAAAAACCTTAGATCTTCAATAGATCTATGAATTTGATTTTAGCTTTTTTTTCGTATCTCGTTTTGTTCTAAAGTTACGGAAGTTTTATAAAAAATGGATCGCGCAATACATAGTTGACTGCTGGTACTGTACATGTATGGATGCGTGTTTTCTGTAGAGACGTTTGTCGGAATTAGGCGCAGGAATTAATATGAGTTAGTTTTGACCCACATCTCTAATAATCACTTATGGCTACGCTTAAAATGAGCCCCGCGGACAATTTGACGAAGTCTTAAGCAAGCTCTTACTTTGCCAATTAGCACGAGAGCCTTTCCGTGTTTAGCACGGAAACTCTTCCAGACTGAGCGCATTATGACTTAAGGTTTACGCGTCCAGCGCTGTTCTATCCTCGTGCAACCTGTTCATTTCCCTAAATATTTATTTTCATTTAGCTAACTTACTCTCCAGCGTGCAAAACATCTCGGTTTATGAGGCCTCGCCTAGCTACCGATTCCAACACGCTGTTATCGCTCGCTCTTTAAAAAGTACTTTCTTGACATAGGAGTCGAAATTAGTCACAGTCAATTTCAAAGGCTCTCTTTTCTTCTTTTTTCCTTCACTCCTTTTTTACTTGTGTTCTACCTTTTACTCGAAATTTGAATCAGTGAGAGTCTCTGAGATTCAATGAATTTTCACTGAATCTCAGAGACTATTACTGATTTCAATGTAGAGTGTTCATCGCTAAGCCGAGCGCGGCGACGAACTGTTGAAACCCCTTTTCCCGAATCACAAAATAAATATTTTGAGAGAAATTTACTATAATTGAGGGGTTTATTCCTCTCATAGCTGATTTCACAACCAACGTTAAGATTACTTGTTTCAAATGTCAATCTTGAAATATTACTTTTTAAGGTAGCACTTTGAAGAGTTGAAAAAGAGCATTATTCGACTAAAATCAAAGCAATTTTCACATTTTTTAACGTAACAGTTTTATCTTTAAATAAAATTTTCACAAACTTCAGCTAAGTTTTATAGCTTTTATATATTTTATTATATTTTGATTTCAAAAAAGCGCCTAAATCAAAGAGAAAAACGATGTGAGTGCAGCAAAGTATAGAATAACGAATAAATTATACTGACGTCGAGAAAACATCCTAGACATGGAGTAACAGTAGAGATAGGTAGTGTCGCTACGTTTAACAGCTATCTTCAGTCTCACTATCATTTTATAGTCGAATTACAGAGATAGCGAGGATCCACTAGGCACGCATCGTGACCACCGAAAGTAGGTAATGTCGTCACGCGAGCCATCGACGACAGGTTCGAGATAAAAACTGTTTTATTGTTGTTTTGTCTGCTTAGTTTATTGACTACACTTTGCGTCACGTTTGTATTTACAATGCATCCCCAAGCTGAACCCTCCCCCCTCCTGATGCATACATAAAAGGTGATCATTTTTTTACTTCTTTCCCGTGCAATTCACGGCCTTGCGTCAGCACACGTTAGTGCTTCTCTCGCATGTTGTTTTCCTGATTCCCGAAAATTGAGCCCACACACTGAGAGGACGAATATATCAGTTTATTACATTCTCAAACATGAAAACTAACCTCAAACTATGAAAACTAAGTCTGGTTGTGCTCTTAAAACGCGTCACCGCATAAATTTAAAAAAATAAAAAACAGGCACGAGCTAATCTCGGCGGAATCGGAACTACGAGGTCAAAATTTTTAAGTTTCGATTTGTTTGGCTGGGAGAGGAGAGCAAAGTCGCGTCCCCTGATGGGAAAACCGTTCGGCAGATTCATGAGCATCCCTAGTCTATCAAACTTTTGTTTTTTTCCAACTTAGTAATATCATATGCAGGTAGAATGCGTAATTTCAGGCGTCTTTCTAAACAGAACAGGTAACACTTGAATCATTCATAATTGATTACTAGACTTACACAGTTTTCGTTACGGAACTTGTTTCTCGCGCCTGGACACGCTCCGCTTGGTTTGACAACAAAAGGTGGATCAAAAAAGGTGGAAAAATCAACCCTCCCAATTTACAGTCCGCGGGGCAGAAACATACTATGTTTACCGCAGTAAATGAATACTGGGGAATATTGGGTCTTTTGCATCGCATACGCTTTTTCCCTTGGGTTTATAATCTACGGCGAGCAAAATAATAAACTCCATTCTCAGCATTTTCCGAGAAAAGCTTTTGAGAAACACAATTTTAGGGAAAAGATTACATGTCGCATTAGTTTGGGGCCGATATACACAAGGGGGGGAGGGGGGCTCCAACGGCGCAGCGCACAGTCAGCGTAGACAAATAGCCTGCAGTTATATTTTAAAATCCGCACGCTTTCCATACAAAGAAAGCTAGGCATCGTGGAAAATTGCGATGGTAGAAGGCTTTCTTGTAAGTCGGCAGGAAAAAGAATTCGTCGAGCGTGACAAAGGAAGTCGAGTGGCGATAAGATGGTTTTAAGCATGGCCTCGAAAATACAAACATATTTATAAAATTTTTACTGGATATTGTTTCCTGATAATGAGATACTGACGTCATTGCCGATCTTTCCTCACCTAAAAACGTGTTATTAACATGAAAGTGTTCCTAAGTGGCTACATTGATTAGAGGATTACACTCAAAAAGGGTGTGGTTGATTCTCTCCTTTTGAAAATACTTTTTTTTGTGATTGAAGCCGATAATTCGTCACACCATGAGGGGCGCCATTAGTGAACACAGCAGCGGAGCAAGCTATCTTTCGCTATGCTTTAACCCATAACAGACCAATGTATTTGGAGTGAAATTCAGCTTAAGAGAAATTAGAAGCATTTTCCCTATTGAAATACGCAAATTCAAGCTGTAAAAAAAGCCTTAATAATTAAATTTCAGATTTCCAGAGGGGTTATATTTTTCAAATTGTGACAATACTGAACTGAAAGGATTCTCTAAATTTAATATTTTCTGCTTCCGATCGCCTTTGCTGGGCGGTGATGGGTTAACGTACCATGTGAGTTGCGAGCCCCTGAGGATTTTCTGAAAATAGGATACAACCTGCTCGACATGAGTGCCATGCGTGTTGCCTACTACGGGCTGGATTCCTAGCTTTTCAGCCTGTAGTGGATAACACGCGTGGCACTCGTGTCGAGCAGGTTGCATCGTCATTTCAGAAAATCCTCAGGGGCTCGCAACTCATGGTAGAAGGATACCTGAAGCGATGGTGGGCAGCGAGAAGCGTAAGCGATGGGGGAGGTGCGGTCTAGACGGTCGCATCTGAGCGAGATGGACCTCACAAAGAGTGTCATGGGAGCCCGCTCGCCGCGACTCCTACCTCCGTCTCCATCCCACACAACTTGCGGTTCTTGTATCCGTTTGACAGCGTTCCCTCTTAACCCTTATTCACCTTTTGTAACCTACTTCGAACAGTTCCACACTGCTGGGAGAGGACTGGTCCATTGTACTCGAAATCAGATCTCACGTCAGCAATGCGACCAACTTGTTTCGGGATGATCGACTACACAGTCATGAAACGTGGAATTTTCCAACGCGCTACCCATAACCTCACCTGCCACCACCTTCACCCAAACCCGTAGACAAGGTTAAGGAAGTTTTGGTTAACCTAGGTTTGCTTAAACTAGGTTTAGTTGACCTAGGTTTAGTTAACCTAGGTTTACTTAACCTAGGTTAGTTGCCTAGGTTAGTTAAACTAGGTTTAGTTAACCTAGGTTTAATCAAACTAGGCTTAGTTAACCTAGGTTTAGTTAAACTAGGTTTGTTTAACGTACGCAAATGATTGGTACCGGTATCCTGAGTGGTAAAGAACTTCAATACCGTTGTCTCATCGCCCCGCCTGGCTGTCGACAACCCTGCGTCACTACTTCAGTAACATCCACCGAGAGGTAAGCGCCATCTGACGTGAAACCGCAAATAACCTAGCTCAAGATAGGTGACATGCTCACTGATACACCTGGTTAGTTTAGGTGCGTTGTTCCTCGCTCCGTTCGGCTTCGCGGCGGAGAGAGGAAATCACAACCTTAAAATTTGGCAGCGCTGCATTTGGAGCAGAGCTGCTTTGCTTCCAGCGATGTTAGTACATCTTTTAGTGCGGCTGGGAGTCCGTATCAGCGGGTCACAGCCTGAGAGAATTATCCAAAAGTCAGTCAACATCCAGTCTGAGAGAGGGCTGGCCGTCTCGGCTAGTGCCAGGCGCTAAAGGTTTGAGATAAAGTTGAGCTGCAACGAGCCATAAAAGGGAGGCGTAAAGCGGCGATATGACATTACGCGGTGTCCAGGCCGCGCCATGGACTCGAGGCATTCATCTTTTCACCGGGGCTCAGTCCGAATAAGGCTGCAATTTTATTGGCATCGTCTCTAGGACTCTTTTCACGTCTTCGGATCGGTATGAAACAGACAGCGCTCACAATGCTATGCTGCAATATCTCCGTGGTACTGCGAATATTTAGGAGTAGCTTACTGTTTCTTAAGAAACCCGAACCCAATGATACTGAAGTAGCGACAGGCTTGTCGACAGCCAGGCGCCGCGACGAAACAACGATTTTGAAGTACCGTATATACTTTACAACTTAAAATTACCCGTACTTTGCGCAGCACATATGCTAACTAAACCTAGGTTAACCAAACCTTGTTTATTCCAATTTAGGTCAACTAAACCTTGGTTAACTAAGCCTAGGTTAACTAAACATTGTTCATTCCAATTTAGGTCAACTAAAGCTAGGTTAACTAAACCTAGATTAATTAAACGTAGGTTAACTAAACCTAGGTTAACTAAACTTGGTTTAACTAAACCTAGGTAAACAAAAGCTCGGTTACCCAAACCTTGATTAACCTAACCTACGTGATATTAACTTTCGGAATGAAACATAAGGTTTAATCAGGATGGGACTCTAAAGGTTGAAAAGCAACCTTGAAAAGTGACAGGGGCATGCGCTGCCAGTTCTTGTTCATCACCAACAATCGAACCGTAATTATTGAGGCAGCAGAGTTGATAATTGCAAAGCTGGCAGCGGTCAACAATGACCTCATAATTAATGGTATTTACCGCAGGCGATGTGTTTTTGTGTCGATATTTACAGACACGGTTCCAATTAGCAGGTTACATTACAGCACATAATCAGCGAACAGAATACGCCCCTGCAAGGCAGGAGAGACCTTGAAGTTGAGCGCACCGCTCAAGGCGTTGAAACCACCAACCATCTGCAACAAAGTTAAATGGTCAGTTTACCCTGAGAAAACCTCCTTAGAGCATGCAAACGTAATTATGCACGTTTCCACTTACCTAGGCATTTAAAGGAAACGGGCATTTTCCACCTAAAATTAAGGTACTTTATAGGTACCATTTTTTGGCAGTGAAGTCCGCTCTTCAGCAATTTTTCTTTTAACAAAAAAAATTAGAACTCGATTTCTTCCCCACTGTTCGTAAATCACACTCTAGGTTGAATCAGTGTTAGTCGCAGCTATGCTACCACGATAGCTTGCTCAAATTTTCTCTTTTCCTCTTTTCCTTTTCTACTTTTTCTATTTCCACCGCCTTTGGTCACGAATCTTATACGAGGCCAAAGGCGGTGGAAATAAAAAAAGGAGAAAAAGAAAAGATAAAAATAGAGAATGCGATTAAGCTATCGTGGTAGCATTGCTGAGATATTAAAAATTCAATAGAATTTCAGTCAACGTAGCACCACTGAATTTTTTCAGTGGAAATCCGACCGAAATTTGGCCAACTTTCACTGATTCTCAATGATTCAAAAGAGTGCAGTTTTTCACAAGTTGTTAACGCGTTTTAAACCACTAATGACTCTTTTTAAACTTACGCAAAATGTAGAAAACAGCATTTTTTTCGTGTCAAGACGAGATTTTTGTTAGTGTAGCGAGTCCTGTCCAGCATGAAGCAAGACGCTCTGCTGTCGCCGATTGGAGCGGAGTATCAAAATGAATACGTCTTGATCCACGCATTATACAGCTGTTTACAACGGCGTTCAATAAAGATAAGGTTCGAGGTCAACTTAGAGATCTCACCGGGATCTTTTTCTGGGCGACACTGTTGTTTGATTTATTCTAGGGAGTTTTGTGTGGTGGGGCGTAGATGTATGGGCCGCGACACAGGGGCCGCACTTGTTGGGTATAAATCGTAAGTTGGCGCTAAATCTCCTATCTTTACGGGCTGAATTACGCACCTTGTATGAACTGTCTGCGAAAACTTCAAGTCCCCCGAAAGTTTCTCCAAACCCTCGAGAACGTACAGATACAGCGAAAAAAAACGACTATATTTTCATTCCGTTTGACACACCAGCTTAACCAGACAATGTAGGCTGGTAACGTTCAGTTAAGTGGAGACTAGGTTAATTTAGGTTAAGTTGCAGTTTCATACGATAAATAGTAGTAAAGAGGAAGTTATTGCAGTCTAACGTTAAACCAACTTTTCAAACGAAATATCGAATGCAGTATTAGTTTGGCATCGGCTTTGAAGTTGTTATATGAGTTCAACTAAATTGGAAAACTATTCTCGAATCAAAACGGTTGCATAGCAACTTAAGTTACACAAACAAAGAGTTCTGGAGGCAGCTTAACATGTGTCCCTGTGCGTAGTCGATTCCTTTCGATCGATCGACTGATTCATCATAGAAAAAGTATTACATTATGTCTTTGTTTTCGGGTGGTGCAGTCGATATGATAACCTATAATGCGCTGATGTTGGAGACATAACAGAAAATACACACCTGATGTCCCATCTTAAATAACTGATCCCAGTACTAGACTTCAGATGAATGAGGACTTTGGTTTTATTTGGATATTTGATCACTTTTCTATACAGCTGCTTAACGTTCAAGCCAAAGCCTTCTAAAATTGAGCTCCAACCAAGCTTAACCTAATACGTGAACCGCAGGACGAGTTCATAAAATCGTATGGAGGGATAGAACGATTGTCCTCTTCATTTCAATTCGCTGTGCAGATGACAGCGATCAACAGCTTTTTTGTCTTTTTATTCGAGGTGTATTCGGGGCGAAACTCGAACACGAAAAAGAAAAAAAAAACAAAAGAACGAGTGATCAAAGGATTTTTATTCTAGACGAGGTATTTTCCGGTGAACGGGGTACCAGTCATTTCAACGTAGTTTTCTATGTTGAGTACTTCGTGTACTCATTGACAGAATCATTTCTCAGGACGAGGAGCGGTATTCTAGAATCATAACTTGAAACGATGTCACAAAGGTTGCCCCTTCTTTGCTCTATCCTATTCAAGCTTCCGTAAGCGATAATCATGAGGAACGGTGGAGTACAAACCGCATAAGCTGGAAGGTTGTTAGATCCACATAGGTTAGGTTATGTTTTTGTCCTCGCTAGGTTCCTTCCGACTTGGCAACGAAAGGAAGTACGATATGATTATACAGACTTAAATATGTAGAGTTTGAATCATAATTTACTTTTGCCAAAATGTAATTTATTTGATCAGCTCTATCCGCACGCCTATGTTAATACAAGGGAGACTTGAACGCACGGAAACCATCCCAATGCATTTTAAATGGGGCAGCGTGTGAATAGTCACTTCCAAATTTCTTATACTAAGAAATGGTGAGTGTGACCTGCGTTATTTCACAACGCGCTGTGCAATTTTTTATGTTTGTTTGGTTTGTTTTTTTTAGGAAAAAAAGTGGGGGTAGTAGATCTTGGCGAGGAAGTTGCAAACAGAACCAAAATGAAAAAGCATTGTCTGCGCTGTCCTCCAAACCATTCAAGAAACGTTCTGCTTTTGAATTAACGAAATTGGGTTGCATTGTTTTCTGGAAAGTTACAATGAGTTTTAATTAGATTCAAATGCGATCCGATCATTTTAATGAAGGATATACCTGTAATTTAGACCTTTTGTTGAGAATTTAATGAACAAGTCGAACAAATTGGAATCAGTGGAGATTCATAATCAGAGAGGAATGTCAAAATTGTGTCACAATGTTCATAAAGTCCACTACAGAACTGAATCCACTTTTGTCTGAAAGTCTTGTACGTACCAATATGAAATGGTCATAGTGCCCGCGTGAATCAAAGCTTTTTTCAAATTAACATTTTTTTTTATTTTCGGATAATAATTTTTATTAATTCAAACCAGTTTTGAGAAGAATTCAAGTGAGTGTCTTCTTACTTCTAAGTTGTTGCACTCTCCAATTGAAGGTTGGTTCTATTTTGTTATTATCATTTTTAGAGGGGGGGGTGGAGCGCCTTATACCTCCCATGTCAATACGGGGGAAAACTGGAAAAAATTAATCTTTGAATAATCGAAAACAGAACACGAGTCTGGAGTTGAATGGATAGGCAACCAGAGCGCAGCCGTGCTACGAGCGTTGCCTATGCAGCTGTTGGTAGGCGCTCTGCTTGTCATGATCTCTTCTTTTTTTAAAAAAAAATGTTTCTGCTGCTAAGGTAGACTTAATACTAGATTTTCTTCTGGTATTACAAAATTCCAAGTAAAAATAAAATAAAAATTAAAAAATGGGCTTATTTGATGTAGCTTTTAAAGTGAAGTGGGACTATGTCCATATTTGCCAAGTAAAACCAAAGAGAATCCAAGACAGGTTTGATTCAGCAATATGAATATCAAACTCCAGGCAATATTTGCGTTATAAATACAAGTTTTTCCTTATCGTTCTAATGATGTTAGCTAGATTATTTTAGTTCACAGCAGAGCTAATACTACTTCTCCATGAAATCATACGGATCCTCTGAATCAAATATTTATTCGTTACTAATGGAATATATAATTAGAGAAGAAGTTAATGACTAATTAAGAATTTAAACGTAGACTTCCTCTCTCCAGGTCCACGACGTAGTATGGAGTAAAAACATCCTTCTTGCAAAATTTATCGAGAGGAAAAATTCACGAATCTCCTTGCACGAGGCTTCGGCAAAAACTCGTATTTGTCCGTAAAAAGCAACTTAGGAGCATGATCAGTTAATTTGGAGGAAAGTATATTAATCGTTACTAATCAAGGCTGTGGTTTTAAGTCTGCACTCTGTTTTAAAGATTTTGATTTTAACGTCTTATCTTCTACCCTGATTCAATGAGTCGTCTCATCATGAGAATTAGTAACATTCGCGTCGATTAGATTACGTTATATAAAATTATATTGGTCAGTTCTATCCGCACGCTTATGTTAATACAAGGGAGACTTGATCGCACGTAAACCTAATGCATTTTAAATGGGGCAGTGAGGGAATAGTCACTTCGAATTATCGAGTTGTCTGCCCCACGCTCTGCCTAGAGCAACATAAAACCCAAAAGATTGGGAATGCGGCCTTTCAAGCATAAAGAGAAGCTGAAAATTATTTCTGTGAGCAAAATTATTAGGGACTTGATGGCTTTGAACTCGAACACATCAAGCAGGCGGTGAGATACGAGGGAGAGGTCGTGTCACCCCAAGTTCCAGGTGTCAGCACTCATTTAGACGAACAAGTCGCATTCTACCGGATTAACTGTTGCCTGTTGTCAGAGAGACATGGAGAAACGTTAAATGCATGAGACAAGAGCGAAGGGAGAAAATATTATTCACTTATAAAAAGCGGTCCAGCGGTCGAAGCGGTACCTGTACCGAGATCTGAGAGGGGGGGCATTCGATAGCGCCAAAAACCACAAGCGCCAGTCCGTAACCGCCAAATGAGAGTCGCAAACGCCAAAGTTCGTATAGGTTAGGTTAGGTCAAGTTAGGTTAGGCTAAGTTAGGTTAGGTTAAGTTAGGTTAAGTTAGGTTAGGTAAGGTTAGTATTGCGGTTAAGACCTTTGGCGTTTGTGACTTTTCTCGTTT
>Ga0058701_10002162_pt1 | contig 14694 bp, 5 predicted proteins | sample AgamicOrMae_FD_97039 | JGI IMG/M metagenome (GOLD analysis project Ga0058701, IMG submission 97039) | Agave microbial communities from Guanajuato, Mexico - Or.Ma.e | ecosystem: Host-associated > Plants > Phyllosphere > Phylloplane/Leaf | place: Guanajuato, Mexico | collected 2012-06-04 | reverse complement strand
CGCGGACTGGTGGTAGGTGTTGGCCCGCGCGTACGGGTTGTCCGCGTCGGGCAGGCTCCCGTCGAAGTGGTGCTGGTGCTGGGCCACTGCGGCGGCGGCAACTGCGGCTGCGGCGGCCGCCGCCGTGGCAGTCGAGTAGTCGGCCTGGTGCTGGTCGTAGGCGGTGCTCACCGCCGACTGGTACCTGTTGGCCGCCTGCAGGTCGGTGGCGTAGGACACGGCGGCCACCACGGCCGCCGACGCGCTCTCGGCCGGCTGGTGCTGGTGCTGATGCTGGTGGGCCACCGCCGCATAGGGCTGCTGCTGCTGCTGGATGGCGCTGTAGTGGTAGGCGGCGGCGGCCAGCTGGTGGTGGTGGTGGTGGTGCTGGTGATGCGAGTGCGAGTGCGAGTGAGAGTGCGGGTGCGGGTGCGGCTGCGCTTGGGGTTGCTGGTGCGGGTGGGCGTGGCCGTGCGGGTGCACGTGCATGTGCGGGTGTGACTGGTGGCCGGACTGGGCGGAGAGGGAGGCGTGCGAGTGCTGGTGGCCCGCGACTGCGGCGGCCGCCTGCTGCTGCTGGTGCTGCTGGGCGAGACTGGCCGCCGTGTGCGAGGGGAGCTGGAGGTCGAGCTGGCCCGCAGACTGGTGCTGCTGGAGCTGCTGGAGCTGGACCTGGTGCTGGTGGTGCTGCGAGTGCTGGTGTGCGCCTGAGTGCAGCGCGTTCGCCTGCAGCTGGGCCTGTTGCTGCTGCTGGAGCTGCTGGTGCGAGTGGAGCTGGTTCGCCGCAGTCTGCTGCTGGCCGCCGTGCGACTGGTGCGCGCTGCCCGCCGGCTGCGTGTGCGCGCCCAGTCCGCCCGCCTGCTGCTGCTGCTGGTGCTGCGCGCTCTGCGGGAGCATCGCGGCCACGCCCCCCTGCTGGTGTCCGAGCGCCTGGCCCGCGTAGCCCATGAGGTGGCCCTCGGCGGCCGACTGCGAGCCCGCCGCCGCCGCCATCGTGTAGCCCGGGTAGGCGGCGGCGAGCGCGTTGCCCGCCGCCACGCTCGCGGCCGCCGCCACCGCCGCCACGTTCGACAGCCGCCCACTCCCGAGCGGCGTCCCCTGGCCACGCCCAGCCCGCGAACTCGGACTCGCCGGCCCGAGCGGACTGGCCGAGCTGGTGTGCGTGGACGAGGAGGCCGAGCTGGCCGAGCTGCTGCTCGAGCCCGACGGGGTTGGCTTGCGCTCGCCCTCGGCCGCCTCCAAGTGGTGCTGCTGCTGCTGTTGGTGCATGTGGTTGTGGTGCAGTTGTTGCTGGTGTTGCTGGTGCTGCTGGTGTCCAGTGGCGGCCGATCTGGCGCTCAGGTTGGCCAAGGTAAAGCTTGCGAATGAAGATTTCTGGCTGCCGCTCATTTGTTTCCTGAAGCGAGCGCGTCTATTGCTGAACCAAACCTGCAAGATGGTTGAGCGAGTGAGTGGCCAAGAAGACGGACAAGAATCGAGTTAGAGTGTGTGCTAACTGGTCTAAGGCTAAGGCTAAGTGTTTCCTCTCTCTCTGTCGCTCGGCCGCACTTTATAGGCTGCGCAGGGCCGAGCTGTTGCGCCGGCAACTCGCGCTTAATCATGATTGATGGCTCGCCATTGATTGATAAAAAGGAGGAGCTCTCCTTCGCTCGGCGAGAAGTTGGTCCTCTCGGACTGTGTGCAGTCTGTTGCTGCTGCCCCCTTTCATCGCAACTGCCCGTCGATGGCTGCCAGTGCGAGCGAGCGGCTGCTCGAGAGGTTGTGCGAATTGCGGGCCGAAATTAGCGGCCATTTGTTTGACCAAAGGCAGGAAACAGGCCGCTCGCCGTGAGCTATGAGTCTTCGGGTGCGCCCGCACTCGCGCGCGCCGCACATTGGCGCGCCCGAAAAAGGCCGCAGTTCGCTGCGCACTGCGGGCCGAGCACCCTGAGCGCGGCCCGCATCTCTGGGTGGGCGTGGCGCCGAACGCAGTTCGCGTGCGCGCGCCTCTAGCCCCAAGGGCGAGTTGTTACTTTTGGCACTTGGCGGCCGGCCGCACTTTTGGCGGCGAGCCCGCCGGTTAGCAAATCAAACAAAGCCGATCGAGAATTGATTGCGCAACTGGCTTGCACTTGCGGCTTGCACTTGCGGCTTGCACGCAGCCGCCACCCGAGGAAGACAGTGTGTGGGGTCGCGTGTCCCGTTTGCTGCCGTGCGCCGCCGAGCAGAGAGACGAGCACCACTGGACGAGGAGGGCCCAAGAAAGAGCGTTGTTTGTTGCTCCAGAGAGAGAGAGAGAGCAACAAGTGGCAACAAACACTCGATGGCCGCCCAATGATTGTTCGCGCGCGGCCGTGTGTCAATTGTGGGCGTGTGGCGCCCATTTTCGCTCACGAAACGCGCAGGTTGCAATTTTGCGCCCATCCTAGTCTCTAGTCTTGGAGAGTGTTTCACTTTTTTGGCCACTTGTTTGGCCAGTTGTTTGCTGGCCAAAAAGGAAGCAGCAGAAGGGCCGCCTCTTCTGCGCGTCAGTGTGCATTGCATATTGCGGTTTCGGCCAGCTGGGTGGTCGAGTGGAGGCGCCCGAAGTGGAGTGGCCGCGCTTGGTAATGAGCCAATCATTTGGCCGAGTGTGTGTGTGTGCGGCTTTCCAAGAGAGAGAGAGGCTGAAAAAAGGGGCGGCTGCCATCAAAGAGGAGGAGCAGCAGGAGCAGAGTTGAGCCGCGAGGGAAATTGAATTTCCACTTGCGAGCTGGCGCGGTGCGTGCTCCTTTGGGCTTTGCATTTGGCGGCCTGCAAGCTGCCTCTTTGCAGGCCGCAGACTGTCTCTGGGTGGCCAGCAGAAGGCCGCAGATCTGCAGCGGCCAGAGAGCAACCTAAGGGCAGCCAAAGCAAGGCCAAAGTGCAGCAAAGGCGCATGAGCCGCCCGCTGCCACTTGGAGCCTGCCGAGCTGGCCGGCCCACACCTAAGGGCCGGCGCGCAATCAATTGGATTGTGGGCGCCTTTGTCTGATCGAATTGCGCCAAAATGATTGACAGAGCGAACAAATCGTGCGCCCAACACACAAACCGACACTCTAAGCTCCGGCCACTTCTCTTGGGCACTTCTCCTCAGCTCTTCTCCTAAGCTCACTTCTCTCAAGCCGCCTCGCTGCTCACTTTTCGCTGCTCACTTCTCTTCTGGCCGCTCGGCCAACAGCCCACCCAAGTCCCACACCTTAGCTCTCGGCCTGCAAGCTGAATGGCAGCTCGGCCGCGTGCAAGTGTCTGCCACTGTGGCTCTTTGGCGGCGGCTCGTCTTTCGGCTCGTCCAACAAGAAGCTTCTCTCCAATTGCGAGTGCATCGTTTGCAGCCAGAAAATGGCCACAAACGGAAACTCGGCCGCACCTTAGCCGCACCTAAGCTGCGCTCTGCTCGCGCAAAGCTAAGCTCGGCCAGCCATTGACACTTGTTGCTCCTGATGCTCTTTTGGCGTCACTCTTTCTCCAAAAGAGTTGGCCTTTTTTCGAGAAGGATGCTCCGCGCAGAACAAAGAGTGAAAATGGCCGCCTCTTCATCTGAGAAGCTAAGCTCCCGTGCGGCCAGCTCAGCTCACCTTAGCTCGCCGACCCTTAGCTGCGGCACCGAAAGAGCAACTGGCCAAGAGGCTCTTAGAAGCGCCGAGAAGCAAGAAGGAAGTGGCGGCCACACGCAAAAAGGCCGCCCGAGCTGCCAAATTGCGCCAGCGAGTGGCCAGAGTTGGCCCGTCGTGATGCTGGCCATCTTGCACGCCGTTCCTAGTCTGCGCCAACGGACGCTTGTCTGCGGGACTCGAGCGTGCACTCCACTCACTCTGGCCAGTGGGCGGCCGTTTGTAAGTGGATCCGGCCGGACAACTGGCCCAAGTGGCAAGCAACTGGCTCCAGTGGCTCCAGTGGCTCGAGTGCGCCACTTCCGAGCCATCACGACTGCGCTCGTTCTGGCGGCCGCAGACAGTCTGCGGCCGCCAGAACAAAGCCCGCCGACCTATAGCGCGCGCCTTGTCCAGCCCAGGCGGCTCGCAAATAGGCCAAGCGCCGCTCGGACAGCTCGGCTTTCTGTCTTGCTGTCTCGCCGTCTTGCTGTCTTGCCATCTTGCCATCTTGCAAGCGAAAAGCTGCGTCTGGCAAGCAAGGAGGAGCCGAAAAGAGTTGCCGGCCGGCTAATTATGCATTCATATAGGGCCCAGAGAGTGTGTGTGGTCTGTCTGGCCTTGTTGAGCTCGAGTTGAAGTTTGAGCTTCAGCTTGAGCTTGGGACTGGCGCCCGCAAGCTGTGGCCGAGGGCAGCTTTTTGGCGTTGGGAAAACAATCGGCGGTGCGAATTCCAGCGCATTCAATTGGGCCCGAGCGGAGCTTGAGTGCAGAGGTGCACCAGTGGAGAGTGGATGCAAATGCGCTTGTGTTGAAATGGCGCCGCTTTGTCGATCAAAGAGGCAAACAGGAATGCGCAATGGGCCACAGTTGACGCTTGAGTTGTGCTATGCCTAAGGGTCGCCAGTGCACAACGCGCGTCTCCTCGCAGCTCCATTCCCAGCGCACTGCCTTAGCTTAGGTTAGCTCAGCTTAGGTTAGCTGCACTCTGCAATGCTGCACTGCTGCTCTGCCGCACTGAGCGCACTGTGAATGCACTGTGAGCTCACTCAATGCACTCAATGCACTGAATGCACTGAATGCGCTCAACTCGAGCTCACACAAACTGAGAAACATGAAACAGCAAGACAAAAGGCGCCCGACCGAGAACAAAAGCGGCTACTAATTGAATAGGATACGCAACAATCAGCAGGTGTCTCGCGCGGCTCCCACTCAGTCGGGCTGCACTCAGTGGGCCCCGCTCGACAGGGGCCGGCACAAACTTGGGCTGGAGTGTGAGCGAGCGAGTGAGCGAGCGAGTGTCTGTGTGTGGCGGAATATGAAGAGGAATTCATATTTCTCTTCATATTCCAGCTGACACAAACAAGCCGGCCGGCCAGCGTGCGGCCGTCTGTGTGGTCTGCGCGCCGCTGGGCAGCCCCGCCGACTGCTCAACTGCAATGGAAGGCGGCCAATGGGTGGCCATTGATCGCGCGAGACAGTCTGCGGCCAGAGGACTGTGTTGCGCGCCGCAGACTGTCTGGCACAGTGCGGCCCAACTTGCGCTCTCTCTGAGCCAGCCCAAAGGGCAAACCGCAAGCTCGCCGCTCACTTCCCCACACTCACACGCCCCTTTCCTGCCCCAAGCAAACCGGCGAACAGTCTTCGGCTGTTTAAGGCGCTTCGAGAAGGCTCGCGAGAAGCCCACAAGAAGCTTGTTTGCCTCCCAACAGTCTCACAGCTTGCCTCTGCTTGCCGGGAAAGAACAAAAGCCATTTAAGTGTCAATTAGACGCCAATTTACACTCGCACTTGTGTGCCGCCTCTTTCCACTTCCATTCGGCGAACCTTCGCCTTTCAATTGCTTTGGCCAGGCCACGCCCCCCGCAGTTGAGCTGAGGCTGAGCTTTAGCTTAGGTTTGGCTTAGCTTTGGCTTAGGTTTGGCTGAGCCTCAGCTTAGGTCTAGCTGAGGGCAGCCATTGTGTGCGGCGGCAGAGGAGCGCCCGCAGGTTGCCGCTGGAGACAGGCGGCTCGCCGGCAACATCCGTTTGGCTTGTCGCGCCTTGCGAGTGGGCCAATTGTGCGCTCAAGTTGGACTGAAGGTGCGTCGAAGCAGCGCCTTGCCAAGACAAAGGAGGAGCGCCACTCGGAAGGCAGTTTGTGGGGAATTTTGGCGAAAAAGTTGCAACTTTTTAGCCGCAAACTTTTCGCCAGCAAACTTCCAGTTTGTTTTGCCTTGCTGGGCGCCTCTCAAGGCTCAGCAAACTTGAGGCGCGCGGCAAAACAAAGCCCAAAGAGCACCTGTTTGGCGCCGGAGCTTCGGCGCTGTTTGTCTGCGCGAGTTCGGCGACACAAACGTCTAGGCTAAGGTCTGGCCAGCGAGCCAAGTTTGCGCCAGAAGAGAAAAGTGCAAAGTGCGAAAAGTGTGCTTTGGAGACTGTGCTTCGAGGCAGCCAAAGAGTCTCTCTGTTGAACACACTTTCTGGCAGACAGTCAGCGTTGAGTTTTGCTGAGGAAACCTTTTCCTTTTCCAGAATTTGCGCCCAATTCGCCTGGAGGAGAGTCTTGGGCCCAAGTCGAGCGGCTTCTTGCTCATTCTAAGCATGTCTCTGTGCAGAGGAGCGCCAACTTGGGACACTGTGGAGCAGCTTCGAGAGTGTCCCAAGTTTTGGACTGTCCCAAGCAGAAGGGCGCCACAATGATGGAGGCAATAAAATAATAATAACTGCCTGCCGCTCGCCAGTGTGCATTCCGCCACTTTGCAGCCGATTGGCAATCAGCCTTTGCCACTTTGCAGCAGTGGCAACTACTGCTGAGGGCAACCAGTGGATGCATTGGAAAGCATTGGAAAAGCATTGGCAACCAGTGGCAACCAGTGGCAATCAGAGGCGACCATTGGCGACATTCGGCCCGCACAAGACAATTGAGTGCGCGTTTGCGGCGGCGGACTAGGTTTGCTAGCAGTTTGCAGTTCGCAGTTCGCAGCTCGCAGTTAGCAGCTTGCAGTGCTCTGCGCCACAGACAGTCTGCGGCCGCACTGAAGTCAAACTGCTCTGCACTGAGAAGTCACACTGGAAGACTGACTTCCAGCGGCGCCCAACTGCAAACACGCTCACTCGCCGCTCATCAATCGCCACTAATTGAGAGGCTCGCCCTCAAAGCTCAGAGCTCAAAGCTCAGAGCTCAGAGCTCAGCCTCAAGCCTTCAAAGTGGAGCCCCATCCTCACCCTTCGGCTCCCAAACAACTCCACTTCCACCCACTCCTCTGGGCCCGCACCTAAGGGTGTGCTGAGTGATCACTGCTTAGCTTCCGATTGCTTGGCCTGCGACTGTCTCCGATTGCTTGGGCGTGGCCGCCTGCTTGCCGCTGCATTCCGCTCTGCTCAGCTCACCTTAAGAGAGGCCGTTTTGTCCCCCAAATGGCCAACTAAACGCCCAACTCTTCAACCAAATGGCCGCAGATCATTGCCGGCGAACAAAGTGACTTTTGGCCCCAAACTTCGCCCACTGCAAAGCCTCAGCTCGTCCCAGTCTGTTCTGCTCGCGGCCGACACGCCAGACACACTCTCAGGCTCACTCCAAAGCGAGCAAACCCAGTCCAGAAGTGTCTGTCTGCAACAAGAAGTGTCCACCTCTAAGTCCATCTTCCTAGTTGGACACTTCTTCTTTCTAGTTGAGGAAAAAATCCAGTGGAAAATCCAGTGGGCGGAAGTGAAGGGCGCCAAGAGAAGAGAAGAGGCGCGTCTTGTGCGAGCATGGGAACCAGGTGGGCGCGGCCAACGAGCAGTGAGCTGCGTCAGAGTGTGTGTGGCGAATTGAGTCTTGGGCGCCAGTGCTAAGCTCGCCTCAGAGCTCAGCTGGATGCAAAATTCAATGCAAAATTCAATCTGAAAATCTAAAAATCTGAAAATTCAAACATTCAGAGGCCAAGAAAAACAAACGCAACCCTTTTTGCATGGGAACTGCAGCTGGCGAGTTGCAGCTAAGGTTCCGCAGCTAAGGGCCCTTAGCACAACTCACAACTCACAGCTTATGGCTTATGGCTTTTGGCTTAGGCAAACTAAGCTTTGGAGAAACTTTTCGTCGCTTTTCAAATTTCCGTTTTTTTTCTTTTTCTTTTTCTTTTTGTTTTCACTTTTTTCTCTTTTCTCCTTTCAGCTCGCCGCAAACTAGCTCGCCGCAGACTGGCTCGTCCAGACTAATGAGAGAAACACAATCTGGGGGGCAAAAGTGGCAAGCTTGTGGCCACTTTTCCTCTGCTTTTTCATCACTTTCTGGCCACATTTAGCTCACTCTTTGCTCACTTTTTTCCTATTGAGCAAAGAGATTTTATTTGTTATTTTGCGGCAAATGTGCCAAAGATCAAACGACGAGGAAGCGGCAAACATTGGAGCTCCTCTCCAAGTGGATTGGCCTAGTCTCTGGGCGCACAAGAGCCGCGTGTTTGCTTAGACTCGCGCTCACTTGGACGCCTTTCGGACGTCCTTTGGCTCTCATATCTTGGCCAAAATATGAGCCAGAGAGGCGCCATTGTTTGCGCCTCATCACTTTTCACTTTTCACTTTTCACTTTTCGGTTTGAACCTTCCAAGCGGCGACCCTAAGGAGCAGCGCAGAGCAATGGGCCCAAAGCAGCTCATTTCTCCTGCGCGCGCTCCTAAGGTGAAGCTGCGGCCCGCAACAAGCAGTCTGCGGCCCACAGACAGTCTGCGGCGGCGAGCTCAAAAGTGGCGGCCTCTTTGCCTCTTCTCCTCTTCCACTTGGCCCTTTTGCCCGCTCGACTTTCAGTGTGACTGAGACTGGGGCTGAGGGCGCTCTTCGGCTGAGGGTCGTGCGCGAAAAATGTTGCCTCTTTCCCTCAGAGAGAAAACCAGCTCCAACTGGCTGGTTTTCCACTTGGCTCAAGCGACGCCGCAAAGTCTGGCCCGCCGGCCGCACACAGTCTGCGGTGGAGGAAAACATGCAAAGCGGCGGCCACAAACGCCCAAAGCATCATGAGCCCAAAGCTCAATGCGCTCGGACACAAACGAGCGGCCGTCTATGAACTGGCATTGACTTAAATGGTGCAAAGCTCAATCGGCTTTTCAATTCGCCGCCGGCACACAGCCAAAGGTTCCCATTTTGCGGCCACAATTGGCCACAAATTGAGCATAAAACTCGATCGTCCTAATCAACAAGCCGCCGCAGACCAGAGTTGAAGCCGCCGCCAAACCGCAACCACATTTGCAACCACATTTCCAACTACAACAACAACAACAACAACGAGCGCAAGAACAACATTTCTGCTAACTGAAAAATTTGCCTCATGAATGAATCACGAACTGGGCTCCAGTTGGCAGCCGCCGACTCGGCTCCATCGGCCCACTGGTGAGCCGTGTCTCCCTCGACAGTGAGCCGCTGGCTGTGTTTTCAGGCCGCCTTTTCCTCTACTTAGCTTTCCTCTACCAAAACTCTGCAGCTCGCCCACCGCCAACTCTCTGGAGCCAGTTGCTGCACAGTTGTGGCTGCAACTGAGCAGCGACTGGCTCCAGCAACTCGCCAGCCAGTTGGCGCCGCTCCAAATGGTCGACTCGATCGGGCTGGCCGCAATTAGATCTTACTTCTTTGGCCTCGATCGGCCCGCGGGCCTGCGCTGAGTATCACTGAGGGAGCGCGTGCGGGCGCCGCCGCACTCTGCCTGCCGCGCCGCCGCCCGCCGAACTGTGGGCCCCGCGAGCACACTCGGCCCGCCCGCCGTTCGATTCGCACGCGCCGCCCGCCACGCCCACTCGCGCTGCGCTCCCGCGGCGCTTGGCCCGCAAACCAGTTGCTGCTCGATTCTCGTGGACTAGCTAGTCTCTGTCCAGTTGGGCGGCAGGTGGACTCACGCAATCCGGCCGGCCGGCGAGTGGAAAGCAACGAGTGGCCAGTGGGCTGACTTGCGGCCGCATCACGGAAGCATCATCATTATTATTATTATTATTCAATTAGCTTAATTGACACCGCGATCGCACTCTGGCCAGCAGAGAGCGCGGCCTCCTTTGCAGCGGCGCCACTCCAAAGGAGAAGGCGCGTCTCTAAAACTTTGCTTTCCTATCTCTTTCTGCCAGCGCCGCCTCTTAATGGCAAGCCTAAATCACCTTTTCCCCTGCGAGACTGGCACCGAGTGTGCAGTCGTGCTCGTTCGTCGGCTGTCCCGCTGCGCCGCTCTGGAATGCCCGCCGGCAGATCTCCGTGCGGCCACCTATAAAGCGCGTTCGTCCCACTCTCAGTTGCTCCTTGACACTTGCAGACACTTTTTGAGCATTGCTCGTTCACTTCTCGGACGTGGATCTGCGCTCGGTGGGCCACCCACGCCGAAAGGAGTGCGTCGAGCAAGCGAAGGTTCCCATGCGGCGCCCACTTTGAGACTGGTGGGCCGCCGATTGGGCGAACAAACGAGCCAATTTGGGCGACAACAGGCGAGCTTCATTGTGCATTGAGCGCGAAGAGGCCGCAAAGAACTGAAGGAGAGCCAATTGGGAGTTTGTTTGGTGTCGATAAATCTTCTTTTTCTGCTGGCTTTGAGGTCGCGCAAAAGCAAGAGAGAAGTTCAGAGCAGTGCACAAAGAGAGGCCCGCAAATTCTAATGAGACACAGTGGCTGGTGGCAGTTTGCGCGCAAACAGAACACTACTTCGGCTTGTCTCTCCTGCGCAGAACTGGAATTGAAATTGGAACAAGTCAGAGAGACTGGCTCATTTCGGCCACTCATTGGGGCCCATTTTCATGCAGCCAAACTATCTGAATCGAGATCTAGATTAGCGCCGTGAGAGTGTGATTGTTTGAGCCAAAAGTCGGCCCAAAGTGTTTCCAAAGCCTCAAAGCTTGCGGCTGAGAGTCCGCTCAACACATTTGCAAAAGGCGGCCCAAAGGAGCCGAAAGTTTCCCGGCCAAGAAGTGCCTTTTTGCAGCTTCTTGCAGCTTTTTGCGGCTTTTTGCAGCTTTTTAGAACCCAAAAGTGGCCCCCAAAGCTGAAAAGTGTGGCCACTCGAAACTGGAACAAAAGTAACTTAGAGCAAAAGCCACTCAGAGAGCACGAGAAGGAAGAACAATCGCCCACAACTTACCTGAATTCGTGCCTCAGTGAGCTGCGTTTTGGCCGACAAAGCTTCGCGAGTTGTGATGTCTGTTTGCATTCGAGTTTTAGTTTGTGTTCCAGTTCGAGTTCCAGTTCGAGTTCCATTTCGTGTTCGTGTGGGTCCATTTTGGTCCATTTTGGTCCGTTTGAAATGCGATCAAATCGTTCAAGTGCCATCGAATTGGATAAATTTCCCGCCAGAGAACAAGGAGAAGCGCCGATTGTGGAAAAGTCAATTTGGTTGGCCAGTTTTCATCGGAAAATTCGTCAAATCGAGCGTCCCATTTGCGTTCGTTTCGTTGAATTCGCGTTCAGTTTCCCCAGACAGTGATTAGGATTGTTTGGCGCTGTTAGTTTGTGCTTGAAAATGCTGATTCTTCTCTCCCTTTTCGCTCAGAATTGCCCAAATTGTCCCCAAGCTTAGCTCTGCAAAGATCAAATGGCCCTCAAGCAACAGGTCTGCCTTCAACCTGTTGCTCAGCTGCTCCAAACGGAGCCTCAACATGGATGAATTGAGCATTCGAAAATGCAGAAATTGAGCATTTTGCAGCAGAATTCATCCTGAATCCTCATGAATCTCAGCCACACCTTAGGGCTACTCACCTGGGTACTGGTTGCGCTCGAACTCGCGCTCGAGCTCGTCCAATTGGAGGGCGGTGAATGTGGTTCGCGAGCGGCGCTGCTTCCGCTTCAGCGTGAGGCCAGGCTCAATTTCCGAGTCGGAGTCTGCGCCCGATTCTATTGCGTAATCGTCTGCCAGTTTCGTGTTGAGAGAAGTTCCTTGTTTCGTGTTAGAGCTCAGTGCTTTTTTAGCTTAGTGCTTCTTTAGCTAAGTGCCATTGGAGCAAAGAAGTATCAAAGTCGAGCTTTCCTTTAGGGCAGATTTGCCGCTCAAGTGGCGCTCCTAAGCTCGAGCGGATGGGCCCCGCGAGCGAGCGCGCCTCACGCACACAAGGACACAGTGCCTATAGTGCAGACTGTGTGTGGGTGTGCGCGCTTTGTGACGTCTCAATTTGCATCACTTTGCATGCGACTTTGCCCACAAGCTTGGCTGGCGCGCTTTCCGTGCTCGAGTTGGCGCACGAGTTTCGAGTGTCGCTCGCCAAGTGGTTGGGCTGCATGCAAATTGATTCACAGCGCCTAATCAGGCCAATTTGCTGCCCGTTTGTTTGCTCGTCGCGCTGCTCAACAGTGCCAACCGCAAGCGACCCAAGTGGATGGCTAAGCTTAGACTTAGATCACTGTCTAGCTCTGGCCGACAAGCTCCGGGCGGCCAACTGGCAGCCGTGCGCTCCATTTCAATTGGGCCACGCAATTAGACGCTTGCTGCCCGCTCGCCCGTTCAATTATCCAAGTGGCCCAAGTGGCTCGAGTTTGCCGAGTTTGACTTGTTTGGCACAAAAAGGGGGCAGCGCGGCCAGAGAGAGACCGAGGGAGACACTCCAGTCAGAGGGACAGCTCTCCTGCATTGGCGTTCTCTGGCGCCGAGAAGGAGCGGCTCTTCAGGCTCTTCAGGCTCCTCAGGCGTCTTGGGCTTTTAAGCGTATCCTTAGGGCTCCTTAGGGCCGGCGAGGCGAGTCTGAATGGGGCCGTGATGCTTCCAGTTGGCACGCTAGTTTCGCATCAGCGCGCACGTCGGGCTGCGGCGGGCGGCGCTCGAGCGCGGGTCTGCCACGCGCGCGTCCGCCCAAGGAAACGCACTGCGCGCGGGCCTTCTGCCCGCCGCGCTCGCCGCAGACGCGCCCGTCGCCCGCCCGCTTAGGCAAACGGGCCTCTGCCCGCCGTTTTGGCCACACTTCTGGCCAAGATTGCGCCACTTTGGGGCCACACGCGAACACTTGTTGCGCCCGACAGACACTGTTGTGGGCCGCCGAGAGAGTGGGCAAAAATCTAGTGGGGAAAAATGACTAAAAGAAGGCTCAATTAAACTCACCCGAGTTGCCTCTGGCCGCCAGGTGGGCGTGGCTGTGGTTTTGGCTCTGGCTTGCGTGGTGGAGGCCGAAGTGGACGGCCGCCTGCTGCTGCTGGTAGTGCTGCTCGAAGGCGGCGGGCCCCACACTCTGGTGGTGGGCGGCCGCCAGGAGGCCGTGCTGCTCTTGGTGATGCTGCTGCTGCTGGAAGCTTCCAGCCGCAGGTGCTCCAAGCAGGGCCGCGCTCTGGCCGGGCGACTGGGCGCCCCTCTGGCTGGCTTGCTGTCTGCTTGCGGCGCTTCCGGTGGACGAGCTTGACGAGGCGCAGGTGGAGCCGTGTTGCTGCTGTTGCTGGTGACTGCTAGCAGCGTGTTGCTGGCTCTTCTTGCTGCCCCCAATCACGCCGGGCCGAATGGAGCCCGTTTCCTGGAATCTGTTCAGGATCTTGGACACGCAGCCGTGCGACACCTTCAGCTGTCTGCTTATGTTGCACGGCCGCACTCCGTTGGCCGCCATCTCGACGATCTTCACCCGGATGTGCTGGGGCAAGGGGCGCCCATTGATGAAGAGGCCGCCCAGCTGGTTGACGCGCCCCTGGCCCTGGTGGTAAGGGTAGCCCGCATAGTTGTTCGCCAGGAAGGTGCCGAAGTTGGCCGCCAGCGAGGGCATCATGGACATGCTTGCGGCCTTGATTTCTTGCTGCTGCTCCTTGTTTATGTTTCTTGTCTTGCAAAACTGGGCCCAGAAGAGCCTTCTTCTTGGCCAAATAATGATAATAATTCACCTTAGGGCTCCCTCTCGAGCTAGTCTCTGGGCGCCAAGCTCGCTTCAAATCACTCTCTGCTGCTCACTCCCGGCAACTCACACTCGCCGCTGGTCCACTGGAAACACTGGTCGCCAATTGATTGGGGACGCGAAACGGAAATGGAGCCCAAACTCGCCCCTTCGGCTCCTCTGCGGCTTCTCTGAGGCCCAGTGCTAAGCTCGAAATGGTGTGCTTTTAAACACGATATAGTGTTTTAAACAAAACTCGCTCGCAAACAAAACGTCAACAAAAGCGCAACTCTCCACTCCAAGCCCGCTCTCAATGAATGCAATTTGCGACTCTCTCTCTCTCTCTCTCTCTCTTGAGCTCATCCCAAACAACTCGGCAAACGGTCAACCACTAAGCTGCGCACTGGCTTTCCGCCTCGTTCTGCTCAATCTCTTCGCCTCCTCCCAGAGACCGAATGGAGCTGCGCCTGCGCGAGTTGCAAAAACAGGCTGAGCAACAGGAACCAAACAAAACTTAACTACTAAAACCCATTCCAAACTAGTCAAACTGCGCCAATGAAGCGCCATTGACTGACTCAGGCGGACCCCAAACGAGCGCGTGGCGCCCCCTACATTCGGCCGCACGCACTACGCCGCCTCGCGCACCCCTTATAGGAGCGCGCACTGGCGGCCTCTGTGGGCCGCCGTCCGAACTAGCGCCGCCCGGAGCCCCCACAAGCGGCGGGGCGCCGAACTAGAGTAGGCGCTTCCTCGGGGGAACATGGAGCGCAGCTGGCGGCGCTGTGTGTGCTGGTGGCGTTGGCCGCCATTTTGATTCGCGCGCAATGTGCGCTCCAGAGTGCACAGCACAGCACAGCCCGCCGCCTGTCTGCTGTCTGTGCCGGCTGGTCCGCGCGAGCAGCCTGCCAGCTTTGGCCCGGCACAGCGTTCTGCCAGGCCGAGGCTGGGCTCTGTGCGTGCTGCGCGCCCTGCCCCGCGCTCTGGCAACGCTTGGCCGGCCCGTGCCACTGCGGGCCAGGCTCGAGCGCGAGCTGGCTGCCAGTCGCGCCCGCTCGCCGGCCTGTTCCCTTCTGGCCTGGCGTGCCGGCCGTCCTTATCTTTGTCTGTCTCTCTCTCTGTGCCATGAGAACAGAAAGCAAAAGGCGCACAGTCCTGGAGTCAAATCGGCCAACTGGCTTCGCGCCCTCTCCAGGCAACTTGGGCGCAGACGAAGCGGCGCAGGCAGGACTGGCGGGCCAGCTCGCACACCAGCCGCAGGCCAGCTCTGGCGGCCAGAGAGCTCTTTCTGTGCCAGCGTTCGGGGCGCGCTGTGCGGAGCGCGGCCGCCGCCTCTCGATGCGGGCCAACGATCATCGGGCGGGCGGG
>Ga0058701_10002161_pt1 | contig 14695 bp, 4 predicted proteins | sample AgamicOrMae_FD_97039 | JGI IMG/M metagenome (GOLD analysis project Ga0058701, IMG submission 97039) | Agave microbial communities from Guanajuato, Mexico - Or.Ma.e | ecosystem: Host-associated > Plants > Phyllosphere > Phylloplane/Leaf | place: Guanajuato, Mexico | collected 2012-06-04 | reverse complement strand
GGGGGGGGGGGGGAGGGGGGAGGGGAAGGGGAGCAATTGTTGGCCGAAATAAAGCCTCCCACTTACGTTGATGTCTTCGAAAAGTCGTTGTGACGTCAGCCGTCGCCACACATCAACCGACTGATGACCTACGCGCTCTTTTCATTTATGGTAGAGCAACCAACCCGAACCCGGTTTGCCTTGAATTCAAACCTCAAAAACTTTATTGCAGCGCCGCTACTTTTGTTGTTGAAACTTTATGGTCATTTTTTAAAGGGTAGCTGTCATAAGCGCCAAAAACCACAAGCGCCAACGCCGCAAGCACCAATCCGTAACCGCCAAACGAGAAAAGTCGCAAACGCCAAAGGTCAACCGCAATACTAACCTTACCTAACCTAACTTAACCTAACTTGACCTAACCTAACCTAAATTAGCCCAACCTAACCTAACGTATACGAACTTTGGCGTTTGCGACTTTTCTCGTTTGGCGGTTACGGACTGGCGCTTGCGGCGTTGGCGCGTATGGTTTTAGGCGCTATCGAATGCCCCCCATTTTTAAGGCAAAATTTGTCCAAATAAACACGTTAATAGAAAGCTCGAAAAGAGTAAAGTAAAACGCTACAGTTGCTTTTTTTGCTGTGAAAGTTATCCTATACTGGAACTTTTGGGGCGAAAATTGCGTAAAATAGACTTTTAGAGTCTATTTTGGCGTTTCCGAGGACACGACTAGTTCAATGTAATTTCAGTTTTGAGGTGGCATAGTTCAACAAGCGCTCCAGAGTTCTTTTTTTACTTAAGCATAATCGTGAAACAAACCGAATTTAAAAGATGCGAAACCGACATTGTTTTGCAGTGCGCTTGTTAGTTTATTTTCTTTGCAATTTTTAATTAAAAATAGGTTTTGCATTTTTGATGACTGCATTCATTTGTCATATCGAGGAGTCTGTGGTAAGCGGGCATCCTCAAAAATATCATGTCACTTCGACTTAATAGCGCGTTGTGATTTGCAAAGGCAAAACGACGGTCAGACCAACGACAGCTATCTTGAAAACGGCTTTCTGTAAACCGATTTTGCATTTTACTACCCAGTTTTTCCGACTTGATGCCGAAAACACGTCGAAGGAGCAATCCTTAAGGGCAAATGAAGCAAAAATGAATCCAGATATAGAAAGCAACAGTTATCCTGCAGAGCATAGCGGGGATCGGTCGACAGGGTCCGTAGCCTCAGAAATGGGGACCCTCCCCCTCCTTACCATTTTGCAAAATTTTGAGCCGAAACTTTCTGATTTTGCCTTAATTGAAATTTCTTAAGCGTTCCCAGGGCAAAAGTAGGTTCATTAACGTGAAGGAATATCGCTTATTCAGTCATTCTCGGGATAAGCACTTCTTGCACGAGCACATTTTAACAGTGATCCTTAACAGCTTGCAAACATGCGTCGTAAAGACTAAGGAAAGTAGATCCTCGCGATTCGCTGGAAAACTCAACGATGCGTTTGAGTCGAAGAATCGAATGTTTGGATTTCGAAAAAACGACACGCTTTCATCGACATCATATCTAGAAACGTTTGTTTTCAATTCGATTCGGCGTTGATAATGATAACGCGTTAGTTTTGATAGAAAGAGTCCATTTGTTTTGAAAACGAAACGCATTCAGGAAAGTCACAGGCATCGCGACTGACTGATATTGCTCGAATTCGATTGCAAACGTACTGTACACTGATTCAGGGACTTGTTCATTATAAAATGACGAATGAGAGGAGTTACGAATGCATCTGTCGTAAGGAATGGTTATTCTAGCCTAGATAATCCCAGCTTTCGTCTGTCTCGACGTTGAGTAATGCCGACGGAAACTTTTAGGTTATGTACCGATGGTCAGGTACACCGGTGGCACTATTTGACTAAGTCGTCGTCATTTGAATAAAGAAAAAAACTCACCTGAAGCACTCTTGAAAACAGATGGGTCATCTCGCGTTCATGGACACAACACTGATAAGTAAAACTGGTCCAGCTATGTTCACAATGATACAACCACACCATCCTCGCGTTACTTACTACGGACACTATTGACATATCACTTACGTTTATCGGGTACAACAGTATTGATGTTGATATGATAATTTGTATACACTTTTGGGCACTTGAAGAAAGATACGAACCGAGGCGGCATTCGGACTTTGTTTGTCTGTCCGTCTATCCACTGCTGTCCACCCACAGCAGGTCACATGTCTTCTCTGGAATGGTAGCTACAGAGTGGGGGAACTTCCGAGCGGGAAACAAGGCGGTGTATTCAAAGAAGGTAGAATAAGGTAAAAATTGAAGTGCATACTACATCCTCTGTCTTTTTTTTTCTATTACCCTACTCTTTCAAAGGACCAGTCAAAATGAGCTTCCCTAGTAAGAGTAAGTGCAATTGAATTTTGCCGGTACTTAGATAAGATCTAAAATATTTTAAAGTTAAACCTTACGTATTTCGGCATTATTTCATGGCTGTATATCTAATCAAGTCTATTAATCTAATTAATTATTTATCTAATCAATAAACTCTAGCGTCAAAATTTCCTTTTCCCCGTTCCCTCGAAACACAAGTGAAAACGTTTGTAGGTTAAGTAAGTCCATAGACGGAAAATGAAATCGGCGGCAGTCACTTTCGCAGAGAAGTGAGTGCCATCAGGCTGGGCAACTGTAAGATTAAGCCAAGTAAGGTTAGGTTACGCGCCTTGTGCCTCGCTCCGCTTGGGTTTTCAACGAAAGATAGGACACAGTGGGTGTATAATTCCGCCTTCCAAATCTACGCTGTAGTGTTTGATAGAGGAAAAACAAAACAGTAGCGACATAGAACTGCGCTCTTAGTTCATATGGCATTTTGGTGGTGGGTGATGTGTACTTACTGGAGTGGAAGGGCGAGCTGCTGTAGCGCCGGATTGGTACACAAACCGCTGTCGACTTTTGTTGTTGGTCATTGGAAGCGCGCTAAATGGAAACCGCATGTCAGTGGCACGGCGACACAGCGCTACCATTCGCAGGGGAAGAAGAGGGAGGGAGCATTTCACGCTCTATCGTGAGAGAAAGAACGAGAGAAAAAAGACTCGATGACGCGAAAAATTACACTGTTGATCTGGAGCAATAATCCTACAGTGTCCGAATATGAAGAACTATTCATCCAAAGTCAGCTAATAAGAATTTTCCTACAATTAAAAATTGAGTATAGTAAATTTTACAGATTTGAAAAAGTGACACGTCTTTGAATTTTAGGGATTTGTTTAGAGAAAAATTTTTGTTTTTGTCATTTACAAGGATTTTCATAATAAAATGTGCTAATCAGAAGAACTGAAAATAGCTAAATTTTTGTATTCGAGGAGTATGAGAGGGTGATGTTATTTAAATCAAAATGATGCTGCGTACAATTACGTGTACCGGTAGCGTATTTTCGACGGTCAACTAATGGGTCAACTAAACTTCAATTATTAAATCATTAATTTTAAAGGGACGAGGGAGAACAAAATATTTGGCCCACCGATGTTTACATACCGGTAGTCATTCCCTTTTTTTCGGGAGACATATTATTTTTTGTTACCCGATTCTGGAACTTTAAGAAATTAATTTTAATACGAGTTGTTTCCATGCGCCAACGTCTTCGGTACGCAAACTCGCATCAATTCAACGAGCGTATTTGCACGTTGGCTGCGCGGTAAGTTTAACAATCCGAGGTCGGTATTTTGCGTCCCGCTTAATAATTATTTTATTTCATTTTTTCTTATATGTTTCTGTATGATTGATATCCATCCTAAAGCACTATACTTGGATTTCAATCATACCGGTATTTCTTGACTTCAACGTAGGATTGACGTAAAAGAGTTCATTTATTTACCTAATTCATGGAATTCAGTCGAACCTCACAGTAAATTACCACCATGGCTTTCAAGACCTATGTGAGCATCCTCTCGAATCATAAAGTGAGTAATATTACTCAATAAATGGAAAGAATCCCACCAAGTTAGGTATGGTACGATTTTCACTCCGGGCCTTGAATAGACATCCTCTTCAGATCGAAATTTCCATCGGAATGTCAATCAAAAAATTTCAAACAGCAGGGTACAATTACTTGTTCGCAAAAAAAGGGTCTAATTCTTTTTAACTGCTCGTATTTCTGAACAAATGTAGAAGGAGGTATTTCCAAGAACCTGAAGTCAAAACGTTAATCGACAGAATTCATTTAGTCGGAGTAGTTTCCATAAAATATCTCCGTAATGACGAGCGTTCGTGCTGCCAATTGTGAAACGAAACCTCTACTGTATTGATTTCTCGGCCCGCTCCGAAAGCTGAAGAAATCGTAAACGGCAAGGAAAGTCGCAAGAGGTGGCGAGAAGCAATGCTGTAGATATTTTAAACAAATGATGGGATACGACAAGGCGGCGTAGAAGCGAGCCGCGACAAGGCAGGTGAGGGAAAGGGGACACAAGTCTGCACAGGCATGACTTACATAAAGCCAGTTGTGTTGGCAGGCCAGGCAACATATCCTAGGTATTGTCACGCGATCACCTGTGTTGGCTCCATTTTCTTGTGTTGTCAAATTATGAACGGGACTGTACACGCTACGGCACTTTAATGGCATTTACTTCCATATCAAAATTGGTGGCTGTTTGGAGGAAGCCAATAAAAAGACGTGAGTGTACTTGAATCAGGAACTTTAATTGGAATCTCACTTGAGTTTACAGAACAACTGTGACTTTGATTGGCTCGGATGTGAAATGGGAGGTGGAGGCGAGCGGCGCGGCGCTCTGACTGAAGGAGCCCCAAATCCACGTCAAATCGCTGTAACATTCTTCCCTAAGGCAATTTTTACAAAAATATTTGTTGCTTGCATTCGGCGTCCAAGGAACCATTTTGTTTGGGTCGAGTCGATTTGATCGGAGGTTGAAAAACACAAGAAGCTCTTAGGATGCGACACCTACAGATTTCCACAGTGAGATTACGTAAAACATAGACACTTGACATAAGCACTGGAGGAAATAAAGACGTAAGCTGGTGTGTCATAGTGGAAACGAAAATCTAGTTACATCTAACTGCAAAGATTACTTAAGCTTACAACAAGTAGTTGGAGCCCGTCGTTTCAAGGGCTTTCTACCAAGGCCTCTGTAACAGGAACTATTATACATCACAATTTTCAGACGTTCTGAAAAAGTCTTTGATCTCACAACTTAAAGTCACTAGTAGCTGATCATTCATAAAATAGGATATCTGTATTTATATCAAGAAGTCCATATAGTCCTGTAGGCTCTATTAGTAAAAATTTATATTTATATATATTTATATTTATATATATTCATATACGTACAGTAGACCTCCAATTAAACAGTAAAAAGAATTCTGAGCGAATCAACAACACAGGGCCACTCTGCCTCGACATTGAAAGCACCTGCCGCGCCGGCCGGTCCCCCACGCACCGGGCCGGACCGGAACGCAACGCATCTCGACGTAACGCAACGCAACGCACCTCGACGTAACGCAACGCAACGCCCTCAACGTAACGCGGCGCGACGGGACTCACTTCTCTACGTAACATGGATGGCAGCAACCAAAGGACTGACTTACTTTTCTGGACTAGTTAGACAATTGACTAGACTCTTTATAAACGCGTCGCTTAGCAGGACGCTAGCGACCGCGTGGGTCCGCCCCGTCCCCACCCGTCGCCACCCGTCAGCCTGCCTTCCTCTGGGTCCTGGTTTCCGTGATCTGCCCGTGGACCGAGTGAGCCGCCGTGTCACCGAGCGGGGCTCGCGAACCGAAGATCGCGAACCCGAGAACCCGTATCAGATCCATCAACCTACCCACTAGCCAACGACACGTTAAAATATTGAACAAGAAACACAGTAACACAGCAGCTGTCGGAAACACAGGCAGACACTGTAAATGTGAAACGTTGCGTTTTGTAGTTCTCGCGTTCTACGTTTTATCGCCGAGTCGAACGCAGCGGGGCACAAGACATAACCTAACTTATCGCTCGTATTCGAATCGCTTACTTAGGTACGGTTAAGTATCTTGCTTTCAACTCATTTGGGTGGCGCTTTATTGGCGGCACGGCGACTAATGTAGGTTACTTTAGGTTAGGTCTGGTGCCTTGTGTCTCGCTTCTCTCGGCTGGGCGATGAACGGTGGAACACGAGAGGTAGAAAACGCAACCTTTCAAATTCATAGATGAGGCAAACGCGACGGGCTTCGGACGGAGGGGCGAGCGAGCGAGCAAAGGGAAGTCACAGTAAACTATAACTTATAGGAACTTCACGGCCGGCGGCCGAACCGAACCGAACCTGTCTTTAAAAACCTAGCCTAGCAGCAAACGATCACACTGTCATGCGTAAAAAAAAAAAAAACATACACATCTGTAATAAATATCATCATATATATAGAATATAATGAAATAGTGACTTGTCTTCTATCCACACGGATAAGGAAAATGGCGTTGTATACAATTCTTATTGATATCCCTGAATTGAACGTATAGTTAGGGCCTTACCAACCAGAGAGTCCTTCATGAAAAACATACAATGACAACTACGAGCTATATAGCCAACGCAATGCTTTGATTAAAATCTCGTCATACTAAAACCCTGAGTTTTCTGGTTGGTTTCGAGGCCCGCGGGTCCGCCCCGCCCGCCTTCCTTCGCTTCGACACGAAATCGAGACCCATATGACTCGCTTCGTCTCGTCTCGAACAGACAGCGCTGGGCTCAGGCGGCTGGGCTGGGCTGGCTCAGGCGGCCCGGCGCCTGCAGCTAGGCGCCGCTGGGCGCCGCTAGGCGCAGCGCCTCCAAGTGCCCAAAATGGTTCTTGAGCATAAAAACGACTGTGTAGGAACTTTGTTTAACATCACATCATGCCACTATTGTCGACACCGTTGTGGTCACTCCCTCCACACCTTCCTCTAGTGTATCTTCTTCAGTCGGCTCGACAAATTGACACAACAAGAAACAGACACCACTTGACTTACCCTACGGAAATGAACGCATTTCCATTCACAAATAAAAATTAGGAACATAACCTTTGACTAGAGTTCTCGACTAGGAATCGTTAGGCAGGCGTCAGGGTGAAGGAGGCCGTCAGGGGCGCTGAGAGGCGCTCCTTCACCGGAAGAAAGACGAGGGACGGCACGAAGCGTCGGTCCACGGAGGCCTGCGCCGCGCTCACCCCGTTGCCCTCGCCGCCCTCGCCGCCGCCGCCGGACGCCCCGCTGCTGCCGCCCCCGCTGCTGGCCCCGCCGCCGCCCACCAGCGCCTCCTCCGGCTCCTCGATGATGAAGGGCTGCATGATGAACGGGTCGTCCGAGTCGCGGCTCTGCGGCACCGCGTACGACGCTGGGATATCAGTCAGGTGCGCGGCGTCCTGGAGCGTCCGCCGGACGTCGTTGGCGATCACGTCCAGCGGGGGGCGCTCCCGCCGCTGGGGGGCGCTCTGGAGGGGGCACACGCACGGCTCCTGGTCGCAGCTGCACCGCTGCGCGCGGCGCTCCGGCTCGGTGGCCATGGCCGCCGCGTTCGCGTTGGCCTGCGACGTCGGCGCGGTGTTGGAGGGCGCCGCCGGGGGCAGCGGGGTCTGCCCCTGCCCCTGCTGGGCCTGCGGCACTGGGTTGGTCTGGGACGAGACCTGCGTCCTGGGCGCGACGCCGTACAGGGCCGTCGTCCCTGGGAACTGGTGGCTCAGGATGTGCCGCTGGAAGTGGTCCACCTTGGAAAAGCTCTTGAAGCAGATCGGGCACTGCAGCTCCCGCATGTCGGGGTGGGCGCGGGCCATGTGTTGCTTTTCGTGGACCATAAGGAACGTTAGCGCGGGCGTCGTGAAGGGGCAGTAGGAGCAGCGGTAATCTTTGGGGCCGCCGCTGGCGCCGGCGTTGCCCACCTGGAGGAGGTTGCTCAGGTTGGGCACTTTCTTCTGGACTGCTTTCCGGGAGGCCAAGCCGTTGGGCTGGCCCTCCTCTGACGGCTCTGCGGGGCCGACGTCCAAGTCGGTGCGGCCGTGGTCGTTGGCGAGATGCGCTTTAAGCCACTTCACGCTGCGGAACCTCCGGTTGCACAGGGTGCACACTTCGGTGAAGTGGGAGAAGTACCGATGGCTCAGGTCGTTGAGGTCGGCGGGCTTGAGCGCTTGGTGTTGGCCCACGTCGAGGAAGTGGCCCGCGAAGACGCCCGCGGCAGCCGCCGCCGCAGCAGCAGCCGCCGCCGCGGCAGCGCCGTTGTCTCTCGCCAGCTGAGCTGCTTCGTCCACGATGCCGTGGGTGTTCTGCTTGTGCACCCGCAGAAAGTACTTGCTGCACAGTTCCTTGTTGCAGATGTCGCACACGACTCCCCCGATCTGCGTGCCGTTCTCGATCTCGATCCCATGCATCCGCTGCATGTGCGTCTTCATAAAATACTTGTTACAAAGTTCTTTGTTGCAAATCTCACAGTAACTACTGGTCGGCGTGGAGGTGAGAGGCTTCTCGGCCTGCTCGGGAATAGGAACTGTGGGCTCTTTCTCCAGGAGGTCGCGCTCGGCTTTGACGGTCACCCGGGCGGGGCTGTCGCCCGCTCCGTTCACCACGCTGGCGGCCGGGCTGGTCGCCGAGGGGAGGGGGACGGACGGGGTCGAGGGCTGGGACGGCGCCGAAGACGTCGGAACGGACTCGCCTAAACTCTTCATCTGGTAGATGATGTTCTGCACTTTTTTGACGTCGTCCAGGACGGCGTCGTCCCCCGCGCCGGCGCCGGCGCCCTCGTCCATGTGGATGAACATGGTGTGGACCTGGAGGAGCTGCTCCGAGTGGAACCACTGGCCGCAGATCTTGCAGGACACGGGGGCAGCCGGCTCCTCCTTGATAAGGTTGAGGGGGGTGTTTTGCCAGGACTGCGGCGACGGCTGCTGCGGCTGCTGAGACTGCTGCGACGACGACGGGGGCATCTGCGAGGCCATGAAGCGATTGTCCTTGTCTTCTGATTCGGGGGTAGCGATGCCGTGCCTCTTCCACTTATGCGTCCGCAAGAAATACTTGTTGCAGTACTCCTTGCAGCAGATCTCGCAGAACGCCTCCGGATTGATTATCCCCAAGCTCCTGATCCGGTGGGCGGTGAAGCCCGGGGACTCCTCGGGCCCCCCTCCCGGGCCGACGGCCGCCGCGGCCGGCCCCACGGCGGCGGCCGCAGCGACAGCGGCGGCGGCCGCGGCCGTCATGGCCAGCCCCGCCGACTCGTTGGAGTCCCCCGCGCTGCCGGCCTCCCCGTCGTCGCGGTCCTCCGCAGCGGCCGCCGCCGCCGCTATCGCCTCCGCCACGTCCGCGGCGTCGTCCTCTAACTTGACCCTGTCCAAAATGTCTTCTGGTCCGAATTTCAGTTTCCTCTTAAGTAGCTTGTTACTCATCTTTCTGGCGAACAGGTCCACGGCCGCCCTCTGGGCGTCGTTCTTGGCCGGGGACATCTGGGACGACGGGGGTAGAGGGGGCGGCGGCGCGGGGAAGTTTTTGAACGATCCGTCGTCTTGCGGCGCGGGAGAGAAGATGCCGTGTTTGTTGGCCTTGTGCGTTTTCAGGAAGTATTTGTTGCAGAACTCCTTGTTGCAGAGCTCGCAGTAGGCCTCGGGGTTGAAGATGGTGCAGGCGCCCGTCCGGTAGTCCGGAGTGCATCGCGCCTGGTGGCCCGTGGGCCCACTTCCGCTGCCGCTGCCGCCCGTCGCCGCGCCCGCGCCTGCCCCCATACCCGCCCCTGCGTTCGCGCCGTCCGCTGCCACGAGCGGAAACAAAAAATGCGGCCAGAGATTTGCCATGGAGTTGGGTACTTGGGCCGCTGGCGGCGTTGGCGGCGTGGGCGGGGTCGTCAGATTGAGAGGAGCGTCCTGGTCTCCCTTCCGGCAGTGCACTTGGACCTCGAGGTCGAGCCCCGACGACAGCATGTTCGGGGGGCATCCGTCCGCGTCGCCGTCCTCTCCCGCGTCGTTGATCCGCACGGGCTTGGACTGCTTCCGGCGCTTCTTGGCGGCGATGGCAGCCTCCAGGTCCCCGATGTCTCCCAGGAGCGAGCGCTTCCCCGAGGGCGAATTGAGCACGCGGATCTGCAGGTCGACGTCGGCGTCGCCCTCGCTCCCGCTCAAGCCGCTCCCCGCGCCCCCCACGCCGTCGTCGCCGCCAGTGGACACTTCGCCATCCCCGAGCATCGGGGTGTCCACTTCGGGCGCATCCATTCCCCCGGATACTCACGAAGCCTGCAACACCACAAAATACACAAATAATATCCACGGATACATTAAGATATCTGCTTTGAGAAATCTAACCCCAATTTCAACCGTAATGGCAAAAAAACAACAACAAAAAACACACTCTGCAAATAGATGCATGAAAATTCTGGATGGACTTTCTTACTAAGTTTCATGAAAATTTGAAGAAGAAGAAAAATCACCCTCTTAAAGTCCTCAAATTTCATACTCAGTCATTTTCTACAAAACAGGTTTAAATACTTTAACCGATTTACGCCCAGTGGAAGTTAGGAAAAAAAATTATTTAAGGGAATAATCAAAACGTTTTGGGTCAAAATTTTGCTAAATGATGTTTTTAAAAGGATCAATTTTTTTTATTTACGTTAATTAAGAGTTGCCTTTTTACTTAAAAAAAAGGGATTTTTGGGAGAATTTTGCATAAAAGTTGATATTTTTGATGGGTCGATAACAGCCCAGAGGGCGAAAATCGGTTGAAGAAAAAGAACAAAAAGAGATTGGAAATGCTTTTACGATTTTGAGTATACAGTAAGTTGCCTTATAACTTACGTAAATATAAGAACTTTAAGCATAATGTAACCGCTCGAATTGTGGTTAATTTAAAGACACACATACCTATCTATTCATCGATTAGCAACCCGCTAAGCCTTCCGTATTAGTATAGCTGTCGATTGGTCGATCTAAGAAACTAAACGCAATGTGTTTACCGAAACACATAATGCAATTTTTGTGCTACCGAGATCAGTTCGCTTTTTATCGACGCAAAAAAAAAAGAAAAAAAAGAAGAAGAAAGAAACATTGCGGATTGTCTGAGGCAGGTATAATGCAGGCAGCGTTTGAGGTGGACTCCTGTCCCTCAGACATCTGTCACTCAAACTGGCCGCTCCACTCATATATGCACAATATCTCCCCTGATCATTGGACGTCTCCCCCCCTCCCTCGACTGGACACTGCTTGACCAGTAGACTTATCTTTGCCATCAGGATTCTTTTTGTCGATATCCCTGCGGCGAAACAAAAAGAACTTTTTTTGATATATCTATTATTCAGAAAAATCAGGGCGCATTTATCCGAATTCTTCCTGGCGACATTCAGGAGAAGAGAAAAAAGCTTTTTTTTTATAAACGTATGCCTATTATTCGGCAAAATTAGGGCGCGAGAATCGGAAAACTGAATCATAGATCGAGGGGGGGGGGTGAACGGAGAGGGGGGGGGTCTTCTCAGGGAGTAGAGTACTGTGGCCCATGTCCAGTTCTTACGATCTCCCATCAACCGACCCACAACTAAATCCTCAAAAAATATACGGTGTTTCTTTGCGTCATAATAAATTTTCCGAGAAAGTCTAAATATTACAAACACCTCTGATTTACTCTACATTAATTTTAACGAACACAGAGGCGAATATTTACGCGTCTAAAAAACTTAGTTTCTCAAGATAACCACATTGCGTTTTTCATTAATAACGTTTTAAACGGTTTCAAACAGCGACAAATCAAAATACAAACTCCAACAACAAAACCCCAATTCAGAAATTCAAAATTTCTGAAACCAAAACAATCTATAATTATACTATCTGTTTTTGAAACCTGATTCTCGTTTTTGAAATGCGGCTTCAAAAGAGATACAAAAAAAGTTATTAACACAAATGGCTAGAATTTCATAAATTCCTTGAATTTTTGGTTTCAAAAGGCTGTTTTTTGTTTAAAAGGCAGTTTTTTAAACCCCATAAAATTACAGCTTAGGTTCACAACATACTCTTTTGGAATATTCGAGTGAAATTCAAGTGCAAATCTGCCACATGTTTTTAAAAAATTTTAAAAAAAAGGCGGTTTAGAACACACACAACAAGGGATACATTTTCAAGCATACATCATGTAACACGGGTCGCAAAAGTTAGCTGGTATTTTTTGCCCTTTACGCGAAGTTCATGCACGGTAGCGGATAGGGACAAACGGTCTCGCGGGAATAAAATATAGAGTTGTAGGTGAAAGGTATTTTGACAGTTTGGCACAACAGTCAGTACTCGAAGCTTAAGCGCAACAACTCAAACCAGAGCTAAAAAATCGTTCAAGCTTCCAAAATTTTTCGATGCATAGTTTCTTTTCTGACGATGAGAGACCGATTTCAGAATAACCATCGCGTCTAAAGAATCGTTACATTTTGCTTGCATGGGTAACTCAGAGACCTCATGGCTTTTGCCCAAATAAGCGATTTCAAACGGATTTCCAGAGCATATTAGGCTTCTAATCTACGTCGTGGGATATTTTAAACTGCTCTAACCTAATCGACTAAACCTTAACAAATCAACCTAAATATACTAGGTTATGTTAAAACACTTGGCTTGGGATATGTCAAAGCAGTTTAACCCATAACAGCCCAAAGTATTTGGAGTGAAATTTAGCGCAAGAGCAATTGAAAGGATTTTTCCCATTAAAGTACGCAATTTTAAGCTTTAGAAAAATGCCTAAATTATTAAATTTTAGGTTTCCAGAGGGTAATATTTTTTAAATTTTGAAAATACTGAACTAAAAAGATATCATAAAATATTTTTTCTGTTTCCGACCGGCAACGCTGGGAGGTAGTGGGTTAAGATAGCCCTCCGCCGGCGACAGCAAGAATCAAGTCGATTTTAAGACGCTTTCGACTTCTGAGACGATACGCTGATTCGAACAAACTTCCAGCCGCCGCGCAAATATTCCAAAAAATACCTAATTTGGGTAGTACTAATGAAATTTAACGGGTATACTTCGGAGTTGCGTTATCACAATCGAAATGAGATCGAGCACAAAAGACGTTATATCGAGAGCATCGTATAATCGAAAAAGGTAAATAAGGCATTCTGGCTGCTGGGACGAGAAAAATCGAATGTTGTATCGAGTATCGATAGATCAAGACGTACTAACGAGATTCCAGTTTATTAGGTTTTTTTTGGTTAGTCTTCAAGATGGAATACCGATACGCCGTATGTCATGGAAAGCAAGACAATCCCATGCCATGGCTGCTGAAAGGTTTACCTCGTAATCTAAGCGAAAACCTGGTTTACCCGACGTTTTCGAGGGTCTATAAATAGAGAGCGGTCAAAGTTCAAACTCGATTTTTCGCGCCATTACCATTTTCATTATAGCTATTTTGACTATGAAGGTTTTACGTGTAAACAACGTTCTATGTCGTTTTTCGAGATATGTTCATCACTAACTACTACATCAAACGGAAAGTCTCATCAAGCCTATTCAAATTTTAAAGATACTGATACGAATACAAAGAAAATTGACGAAAATGCGCGTTTTGACAACCCAATGACTACTGGAAACCGATATTTCAAAGATAAACCAAAAAAAAATTCTAATGGTCTGACAAACCAAAACCTATATTTTCACAGTCAATACTTCTTATTTTTTCCGTGCCTTCATTTTTTAGGACAACCCAAAACTGATATTCCCATGATAAAACGAAAAGTTTTCTTATTTAGCCGAAAAGTTTTTTCTCCCAAGAACTTTCAAAAACAGATTTTTTTAAATGTAATCGATCTCCCAGACATATGTGGAATTGGGCAATGTGGGACGAGATTTTCCATGAAAGTACTCGGTAAGAAGAATCATCACTTGATATCTCGAGAGTAAGCAGTTTGTTTTCTTGTCGCATCTCTTCTGTTCCAGAGGTACTGTAAGCCATAAATCAACAAACAGAGGGCTGTGAATCGATCAGTTCGTTGTCCCTATGTCAGAAGGCCCTGACTTATTTGCGACGGTTCCACCGGTTGTAACTCACAACTCCATCTGCGGGACGATACTTCAAATCTGCGCGTCTTGCGGTAAGTCGTCATCCCGATTTGGGATAGGATTAACAGCGGTTAATAGTCGCTCTTGTTGCCTAAATTTTCGCATTTAAACAATATCGATTACTTGTTTCACAGAAACTGTAGTGCTTTCTACACCACTAAAATAAATCAAAATACTGAAATAACATAAACTGATAAGATGTGCGTGTTTCCGATGGTCCATAAGATATACTAATTAAGGTCAGCTTGAGCATTGGATACATTTCCTCGGACTTGATTGCTTTTCTGTCCCAACCAAATTTCCAGTGCCAAACGCTAAAAATACTGCAAATTCCGGTTTTAAAATTTTTAATTTCCCATAACGAAAAGTAGAATAAAAAAATATTGCAATATTTGTTCATAGTAACTTTTTGCAAAAGTTCAAATGCTCCCTCCAAGAGAGTTATCAAAACTTTCACACCTCAATTTTTCAAAATGAAATATGAAATCCTGCTATAAGGCGTACAAGATGAACAAGGAGAAATGCAATCGAAGTACTGTATCTGCTTCATATATGATATGAATTTTGTTATGATAGGTATGATATAAATCTGTTGTTTGGTATATATTTAATTGCTTCTTGGTATGATATGTTATGTGAGGTATAATATATATATATATATATATATATATATATATATATATATATATATATATATTTTTTTTT
>Ga0058701_10002160_pt1 | contig 14698 bp, 4 predicted proteins | sample AgamicOrMae_FD_97039 | JGI IMG/M metagenome (GOLD analysis project Ga0058701, IMG submission 97039) | Agave microbial communities from Guanajuato, Mexico - Or.Ma.e | ecosystem: Host-associated > Plants > Phyllosphere > Phylloplane/Leaf | place: Guanajuato, Mexico | collected 2012-06-04 | reverse complement strand
TAAAATATACCTGGAGGATTACAATGAAAAAATCCCTTTTTACATTAAAGATTATGAAACATTTATGAAGGAATATTCTCGCAATCGGCTGATGTTACACTTACAACGTGTATCACCGAAAGTCAATGATGCATTTATTTGAAATATAAAAATGATCAGGTAGCATTTGAAGCAAGTATAAAATAATTATTTTGAAAACTTCGTGGCTAAACTTCCCTAAATACTTTTATAAAATTAATAACTATAAATTATAAAAAAAATATGATTTTTCGCAATATCTGGAAGCAAAATTAAAAAAAAAGCGTGCGGGTGACCGGCCCATGGAACTCAGAATACAGTCCGGTATATGGTAGATTTTTTTTCTAATGCGTTTAATCAATGGGAAAAATGAAAAAGAAAAGAATACCAAAGAGCATACAGCGAAAAATACGCTAAAAAGCTATTTTGAGCGTCGTTGCGGCTCACAGTCAGCTGTCCTTAATGGGATGCAGTGCAAAACGTGGGATACTTCTCACTTGCAGCTATCAGAAACAAATCCGTCAAATTGGCGGCCGAAGTTGGCTCCGAAACACGCATACATGTTCGGCACAAAGTTATCCGATTCGGAATCGCATAACTTTTAATTAGGCGACAGAGTTACTTCAAATCGTACCGCGACAGCGATCGGGCGACAACTAGGGGAAAAATAAATAAAGTCAATTAATTACTTTCATTACGTTAATCAGTGTTTCCTCTCTGATCCCTGCATCAATTGCCGGATTTGGGATACAGCTTTTAAAATTGAAGCACTTCCGGAATAGCAAGAGGTGGCGTTATTAAGGATCCTCGCGCGATCTGAGGGACCCAAAAAATATGAGGTTATATCAAGGAATAAGATTCAGCAAGGTTGTATTTACATTCTTCGACCGTGAACTATGCACTGCATTTATTATAACGAATCATTCGTTCAATCGAACGATAAACTCAACTCAGTATAGGAAATGTATCAACCAATAAGCTAAAGTGATTGCTTTCAAGCAGATTTCAAAATACATTAGTGCTTAAATTCCAAAGAGCGCAAAACAGCTATTGGTGCGGTTAAAAGATAATTCTGCATTGATAATTTAGTAATTTTGAATATAAAAAATTATACAGTTTATTTCGTCACTCGTTTTATATCGAGAGTATGATAGAAAAGATTTAAAAGCGTTAGATCCTTGCAAAATATGTTCGCACGATAGAGCACTGTGTGTCAATACGATACATCTTACAAAAGAGATTCGTAAACAACAAAACAGCTATTGTGAATTTTCAGGATCATGCTGATTTCATTCCAATATCCACATGAATGTGATAAATATCGACGAATTATTTTTCCGAAAGGGTTCGATAAATAAGTATCGATGAAAAAAATTAAGTGTGTGTTTTTTTAAAGACCAACTAAGAAACAGACTGTGTAGTATGACTTGTTTATGTTTACCAGGCTAGCATAAAATGTCTAGTCATCACTACAAAAGGGAAACTCAACGTAAGTTTGTTTACCGTTCGTCCCCGTTATCGTTGTTTACTTTATATTAAAAGATTATAACTGGCTTATATAAAAACTTTCATTGCGGATTTTTTTCTAGTAGTATATTGACAGAAAGTAGCATATTGACATCTTGACAGCTCGAAATTATTTCACAAAGAGTGTATATTCAACGACCATGTTTAGGCAGACCTTAATCTGAAATTGAACACAAACTTTTCAACTTTTGTGATGTTTACAAAAATTATTATAACCTCTTTGGTGTTAATAAGTTTTAGTTTTCAATGAGCTCAGAGTCGACAAAGTTGTTATAGTATTCTGGAGTAACCACAAAAAGTACGATAAAATTATGGTTCACCGCAAATCTAGAACACGCAACGAAATTTGCGTTTCTTAGAGGCATCTCCTACCATATTCAACACTATCAAGTTAATACATACATTTTAATGTCATACCGTCGTTACCGTAAGTCATTAACGTTTTAAGCACAGAAAAGGCCACGATATTTTTTTATTTAAGGAAGAGCTGGTAATATTTTTGGCCTACAAACCTCTAAAAGAATTTTTTCGGTGCTGATAAAATCCTTGCATTATGCAGTAGTAGCACTTAGACTTTTTAGATACGTAATGGAAATGTTTTCCTTGTGTACATACTTGCAGAGGTTCCAATGCAGCCCATTGCGATTGCAACGTCAAAAAAATTAAATAACACAGTTCGCATTTAATGCCAATTTAATTATTTTATGTTACCTTTTAAAACTTATTAATAGTCGGTGAAAAAAAATATCGTGAATGACTCAAGTAGTCCGGAATCAAAAAGGTGTCGGCAAAGGATTTTTTCATTTATTGTGAATATTTTGATTCATCTAGAAGATAACGTCACAGCTGGTCACGATTTTTCCCCCCAAATTTAAAGTGCATCTTTTGTTTCCGATAAGATCGGCAAGGTCGTCTTTTGAGAGGATAAAACGTCAGATAATTATTGTGAAAAAAGGCAGTTATGCGATAAACTTTGCCGCGTGCAGACTGAATTGGTGAATGGTTTCATCTCAGTGTACGCGAAAATTGTAATTACTTACGATCTCTGATTTATGACTAACTAATCCATAAATACTTAATAACAACAGGGGATTAATTGATTAACCACGTTATCATTTTGATAGATAAAACTAACAGGTACATTTTAAAGGATAGAGCAGCCATTCCATTCCGTTGTCAATTATCGCGACTTTAATACCGGTGGGGAAACTTCTCCAAACATTAACTCAATTAACATTGTTACCTCTGATGTCTAGCTTTGTCTATCTATTGTTACCGGCATGTCATACACACGTAATCACTGGGATAACGCTTTTATGTGTTTTAGTGATTATTACGAATATATTTCAATGGTAGGAACTATGTAAATTCGAAAAAGATATTGAAGAATTAGTATGATTGGCAATTCTAGGATGTGTCTATTATAGTCAATATTGATACCAGGAAAAGTTGATTTTATGCCAATCTACTCGGGTGTTAATTGGCTTATAATAATTAGGTGTATTATCAACTAAACTATTAAAAAATATCAAAGAGGCATTGTGGCAACTACAGTGCTTGTAGCATCGATTTTGTCACTCTAAATTTAAATCAATGAGAGTCTCTGAGATTCAGTGAAAATTCAATTAATTTCAGTCAATATAGCATCTTTGAAGAAATTCAATGGTGCTATGTTGACTGAAATTCAATGAATCATTACTGAATCTCTGAGAATCGCACTAATTCAAATTTCGAGTGGTTATATAATACATGGAAGTAGACGTCTAATTGAGGCTCATCACATTCGAACTTGTCAAAACAAAATTGCTTCTTGTTAAATCTAACTACGAAGATAAATGAATGTGGGAATCATCGTAGGTTCCTGTTGGTAATTCCTTTTTGCGGACTTGGAGGGCAGTTCGTTCGATTGACAGCTACAACTGTGGCAAGTAGGTCAACTCGTACCTTCATGACGTCGTTCTTGTTATGATCGGTAGCAGTTTCTCGGAAGTCGAGGGTCAACATGGAACTAGACTGTTTCGGCAACACTTTGAATCTTTTTCCCGCACTGTATCCTCTCGATGTCGCTTGATCACTAGGCACTCCACAAGTTCTTCGAGCACACGTGCTTGGGTCCCTGTCACCGCCCTAAAAAACCTCCACTCGGGAAAATCAATCCGTCCGCGAGCACGCAGGCGCACCACATCCGCGATCACCGCGACGCGAACTGACGTCCATCCCCGGCGAGGCGAGGCGACTTCGCCAGCGGCTTCCCCCTCCTCGCCTTCCCCCACCACTCGCCAGCTTCCCCCTCCACCGCCGATACGCTCGGCTGCGGCGAGCGCTCCTCTGGTTGGCCGCTCGCGCTGCTCGTTGCTGCGATCCGATTGGCCGACACGGTTTTGGGCGGGATCGCAGGTCCAGGGGGAGGGTTTTGCGGTTGGGCCCCGTGTGAAAACCACTGGTTTTCCGCTGGGCTGGTTTCGCTGTCACATCGCAGTGTGTGAGCCGTGTGGGGTGTTTTATCTCTATCACTTAGATTTGTTTGGCATTGTTGGATATATATCGGGTTTTGTTGCGGAGTTTGCAAGATATTGAGACCGGTTTCTTGAAAGATTTACAGGAGGGAATGAGTCGTTTGCTGAAAAGTAAACGGCCAAATAACCAAGGCAATGACAGTTAACTAGTCTTCAAAGAGTATTGAATAACACACTTCCATAAGCAAAACGCTAAAAATTCACGGTCCAGATGCAGGAGAATGCTTTACAAACACTTCGCATTTTGTCTCAAGAAAGCCGGCGTAGGGTAGGCAACCAGGACACATCCGTGTCTCCAGTGTTGCATCCAAAAGTAAGCAGGGGCGGAAACATGCAAAAAAAAATAATAAAAAAATAACTGGGTATCGCAACAAGCGCCTTGCAGACATGCCATCGCCTGCTTTTTTTTCAACATAGACGTATGTACAGCCACATAAATGGGAAGCTCTCGCAGAGACCTTTGGAATGATACGGCTGAACGTAAGCCTATACTGAAAAACAAGCAACGTACTACCCCGTTTTGGTTTCAAACCCAAAACAGGTATAGTATTCCTCAAAACGGGTATTTGTTTTTGCCGTGTGGGGAGAAAAATGCGTCAAAATCGGAGCGGGGGGTACTCCTCAGGAACGTTCCTCGTAAGCCACAAAATCTGTAGGTAAAATACAAGCCCCTCACAAAACGCGTTATGCACTCGAGACGAATCAGGAAGTATATAAAACCGAGATGAAAAAGAAAGAAGAGGAATAAGGCAATGCTCATCCAACCCTTCAGAGAGCTTTGAGCTGTGCACTGTGCACAGTTGCTGAATGTGCACTTGCCAAACAGACTGTGAGCGGAGCGGGCTTGGATTATGCGGCTTATCGGGGCCGGTGCGGTGCGGAGAGGAGTGGCGCCTCGGTTCCCTCCCTCCCTCACCCCATGGGGGCGGCTATGGGGCGGCTATGGGGCGGCTATGGGGGCGGTTGCCGTGAGAACAGGCTACAGCCACAGCTTCGCACGCTAGCTCGACACCCCTGGTCAACCTGTACGGTCGATTGCAAGTCAAAACAAGGGAACGGGACGAGCGCAAGTACAGGATGGCCTCACATTTAACCTCCATTAGCGACGGCAAATATCGATGGAACAAGTAGATGACTTGGCGCGAGGTTTCGATTTGAAATAAATGAAAAACAACTTGCGCAACGTAAAGTCTAACGAAACACAAAATACTTAATCCACGTGCCCAATTTATTCGGTTAGCTGATTTGGAACCTTCTCCATGCAAACGACTTTAAAAGGTTTATTTTTTTCGTAAAAAGGAAAGATAAACACGTAATTTTAGCTATTATTTTTTTAATCATTAAAAACACTTCAAAAAACTATAATCTTAAATCTGAAATTATTTGAATTGTTTCACAAATCAAAGTTCTACAAACACCTTAAAAAAGTCAATTTTTGCCTAATTTCCAGGCGAATGTTTGTAATTTTGGAATATATTCAAGGCAATAAAACAAAAATTAAGACGTTTGTGCACGAGTTAAAATAATTTTACCTTATACCCAAAACATGTACAATTTCAATTGAAATCGGATAATACTTCTATTACAGCTATAAGAGAGCAGCAAGTTCTTTCAGCAACGCAGGTCCTGAAATAGACGGGAAATCCGCTTTGATGTGTTAAAATTGATAATGATGATCACCTTATCCTCTCTCTAATCCTATTATTTTCATTAACAATACCCACTTACCGCCCACAAAGTAACATATTTTCACGGTTCTTCGAAATCCTTTACGGGCTAACGTCCAAACCTATTAAGCCTTAATGCCATCATTCCTTCCATGAGCTTCGATACTCCCGAAACTCAACTGAGGAGTCCGCTGAGAAACTACTCTCAAAAAAACACAACGCTACCTTAAGCTAGGTTAGCGTAGTGAGGCAAGGGAATCCAGTCTTTACGCATCACACTCGAAATAACTATACGAAGAGGAGTAAATTGTTTTTGGTGAAAATTAAACAGAAACGTTTTCGGACATAAGGAAAACATGTCCTTCGCTTCCAAAGCTTTAAAAAAAGCGCAGTTATGGCGAGAGCTAACTTATTTCGGGAAATCGCGGAGCAAGCAACATCAAACTTTCGTAAGAAGATCATTTCCTGGAAGTAGTGTTTGTATTCGCTGGAAAAACAAACGTGCGTCAGTCCGAGAGATAATGTAACCTCCTTGATCCCCGCTGTCACGGGTCGCCGCCTGTGAGAAAGTAACTCATGTTGTGCTGTGGGAGGGAGACGAAGTTTCATCACTTGAATCGACTCTACTTCAGTTGGCACCATTCAAACTTTGATTGGCGAAACCTCCGGGAGAGGTCGCATTCTTAACCTTTACTCTCTAAATTCCAGATGAATATTCTCTTAAACAGGAGTGGGTTTTCGACTCCAACTGCGAAGAAGAGTCGCTTCAGTTTTGGAATCGAAGCGGATTTTTCGCTTAATAAATTACGGGAACGAACATTATTGTTAGGTATGTCATCTTTAACCCAACAGCCCAAAGTATTTGGAGTGAAATTTAGATTAAGAGAAATTGGAAGGATGTTCCACTAAAATACGCAATTCCAAGCTTTGTAAAATGCCCAAATTATTAAATTTCAAGTTTCCAGAGGGGTGATATTTTTTAAATTGTGACAATACTGAACTAAAAAGATCCTCTAAAATAATTTTTTCTGTTTCCAAACGGCATCGCTTGGCGGTAGTAGGTTAAAATACGTCATTTCTTAGAGGCCGAACACTCCAAACTTAAATCAGTGAGGGTCTCTGAGATTCCGTGAATTTTCACTGAATCTCAGAGACTGTCACTGATTCAAATTTAGAGTATACGGATGTGTACGACCCCGAAGTATTGGTTACGGTCCACAATCATCAAACCTAGATCTACAACGAAGAAAAAAATTCACTGTAGAAAAGGAACTTTTAAAATCAAAGGAGACCCCTTCCGCATCAAAAAATCGGTTTCACTCGGGTGCGAGAGTGACTTTTGGCGAGGAGCTAGTAGCGCGCACGAGGCGTGTATTCGCCCCAGGGCAGCAGGCGGGCGGGCGGGCGGGCGCTACGGGCAGGCGAGAGGCGAGCCCCGGGGAGAGAAGCGGCCGCCGCCGCCGTGCATTGAGGTGGTGCAGTGAACCGGGTGAGCAGCGGTGAGCTGAGCAGTGCGTCGCCGTGGCCGAAGCCGTCGCCAGCACCGCGCCCGCCGTTGGGCCGTTCCCACGCGGTGTGTCCGAGATGGTATCAGCGCGCTCGTGTCACTCGGCCTGCGGGTGGTCCTTAAGGAGCTCATAGCGGCCAGCCGGCCGGCCAGCCGCGCGGCGCGGCGTGATCAAAAGCCAATAAGCCCCATTGATTCCTCACGTTACTGCGATTTTGCCGATTCTTTTGCTCCAATAAAATTTCGTCGAAATCTCAATTTTTATCTTATCCACTTCTACATCCCCAAAAAATAAAGCCTCAGGCAACGGTTCAAACCATTTTCATTGTAATATAAAATCAATACTAAGCGCAAAAAAAACGAGATTGGTTAAAATCGAGAGAAAAAAAAGGTAGGGGTAGCTTTTCTCAAGGGGAGTGTCGATTGACTCAACTGTCCCAATTAACATGTATTAGTTGAGTTCCGTGCGTCAAGTCTCTCTACTGATGGAATTCGGGTCAATAGCAACACCCTTTCTTTAATTTTTGGCACAAAAAATAGTATCTGATTTTTCAAGTATCTTTCTCGATTGAAATTTATCGAGGAATAATGAAAATGATTTAAAACGTCTGTTGCTTCATAATTTAATTGAACGCTACAAAAACACGAATACAAAAGGCAAATGTGCTGAAAATTGCTTTTTACCTTCGGGTTTCCTGTGCGTTTAATCAAATTATGAACCGACAGACAACGTTTTAAATCATTTTTAGTATCCCTTGATCAATTCCAATAGTAAAAAAATGAAAACTCAAACAACTTTTTTGGTTAAAAATTGACAAAAAAGGTAGGGGTTTTCAGTTTTTGGCCCAAAACTTATTTGAATTTTTTAGTTATACCATGAGAGTTACTCTCATGGTTATACGATTGTGATTTATCGAGGAATACTAAAAAAGATTAAAAACGTTGCCTGTTGCTTCATAATTTGATTGAACGCAAATTTTTAAAACCTACCCCGACTTGGCTTATAACACAGAAGTCACTCCTAATTTTTGTCGACGCCAGCTTAAATATCTTGGAATAGCATTATTGCAGCTAATTAGACTCACGTGCTTGCGCACACTTCCCTAACCTAATCTCACCTCCGCGTCTTAAGTGAATCACTGCCACTCGCGCCTAAAAATGAGGCACGCGTGCGACGAATCACGCGGCGTGGTGCGACGCGCCTTCTCGAGCGCGTGACCGCGCGTGACCGAAAGCGCGGGCGCGACAGGCAAGCGTTGCTATATACGTCGCGGTTACGCGTAACAAGGGCTTAATTCGCGACGCGTGCGAGAGAGAGAGAGGAGGGGGTGGCGCAATGGCTGGCGGCTGGGCTGGCCGCTGCTTCCCTCCTCCTCCCACTTGAAGCCAAACCCCTGTGACAATTGTCCTCTCTTTCCATACACCTGTCGCGACATAATCCTGTCTTTTTCTCTTATCTCAGTAATTTTTTTTCGGTGATTTCCTCTGTGAATATAACCGATGTACCCATACAGTATACCTATAAATGTCCTCTTTTTCTATGCTTTTTCCTAGACCTAGACTTTACTGATGGAGCATGTCAAATGTAGTCCAGGTGACGATCCTCCAGGTTTTGTGATTTGCCAATTTTTAACCAACTCCCCGTTGTCTAATCGAGACAATTTTGGTATTTTTGGAAAGGTCTTTTTTATTATTATTATTTGAAGGATTTTCTTTTAACACATTTAGCGTAAATATTTTTTTAAATAAATATTTGCAGAGTGGAGAACGGCCCATAGCGATGAATTGGGTGAAAAAAAGAAATATATGGGCTTTCGTCGTACTTTAGTTCGTCAGACTTAATAGACTTATCAAAGAGCTGTCAGCTCGGTCGTAACTTAACCCCACAGAATATGACGAGTCAATTCTCCCGAAAGAAACATCCCCCGTCTACAGGAAGCCAAAGGTTACATGAAGCGAAAAATGGTACGACGGTTAGCATATGGATTAAAGTCACCCCTAGTATGGTCACACGCCGCGGCGCGGGAGGGTAGATCTGCCCCCCCCTCCCCACCCTCCTGCCCCAAGGCGCCACACTCATCGCATTTCAAAAGGTTTGTTTTGACGTACTTTAATGGTGACCAACGCTGAAAGAAAACCGTGATATAAAACGAGATTTTCACACGGTGAGAGGCAAAATGCTACAAAACTCGGACAATCGAAAATTTCGTGTTAAATGCATACAGACCTGATTTCTTACTTCATGCCAGTACACCTCGAGTATTGAGTATTTCACATTCAATTGATAAGGGTTAGATAACTGTTGCTTCAAAATGAATCGCCTCTATAGACGTAATGCATTTTTGGGTACAGTCTTGCGTTCTTTCGGTATGAAGGTAAAATTTCTTCTGGCTAGAAAAATAATCTTCCAGGAAGACTTTAGATTAGGTAAAGAAATCAGTCATCAAAGAACGCCACGCCAGCTTTTCAACCGAGCTTTGTATGCAAAAAGTGCGTTCCGCCGATCTCTGCATTATTGGTGTATCGAAAAATCATGTGATTTCTTTTATTGCTGGTCTTACAGCTTCTTAGGGAGAAATTAATTTTACAAACAGCACTTCAATGAGAACTGAGATGCGAAACGAATCGGCTTAAGTGTTTTAAACGTCTCATGATTGGTAAGCTTTGTCAGACAAATAGTAAAGACTTGGCATCGGATTAATAGATAATTTTAAAAAATCGGTTTCGATTTTTAAAAGTTTAATAATCGGAAATGGTGAACTTCGAAGGTGCGGAAATGAGACGCAACTCCTGATCCACAAAATGAGCTTTTTCGGTAAACTTTTTTACTCTGAAAAAAAAAACGAGTAATTATTCGTAGTTTTAAGTGCACCAAAATTGAAGAAAAAGGTTACTTCCTGAAAAGCCTATAAAATTGAATGAGATTGAAATTCGGCTGTTTAGGTTGGGTTACGTTGCTCCAGGCAAAGTCAAATTAAGCTCAGGTCGAGTGAAGTTACGTTGGGTTGAGTTAGATTAAGGTTTTCCTTCAAGATTAGAGTAGACATCAAGCCAATAACCTGCAACTTTGGAAAATAACTCGTAAGAAGATATTCTGCTATGGTAACAGAAAATGTTAGTTTTTTCTACGATATCTTAAGGAGCCGTAAAACCGCGATATTACGAGCAACTTACGGCGGCGGCAAGCGGCTCGGCGCGGCGTTTCGGTAGCGGACGCGGAATTCACCGTAATCTGGACGCGCTGCGCCAGGCTTTCTGATTTAAAGGTTAGAGACCCATTCGGCGGCCGGACTCGTTAAATTAAATGAGCAATCTTACCGTAAATATAGGAAGCATCACAGGGAGTGAATATTAAAGACGATCTCCCAAGCAAAAAAATAAGATCGTAAAAAAGGACATTTGCGCCAGGACGCGCAGGTACTTATTTATTTTAGGAACTAGTCCATGTTATGTGCAGTCAAGAGAGTGGTGTCATATCAAACGAAGGGGCTTAGACCTGCGAATTGATCTCCACAGGTATTCAAAGGTTTATCGCAAAAACTGACCTTATTGTGTTTTGTGCGGTTGTAAACAGTTGAAGCATGTAAGCAGCCCTGAGGGTCGCCGAAAAGTCAGTTACGACGGAGAAGGTGGAAGCTTACGTCGGGGAGTGGTTTGGTTACACACGAGACGAGAGGGTCGAAGTCGAAAGGAGCTACGTAGTTTACAGACGGCCCCTATTGGTCTGGTCAGTGTCGAGCGAACACGCGTGGAATAGAGATGAGTTGGTTCGTCCGAACGTCGTTGGTATCCTGCTAGGGTCTGGACCATTTCATTCGGACCCCTTCCTCCCCCCTCCCCAAGGGTGACGATTTTCACAGCATCTCGTCTCGGCCCGGACTGGACCGCATAAATTTCGCTCCGCGCGACGCGCTGTACTAAAAGACGGTGCTCTACCTTTTTAAAGGGTCTTTAGATACCCACTGCTTCCCCGATGAGGAGCAAACCCGCACCTTGGTCCTAATAGTTATTCACCTTGACATATAAGTTAACCTACCTAAATTCAAGATTTTATTCCATGACAATAAGCATAAACGAAGAATAAGATAGCAAAAATTTGCTCTCACGCTATTAACTTTACTTTTTTGTGCACTTGCATTTTGTCCAGTTTTCAACATACAAGAACGACTGCAATATTAGGAGTCATCGTATATGAATCCCTACATAAATGATACGTACACGGTTTGTATCAAACGAAAGGGCCCAAAGAGAGCTGCCCATTGATCTGCACAGCTATTCACTGGGTTAACGTAAGAACTTACTGACATTTTTTAGGATAACCGCAAGGATTTTTTTTTTCAAATTTTCAATCGAGGGGCTAAACGCAAAAAAAAAGAATAAATTAAAGATATAGAGTAAAGAAACTGCAATAAACAAAAACCTAACGCAAACAGGTTCCAGGAGGAAAGCACTTAAAAAAACTGCAGTGACGTTTATTCGCAATAGTTTTGCTGACAGTGTGTGCGGCTCGTTCAACGAGGGGTGACGGTGGTTGGGTTGGTCGCGCAACGCAGCGGCGGCGGCGACGAAGCCAAGCTTTCAACTTGAGACAGTTGTTCGCCTCAAGAGCGTCATTTGGAATCATCAGCAAACTTTGGAGAACATGAAATTGCCGCTGCTGTGCACATCGGCCACTTACGAATACTCTTAAGAATCCGCGACACAAAACTGCATCTATTTCGGCGGTTGTATTTTCATCCTGTCGCGCCTCTATTTCTCCTCTTCAAGTCAAGCACCGCGCCTGTCGAGCGCGCCATAGGGCACCTAGGCTAGCCCAATTCTGACGCCGCTTGGCGATGAGATCGGCTTGTTTGAATGGCGTTTTGTGGTATTTCCATTGGTCCGTTTTGTGGGGATAAAGCAGGTTACTGTCCCCGCGAATTTGGGATAAATATAATCGAAGTTTTAAGAGTTAAAAAAATACGGATATAGGCTATTTTGCGTCGAGATGGGTGAGTGAGTATTTGTGCAGTTTCCTTTCGGAAGACAAGGCTTTGTATCGCTTTTGACGAGAGAGAAAGAGCTGAGGAGGGAGGGGAGAGGGACAGAGAGAGAGAGAGAGGATGAACGAAACAAGTGCAATCTACGTTCGATTGTGTGCGGAAGAACTGAACCTTAATTTGACGGGCGGCCAGGGGTGCGCCGGGGTGGGGGGGCAGGGGAGGCGACGGGCCAAATTGCAGGGTGGCGCGCCCGACCCGCCGGCCGGCCGGCCGCTGTCCACGAGCCCCGAGGACCCCGCCGTGGAGACCCCTTCCGCTCAAACTTCACCTGTTGGGGGAGGACGCTCCACGATATGGCACGAACGCTGAATTTCCAATTTCGATGGGATATTCTGAGAGTGGTTCGCTTCGGTGAAGTGGAATAGTTGTCCTAAAGTGAAGCTAGCGGAAAACGAGGTAGCGGTGTTCACGTTTTACTTACTCCGGATAAAAGACTCCTTTTAACGAGCAATACCAGATATCCATAGATACATCGTTGTTTGCAATCAACGCGAATATCACAGAGCTTATGTCAAAATTGCCACATTTCGTGGGTTGATAAAATCATAATATAAATAAATATTTTAATTATCAGAGATAACTAACAGAGCGGGTATGATGGGGATTTGCTCTCGAACTATCAAAAAGTAGATTAATTACTAAGTTATCTCGAAAGATTAAAAAATTAGCCGCGTTTAAAATTGTTGATTAACGGTGTTGCGCGACAAATCAGCGAGAAGGCGTTATCAGTTCCAAAGCTCGAAAAGGATCTTATTTCAAACGCGCTTCAATATGTTAAGGTGGTAAAATCCATACCTTGAGTGGATTGTACGAAGAAAAGCATCGCTTGGTAATGTCAGGCAAGCCTCCCGTTTTACCCAGAGAAATAAAATTTAACGATCGCTAAAAACGATGTTCAGCAATGAGTAGGCTATATTTCAAGGTCAAATAGGTTATTAATGTTCTTACGCAAGAGAAGAGATAATTCATTTACCCTCGTCTCCGTCGGCTGAATAATCCGTAAGCAAAAGATTCTCATTTTAACCTTTTTTTCTTTCGTGCCTTTTAATATTTTGTTTTTAGCGTTCCTCATGTCGCGTCATTTTCACTTCTTTTCGAAACATTGGACCCCTGTCTTCTTTCTACTCAAGCTGCAATACTTTAAGCAGAATTATGGAGTGATCGATTCCCTTATATCTTAATGTTTTAAATATGTTAATAATACGGTTATTTTATATTATAGAAATTTAAATTAATTAATAAGAGTAATGAGCTAGTTTTATCTTTGCCGTACATGGAGAAGGCGAAACACATGTTCCTCTGGTTGAGTTGACATGCGTTAGAATCTCCGTACCTTTGATTAAGTCTTCTAATGCGTTAATTTTGATAACGTCAATTTTATACAACAACATGAAGTTAAGAAAAGACAAATCGAGGAAAAAAAAACAAGTTGGAAGGGGGAAAATTGGTCTGTGGTGCCGGTTTCTTTGAGATTTTACTGGAGGGTAGAATAATTCAGCTCTGGTTGGGTTATGTTAGATGAGAAATCCGTTTAATAAAATTAGCGTAAAATATAATAAATCCGACTTTTGTAAGTCACGTCCAGTTCAATGAAGTTAACCTAGGTTAAGTAGTATGTAGAACAACCGCGACAATGAGCTCCTAAGATACTTTATGGCTAGCAGTTCGAAGTACCTATAATGTGCCTTCCCCGAACTCCTTCCCGTGAGCGAGTTAAAAAGTGAACGTAAATAAAATCCGTAGGCTAGAGGCTATGGTTTGGTGGCCATTGGCCATCGGCCGCAGTCTCTATATCCGAAGCGGTAGGCCTAGGCCTTGCCGATAACGGCCAGCCGATAACTGCTATGCCGATGACGGCCGTCCGTGCCAGGCCGGGCCGACGGCCTGCACGGGCCCAACAAGTCAGAGTCAGGAGTAGTGCAACCAAACGTTAATGACGGTGCTCCACCAGTTTACGAGTTGCGGCCAAACAATGTTCATTTTCGTATTATGCAGTTGCCGGCCTGCCTGCGGCGTCTTCTTTACAATGTTGGCTAAAACTGCAATCGCGCCTGATTTACGAGCGGGGCGGCACGGCCTCCTAACCGCTTGCTTATGAAGCGATATGCACTCTATTGATTTCCAATTTCATACGCATAGATCCCATACCACACGGAGGATAACTTAAATGTATTCACGTCGCATAGGCATCTTAATTTTTAAAAGTGCAACTTTAAATCTTCAGAAATTTACTGTGGTTAATTTTTTCCTCTTGGTCCTCGAAACACAGGAGTAGCTGTCATCATAAGCGCCAAAAACCACACGCGCCAACGCTGCAAGCGCCAATCCGTAACCGCCAAACGAGAAAAGTCGCAAACGCCAAAGTTCTTAACCGCAATACTAACCTTGCCTAACCTAACTTAACCTAATCTAACTTGACCT
>Ga0058701_10002159_pt1 | contig 14699 bp, 9 predicted proteins | sample AgamicOrMae_FD_97039 | JGI IMG/M metagenome (GOLD analysis project Ga0058701, IMG submission 97039) | Agave microbial communities from Guanajuato, Mexico - Or.Ma.e | ecosystem: Host-associated > Plants > Phyllosphere > Phylloplane/Leaf | place: Guanajuato, Mexico | collected 2012-06-04 | reverse complement strand
GGGGAAACCCTGTTTTAAAACTGTTGTGAGGGTATATTTTACGGTTTTAAGCGGCAAAATTTCTCTATTTGGATTTTTAACGCAATTTATGATCCTGGATCCAGAACGAATGAAATCACGGTCACTGATTTGTGTGCAGGTTCGCTGGTCGGACATCGGAGGGCAGGAGGACCTGAAGTTAAGACTGAAGCAGATAGTTGAGTGGCCAATCACTCATCCGGACTCGTTCGCTAGATTGGGGATTCGTCAACCTCGAGGCGTCCTCATGTTTGGCCCGCCCGGCTGCTCTAAAACTATGATAGCCAAGGCACTAGCAAACGAGAGTAAATTGAATTTCCTCTCCATCAAGGCAAGTTGCTCCTTTCCCAAATAGGCTGTTTCATTATTAAAGGGTGGGAGACTGTTACTCTCATCTGTTCGAAGTCTTGTGGAGGTCTTATTTTATCGTGCCTTTGCGGCTTTTTCAAGAGAAACAATACGTTGAGTGAGAGCTGAATCCATCAATGTGAGTGCAAAGTCATTAATCATTAATCTCATAGCAAAAACAAACTAACTCAGCGTCGAACTTTGTGTACCGGATTAATCCGGTATATCATTGAATACAACGAAAGTACTCAACAAAAGTACGGTTCAAATAAGTAAACCTGTTACAGGAACGAATTGTGTTTCAATCATTTGAGTCCACAAACTTGGTCATTTGTTCGACTTTCTTTCGTGACGAAGTGTTATTTTTTAGGGTCCTGAACTGTTCAACAAATGGCTCGGAGAATCCGAACGGGCCGTGCGCACAGTCTTTCGCCGAGCGAGGCAGGTTGCCCCGGCGATTATATTTTTCGATGAAATAGATGCCTTAGGTGGGGAACGCAACCTGAATAGCGGGAGCAACAGCAACGTTGAAGATCGTGTTCTCAGTCAGTTATTAGTTGAAATGAACGGTATCGAACTCCTGGAAAATGTCTTCATAGTCGCCGCGACAAACAGACCGGATTTAATCGACAAGGTACTTGTACGAGCCCCCTCCCCTAAGCAGTTGCTCTTTTTACTTTTAGCTCTCGTTTGTTTTTTTGTTGTTTTTTTTAAAAACGCGTCTTCTTTTAAAAAAAATATTGTAAGTTTAAAATAAACTGAAGGCTCTGTAATGGTCCTAAAATAAAACTTTCATCTAGTCATTTTGTCAGTTTAGCGTAACGAGAATTAAATTTATGTATTGTATCCCTACTTTATCAATTTTTCATACTGCATTTTTTTTCCTCTGCTGCTCGTCTTTTACTTAAAGCTCTGTCTTATGAACTGTTATCGCTCCGTCGAGGGCTTCGCTCGTTTGGAGCCACCAATATTGAATTGAAATAAAAATATTTTTTTTTATGCTGAATTTTTGTCACAAGTTTAAAGTAAAATTAATTTGCTGATCAATATTAATATACAATTTTACTCATCTTTTTGTTCTTTTAAAAGGCGTTGCTTAGACCTGGGCGGCTGGATCACAAAGTTTACGTGCCCTTACCCGACGCAGAGACGCGTAGAAAGATCCTGACCATTCAATTGGACAAAATGCCGGTGGAATCCGTGAATTTAGATGACCTCGTTTCTGCAACTGACGGTTATTCGGGAGCGGAGGTAAATTAGCCCCTAAAACTGTTGAACCGAAGCTGATTCCAAAGTTCATTTTATTTCAAATATATTTTTTTGCACAGGTCGTCGGCGTTTGTCATGAAGCCGCCCTTATCGCGTTGTCCAACAATTTGAACTGCAGCTCCGTTCGTGCGGAACATTTTGAGTCAGCTTTATCCGTTATCGTGCCCAGAACGTCGCCGGAATTGCTGAAAATTTTTAGCGAGTTTGTTAAATAATAAAGTAATTTATGAGAAGGTAGGTCTTAGATTCATTATCCACTGAGCATAAGTCTGGACTCGTCTTTAGTGCGTTTGAAAAGCCCGCCAAAAGAGTGCATGTTTGCCAACGGACTTCACCATCGTGCGCTCGCATTTTTTTAAAGAGTGTGTTTAGTGGAAAAGAATTAACGAACAATTAAAAATAAAAAAGTGAAAAGTTATTATTATCAATAAACCGGACTTCATGTATATTTACCGTATGGTAACCCACTTACGCTGAGTACGTAGCAAAATTACCATTATCTCAAACATTTTAATATTATTATTTTATTGATGTGTTAATATGTACTTTCATTTCTAACGGTAGAAACGGAAGATTGTTAAACACGTACAACAATATAATCGCTGTGAATCCCTAAATAAATTTTCTTCTGCAAATGCGAAGCAGTCACGTGACAACGGAGCGCGGGTTTTGATTGGCTGGAGTGCTGTTTCCGTGAGCTGGGCGGCTTGGGGACAGGTCGATATTCGCTCCGTGCGTGGGTGGAGGTGGGGGTTATTTTGGGCACTCGTGGAACAGCTGATTGTATTTTGACAGACGCCAAATGTTTATCTTTGTTTTTGTTGATATTTTGGGTGGCAAATTAGCGATGTGAGCAGCAAATAATATTGGAACACGTTGCGGAAAGGTCCAAATCTCGTAAAAAGATCGGGTGAAAAGCTAAGATGAACGTCAAAGACGCGGTGAGTCGCAATTAAATTTCATAGCGAGTGTGGTTGCTGTGGCGACAATACTTTATTTAGGAAAATTAAAGCTTCTCAGTTGTTTGCGAGTGTTTGTCATATAGATCGATAGTGACAACTTTTTTCGCAGATATTGTTTTTTTAAAAAAATAGCTACATCAAACTTGAAACATTAAAAAAATATATACATATTTTGGAATAATATGAGCAACACGGCAAATTTTTTCTACAGTAGCACCAAAAAGGTATTTTGATTGTACTTACAGGTGATTAGAAAAATCAAGCATATCTCATCAGAGAAAAGCAAAATATTTATCATTAAATTGTTATCTAGGACAGGGTTGGAAAGCATGTAATTTTCTTTTTATTCTTTTTTTTTTTGTTCAATTTCTTTTTATTAAAATCTAACCCTGGGGTATTAATATGAGTTTATTGACTTCTAGTACACTTTTATTAGTCGTTCAAAAAATATTATAATAAGATAATAAATACTTATCTTGAACAAATACAGAAACCTACAATTTTTGCAGCTTTTTTGCCCCTTGGTTTTAACTTTAGAGCTTCATCCAAAAATTTACCCTTTTTTTTCAGATGCGTATCATCAGTAAATACTGCTGGCCTAATATTGAAGAACCTGCAAGTTTATATGTTCTGTAAGTATAAAACGAACGATAACGGATTAAGAAAAAAAAGAAAGGCGTGAATTCGTCAGGAATCACCGGTCATAATTGATTGCGGCAGCTATTAATTTTTGTTCTCTTTCATCCGCAGGTCCATGGAAGCCCTGATTTTGCACCACGATGCCTACAGGGAGTCCATTAAAACCTTCCCGAGGTTTATGAAGAGCATGATGCTGCGAAAAATGACAAAGACTGGGTATCTTCCTAAAGACGCGCTTAAACTTCTTGCGAACGAAGAGCTCGACTCCATTGATCTAAGCAGTTGCGATATCACTGATGAAGATTTGGATGCTTTGCATATATGCTCGAAGCTATATAAGCTGAATCTGAACCCCCCGCGGGATGAGCCACGCGAACACATAACTACAAGCGGTTCGTATTAACTTTTTAAAAAGTGTATTCCCCAAGGGACTTCCGTCTGACCCGCCGAATATAGTTTTAAGTTTCATTCTAGCTTACGCTGTGTCATCTCCTTTAAAATAAATTAAAACCGCCCGTTTAAGGTACGAACCCGGTTAAGATACGCATTGTCTTTATTCCCTTGAGCCTAATCGGTCTTTAATGAAACCCGGATAAGACACGAATCCGGTCAAGAAAGTGTCTCAGTCCCTTGATTCGTATCTTAACAGGGTTTCACTGTAAGCTGGAAATCCCTCATGTAACTTTTTGCCTACCACGACCCTCCCTGTAAGCGGCACTGTGGACAGTGGAGGGCAATGACTTGTCACAGAATTTTAGTTTTTAAAAAATTGCGTTGGTAGTACTAATGCGTTTAGATGGAACGACTGACCGCAAGTCGATTGATTTCAATAGTATTGCCAACTTAAATCTATATTTATAGATGAAAAATCATGACGAGTCATTATTTCCCTCCACTGTACTGTACAGACCGCCAACACTATAGCTCGCACTGTCGTCACTCTTGTATTTTATTTCTCAAATCGGTAATTAGGATCAAAACCTTACAAAGGAAACGTGAAAAACATGAGCTCTCCGAGTTTTTGATTAGATTAAATCACCCTACATTGACAAACAAAAAAAAGTGTACATCTTGAGCCTTTTTTAGAACTCTAAAATGACAATGTACCAACGTCTAGTAGAAAAACTATTTATTTTGGTTGTATATTCAATAAATCCAAGATAAAATACCAGCTCAAAGCTAATCGGAAATTTCGTGTAGTATGCGCAGTTCTTTACTGTAACGAACGCTTTTATTATTTTTTTTTTACAGGATTGGTACGTCTGTGGCCAAATCTGACGGAGCTACGAGTTATCCATCTGCGGAAGTGCCCTGCAGTTACTGACGACGTTGTTGCATCGATCGCTCGAAATTGCGAACATCTGCGAGAATTAGACCTCGGGTACTGCGCGGCGATCACCAACGCATCCATGGACGCTATAGCTGACACTCTACAGCTGTGGTCTGTATGTCTATCAGGCACCCAGGTACGCAATATTCTTAATCTTGGTAGAGCATAACAAAGACTGACAATAGTTGAAAATGTGATTTATTTTAATATCAGGTCACAGACGACGGAGTGGCGAGTCTAGTCCAAGGGAAATGCGCGAGGAGTGTCTCAGAGATTATCCTCAACGAATGCAAAGGCTTAACCGACGTTTCCATAGATCTGATTTCGCAGAACTGCCCCAGGCTTAAGGTCATAGTGTTCCGTGGATGCAACATCAACGGTACGTACTTTAAGCACCGAATGTGGTTTAGCCAAACACATTCATACTGCGTCTTCAAATCGAAAATCACTAAGAATATGATAAAAGGATTTTTCTACTTCTTGTGTTCCACTCGGGGCTAATCTTTTGTTTCCCTAAGAGGATTTCCTAAGTACATCCACGAAAGTCGTAAACTTGTTCAGGTTACGGGCCTTATGCCAACTGCAGCTGCTCTCAGGCAACTGTTAGGTTACGTTAGGTATAGAGCTACGTGCTTCGCTCCGGTCGGCTTGACGATAGGTCGAGCACAAGAAGTTGATGCTACCTTTCAATTCTACTGTGATTGCCATAGCGTGAGAATAGATTTTAATATGTTTCCTTCTAATTACCTCATCGTGATTGCACGTTGCGTTGACTGACCACTTTAAATTACAGAAAACTCCGCCTTCGACAACTTGTACAACAGAATCAAGCTGCGGCAACTAGCATGGACCGTTTACTAAGATCCAAAGCACCGATAGTGGGTACAGTGTTGCCAACTTAAGTCTTCCATCGTCCAAATCAACCCATTTGTGCCCAGTGTACACATTTTTGAATGAAATGCGCTGCGAAGAAATCGCTTCAGTTATCCCCGAAGAAACCAGGAAGACTTATGGACAAAATTACAAATCTGCAACTTTAAGAGTTTATTTTACAGTTTCTGGCGCAGAAACGTTAAATTGTTATTATTTTAAAGACTTCTGGGAAAAAAAAAGTAAGATAAGTTACGCGTGGAGAAAATTTCTCCCTGAGTTAATGATCATTTAAAGATTTTGTTTGAATTTTATTTTATTTTTTTAACATTTTATCAGTATTTTAGGAAAGCTCCTTTGCACTTACTACTGCGTCGTTTTTTAGTTGCACTTTCTCTTAGTGACGATTTTGACTGGTACTAATGTCACTGTTAAAGCGAACGTAGATTTAGAGTGGCTTTCCTGATTGGAGGTTACCAGAAACGTGTAGTTACAATATTGAATGTTTAATGTCTGTAGTGTTGATGTGTGATTACTACCTTGAGCTTCCTTCGTACGGTAACAAGAAAAGTCTCGCCCAACCAAATAGTACAAAGTAAATCAAATACTTATTTTCATCGACTAATTCATCTCAATACATTAAGAAAAAGCTAAAATGAATCTGTAATGAGTAGATCCGTTCAAAATATGCTGTATAGCAAAGTCGTGAGAACATTAAAAGAAAACGGTATTAAGCAACTAATTTGATTTCCAACCGGGAAGCTCCCCTCTGTTCAGTGTTTATAATCCTTAAGAAGAAAAAAAAATATCTATAAAGTTTGTCCAAAATCTATGTAAACCCCTGACGTTAGGTCATCTGAGAAAGGTTATACCAACTGAATGAGAGAAAAATTATTGGAGAAAATCCTTTAGGAAGCTCCGTAGATCTTGGATTGTCCATTATCAAAGTAAAGTGTACTTTTTACAGTGCGATTTGAACATACATACGTGAATCAAAGATATTTAAAGTAGCAAATCCTTTATGTAATCTTTTCAGAGTAGATATACGGCGGATCTGATTATGTAATTTATTTATTTTTTTATATTGTGAATAGAGATCTTTGAGTAGCAGATTACTAGTACCTGAAACGATTTTCTGTGTATCTGTCCGTTTAAATTGAGAAAAGAGGTAAAAGCATATCCAAAGCCACAGACCAGAGAGGCTTGTAAGGTGCAAAGTTCTGATCTTTTTCAGACTATCAGGTCATGTAGTATAAGGTGACGACCCGTGGTGAACTTTTAAGCCCATGATTTTATTTCGCCCTCAAAAAGGAGTCAAAAGGTCAAATTTAGGGAATTGAGTTTCGTCTCTATGGATGTGTGTTATGCCTACTTCGGAAGCAAATTGTCACGAAATTCCAAAAACACCGCGGACCTTAGTGTTTATCAAGCCGTATAGGAGTTGTTGTCAAGGCAGAACCCATTGATTATAGCTTCTAAATCGGTAGAGATACGGGAAAATCCTTAAAATTTTTGGTATCAGCCTTTCATCTCATTTTGGAGATAGGTATCGCATATATCAATTTAGGCAAAACCAAACTACCAAAATTTGACCTTTGACCCTTTCTTTGGGGTCAAATCAAGAGATGAGCCCGAAAAATTTCTACGACGGATCATTACTGATATAGAAACAGATAACGTGATAGTTCTGAAACAGATAACTGCACGTAACAGCCTCATCTTGCGAGCCGAGGTGGAACTTGTTAAGTCAAATTTGGTACAAGTTCGGCAAATGCCCTTTCAGTTCAAGGGTTGTCAGGAAATGACTGCTGTTGCACTGAATGATCTGATTGTTATTCTTTCAGTTATTTTAATTTTTACGTTAAGTTAATGTCGTTTAGAGGAAGTCTGTGTTAGTTGGAGATTCGGTCTCCACCTTTATCATTGTGATAGCTGCGAGTGCACCATAGAAGTCTACCGTCATTTTCATGTTGTTTGTGAGAAGCAAGCATTGTATGCTTGAAAAATGGAAGGAATTATAAGCATGATTTTTGTGTGAGATTTGTAGTTCACCAATCACTGCCATTTGCATTTTTAACTTGACTAACAACTATGCCATTAAAGTTATTTTTAAAAAAGCGACTTGGTATTTTCATTTTCAGGTTACTAGATTTCTTAGAAAGGGCGATGTGTTACTGTATGATCCATTAGAAGTGTTGTAAGTCAACCTCTGTCCAAAAAAAAAAAGAATTTCATCAACGTAGGACGGCCCTACTCTCATGGTAATTTCAAAGACTTTTTAGTTTAAAAAAATTAAAATAGCAAAAATAATAAAAAATGCTAAAAGTGGATTTTTTAAATAGTACACCGAGGGGTACTTGAGAAAGGAAAAAAGATTCACTAATACTGCGCAGCAAAATCTTGGTCTTTTTTGTCTCAAAGAATCAAATTAGCGGGTAGAATTGTCCGAGTCTTAACAATTGGGGAATGGTGTGCATTCAAGTTGTTTATTAGCGATAAAGCTACACTTAAAAGATAATGTATACTACTCAAACAATATACTTGTTAAAGGACTGTTGTTAGACATTGTAGACCAAGAACTCGCGCTGGAACAGCTCAAAAATGTGTTAAATGATTCCGATACGAATTTTACACTTCACTCTAATGGAGGATTAATGGAAAGATTGAGCAACAACTTAAGTTTCGAACTATTACAAGTTTACCTCAATCAACTTCAAAATTAAAAAAAAGGCTAAAACAAATAAAATATAAATCATGATAATTTTTTTCTTTAAAAAAAAACAGGTTCATTTTTTCAGGGGGGAACACTAAGTTTTGACTACTGAATTTGATTTAAGATAACTAAAAAAGGTTGGAATCTATAATTGTTGCTCAATTTGTCAACTTGACCGAGCGAGGTAGACGGAGAGAGGGTTCGCCGTGCGGGAGGTTCTAGAGAAAGGGCGTGACTCAAAATGCGCTTCAGCTTCAGCGTGAACTTAGCGCGCGCATTGGGCATCATGTCCGAACGCTGCTATTCCCGTAATCATAATGAACAAATGAGGCAAAAATGGATATTATTGCGAGAAAAAGGAAGCATAACCCGCTAATTCAAGGAAAAGGGTCACACAGTGACAAAGATATTTTAAAGGGACAAAATACGATGTGTCACTGGAGCCCTTTCCATCAGGATACAGTTAAATCGGCTTGCAGCAAGCGACATATAACGTGGAACCGGCAATCAAAAGGTTGTACACTGGCACGAGCGGAATCCAATCACGCCAGCGTAAGGAAAAGGAACACATTTTCCGCTCTCTCCCATAAAATCGGCTGGACATTGAGTAGAAAGGTTTGCCTACCACAACTATTCCATTGATATAAACGTGAGGAAAACCTCGAAGGAATCTGGAAACTCCGTTCCTTCAAAAGTAACGCAAGTTTCCAGATTTCGGTAACAACTGTATCAAGACCTAATCTTGTTCTACTACTCCGAGTAACTTCCTAACGTCCGAACTACTTAAACGCCTCGTTTGCGCTCCGGAAATTCGATTACATGTTCACAAGAATATGAAAACCAATGATAAACGTCATATAGGGATTACTCACAGGTATTTTATTAATATCAGAGCAGAAATTCGTGTTTTCACATGCAATGTTCAGGTTATAACCCACCAGAAACGGGCTTACATAAATGATAGTCTTTTTAAAATATTCTCATACAGGTTGGGGCAAAATATCAAAGTACGACAAAATATACATAAAGCAACAGATATAAAATATAAAGAACTTACTGCGCGATAATTAATCCGGTATATCTACGCAGGTGAACTACTTTGGGGAATGCCTTAAGTTGCACATAAATAACACAAAAACAGTCGCACAAACATTAACGGTTGTCGGGTAACCAGAGTGCGCACACGCCAGACATCGACAGATATAGCATCAACCAACTCTACAGTATATCACCCATACAGAAAATAGACGTCAGTCAAACGTACAAGAGGAAGAGGGTACCTAGATACACCCTCGTCCGTACTCCTTGGTCACCACGGTCAAGTGAATATAGCTCCGGAACACAGCTTAACTGAAGCCTATACAAAAGGTGTGTATCTAGATACAACCTCGTTCGCTAACTTAGCTTAGGTAACCAAGCAGGATCATGAACAAGCTCGCATAACCTACGTTTTTCACTAAAGCCGAGTACTTTCACGGATATGATAACTGAAGTTGGCCTACGAGGTTGAGACGAAACTTTCTACGTCTATTTTCAGTACGAAATCCAGATTTCAAGCGCTCTTCCTGCAGTCACTGGACGAGCGATTTGGTTCTCCTACTTCAACAAGTCTGTTTTAAGACAAAAAGGTAGTGCTTGGCGGCAAACTTTTATGTACACAACTTGACTTTTGGTGGTTCAGTTTCAGCTAGCAATAACCTACGCCCCCAAAAGTGTCGACGGCTTTAGGCCGGCCAGCAGCGAGAGGGGCTGCGCTGTGGTGACGAGTAGTTTACCGTTCACACTGCTCGTCACGTGGTGACATTCAGGAGCGTTTGTTCCCCAGCTCGCCGATCGAGGTCATGGGGGGAGGATTCTGTTTCAGTTGAAGGATAATTGAGCGCATACGGGACACGTCCTTGCTGCCCTTGTTGGCCTTGGGGTTGAAGTCGCACAGCTTCGCAATGCGCTCCCATTCCGTTCCAGGTTCAATCTCATCGTCATCCGCTACCAACTGTTTCTCAGCATTCCTGCAAGCCGAAAACAAGGCCGTTAGAACGCAAACTACAAACAACACATACCCCTTCCCTCAAAAGATACACTTCACTGCATATTTCAGAGGTTAGATCATTCACCTTGTCTTGAGTCGAGCAAGGCACAACCTAACCTTGGACTCATGCCGATAACTCTTCGGCGGTTGCTACCTATCGCCGAGAAGTGCCATCAGGCTTGGTGACGGCAGACCGGAGCAGTAGCGCGGCTCCTAACCCGAACTAGGTAAATCTAACCGATTTTAACCGAAGTTGGCCTACCCTTAATCAACCTGACCTAAATTAAATCCAAGTTATTGTGACCCAAGTTAAACCACGTTCAATGACAATGACCAAATTAACATACCCTAGTCAAACTTACATTAACACGACCTTCAGGTGACCTAGATAGCCCTGACCAGAATTAACCTTCACAGCATTAACCTTATCTAACAATTGTAAGTTAACTTAACCTTCGCGGTATTACGTCCTTACATCTTACTCACTAGTGACCTATTTAACCCGGGTGGAATACAGGAGATGGAAAATTCAACCAGTGAATTTTACAGAAAAGGTCCTATTTCTAGGGGGGGGGGGAGTTGCGACAAACAACACCTTTTTCAAAATAGAAAATTCAGCGAAAGGAAGTATCCGCAGTAGGCTAGTTGCTTTTTTAAGTCAATGTTGAAAGTAATTCCATCTGCTACGGAGAATTTCTTTAAAAAGCTTTTACTTCTGAACAAAAAAATATAAACGTATATTTGCGCTATAATAAGGGAAGCGCAGCATTTTCACTGTGTCAAACCTGCTTGGAATTCAGTCCAAGTAAGAAAGAATACCTGCTGAAATAGAACGGTACTACAATAAATTACAATGGAGATAAAAATGTAACCAACGGGAAGTATGAAAGGCAACACGGATACCAAAATACTTTCAAGTTTAACACGGAGACGGCGGGCACGAGAAAAAGATAGCTTTCCTCCCCCAATAAAGCGAACTGAGCAATCATCAATCCATGCACAAACTCAAAATGAGGAGTAGGTTTTGCCACACAGAGCACATTAAAAATAGTCTTGGAATCTCTGAAATTAAAAAAAAAAATAGAAAAATCATGCATTCAGTCAAACTTTTAATAAACAAGACATCACAAAAGGGAGTGAGGACCGTTTGCAAGCACTTTTTTTTCCCCTTCAAAAAGATAGATGCATTTTTCCTGATTGAGAAAGTCAACGTACAGGATAATAAAAGTATTCAAACAAAAACAAAAAAAAAACTCAAATCTAAAACGCCCTTTCTCACAATGTTCTACACCAATCAAGCACTCTCCCAACTAAACTAATTTTAGCCATGCCACTACCAAACAAAATTATCGAGTCTCTTAAAACTAGGCTTGCAAAGGAAAAGATAGTTTACTTACATAGCAGATTCTCTGAACGCACGAAAAGAACAGTCAGCGTTAGTATTTTAAAGTTTCAAATCGGACATTAGTTGTAAACATTACACAATTTGTATTTCTTACCCCCCAACTTGATTACAGCTTGGGTGAGAGCATACTAGTTAGATTTGGACATACGATCCATAAGAGCTTAGATATGAAGCTTCAGAAATTCATAATAAAAATCTCTCCTCGCCGAACTTAAATTAACTACATTAAAAAAAAGGTTTAGCCCTCATTTGGGATGGCAAGGTGGATTTAAATAGCAGTGTTAGACATGTTTTCTCATATCAATATACATACATATTTATAAATGTATACTTTTGAAAGGTATTATTTCTAGTGCAATTTGCAGAATTCGTTTCTCTTGTACCTACAATTTAACTAGTTTGCAATTCCAAAACCTATGATTTCAAAAAAAATTGAGATCTCATTTGAAGAAATTTGAGGATACGTTAAAGAATCTTTTGAAAAGTGTAAGGTTCTTAAATCACACTCTTAAAGCACATTGAAATATTAAGCCCAACTTCAAGACAAAGAGCTACCTTGTTTCGTTAACGAGTTCAGAAATATCGACAAGACGCAAAATATAAAGGAAAATCAAAATGATGGAAATTTCAATTCCTAGCGCTTTTTCTGTATTCCGTTAAAATTCGAGGTTCATCTCAAAGAAAAGAAAAAGACGAAAAACGCGGCCAGCGGACGATACAATCAATAGCTTTTCAATTTTGAACCACTGCTCGAAGTTTCCGCAGTGCACAAGTCCAGAAAAAGCGTCAGTTCAGGGTTAGACACAAAGCAACACTCATTTGTTAAATAAGCAACCACCGGCTCCAAACCACGAGTGTTCTTCAGAGCCATATGCGGCCTTTGTGTACAGCCGATAATAAAAGTACGGATTATTTATGCTTTCTTTTCAACCAGAAACTAAATACGTTGATAAAGCTTAAACCCATCAAAGCCTAATGCCCGCTTCAACAGCAAAGAGTTCATAATAATAAAAAAGAACAGTGCTAACAGTAGTGATAATAAAAAAATAATAATAAAGGAATGTGTTTTAAATGCGAATTAAAGCAACTTTGCAATTACCGGTATGTTCACATCTCTCTCTTTATTTTTATGTTATGCCGCCTTGCACCGCAGAAAAATTAAGAAGCGGCCTATGGGGCAGAAATGAAACCGGTTCATGGTTCTAACAAATTTAAACTCGATCCCTACTTTTGATTTCGACTGTACAGCTTTTCGCAGAAACCGCGTATGTGGTCAGATATGAAACGACTTCTCCAACCAATGTTAGTGATCGGAACCGCTTAAAGTAGTGAATTCCAACCAATCAGAGATGAGTACAAAAACTGCGTACCTGTTTGCCGCCCTCGTTTTTGAAATGAGCTCGTCGTGGTGCTTGTACCATTCCTCTAGTTCTCGTTTAGCAGCTTCACGCCATTCCTCTTTCTTCTTCTCTTCGTTGGTATCTGAAAAAATACGACAATGAATCATAACGAAAAAATCTATGAAAACAGCTACCAGAACGCATCGGGTTGTTTCACAGCCTGTGAATCACAGGTTAAAATCGTAATCCATAAGCAGTGTACAGTCGCGAGAGAAAGTACCCTATCCCTGAAAATGGGCTATCCTGAAGACGATCCTGAGCATATCCCCCATTGCTATAATTGCTTAGGGGATGCGGGGGCAAGGGGACTACAGCGACATGGAAAAAAGAGGCACCCAACAGAAAAGTAGTTGCCGAACCCCTTCCCACTGATGTGACTACATGGGAGCACGGCTTCCTGTATAACACTTTCTTAGGGCCACTTTCACCATGCTGAGTTAAGTGCTAACGGCGGTTTAACTCACGATCAAGTGGGCTGTTCCCTTTTGTTTTCTGGAGTTAACGGGGGTTTAAACGTTCGTCAACTCTTAACTCAGCATGGTGAAAGTAGCCCTTAAAAGGTCAGTTCAATTCGCACGTCTGTGTTCATACAAAGAGAACTTGAACGCACGGAAACCAACCTAATGCATTTTAAATGGGAGATGACTTGAACGCATCCGAAACGAACCTTGTATATTTTGAATGGGGCAGCGTGTGAAAAGTCACTTCGTTTTTTCAAAGCGTGTTTTTAGGTACGTACCTTTCTCTTCTAGTCTGATTTTCTGCTCTTCTCTCCACTTCTTAATTTTTTCCGGCTCCTCGCGCATAGGGTTGGGCCTAGTAGGCGCAGGACTCGTCGATTCTGCAAACACAATAAATTAGAGCTTCCGATGGAAGAGAGCGCATATCAGAACTTCACAGCATTTTATGGAACCAAATACTTACGCGGTCGTTGAACTTCTGGCACAACTGCATGAAATAAAGCCAAGAATTAGAAGAGATTGGCAGAGAAAGTCTATAAGAGAGCCCGCGTTTCACGTGCTATTACTCAAAGCAATGAACTTCCACCAAAGTAAGGAAAACCCTCAGTGGTCCATCATACACCAATACATAGAGATATTTTGGCTTTCCCGCCATAATTTCATTCCAACTTGGGTAAATATATTCATCCATCCTGCCATGTGATACTTGTCTACCAGAATATGTGCTTTTAAATGTACAATTCACATCACAAGGTGAGTAATCCTCAAGTATACTGATATTTTTTTACAAATGTGATAACATGCTCAATATCAGAGTGCCAAAAAGTTGCTTCTATATATCAGTTTCAGCTCTAAAATTTTAGTAACTTTGATCCTGAAATACATATGCTAAAAAGTTAAGAAACCTGTTAATGCTTTGGAAATATGTAATTTCCTCCTTGTGCCTGACACCAGGTTAATGTTAAATAGTAGAATAAATTAATAAACAGAGGTTCTTGGAAGCTGGAAAGAGTTATCAAAATTTGTGATAGCACAGGTGAGACCCAGTGAAAGCAGTCCATCATGCCTGATCTGAGAAGCAATTAAAATCACTCACCTTCATCAATGATATCTCCTGCTCCTCCAAAGGAATCAATTGCAGAATCACCTTCAGGACCACAGGCAATAAAACAGCAACATAAATTAGCATGCTTAGTTTTCCACAGGAGCCATGCAATAACTCTTTACATTGAGGTGCATTGAATAAGAGCAAAAT
>Ga0058701_10002158_pt1 | contig 14700 bp, 11 predicted proteins | sample AgamicOrMae_FD_97039 | JGI IMG/M metagenome (GOLD analysis project Ga0058701, IMG submission 97039) | Agave microbial communities from Guanajuato, Mexico - Or.Ma.e | ecosystem: Host-associated > Plants > Phyllosphere > Phylloplane/Leaf | place: Guanajuato, Mexico | collected 2012-06-04 | reverse complement strand
GGATAACCAAATTACGGTCTTCCCCTGTTCTACCATCATAACTTAAACAGGGGTTAGTTTCAAATATTGTTTCTACGCCTCCTGCCACTTAGGTTAGGTGTCTTGTTCCTAGCTCTACAAGACAAGTTAGATCACAAGAGGCATAAAACGTAATTTAAAAATTTTGTGTGTAGAATAATATCTCAAATCACGATCATCCTCGACTGCGTTGTATGTAACATTATTGTCAAGGAAAGTTTCAAGGTGCGGTTATGGTGTTTATCCTATTCACAGCCTGATTGATGCAGAGACGCACACTCTAGAGATACGCGCATCATAAAATATTGCACAAGTCGATGTTTCTTAAGGCAAAGGGGATGTCGACATCACTCAACTTCCATACGAGAGGAACGAGTTTGGTGTCGCGCGCGCAGTTTCGATTCGCTGGCACCACAAAGGTCTCCTAACTCTAACGACGTGAGTACGCTGGTACCCTCACCGTTAGCACGAGCCGATGGCGCCTGCTAAGGATATCGTATGCAACTAGGGATCTAGTCTAGCCCTGCCTTTTTTATGTTTCGCTGTTCGCAACTCAGCACAAAACACGATTTACATTAACTCCTAAACTTTCACCAAGAAGTGTAGTACATACAGTTGGCACGTGAAGAACCTTTCAACCGTAAGGTTCGATAAACTTTTTTTTTCAAATGTTGTTGGGAAAAAGGGGTTTAGACCGAGCTGAATAGAAAGCATTCAACGATATGCGTTCATGAACTGCTTTGAAAGTTTATGTTTGTTTAGATAATAGTTGAGTATCTTGTTTGAAATTTCTCGAAAAGGTGATTTGCAACTGACAGAATTCTAAGAATACGCTAATTTCATGTACTATGAATCTCATATATTGACGATTGGAGTTTTGTTGTTGAGTTCCAAAGATTGACGGATTGGTAGCTGTTTTCCAATTCAAGAGCGTGTTGGAGTTTCAGCCGTTCTAGATGGAGCGATTTTAGTCGCTCAACAAAAATTTGAATACTTTTGTTCGGTCGAGAACACTCTTTAAGTCACTAAAATAGCTTATAGGCCACAATAAAAATAATGTGAAAAATCTCAAAAGAAAAAATCTGCAGAAAACGAATTTTTGTTACATCAATCTTCACTTCGCTCTTAAAGCTGCTTGGATATGCAGTCGAAAAAAAAAAGAAAAAAAAGGAAAATGATGTAGCCCTCTTATCAAATAAATCATCTATGACTTTTAATACACACTGTACACACGTACGCAGTTTAAATGCTACTAAAGTAGCTTGGGTTACACCCATAACATCTGATACATAGTCTCATAAAGTAGACAACAACACGGATCACTAAAAGTGCGTTAATGAATACGAGGTCATAGCCTGCCTCCTCTCGGCGTTGCGCGACTAAGAGAGCCTCACTCCCACCCCACGTTCTGTGGGAAAAAAATGTGAATGAACTTCAGATAAATAGATCCATATATATTTATATCGGTTTTTATCACATGAGGTTGTCCTTTCCGTCCATTAACCTTTAAAGACGACAAATTTCTACCTGAAATCTAACAAATTAGTTATTTTCAACTGATAAATAACAATTTAATTTTGACAATTTAATTGAATTTTAACTAATAAATAACAATTAGTAAGGTCAAAGTTTCGAATTTTTAAAATGTTACCTTTGATGGTCAACTTTTTTTCCCCATTTCTTTATCACTTTTTTGATTGTAAAAAAATATCATTTTTAAAAACTGACAACTATTTTTCTTTTGAGAAATCGTCTTTTTAAATGAAATTTCATTTAAAGTAAGTTGAATACCAGACTTGTGAAGAAGTTAATTTGTATACATTGCAATAATTCAATGAATACAACATAACTTCTTCACATAAACTATGCAATTATTGCATACTTTATGTAATATGGGATGACTTGACTACATGAGGCATCAACATTCCCTCCTGTAAAGGATGGAGACAATTCAATTCCTTAATTCTTATCTGGCAGTATCAGTAGAGGGAGGGGCATACTCTCTCCCTTCGGTTCAGCAACATTCGCTGCCACTTAGTTGATTACTCGATGCCACAAGCTCCCTGAGAAACTTGCGCCCAAAATACAAAATCAATATTCTCTACGTTTGATATCTGTCCAAAAATAGGATATCGCATGGCGGTGAAAAGTGAAGCAAAACACGAGCGTCGCATCAAAGCAATCATCAACCGAAGCAGAAATTTAGTTCTTCTTTTAAGCCTAAACCGCGGTCTTGTTTAAACATGTCTGAAAACACGCTAACAACGAGGGAAAATAAATTACAATTTTTAAAAATGAAGGAGTTAATTTTTCAAACGCTTTTTATATTTTTACGCAATACTGCGCAATTATAAAATATGCGCAGTTGTATTAATTGTTAAATAAGGGTTGCGACACAAGCAACAGACGCTTGTGTGTGGAGGCAAAAACGTGTTCCTACAAGATTGAAAAGGTTCTTACGATCGGCACAGTAAAGTCTCAGTTATACGTCTCTCAGTTGTAAGTCCCACTCCTTTGTACGTCCAATTGGTATAGGCTCATCCAGAATACTTTACATGGCGTTATATGGAAGATTATTTTCACTTGTACGTCCCTCTCAGTTCTACGTCCAAACTTTTGAGTCCCGACTTGGACGTATAATCGAGATTCCACTGAAACAGTAAGACCGACATTTTCAAGGACTTTTCAGCTGTAAGTTTTCCACAAAGCATTCACGATCACATGGTCTGGCATAACGTTGACGTCAGCCACATAGACTATTGTCGAAAGGTGGAAATAGAGACACAATAATTAACCTTTAAAATTGAAGTTTCAGTGCCTCTAGCGTGAACAACATGGGCGTATTTCTTGATCCAGCCAGACACCGTGTCGATTTTAGTTTGTGTTGCAAAGATTGAAGCAGGTTTCCTCTATGCAGCTGGAAATTAGCGAAGTTTTTGTTGACCCTATAACACGCTGTGGCAATACTCGCAGACGAAGTGCTGGGCCGTTAAGTTGCTTTATCACAGCCGATGTTTTAGAACTCCGCTACGCCGCTACTGGCGCCGCGCTACGTTTGCCTTCCGCCGCGCCATCCGCCCCGCACCATCCACCCCCGCATCTCGTCCCAATTAACTAAAGAATTAAACTCGAACTTACAATCAGACGGCTTGCCAAAAAGGAACGAAAAATTAGATCTGGAAACATCGAACAAATTTCAAAAAATTCAGGAAATGAAATTTGAGTTAGATTATACGATTTTACATGTTATGTTTGAGTGATGGTCGAAATTAAAAGACGTTTATCCTGTCTTTCTCTTCTGAGGCGAGTTGAAGTGAAAGTCGACAAAAAATAAATTGCAGATCGTAAAAAAAGCGAATAACCGATTTCGGATCATCAATTTCTTCTAAACTTTAGTCAGGCTCACGCGGAGATTCATTGAATGTTTGTTGACGTTAAAGTGCGTTAGCGTGATTTAGGTGAGGTTAGGAGATGAGGTTAGGAAGGTGACGTTAGGTAACGTAAATGCAGACAGTTTGGGTAGGGTGAGGTCAGGTATGGTTAGATAAGGCGAGGTTAAATATTCGATTGATGAGGTTACTTTTAGGTTACGTTTGCGAGGTAGGTTCGTAAGTGTAAGTGAAATGAGATAACTTTCCGATAAAGAAAAAGAAAAACAAACAGCTTCTCAAATAACCTACATTTTTTTCCTTAAAGAAGTATTTTTTCGTTTATGAATTGACTCTTCCCTTGAATTGAAAAGTTATCTTGAATGAAAGAAAAACAAATGTCCATTGAAGAAGAAAATCTTCTATGAAAACTTCATGTCTTACGCTAAGTAACGAATTGTTTTCGGTGAGCAGAGTCTTTCTCTCCTCACTGTGCACGGACAAATTCCCACGACATTGTCCGTCCAGAGTAATTCTCTTCGACATAAAATAGAAATTGCAGCTCAATCATCGGGTGCCGGCGTGTTTGGAAGCATCTATCACACTTTCCGGTGGGCGGCGGCGCGGCGCGGAGGATGTGGATGGAGCAAACACCGACCCTGGGCCCCTTCCGATAGCCGGGGGGGGGGGCGCCTTGTGGGTGCCGCTCGAGACGCCGGCGCCAAGGGCCATCATTTCTCATTCCCACACTGACACAGGCGACGTTCGTCCATCACCTAAAGTCCTTTCTGAAGACACTTATCATCTCTATTGCAAGCAACGGACAACTTCTTACACGAAACCAAACCTTGGAAGCAAATAAACCGCTTGGGTGGTCCGGACACAAACTCAGAGGAATTCCTCCATGTGGCCCAAGGTGATGTGGACTTCGCTAAACGGAGTGTGAGAACTACCGGCACTTTAGCTCACCTTCATCTCTTTCGCAACTGACTTTCCCTTCCCCTCAATTTACATCGATTTTATTTACGTTACCTGCTTCCCTTGATCTACCTTCCCAATCTACGATAAGAAAGATCGGTGGTCTAGTGGTTACGCTTGTCTCACTTCACACGGAAGTCTCGAGTTCGATCCCAAGTGCCGGCAACCTTCATAAACGTCAGCTACTGCGGTCCGTTTACCTTCTAGTTTTCCAGTGGGATGCTAACAAAGATCCCGTATTTACCTCAAATAAAACCTCACCACTGCGATGCAAACGGAGCAAGGTTCGTTTGCGAGACCTAGCTTCACTTTCTAGGATCAATGGAATATTTTTTAATGAACGAATCTCGTCGGTTTTTGTCCCAAATCGATCTTGAAAAGTTAAATTATACTAATTGGACAGTAGAAATTATTTTGAAAACAACTCAATTTCAGAAAATCCCTCAGACGTATCTTTGAGAAGGACCAACTGCGGAGTAAATCAACAAGTTGCAATCGTTTGTGCGAAAGACAAAAGCGAAGCGAGTATTAAGCCTATTATACTTGCCACAAAAGTAAACGCCTGTATTCAGCGGCTATAATTCGGGCTACTATGCATAATCCAGCTCAACGCAGCTTATCCTAAATTAGGGCACACTTAAACTATCGTAGAATATCTCAAAGAAATATTGTCACAGCTTGAGCAGATTGACTCCCTGAATATTGTACCGTACACCAAAACATACCGTATATTCCTAAAATTAAAACGAACACAACACACAATGCTACACTCTTTAAAAAATGCTCTCCGGTGATGAGATACACGAAGAAGGCTATCTCCTGTTTCAGGAGGCAGGAAAAGGTAAGCTTCTAAAATCCAAAATACTGATTTTAAGAAAAATCAGCTTAATACGAGATGACCTGACTTGAAATAAAATAATGATCTTTCAACAAGAGCGGAGCGAATAATTGACGGTCCGAATTAAATTGGTCCGATTGCATAAGCCACAATGTGAATCCGCTCAGATCTATTGATGATACGTGGCCCCATGGTTAGGTTCACGAGGTCACGTGATTCAGTTAAAAACGAGCATTTTTATTTTATTGATTTATCGTAACATTGGTGCGATAGTTGCAGAAACTCAGCCAGAGTTTCCAAAATGGAAGAAAAGCCTAATGTGAAGGGAGATTATTTTTGGCAGGTTTCAACGGTGCGCTGGACACAACAGCAATTTTCACCACTGCTCTAAATTACCATGGTCGAGATTAGATCACCTGAATCCGCATTTTCCGGGACCACAGCGTTTCTTCGACAAAGAACCATAATGAGCCAACAAACGCGGAGCGTTCGAATTGAATGTGACAATACTCGAAAGATAGATTGAAACCCCGCCGCAACAGTGAAGACAGTGGCGGCGCGGGCCCGTTGAATAGCGCGCTAACCACGCCTACATTAGAGGGGAAGGGGTAGCAAGGGAGGGCTAGAAGGGGGGAGAGAAGGAGGGGAGGGGAGAGTGTGTGCAGAGAGTGGGGGACGGAGAGAGTAGAGTGGGGGAGGGAAGAGTGGGGGGAGGAGTGGGGGAAGAAATGTATGGGGGGGGGGAAATAGCACTTGATAAACGGCGGCTAAAATCACATAACCTCACTCGCTTACTTTTGATTCGAGCTAATCCTGTGAGTTAAACTTGTTGTAGGCGGAGTGTACTATCGTCCGGGTGGATTATAATTTTTCTCTTAACGTGACATTTAATGGGAATACATGTTAGCTCAGCAGTTTTAGTTAAACATTCATTGTTTCGTGGGGACTCTTTGATCGACGGTCTGTGAGCTTAACAGTGAGTCAGAGACTGTAAACAGAAATTACCCTTGCGGAAATACTAGTGACAGATTTTGAACTCGAGCTTCACGTGAGGTTTCTAGACTATCAAAATTGTCGACGATAAAACATGCCATTTTTTTGTTATTTTGCAAAATTATATTTCGTGGGTAGCATATTTTTGCCATCACTTACGCGGAATCAAACAGCAAAGGTTTAAAAAAAATATGAAACCAAGTCTTCTAATATTAAATTCTACTTGACCATATCAAGCTGCAGATTTTCTTAACATGCTTCTCAGGAAGGTTACTCTAAGTTAACTAGTTTGTTCATTTTGCCTATTTTTCGGCATAGCATCCCATAAGCAGTGTGTTGCGAGTTTAGAGGCCACATAAGTTTGAGTTGCTTCGCTTGATGACAAAAGGTTAGATTCGCTGTGCCTCGCTTGAATGTAGCTCCGCTCAACAGCCACCGAGACTAATACCGATTCCTTCCCGGTGGTATTGAGTAAGCTGCACACGGCTTGGCTAAAGCCCTGTATAGATGGCGCAAATGAAATAGAATAAATGGCCGCTATACACGGGCTGTATAGGAGCGACAGCCATTTTTTCTATGCAAGCGACTATGTCTGTCTCTCTCGCACACACAACCAGCCGTATTTTCTCTCTCTTTCTTCCGTCGACCAATCGCAGCGCTCACCCTCGCTTGCGGCTCTTTACCTATGCAGGGCTTTAGTCTTGGCAAGCCTCGTGCTGCTTAGCACCTGAATAGGTACCGATTAAGTCCTAAGCTGAATAGGACAGGTTAGGTATGATACGAATCAAGTTCCAGAGTTTTAAGTTCTGTGGCGCGAATTTCGAAGTGTGTATGTATATGATGTTTTGTATCAAGGCAGGCAGTGTTCGTACACAAACATTAAACGTTACCGCTGTGAGCATTTCGGTAAGAGCGGCGTTGAGTCAAGATAAAGGGGGTTTGTTTATGGTCTTGAAGCTCATGGATCGTGATGTGCATTGCCTAGCTCGTAGAGTGTCCGGCGTAGCCCAAAGACCCGACGCTATTGGCTCGGATTTTTGTTGCCTCGGTCACGTTTTGACTCTGTTTTTCCGCCAAATTTACGCCGTGTCGAGTCACTCGATCAAAGTACCTCACAAAGAATGCTTTCCTATATTTGCCCGCCTTCACTAAGTAGAGCGTCACAAAACATAGAGGAAGAAAAAAGAAACACACACGTCTCTGCAGTCACGAGCGTATAAAATAAAATGGCCATTTTCCAAAAAAGCTGACTCAGTTAACTTTTAAGATAAATAGGCCAAAGGTGTAGTCCATTCATTGTATCTAAAGGTGGGGTTTTAATTTTTAACAATCACATCTTTGAAGTTTCATTTCCGACAACTTTTTCATTTATCTTTTTTTAAATTTTGTTAAAAATATTTGAATTATTTCAGGATCCCGCGGCAAGTTTCAGTCAAATCTTTGGAACCTAATTCATAGGCGTGCAGGATTAAGATTGGGGAACATCGTTACGTAAAAAAAAAAATGTTTTGGCGAACATTTTTTCTTGTGTTTTGCACTAACGTTAACAGGTTTCTTTATTTTAAATCTATTTGAAAAGAAAAAAAAGTAGATTTTTTTGGGGATGTGCATTTTGAAGAGTACTTAGTTTCTAATTTAAGTAAAATACAAACAAGTAAAGTAAATTAAAGTGTAATGCGGGCGTTACATACGGTACTTCGCGAAAAGTAAGGAAAGTGACAGTGCGAAGTACACATTATCATTTCAGTTTGCGAGGCACTCCGAGGTGCCCGCTGCCGCCGGATATTGCGAAATCTGGGGGAGAAAGGAGAGGGCGAGGTTACCTGTATTTCCGGAAAAGACCTCTCGCCTGTCACCGCTAGGGGGCGCTGCGGCGTGGCGCGAGCTGCCGTGCGGATATGCTCAAATGAAAAGTCCGGACAGGAACTCACAGTCAGTACCTCCAAGATTTATGTCTCACGATGAGGACAGCCGACGCGCAGAGTTGCCAACAAAACTTATACTTTAACAGTACTTAAAATGATGTTTAACCCACTAATGCCCAGCGATGCCGTTCGGAAACAGAAGCATTTATTTTAGAGGATCTTTTCAGTTATGTTCTGTCACAGTTCAAAGAATATCATCCCTCTGGAAACCTGAAATTTGATAATTTCGGCATTTTCCGAAGCTTAAAATCGCGTATTGTAGTGGAAAAAATCCTTCCAATTTCTCTTGAGCTAAATTTCACTCCAAATAATTTTGGCTGTTATGGGTTAAGTCCGCTAAGGAGGTTTTAAGACCACGATTAAAATACTAAGGCACTTCCCACAGATCACATAAACCTACTTCTTCCGGCTTCCCTGTTTTTCGACCTTCTATACCGGGTTAAATTTTTAAAAAAATTGACGCCATTTTTTTTGTAAAGAGTATTTTAAACTGTAAAAAAAGTTTTTTTTTGTCATTTTTAATTCGACTTTTTTTTTAAGATCAAAAAGGTTAAAGAGTTACGCTAAAGATTTTTTTCTGTGTTCTTGTTATGCGATTCAGAGCATGTAAACAAAACACTGCTGTTCCCCGTGGGCGCAGGCAGCGGTGCATGATTGATACATTGGCGAAGCAGCCTGCCTGTCACTCGATTCTTGTATCTTCATGAGGTACCGTACCAACGTGTTTGTATATTTGTTTGAAATCAGTGACGCGCGAGTGATCCATCTTGCGGCTAACTTTCTGCACTCGTCTTCCATCAAATTTCGACAACTCTTATTGAAAACGATACGCTTCTTGGGGGATTCCATTCGCCCCGCCAGGAAAATAACTCACTCGGAGATCATCCTGACAGCACCTGCAACAACAAAAACAAAGAAGAGGTTAGTCAAAAATTAACCACGGAAAAAAAAGTTTTGTTATACCAAAGAAATCATTTGTTAAAATAGGGATAACAAAAATATTTCGTTACAACAACAAAACGTTTGGTTCTGTCAACAAAACGTTTCGTTGCTGAGGCAAAATTTTTGGTTGCAGCAACAAAAATTTATTTTATTGTCCCTAATTTTGTTGCCGTAACAAAATCATTTTTTTTCCATGGTACGGAGGCTGCGCTGTTGCAACGGGGCCCACTTTTCCCAAACTATTTTTCTTCCGATCGGTGTATTAGTAAAAAAAAAAATCCATTCGACGGGGCGTTCCCAAAATTTTCGTGCAAATAAAAAAAAGGTGCGCGAAAAAAAAAGTTGTGTGTGAGAAGGCTTAGCGCAGAGCAGACTTTATTTAGAACGTCTGAAAACGTTATTAGACATCTTAGCGATACCTGTGGAGACCAAATCCTCCGGTTTAAGGGACCAGAAAATTAAAACAAAGTCAGCGAAAGCATTTGGGAGTTGCGTAACGACGGAATCCGGGCGTACTAGTACATTTGGCGTGTCTCCCTGCGGGGCGTCCGTGGACGTCCCCCGGGACTTTCGCCGAGTCTTTGTCGGGTCGGCGACATGCCCGGTGCCGGCGTCCGGTCCGGTCGGCCGACCCTAAATCGCTTACAAGCAATCAGTGGCGAAGGGAGCGACCTTTGACCTGGGTCGCGGCAACCTGGGTTCGTTCCCAGTCCGCAAGCGAGCTTTACGAGAGCCTCCCGCCTTTACGACTACGGGGACTCGTCGCAGACGACGCGACGCCACGGCCGCCCGCCCGACTTTCTTTCGCTCTACTTGGAATCGCTCCATCACAATTTCGACAAATCTGCGGGATGGCTAATAGAAATTGGAAAGAAAAAAAAAGGGAGCAACGAGTTGTTCCTTTTCTTTACCTCGGAAATCTGCAAAGGATGAGCGGCGCAAGAGCGAAACAAGGCACGGGGCACCTAAACTAAGTTAACCTATCGAGCGGAGTGAAGCACACAAAACATAACCTAACCTAACCATAACCTTTTATCAAGCGGAGTGAAGCGCAGGGCTTATAACCTAACTAAACTTGTTGTTGTCAAGCCGAAAGGCACAGAAAACCTAATCTAACTTAACCTACTATCAAGCGGAGTGAAGCACACAGCAACCAAACTAACTCAGCCTATCAAGAAAAGTGAAGTATACAAAACATAACCTAACCTATAGTTCTCAAGTAGAGTGAAGCACAAGACACCTAACCTTATTTAACCCATCATCAAGCGGAGTGAAGCACAGGGCTTACAATCTAACTAAACCTATTGTTGTCAAGCAGGATGAGGCACAGGAAACCTAATCTAACAACCTTCTATCATGCGGAGTGAAGCACACAGCAACCAACCTAACTTAACCTATCAAGCGGAGTGAAGTACACAAAACATAACTTAACCTATAGTTCTCAAGCAGAGTGAAGCACTAGACACCTAACCTAACTTAACCTATCATCAAGCGGAGTGAAGCACAGGGCTAATAACCTAACTAAACCTATTGTTGTCAAGCAGAATGAGGCACAGAAAACCTAACCTAACTTAACCTACTATCAAGCGGAGTGAAGCACACAACACATCTAACTTAACCTATCGTAGATTAGGGGAGCGAGCCAAAAGGCACTACTATTATTCAACCTATTATTCACAGTAAAATCGAACCTCTGTTTTCGGTATTTCCACACCTAATGCGGATATAAAAGCAAAAACAGGGAAAGAGCGTTATTTAGTTATTTTTGAAGATAAACTTACCAACAACTACATTAATCGAAAGGTCTAGTCGAGAGCTCTCATTTGATATGGTTATTGATAGGAGTATCATCAAAAATAACCTAAATACGCTTGTCCGCTGTTTCATCTACCTAAAACAGGTACAGTATGGGAGTACCTAAAATAGGGTCATTCCATTGTCAAAACCTATGGGTCATTCCATCTTTACGATATTTTAAGCTATCAAAGTTTAGCTATAGAGTCATTGGATACAGGGATCATCAACAAGTCTGCGGAAACAGCTTTACAGCTTTAAAGCTTGTTGATAACGAGATATCCAGTGCTGCGCTGAAATGACTCTTCGATATCGCATGTCTGCTTTAAGGATTTTTTCCTGCCCAGTGAGCAACAAATGATGACTAAAATTGTTTCTCCCGTCTTTGTGAAGTGTTTTCTGCTGGGTAACAAAATAAATGGCTGGCGAGGTTATCACGTTGACCACAAGGGACTTATTCATTTTTTTTCTATTATTTCCTCGTGATACAGCGAAGCATTGGAGAATCCAGGTGGCTGTGGGTTGCCACAAAGAAGGCTGTGGGCTATTCTACACTGATGGAAATAATGCTCACTTTAGATAAACCGATCGTTTTATTATTTAATATACTGGTAGTTTTATTGTTACTTTTTAGTTTTTTTTTCAGAGTTGAACTATTGACATAAAGGCACAAGTTCGATGTGAGACTTTTCTTATGGCAATTACGGAGTTTAACTTGAAAAAAAAAGCTGAAATATGTCTACCGTAATTTATATATCCAAAGAGGTAGTATATTACCAAAAAGAGGTTCCTTAGAAGTTTTTTTTTGTTTTTTTATGAAACAAAATGTTCGGTATGCGGGATTTTCCTTAACACAGCTCGTATCTCTATCGACTAAAAATATTTTGCACTGGTGTTGAAAGTTAAACACACTCTGCGAAACGATGCACTTCTCCCTATAGTTATCTTTCTTAACCTAACAATTCCTACCATATAAGATGCAATTTTTAAAAGCGCCAGAAGATGTCTTTCAGGAAACACAGGATTTCCAAAAACTAATTTTAAAGATTTTTTTTAAGAAGATGAAAATTTGTTGAGGAAAAGTGGCTTGAGATAGCACATAGTTAGGCAGAGCAGGTGCAGGAAAAATGAGCTGTGGAGTACATCACTCACGAAAATTGGTCTGAAAATCCTGAAGATTGCCTTATAAACTTTGCGAACTCTTATTTGGGATGCAAAAAAATCTCATACAGAAATTCTTCGTCTTTTAAGCTACCAAATAAAAGCTACCCGAAGTAAGCTAACTTAATCTGCCCCTTTCATTACTACTAGCGACTATTCCGTAAGTCAACCCATCTCAAAGTAGCTTTGTCTGTACTATCACTGAAGAACTTCAGGTTGAAAAATTCCGTGGATAAGAACTTCCGTTTCAATCCTCAATAGAACTTCATCATCCTAAAATTTATCATCAGAGAAAGTCCTCAATAGATAACATCCCCACCAGAGAACTTCTCCATAAGAGATGTTTCACATAAAACTCTCTTGTCAAAAAAACTTCTCAATCAAGATCTTTTTTCTCGGAATTTATTGTTGTGGTCAGTGCAAATATAAACTTTGATGAGGGTCTAGCCACCGAGAAGTAAGCAGAATAATTTTTGGCAACGATGAGTTATTTCCACGAGATCACATTTGCTTGAAGACTTAGTGTTCGTGTAACCCGGACTCTCCATGCCTTTGCTTCGTTTGTTGAAACAATCTGAAAAAAGTGACTCGTTAAAGCTGAAAAAGACCGGCAGCTTAAGAGACTCAAAGGATGTAGAAAGGGCGTTTAAAGAGGATATTATATTCTGTTTACCGCCGTGAGACGCATAGCGCTGCTTGCTTCCGCTCTCCTGACTTTAGCACTATCTGATTATACGGGTAACTTTTAAATGAAATTGTGTGAAATACTTGTTAACGATTTAAGTTCCTGAATGGGCTTCCGTTCCCACTCAGGCGGTGATCTTGCCAACAAACGTTGTCTTAATCCCTTCTGTCGACGCAGACTTGTGTCATTTGTTGAAGTTTGGCGAAGTTCGGGAAAGTTGGAGTTCGATTAGATGAGAGAAGAAGGTGTTGATGTAGCTGATTGGACAAGGTTAGGTTAAGTAAGGTTAGATTTTGCAAACGTAAGGTCACATAGCTGAGGATAGGCATATTTCGGTAGATTTAGGTCAAATTAGGCGATGTTTATACGTCTGCCTACAATAAGGGTAGTTTCACAGTAAAATAACGAACACATTCGCTGGTCCCTAAAAAGACCATGGTATCTGACAGCGTTGCGACAAGACTCTGCCATCTCGAAGCACCAAGGGAAGACCATGCTAAACTCGTAACCTGCTTTGAAACGTGTCTTTCTGCGATTTCTGTTTGCTTATAGTAACTCGGAGATGCTTGAAAAGCCCGCACGCATTGCTAAAAGCCAACCTTTAAACAACGTACTGGCTACTCAAGCTTTTCCGAATAACCGTTTCACAGCCCTTCGAAAACCATATTTTCAAACAGGCTGCGAGATATAGCATGGTCTTGCCGTGGCGCGGCGAGATGGCAGGGTCTTGCAGCGACGCTGTCAGATACCATGATATTTTTAGTGACCAGCGACATAGTCCCATCGGTTACGGGTATAAAGGTATGATAGGGCTAGAGCGTAATTTAGTTATTTTCGAAGATAAACATTTCAATGACTACATCAATGAGAAGGTCTTTGTCGAGAGCTCCCAACCGATATGGTTATTGATACAGCAATAATGAATTGGGAATCGGGAAAAACAACCCGTATTTTGATCATGACGTTCTCCTCAAAAGCTACGATACCGACGACGGAACTCCCCAGATGTGACAGCGAGGGGAGTGCCTCCGAGGTCGCTGGCGCCGCACCTCGTCCGTTTCGCAGGGGTAGAAGTAATTTCTCTGCGTCTTCCAGGAGTGATCATTCCAGAATCCAAGGATTCATATCGAGGATTTTGTGAGGTATGCCCTGAGCATGTACGTGAGTTTGAACCGCGAACGGAGTCTCGTTGCCGATGGCGAGCAACGCTAACCACTCGGCCTCCGCGTAGACGTTCTATATAATGGCGTCAAAAATATTCGTCAGTAACGAAATCTGGGAAAGAGAAAAAAAGGAAAACCAGGATGAACCAAGAATCGAACCTACACAAATATCTTCAGAAGGCGGATACGCTGACCACTTAGCCACGGGACACCATTCTTCTTGCATACAAATGCAATCAGAACACAATCCGCTTCTCTTTTGGTTACTACCACGCATCCGTCCTGCACACCTCCAGAACCTGTTTTACGCCCTACCTCTTTACGGGACATGGAATTACCGAGTACACGGAAGTTGTTTTCCCGTCTCTCCAAGCAACCACCCTTTCCCACCGACAACGAGTCACCCACGTCAGGATTTGGATTTAGGCGGTCAGAATGAGTTGATTAAGGATTGCTTTGCAGGGGTTAAGTTAGGATGGAGAAAGTAAGCATATACGCTACGTAAACATCGTTTAAGTTAAGAAAGGAGGTATTAGCTTCGGTTAGCTGAATTAAAGTAGATAGAGGCTAGATTAGGCCAGCTGATTGATTGATGGATTGATCTTTTTTTGTCCATATTACCTAAAATTAGGTTTCGGCATCGTCATTTTTAGGGGAGGACTTCAACTTTAGGTCTGTGGAAAAACTAGGGTCTATCCCAGCATTTGCCTTGTGTCGTGGAAAACCACAGAAAACCACGTACAGGATAGTCGGCATTCATGGCATGAACCACGAGCCTCCCGAATGAGTAGTGAGATAGCGTGTATCTGCAGATTCACGCCCTCTTGTAGTCAAG
>Ga0058701_10002157_pt1 | contig 14700 bp, 7 predicted proteins | sample AgamicOrMae_FD_97039 | JGI IMG/M metagenome (GOLD analysis project Ga0058701, IMG submission 97039) | Agave microbial communities from Guanajuato, Mexico - Or.Ma.e | ecosystem: Host-associated > Plants > Phyllosphere > Phylloplane/Leaf | place: Guanajuato, Mexico | collected 2012-06-04 | reverse complement strand
CATAAATTTTGCTCAGAAGTTAGCAATAGTAACTTAATGCAATTATTTGCGATCAAATTGGTTAGTTTTAAGAACAAATGCATCTTTAAAATCGTATTTTTTTTAGCGCTGCTCGCAACGTCATGGTTTGTTATCACCACGATTCCAGTACTTCTTTCTGTTCTTCTTCCTAAGGTCCCACGCGCTCACGCTCTAGTAAAGCTCGATCATCGGCCAGACTCGAAACGGGGACATGTCTCCTGATAAATAGACTCCTATTCCCACGATTCCCACCGACCACCTAACACATTCGTCCCCATTCCCCGCCAAGGTGGATCACCTTTTTACACGAGAAATTGTATCGGATCGGATGATGGTATTGATTTTCGCGGCCGTAGCTCATGGTAGTTCACTGTTTCGCCGCTAGGTGCTCAATCGCCTTGATCACTGTTCGCCTGTTTGTTTATGTATAAAAGAGTTCAGTGTCTGTGCGTTTGACAGTATTTTGACATTTCATCCAAAAGTGCTGCATCTTTTAACATTTTTACTGTAATTTTACCGGATTTTAATTAAATTTACATGTCAAAACCCTTCGATATCATTTCTTCTCAAGTTTTAAAGGGAGATAACCCAGTGTAAATTTCCTAACCAACTTGAGATCGTAAACAAAAAGGTTGGATTTTGTATTAAAAACATTAGAATTACTCTTGTAAAACCGCTTCAGATTATATTACGAGATGAGGTAAATTAAGAACTCTTTTATGTTTCCAGGATGAGTCACCAATCAATTGCGGAGCAGGAGGATTTAATTAAAGAATCTCTGTTTAAATTCGTTTGTAAACACATTCCGGATGCTCAGCCAAGGTAAGTTTCTATAAGTTTCACATTGTACAGCCGAGCTTTTGCTTGGTGAGTTCGTTCTCACCGTAGCGATATTCTTCGCATTTTCAGCTTATTTCATCACCTGTCAGGTCTGTTTATGATCCCTCTCGAAGCTATTTTTATTCATCGATTTGGTGCGTGTCTCCACTCTTTTGCCGCATTTATGAAACGCACTGTTTGTATCTTTGGTGCCCGAGGAAACGATTCAAACATAATTCTCAAAAATCAAATCAGTACTTCAAGCAAATTATTAATGAATATTTTCATTCTAGGTCTTATATCCAACTAGTTCTAACCTAGTTCTTTGCCCTCCTCTTAACTTGCCACATTTCATAAGTCTTGATAGAGGTTATTTAAATATTGACTCCGCATGGTATTGCAGATACGCTTCTTTGCCAAAACATGTAGTGTTGATCCATTTTCTGTCTTGAATTCCAGCTCAATAGATGAAATTGTCTTGAGCTACTGTGTCAGCATTCTTGAAGAATTGGGGGAGTCCAATGGACATGATGACTTTGATGTGGAAGGCTTCTGTGAGATGATGACAGCATTCCTGCCAGAATTTTCTTCCTTACCTCATGCTGCTGTTGCGACTTGGATGTTTGAGCTTGAGGCCTCATTAAGGGAGCAGCAGAAAGGTGAGCTCGGACTTTCATTGTCAATCATTTTAAGTTTTTTAAGAAAGATTTCTAAACCATGGACTTGTTTCATGTGCACAGGTGAAAGCCCAACTGTGTCAACTAAGGAGCTGACAGAGCTGCTGCTCCCCTTGAATATTGAGCCTCGCTCGCCGCGAACACCGCGGACCTCCGAGAGCAGTGACGCTCCCCCAAAGCGCACACACCAACTTTCTGAAACCAGTGATGGCAGCTCAGATGGAAGCATTGAATTTTCCGCTTTTGAGGTGAGTATGTAAGGTGACAAAACATTAAGCTGTAAATGTTAAAGTATTGCCAAGCCTAAACCTTCTATTGTGTTGGTCTAGACTCACCCTTGTTTGCAAATAACAGTGCATGTAGGTTCTGTCGTTTGAAAGGCTGTGTAGCTATAAATTTCATGAAAGTTTGTGCTGCTGGTACAAATACTGAATTCATACTGAGATTTACTCACGAAGGGAGCACCACAACAGCAGCTCACCGATTCTTTTACATTTCCCGGTCGTAAGTTATGCGTTATCGAAACACGTTGCAGGAACAAGTGAGGTGTTAAAGCTTAATTTTACCGCCTTTTTTTTTTCTTCTCTTTTCTTTTACTTTATTGATTGTAGTTACATTGCGGCCCTGGAAACGCAAAAGTTGAAGCTGTATGTGGGACCGTGATATACAGAGTACAGAAATACCGTGCTTAGAATGTCAAGTAGCAAAAAAGACCAAAACAAGTAAATAGAGACAAGATTTAACCAAATTTAAGGACCGGTCGTTGGAAAACACTGTATTTAACAGTCGTTTGAGTTGTGGTACTTCTAATTTTAACATTTGGTAAAGCACTTAGGTGTATAAAATTTAGTCAAAAATTAGCGGTATATTAAATTAGAACAAAAAATTAGCGTTTTTTTTTTAATTATGTATTTTTTGGTTAATTCATTGTTTTGCGTTAGACGAAGTTTGACATTTGTATAAATAGAAGAAAATGGAAACAAAAGCGCCTCATGTTCCACTATTTCGCGGTATCTCTAGTTGCTTTTGAGGTACTACGGCAATTTTTCCGATTTTTTTTTCATGTAAATAAGAGTACTTTTCGTAGGTTTATCTTTTTCCGCGCATTGTATCTTTATTGTTGTGATGTCTAAAACTTAAAAAAAAAGTAGGAAAACAAATTATTAAGCCGTAAGGTGAGGAAAAAATATCCCATCCTTGTACATTATAAATTAGACCGAAAGAGTTGCCGTAGCTCAGAAATGGTTTGAGCTATTGGAAAGTAGTGGTGCTCTAAAATTGTACTGTCTTATCTTCTCTTCAAATAAATCGCGAACTTCAATTACCTCAGTTTTAAATTATTTTTTTAAAATAAATTTCAGTTGTTATGTTTAGCATGATAAAATCAAACTCCAGCAGCTGAAATGTATAACTAACAGTCAGAAAGGTTTTCCTTTCACACTAAATCGTTAAAATAAATTAACCGAAAGATGAAATAAAATAAAAAAAGGAAATAAAAGGTTTGAAAATAAAAGGAAAGAAATCGGTGTGGCACAATTGTAGTAATCCCGTCATCAGCTTGAACCAGTTGTGAATTGAATGATTTTTTTTTTGTCGTAGGACACTGTTTATATCCTCCAAGAGATGTTCCCCCAAGCCTGCCTAGCAGAAGTCCAGCACTGCTTGGCCGTCGCGGAGGGCGACCCGGGCCGTGCAGCGCAGCTGGTGTTGCACCGTCAGGAGGCCGGACAGAGTATTTTGCCGTCGGCAGCTGTTCTTCAGGTAGATGAGAGTGAGAGCCATCGAGGCGGCGCTGCCTCTTTTCGAAATAATTTTCCCGCCCGTTCGCTAAGCGAGTTGTCCGTTGCGTTTTTCTTTTTCAGCCGTCGACGCTTCGCCAAAAGACGGTGGTGAACGACGACGAGATGAAGTCGCGCATCATAGCCAAGTACAGCTACGTCGATCGAGACGACGATGCCCGCGAACACCGCCCAATCGCCCCGAAATCTGTGAGTCTTGTTCTTGTTCCCATCTTAGCAAGAAAATTTATACAAATCTTGCCTTTTTTAAGGTCCTAGCGCTCAAAGAACACTGGAAAATATCTTTTGGTTGTAAAAGTTAGCGAAAAGTAGTTTCTTTTCTCGGGCTGACCGATTTTCGTCCAAAGAACGATGTTCAATTATTAGTCAGAAAAGTTTTGACTTAAGATTTCCGGAGTGAGCGTCAAGGAGCTAATTGACTTTTCGTCATGAACGAAGCTTGTTAGATTGCATTTTTTCCTAAGACACAAACCAAAGTGTAACTGAAAACACCTTGACACTAACCCAGCGAAGATACTTTCGTTGTGCCGGAAGTATCTGATGAAGCCCATAACGAAATTGAAACTATGCGCCCAATCAGTGAACGGAGAAATGAAGCTCGGAAGTGCTTTCTGAGGCTCAGTTGGTTGCATCAGACCTGTCTGTGGTGAAAGGGCTAAGTACGTGTGTTCCTCGTAAATTTTCAAGGTATACTTTCCCATTACACGTGTTTTACCGTGGCCTAAACTTTAATTACATTTTGATGATAAACAACGTACAGTACAGTCGAGGACATAAATGGCTGACTAGTGATTTTTGGTTCGTTTCAATTTACGAGGTTGTCAACACAATTGAAACCGACTGGAACAGGGGAGCACGTTCCTATCTAAATACATTAGTGGTACTAACAGAAAATAATAAAATCACCTGTCAGTCGTATAAGCCCTCGACTGTATAGTTGTTAGATCAGGGTAGGTTGAGTTAGGTTTAGAGATGGGTGCCGATCCAATTTTTGGCGGCGGCGGCGTTTGCACCAAAAAGAGTCGGCGGCGGCGCCACCGGCGGTAGCGGCGTGCTCAACTTTTTTTCATAGATTGTTTTAATTTCGTGTACGATTCTACCCCTCATCATCAATTTTCATCATACCATCAACTCATACGCCATTTCGCGGCGCGCCGCGCCGTGACACAGGGGACGGCGGCGGCGCGGCGTGGCGCCCATCTCTAGTTAGGTTAACCTAGTTCAGGTAAACTGAGGTGAACCTAGGTGAAATTATGTTAGCCTAGTGAAAGAATCGTAGGGTTCCCTTGGGTTAGGAATGAAGGTTACGATTCGTAGGCTCAGGATTAGGTATATTTGGGCGCGAGACGATCGGCCTATTGTATGCTCCTTATTCACCTATATGACAATGCCGTTGTCGTCCTGGCAACGCTCACCGCTCGTGGCGCGGCCTCCTCGATCGTTCAAGGTCGGTCCTCGCCGCCCCGCCCCTTCGACCCATGCTGATCTCTTGCTACGACCCCTAGCTAGGTTTAAGATATTCTGCATTAGTAGGTTACGTGGCCCGCTGTGCTCCGCTTTTCGAAGTTGAAAGGTGCGAGGCGGCTGATTCCTCCTTTGAAAGTCAGTGTTGAATGGGTGTTTTGTGTTGATCAGGAGCCGAAGAAGTTGGTCCGCTACCGCGACAATAAGATAGTGAGCTTGAAGGGGGAACGCTACACAGAAGTGAAACGCGAAGATGGCGAGGAGCCGACCCCGCCCAAGAAGACCGTGGTCAACTTAAAACCTGCGCGCCAGTATCGCTCTCACTGATGCATGTAGCTCGCGGCCGGCTGCTCCGAGTGCGCGGGCCGCCTCGCTACACATGCCACCGGCTCTCTTCGTCTATACTCAGGTAATATTCCCCTTCCTCTGTGCGTGCACTCTGCCCTGCACTCTCCATCCGCCTTCCTTGGTGCCCGCATCATCTTCCCGTCGTTGAAGCCTTATTCAACCCATAACAGCTCAAAGTATTTGGAGTGAAATTTAGCTTACGAGCAATTGAAAGGATTTTTCCCATTGAAATATTCAATTTTAAGCTTTGGAGAATGCCCAAATTATTAAATTTTACGTTTCTGGGGGGTAATATTTTTTAAATTGCGACAATACTAAACTGAAAAGATCCTCTAAAATATTTTTTTCTTTTTCCGAACGGCATCGCGGGGCGGTGGTGAGTTAAGAAATCCTGAATTTCCGTATGAAATCCGATTTTTACAGAATACGATAGCTAGAAAATTATGGTCGTTGTTTAGTATGAACTGTATTGAATTCGACGGAACGAACTTTATGGTAATAGTGTTCTAAACAGGGTGTCTAGCAACTGAGGAAACCGGGAAACAACCAAAAATTTGCTTATAAACCGGATTTTTTTTCTTTTCTTTTAAACGCCGAAAAAATCGGAAAATTGCTTCACTATTCGTCCACATTTTTAATATTCTTGAATCTTCGCTCACTTCGCGTGCAATATTTCATCGTAAAGCCGTCTGAGTAACCGGAAAAAAAACGAAGTAATTTTTTTAGGGATTCGCTAGACAGTCTATCTTAAGAATGAACTCTGCAAACTTTACTTGCGATTTTCTGTAGTGTTCCAAAGAATGAATATGAACTGAACACGCAAGGATTATATCCTCGGAAACTGCCGTCTGAAATGCATTAGATGGATTTCCGCGCGTTGAAGTCTCCAGAAAAAGCGGGTAATACAAGTTTCGTCGATACAACTTTCACTACACGCAACGTTTATATGTTTTGTATTCAATTAAAGGATCTCATTAGAATTTCATCGAATGTACCCTGACGCAACCACGTCTATTCAATGACTTTCTACCGCCCGATAACAACAGACGGTGTTTTATTATTTATTTTTTAAGAATTTTATTAAACGAACTCGATTGAATTCCTATAGAACGAAATCAATAGAATTCTACAGAATTTTATCGAACATACGCAGTTGAACTGCACAGAACGATCTCAACTCCGTAAGGATATTGGATTCAGTGAACTGTATCAAAAGTCTTTAAAATTTTATTGAATCCTTCGTCATAAATTTTGTATAATTCAATTTATTATTAAAATTTTGCGATCCGGTTTGGTCATCGCTGTAATAATCCAAGTTTGTAAGATTACGCGAAACTTTTGGGCAGGCGTCAGTTTGGCAACGAATGTATTACCAAATCAGAGAATAATGCGAGTTCGGTATTCCAGCTCGGAAACCAGGCAGGTAACCACTGTGGAGACTCCTTACGACTCAGCCACGACCTATCCGTCGCGCGTCGTTTGTCGTATGGGGTGCCACCGTGACGTCACGACGTGCCAGTCGTAGAGGGACGCTCGCTCCGTCGCCGCCCTCTCATCTGTGATGAACGTCCCGGCCAGCGGCGGCCAGCGCCGCCTAGCGCCGCTCCGGGACGTAGCCTGCCAGCCGTTGCCCCCAGCGGGAGTGCCTGTAGCGTAGCGGAAGCAGCCCTAGCGACCGGCCCCTCCCCCGCCCCTTTCCCCGGCCCTATTCTTGACCGCGTTTCTTGCCCCCCCCCCTAGCCGCTTGAGTTTACTTGCTTTACCAGTCAAGAGTACAGGCGGTGCTTGTGATATCATTATTTCTAGTTTTAATTATTATTTGATCTGATTCCTCAATAGAGGATGCTCCCTCGTAGGTGTACACCGTACGGAGAAGTGGGCCTGATATTACGTTTTAGATTGAGTTGCACTTGCGGATTTTATACCTGTTTGTCTCTTGTTTTCCAACGTTGTCAACCGAAGTTTGAAATCCGAAGATACCAATCTCTCTAACCAAGTTTATCGCGCGTTTTAAGCAACGCGTCTTTTTCCTACAGCCATTTTGGTGTTGTACTTAAGTTTGTGCGTATCTGTGGTATGTCACATTGCGGTCGCCCGCTCTACTTTGATTGGTCCAACTTTCAAGTTGGTGATACTTTGTGGCGCCCCTAACCTGCTGTGATGATTATTATCTTGGTTGATGTCGAGAATTACTGCTTTACCAACAGTATTTCTAATAGCGAGAAGTGAGAATCTGGTTGCAGTGTATTACTGCAAAAGTCACTCATAGGCAAAAACAATCCCGTCGCTTACACATACATTTCCTTCTGATCGAACTCCGTTCTCTTTTGTGACGCAAGATTACTCTCTCCGTCAACCCAAAATTATTCCCACTTGTTATTCGCTGTTGTCCTTTTTGTTTTACCATTTCCCGGTAAATGGGAGCTATCCACAGAAGCGCTCTTGATCTTGAATCTTGCTTTGAATCTCTTTTATGTCATGTAGAAGCGTGTCATCCTCGTAAAACGCCATTTTCAGTTGGAACTTATATTTATGCTCTGTAAATGTGAATGGTGAAATTTCTCACGTCGTGTGTTTAACCTAGCCAAGCCTGATGCTGCTTACCTCTCGGTGGCAGTCACGACCCCCAAGAAGTGAGCGGCATTAGGCTTGATGATAGCTGCTCAACGGTTGCGAAGCGAGACTCAAGGCCCGTGACCCGACCAAGGTTGACCGAACCCAACCTGTGCTGTGGTATGTCCTCAATCCTCATAGTTTAATCAAAACGAACCAAGGTGGAACGCACGGGGTAGAAAATTTCACCTGTAAAATTTACAGTGCATTTACTGGCTTGATCTGAACAAAGGTACTCACGTCGAATGAAAATGGCAGCTGCCCTTGGCCCACAGTCAGGTTGGGAGGTGAATCAAATGCGAACTTGCCTCGCATTCATTCCATTCCGGCGGCCGCTCCATTCCAATATGATGTGCGGTCGCGCGCGGCGAACAAAATTTGGGTTATATTCTGGGACGAATAGCAGCTCAAATGGAAATCATATGTCCCAGATCGTATGGATCTCCATAAAGCCAGCCTTTTTTCATCCCATTCTTTACGCTCACCGTATGATTTTTTTAAAAGTAGGTTAGCGTTTCGGATTTCTTTTAGTATTAACCCGATCCGCAGAAGTAACTTATGCAATCCATTGCGGACAAAAGACTTTGCTTTGTTATCTGCTAGGCGCGTGTTTTTGTAGATGTTCTCTCCTCGAACGCAGTATTACATATTAGGAACACTACAAAAATTGGCAAGGTAGATCCCTCTCTGTAGATGTGTTCATTAATTTTTAAAAATGTGCAGCTAGTACGTCAAAGAAATTTCTCCTGAGTACCTTAGAGTATTATTTTGTGTTTATCATGTGTGTCGAACTCTTGAACTCTTCAGACGCACAGACGGAAAGTAATACTCTTTACGTTTTTGGCGGGAATATTGTTTGGCGATTGGTACCAATTTGACTTTTTGGTTGAGTTGTAGCGCCAGTAGAAATTGATTAATTTTTAAATGTTTATAAGCCCTACAGCCGCCTTTAAGACATTACATAAGACTACGCTTTGTCCTCTAGTATATCTTTTCTGAAATTCGCGTCAGGTGTGATCATCAAAGGATTTCGCGCATGTCTTCGTGCGACATTTAACCTTTGCCCTACCTTTTCAAATAGTACTTGCCTCTGGTAATTTTCTAAGACAGCCAGTTTTCTCGGTCATATGTAACTCTCATTTATCTGCCGATTAAATATCGGGCATCGGTTCGATAGCGTCGTAAATGTATGTCGGTAATTTTATTGAAATCAGTGACTGCTTATGTTAGTTATGACGGTAGAATCTTTTTATCATGTTTTTATTATTATTATTTATTATTATAAGCCATGGGCGTTTATTCCGTGCAAAGACGTGCCGTATCACTTCGTTATTTTATCATAAATCTTTGTAGGATATTGGCGGGCGCAAAGGGTATTTTCTCTCGTTTCCCACGTCAACGTCTCAGTCTCCCCTGGATTGGATTGCTTATTATTTTCACTCCTCAGAGTGCTTGTGGCTTGTCCCTATCTTTAAAAGTCAACTTTTGAACAGTAAACTGTTCCTAATATCCATTTCCTTTCACCAAAAGCAAATTTAATGTCTTTAACAAACAAAAGCTAGTTAAGTAAATAAATAAGCGCACAAACAATCCAAGTTCTATATCCGCCTTCACTAAATTTACAGCAAACAAAAAACGAAGTTGATCAGTGGGAAACTTCAGTGTACCTTTTTACTTTTTGCCCCGTTTCTTTTAATTCTTATCACCAAAGCTTTGAAAAACTTTGTATTTTTTTCCTCATATTTTTATGCGCCCAGTAGATTAAATCTATGGTAACTGTAGGAGTGTCGGGTGGGATGTGTTTCTCTGTTGTGGACTTTTATTGAGTTAATTGTTTGACTGTCGCAGTTTTTTAAAAATAGTATATTTAATCAGGATCCACATTATTATTTCTAGCTGTGTGTTTCTAGTAAGTATTTTGTGGAAGATGTTGTCTTTTTTAAAAAACTTGTTACGCCCGTAGGAGACTTACCCCAGGATTTTAACGTTGCCTCGAAGTTTCATTTTTCCGGTAAGGAGAGTAAGGAGGCGAGGCGTGGGCGACAAGTTTGATGGCACTTGGGAGGATTGCTCAAACTGCTAACTTCAGTTAAGGATTGGCTTTTATGAGTTCATGTGACTTTTACCTGATATCTTCTCAATTCTTATCTCTAATTATGTACGTCACAAACTACCGATCAAAAGCCAGCATCTCTATTGTAGACTTATACGTTTGTCGTATTCCTTAATATGTTAATTCGTTTATAGTTAGTAACCCACACAAGGGTACGTACGTAAGGTATCAAAGAGATCCTATTTTATGGACTCGAAAAGTCTACATTGTAAGCGTATATTTCTTTGGCGGTTCGGTGAAATGCAAACCTAATTACCTCTGACCTGAAAAGCATTGTCACAGAAAGACCGCCTTTTTGTTTTAGCTTTGGAAGCCTCGTTATCATCATCATTACCTAGTAATCCGCGAAACGTTTCAGAAAACAAAATTCTTGAACTCTGTACTTGAGGATTCTTGGGAATTGTTGAAAAGAGACTAGCACAGTGGAGCGTTCTCCTCCGAAGCCTCTCGTCTGTTTTCAAGTGCTTTTTATTCTTAAATACGCCGAATAGGAAAGTAGAATACACCGAGGAGTTGCGATAATGCGCCAAAGAAATAAGTTTGTGGCTACTCTTTCGTCATTTCGAGCGACTATAATTTAAGATGTATTTCAGAATGAACTTCCTCTGTAAATATGGAAGATTTGATTTTCACGGTATGAGACTTCCAGTGATTCTGATATATTTTAATGACGTGTACCGGTATTTGATGTGTGAGAACTGTCCCATTGTTCCCAATTTTTATCTAGTCATACCAAGACATAGTCCAGTTTGTGTTACGCCCTGTGTACGACAGGACAGGCCCTCAGCTTATCCACAAGATTCTTGTTCTGGAGGACTCGAGCTGATCTGATTGTGAGTCGTCTCGCTATGCTTTTGTGTGATAAACCATCCGAGTTGAGTTCCTAATGAGGCATAAATCTGTGGACATAAATTTGAGTGCAGCCTTTTTGGGACGGACCGCGTAGCTGCCATGAGGCAAGCTTGTTTGTCCCGAGCTTGTTAGCGTGATCGACAGCTGCACTGTGGCTCAGCTACGTACCTAGCTCGGTGAGAATGTAGTTTGTTGAATGTCGCCATATCTTCGCGAATGGTCCTCTCTTCAGATGGACATCGGAAACCGTGTCCCGTGCAGTCAGAAACCATTGAACAATAAAAGACATTACTTTTACCACGGTTTTAGGGTTGTATTTAATTTTATTAGTAAGCGAAAGATTCTATTCAATGTTTGATTGAGGTATAATGCTTTGATTTTGACTCGCGCGTATTCAAGTTTTTGATTTTCTTGTAAGCAAGGATTTATTTGCACTCACAACTCCAAGATCCAAAACCACGAGCTCTGCAAGTGAAGTTAGTGGAACCATAGAATAGCCAATCAAATCATGTTTGGATTCGTTGTTGTGTGTTTGTGTATATGCTTATTGATAAGGTACCTATCACGTACTTTCCCTGTGTATCGTAATGCAAATGGATGAAAATGACCAGAGATTATTATGCCCGATTGAAATTCGTTACCAACCTGCCGATGAGATTTGTTAGTTTTGAAGCGTTCATTTGCTTTCACGTCAAAATAAGGGTAAAAGTAGCTCTGTTCATCACTCGACTACGTAGTGTTTTGTACGTAAAACTTTAACTGCACATTATGCATGATTTCTTGTGCACCGAGCTTGAATTTCTCCTAATTCTTTTGACAAAAGAAAACTTGAATATACCGTGTGTCGAAAAAATCTAGACTCATAAAATAAAAGATGTTTCAAAGGTAGTTTGCTTTATGCTCGTCGCTATTTTTGTTCGCTCCATCGAGGTTTTTGTGTACCGATAGAGCGTGTGTTTTTTATTTCGTTATTTTTTGAGACTATTTTAACTTAAGTGAAGGTACCCGTCTCCCTTTTTTCGTAATGTGGTGCTTAAGTTCCTTCAGTTCTGATCAATTTTATGGAAGTATGTACAAAGCTGATATAGACTGTTCCAACTCAGCAGAATTGACAGTTGATGTCGGTTACACTTACTGTAATTTTCGCTGCCATGTATATAGTAAGAATTATTTAACGATTGTGTAAATATATAAATATATGTTATAGATTCCTGCTGATCTATAAATAAACATAAAATGGCAAAGAACCGTACTTAATTAACGTCTCCCGAACAAACCTTTCCCGTCGAGGTATTTTTACAGAAAAATACGTTGAAAAAGGTTTTCTTGAATGCTTCATGAACGAACGGCTCGAAACGTAAGGAATATTAAAAAAATATGCCTTGGCTAAATCGGACTGTTTATTGCTAAATAACAAAATTAGAAGAGAGAGATGTAATTTGCTAACAGTACAAAGCTGGATTGTTGGACTTCCAACAAAGCGGTTTGTTTTTCTCGTTGAAGTGCTTTCTTATGGGTAGTAACCGCCACCGGAACCGGAACCCGAGCCAGAACCACCGGAACCTCCGATGCCTCCGATGCCACCACCGCCGCCTCCAATAGGAAGGCTCGGTTTCTTGTGTCCGGTGCCTGCATGCAAACAACACTTTTAACCCAACTTTACAGCAAGACACAAACTCCTCTCCCTCCATGTAAAATGGACCCTTATCGGACGAAATCGCGCCTTTTTTTTTGAGCAGACAGCGCATGTGGAAGGAACAGAGTACACAATATCATGACTGGTCGGGTCGGGCTTCGGCAACACGCAAAACACGCGTGTGTTTGTAACGCTCTCTCTTCGCCTCTTAGGGACTCAGCTATGCTATTAAAAAAAAGGTTCGGGTTGCCATAAACATTACTTGTTTAGTTTTGACGTTAAAGTGGATAGAAGTCGTGTTGAAACTTTCCGGGGTAGATCCAGCAATAGCCTCTTCACCCGGGAGCTTTTGCCAAAAGCCCGTTTAGCAGGTTTGTCCTGAGGACTGTCCGAAACGTGCTATACCCATGATTCACCTTCATACCAAACAGGGAAGTCAACCCTAAGTATTGTTTTCGTGATCAGTGTGACTGAGGAACAATCAAAAATAGTATCAAACCTCTTCGTAAAGGCTTCATTGCATTAGTCTCTGAAAAAGAAAAGGTAAAACCGAATAAGTACGTACACTTTACTGGGTCCTTTTTGCACTCGAGGGCTGCGTTGATTTTATCCTTAATTTTGTCCTTGATCCCACTGCCTCCGAGAGCACCCCCACTGCCTCCAAGACCACCTCCGCCGCCAGAGCCTCCGAGACCCGGCAGGCTTCCACTTCCTCCCCAGCCGCCGGAACTTCCTCCCAGACCTCCGAGGCCGCCAAGGCCGCCGAGGCCACCGCCGCCACCACTTCCACCTGAACCACTTCCTGAACCTGATCCGGAGCCTCCGGGGTAGTAACCGCTATCGCCAGGGAAGCAAGCTACCATGGCCAGTGCCAGCAGGAACACCAACAAAACTCGCATTTTGACTGAAAGTAAAAGGATACGACACTTGACGCTTTTATGAAATCAGGATTAAAAGCCGTGTCGCTCTTTCTCTGAGGTGTTCCCCTACTGCAAAGGTGACGCGAATTTTTCTCTCAACAATACTATCGTTCCGGAAGATATCCTCCGTTTCTTGTCGTAAAACCAGGCAGTGATCGGTCAATGGTTTTCCTCAGACGGAGCCTTACTGCGCGGTCAGAAACGGGCGAAACCTTTTCGGCCCTTGGCACTAGTACAATCAAGGGATTGGAGGACGTTTCGATAAACGAGAAGACTCGGTAATGGGCAGCCGTAGGAAAGTGGGTGTTGCTCTTGACCTGACATGCATTAATACTGGGGGACTTGAACGCACACAGCCAACCGAATGCATTTCAAATGGGAGCAGGTGGTAATTTGAACGCACAGAAACCAACCTACTACATTTTGGAAGGGGCAGTCGGGTCAATAGACACTCCCAGAAAGTTTTCTTGAAAAGTAAGAAGAAACAGGATCGCGGGTGATGATGAGAAAGATCGCGATATCTGAATATTCGAAAGAAAAACTTTCGTGAAAAGGAAAGAGGCAGAATCCCGCCGACATCGTCCTTTCTTCCTCTACGCGCTCTCACAGTAACCGCCCGAGGGTTTGTTTTACGAGGAATTACTGTATTTTTTTGATATTATTGGTGCCTAAAACTTATAACTAAGGTGCCCCTCATTGTAAGACTCATATGTTAGTTTGTTAGTTGAGCTATAGTTTTTAATGATCGCCTTTGGAAATTTTAAACAAGAAATAATCAAGAAATTGTACTGTGGGCATCCGGCGAAAACTTACTTTGCTGTCTGGAGTGGCGGTCGAGTACTGGTAGTGATGAGTGCTGTGTTGTGCTCTCCAACCTGCTTGTTCGTCACGGTGGTTGATACTGTGTGCCCTTCTACGTTTCGGCGGTGCTATATATACAGGTCTTTATCAACTTCCACCTGTCATGTGTCGTGTGTCCCATCTCCTTAGCCCATGATTCACCGGAACTCGTCTTCACCAACCACCAGATTTTAAGTAAACGCGTGCAAGGCTCTTCTTTTTTTAAAAAAATTAATATTCTTAGAATGTATAGTAAATGTTCTCTGCAGTTGTGCGGGTGCTCTGCTCGAAAGATTATCACAGCGAACACTTTGAAAATGGATGTTTTCTCCGTCGTCTGTAGATAATGCAAAGACGAGCATTTTTGAATGAGCATAATCTCGAGGGGGAAAAAAACTATATTTATGCGGAATTATCCGGTCATGAAAAAGAAGAAGGAAAAAAAAACAAAAACGAATTGATAACCTTGTGTTTACGCCATGTCCATGAACCATGTATGTCCACTGTTCAGTCCATTCAAAATTTCTTAGTAAATGGATTTTTTTGCGAGGGTGGATCACTCCTTAAATTTGTGTACGGACATTACAAAACTTGTAAT
>Ga0058701_10002156_pt1 | contig 14700 bp, 6 predicted proteins | sample AgamicOrMae_FD_97039 | JGI IMG/M metagenome (GOLD analysis project Ga0058701, IMG submission 97039) | Agave microbial communities from Guanajuato, Mexico - Or.Ma.e | ecosystem: Host-associated > Plants > Phyllosphere > Phylloplane/Leaf | place: Guanajuato, Mexico | collected 2012-06-04 | reverse complement strand
TCAGAAGTGAAATAGAAGATATATTTTTTACCATTGATTTTAATGTTGATTGATTTTGTATGAAATGACTTGACGATGTAAGTATTTGATCCCACCAATATGTACAATTTGTCTTATAGTAATCGCCCCTTGTTTATATATTGAAATCAAACATAACTTTGTAATATAAAATAAGTAATATCTTTAAACAAGTACCTACATGTTCATTTACCCTTTACTATATAACAATTGTCCCAACAAAGTGATATTGTTTAAACGGAAACCTCTATTCATTGGTGTTTTCAGAAAGTATTATGCTTAAATTTAGCCGATTCCTTCAGAAAAAAATTAATTTTGAAAAGATTGAGTCTCGGAACCATTCCCTCAACCAAATAGGCCTACTGTTTGCTGCGACTAAATATTTTAAGAAATGTGAAGATTTATAAAGCGTAACATGAAGAATTTCTTAGGGGAGGAAGAAAGCAACACTTCCTAATGAAAGTTTTTTTCTTTTTCTATTCAAGTATTTCATTCGAAATCCAAAGCTTTTTATTCGAACGCTATTCGTACGTATTCGCTACATCCATTCAGTTAAATATGATAAACATTAAGTCCATGTTCATCACTTAGGCGCTTCTGAATTTTTTATTATTTTTAATTTCGGAAATATGGATCCTGAGATAAGTGCAGTCTGAAGAGAGGCGCAGAGAGCCCCCTTTCCATCTCATTGTTCTCTTCCAGGCCTTTGTTCTTTTTCCTCCCCGATTGACCGAATTTCGGACTGATCAATAACATAGATAACAGCGCACTTCATTTGATTAAAGCAAACAGTTTACGACGGAAATGCTTTCATATATAGAAGGGCTTTATGGATTTTTTTCATACAAGGATAAAATCACTTTACTTTGACAAGACGTAAATTTCATAGTGGGTCAGCGATAACGATTAAGGTCATGTTACACTAACTATGAAATTAAATCGACACTTTCTGTGGTCAATCATGAGAGGAATATTCCTCTCATGGGTCAATATTATCAATAAATACTGAATGTTCAAAGATAAAAAATATTGTGGATAATAAAAATTAAGATGCCACACAAACATAGTAAATCTTCCATTAAACAGACGAAGAATATTCTGTCTTATCTTGAAAAAGCACTTCTGAATTAACCCGTGACAGCTCAAAGTATTTGGAGTGAAATTTAACTTAAAAGAAATTGGGAGGATTTTTTCCCGTTAAAATAAGAAATTTTAAGCTTTGAAAAATGCCTAAATCATTAAATTTCAGATCTACAGAGGGGTGATATATTTTAAATTGTGACAATACTGAAATTAAAAGGTCCTCTAATTTTTTTTGTGTCCTCTATTTTCTTTTTTTTTCTGTTTCCAAACGGCATCGCTGGGCGGTTGTGGATTAAGCTGTAAGGTTATTGATTTAAAAATAATTGTTAACAAGGAGATGCAGAGATAGAATTAGAATCAGTATTTTTAAAGTAAGAAGTTTCAAAACGGCTCACAAAAAACGGATTTCAAGTCAGGTGGTAGCTTAATTTAAGCTAGATTCGTTTAATCAAGAATCGTTTTTAAGCCTATTATTGCTTAACATTTGCCCAATCAACCTTCCGAACCTATTTTTTCACGTATACCCCGCCCCCCCAAAAAAGCTCTCATTTTAGCAGGCGTCCTCGCCCATCACCCTTCTTTCCCGCGTCAGCGCACCTCACTTTCGTCCCCGAACACGAAGTGGGTCGACTCAGTCGGCGAGTTTCGGGTCACCCCGAGGGAAGGGAAGGCATCGCCGAAACATGTGCTGATAACTATCGCCATGTAGTGAGTAGTGTTGGCGGGGCCACACTTTTGATTGGTGATCGCCCGCCCGCCCGCCTTATCAAACGCTCCTTCCCTCTGGAGGCAACGCGGCCAAACTTCGCCTCCATTGTGCAGCTTCGCGCGCCATAACTACGACAGTTTGGGCTGCACCGTCCTGTCACCACTCTGCAACGCCACGCCATACCACGACAGATAAAGCGAAACACGCTCGGTCTTTACATTTACCTGGAATGTATGTCGCCAAGTTTGTTATTTTGAACAAGGAATCGGTAGCTTGGATAGTTGAATAAGTTACAAGTACCCTTTTCATGCAGTCTAAATACTAGGGTGTTCATTTTAGGTGGTGAATACGTCGCTAAACCGCGAGGTTGGTAACCTAAATCGGCTAAATTCCGTAGGTTTCCAATTATTTTGAATTCTAAATCATTAAGAAAATCTAGGTCAGTTCTACACGCACGCTTAAATTAGTACAAGGGAGACTTGAACGCACGGAAACCAAACGAGAGCGTATTAAATGGGAGGTGACTTGAATGCACGGAAAAGAGCCTAATGAATTTTAAATGGGGCAGCATAAGAATAGTCACTTCGAAAATCTATGGATAATAGTACTCGTGATTGCATATAAACGCTATGGTTGTGTGCTGTAGGCATGCAGCATAGCATTCGTGACATGTGGGTTGCCTACCCGAAGCGCGAACGGCTATATCTCTTACAAACAAACTTTCAGAGGAACTTATACTTTTCAAACCAAATAAAGGACGGTTTAACTCGTTTGATGATGAAATTAAGTTTCGAGTAGATGAAATAAAGAGGTCGCCTTAAAATTGCTGTATTTGTCTTGCCATTAGCATCAAGATAAGTTACTGGAAAGCTAATTTGGTAGGTAACTTGTTCCTTATACGAAGATTTGATTCTGGATATTTTGGAAAAGTTCTCAGGGAAAATGCTGTTTGATTTGAGGAAGATTTTTAAAGAAACCATTTCATGTTAGACTGACTGTTCTCATACCCAGAGCAAACATTCGTTATTTATTAAAGGACAAAAATCTGTAAATACCTACGTATTTTTTATTAAGAATTTGACCTTAACTTTGCTTGAATCGATACTTTAAAAATTTCATCGGTTGCAAAATACTTTTTTTTTCTTTTTGCAAAATTTGTGCTAAAAATTTTGATTATTTTCTTTCTATCTCGTTTCCTGGAAGTGCATCGGTTTGGTATATTGATTTATTGAAGCGCTGTCGTCTTCATACGAAACGAATTCCGGTGGCTAAATGTTTATTTAAGGAATCAGGAGAGTACAGGCAAAGATAGACTTCACGGACAGAGTCCTTCAAGAACGAAGCCAATATCTCTGAATTAAAAACTTAGCGGTAACTAACAAAAAAGTAGGTTATTGGGGACGGCCTCTATTGTGCTGCAGATTACTGCACGAAAACCACAACTAGCAAGGTCACTCAAAATTTAAAAAAAAAAATTAAAAAGGGCGAGGTGAATAGAGAAACAGGTAATCACACGTAGCCTTCGATAAAGATCAGTTTCGTGCAATCGCTTCATTTCCGGTCTAATCAGTACGTCAAATAATAACGATATCAGTAAAGGACAAAATGGACCCCGAAATTAGGTAACCCACTGACGTCAAAAAAATGGTAACAACAGATTTGAAATCTTTACATTACATAAGAATCAATCTGATTTGTCCTTGCAAGGAGCCAATGAAAACCAGCTCCACAGGAGTAAATGGACAACTAAAACACGAGTGATAAGTACCGGTAAGTTGCCGGAGTGATAAGCAAGTTGCCGAAGTCGGAGGTACGATATGAAAAAGGTTTGTTCTGAGACTGGCTAATTTTCAGAACACCCTTATTCTTGTGCTTGATGCTTTCAAGAGTGAGATCAATATATTCAGTGCGACAGGGATGAGATGGGCATTTTACTTAAAATTACAAGAGTAGCAACAGATTTGTCGATTTGTTCAGAGAAATTTACATCGACTCGGAAATCGGTGTTTCAGGCTTTGACAGAGTCAACAACCACAGTCGATTTACAGGGCCTCTGATAATCTGACTGCCTAGCTATCACAACGCAGAATCGCGCATAGACTGTTCCTAGAATCGACACGCCCTTCCGGCAAATCAACCCTTAACTGTCGACGTATCCAATCCCGAGTCTCGTTAAGGATGTACCCCTTTCTTGATGCGAGTGACAATTGGTAATTGTCACACACACACTGGAAATTTGAAATCTTCCATCTCTTGTAATCCATCGCCAAGCCAAGTGGAGCGAGTATTTTAATAACCTCTTCAGATGACTCGAAAAAACTGTGAAAAAAAAAACTCAACCTCGCAGATGACTCAAAAAACTGTGTTTGCAATGAGGAAATAGAACTTTTGGCACGTGATAAGTAAAATAGCTGTTTTAGACTTGACGATTAAGTCTGATAACGAAAACCGTATCTGCCATTTCTTGAATTTACAGAATATTTAGGGACAAAATTTTAGTAAAACATTGTTTTATAGGGTTTTTAGAAGGGTGCCCTGGAAGGTTGATATAAATGTAACCATAGAATTGAAATATTTTTTGAATAAGCTGTTTTTCGGTGTTAAATATGACGTAATGGGGCCTTACCAACTTGGACATATCTTCTCCCGTGAAGTGTGCTATGGCGCGATACCCAGTTTGCCTTATTCCAGTGCGGGAGGCGGCAATGCCGTTGGGGCACCCCACGCGGGAGGTACCCCCCCCTCAAGCATCTTCGTTGAGATAGTGGTGCCATCTGTTGAGGAACGCCTCGCAGCGTGAGACGTACAATATCATCGACAAACTCTCAAAGGTGGGGAGGTTATTTCAATAGGGAGAAACGGTTGCCATTCTCAAGAAAAAAATAACAGATTTTATCACGCTTGCTTCCGTGGTATTGAATCCGGTAGGACTATGAATAGGGAAAAATGAGTTACTCCTCCAGATAATATAAAATCGCGAACTGGGGTGGGTTTTTCTGTAAAGTTTCAAAAAGTGATCGCCATTGATTCAAAAAGGGACTCACACCAGTGAAGGGGATTACTCTGACTCTCAACAAGGAGAAATATTTTGATTACCTAAAATAAAGTGCTGGTCTGATTCGAACTAAACCCACCAAACTACTCGCAGGTTTTTAGCCCTGTCTATTGTGAACACCCAGAGCAGATTATAGAAATAGCTTGAAATTCCCTTATTGCTTTTTCTTTCTTGTTTTTCTTTTTTTTTTAAAAAAAATATCAACACCGTTTAAGAGTACCAAGTTTACTAACTACCAATAAAGGGGTATTTGTTTCGTTGTTTTTGGAGATATAATCGTTGACAACAACCCAAGGACATCATCGGTGAATGATGTATTTGCACTTACAATGTAAGTTTCAAAAACTAAGATAAAAAATGTCAGAACAGGAATGATTTATTCGTCGGCCAAAGAGGGATAAAATAAAGGAATTAGGTCTAATAATAGGTGTCTGAGCAAGAATACGTTTGAAATATGGAAGTATAAAAAGATTAGACGGTGTCAGTTGACAAAAAGTGAGCAAAACTTCAGCCAAGCAACCGCAAATTGCAGATGTGGAGTAGAAAAAAATGTCTACCGAACAGCTGGCTAAATCAGTACACCCCCTGCAAGGAAAGAGGGATCCTAATCAAGTCAAGAGTTAGTTATTGAGAAAAAAAAACTCTAATCTAGCTCGTTAGGGCAAGGGCCTGCTCATGATTCCGGACAGAAAAGAAAATCACCCCTATTGTAAGAAAAACAAATTTTCGGACATCGTATTGATTATCTCGTCGCTACCGTCAAAGGCTTATGAATGCCCAACAAGTGATTTCAATACCTGCGGAGAAACGATTCAGTCGATAATACATTCGAATTTCGTATGAATATTAGTTTTTTTTTGGATGTGCGTTGGTAATACTAATGAATGCATTTAAATGCGGAGGACCTTGCGTTCGGTCGGATCGTTTCAATAGTGTTGCCAACAAAATTGCAAGAAAAAAAGGTTCTAGCGAATCGAAAGCAGGGTTGAAACCTAGAAATATGGAACATTTTGCCTGGTATTTCAGCGTTCCGTCCGAGAATTTCTGGTGATTGGTTCAGAAATGTGGGTCTTTGTACCGAAATATGATGGCAGTGAAACACCTGCGCAAACGAACGTCAGTCACATTATGCGGCGTGACGCCCGTCTTTTATTAGCGCGATAAATCCGTTCAAGCAACGAAAAGTTTGGTTCATTGTTCTGAAACGCGGAAACATGTTTAGCTGCTGCAACTACACGAGGTTAAACGGACAGGGGGATAGGCTGCAGCCCCGAGATGTTTGGTCCCAGCTGCGATTTTTGAGCCGATTCCATTACGTCTCCCTCTACCGCCCAGCGATGCCGTTCGGAAACAATAAAAAATATTTTAGACGATCTTTTTAGTTCAATATTGCCAAAATTTTAAAAAATATCACTCCTCTGGACACCTGAAATTTAATAATTTAGGCATTTTCCAAAGCTGAAAATTGCGTTATATAATGGGAAAGATCCTTCGAATTTCTCTTAAGCTAAATTTTACTCCAAATAATTTGCGGGCTTGTATGGGTTTAGGAAGTCTTGAACCGGTTTTGTGTACAAGGATTAAACGGGTATTTTAGAAAATGAATCCGGAACACGTGTTATACGAAGTTTTTACCTAACTACTGTGAAATGTTTAAGAACTATTTTTGGGTAAAAACATGAATTAATAAAATTATAAAAAAAATGTCAAAATGTACTCTTTATATTTTTTCAATTTTTGATTTTTTTTGTATTTTTTTCGATATCCTTCTATGGGAAAAAGCGAGTCAGTTTCCCACGGGAGATACTCACTATCGGTCAAGTACGCGGCTACCACCGGACGTGTAAATTTATCGACTTGTTTTTCGGAGCGACAAAAAGGGACGAAAGAAAATCTTGTCACCGATATCGGCAGAAACATGGGTCAATTGATGAATTTGCTTCAACATGTTCGCTTTCGCAGGTTATACAGCAGCGACATTTTTTTCCATTGTTTGTTTTAAGGTTGCATTTTCTACCTTTCAGGCATTTGATTTTCGTCGCCAAAAAAAGCGAGCTGATGCCGAGAGGTAAGCCGCACCATAGGTTTGGCGACAGACCTATGGAGTGATATCTCCATACGGTTTTAATACGTTACACAGGACCCCTGATGTAATCTATTCTGGCTAACAAACCATAACCTAACCTACGGGGCTGCATGTCCCCAATAATGTAATGGTTGTTCGGACCAGAGTAGAACACACGAGTATGCAACTTTAAAACTTGGAATATAGAATTCGTTCTTTAAAAGGCAGTGGTTATTCTAAATAGACGTCTAAATCTTAGTATTTACAGGCTATTGAATCGCAGACAGGTGCCAGTCGACAGAATGCATCAATAATGCGAGAGTTCTGTCAAGCGGGCAGATAACTTTCCCCTCCCTGTAATTTCCGCTCGTTCTCCCCTACGTTAAGAGTAAAATTGCACCTCACTCAACGAAACCTTTTCTACTTCCCAAATGTAGAATTCATGAGAAGTTCAATGTGTTGTGAGGAAGATTGGGTACCCATTACCCATACGTATTATAAATGTCGTCTTTCTAAACGCAAAATCATACATTTTTAATACATCAAATATGATACAAGCTTACGAAATGACTTTTTTTTTACTAGACTGATATCAAGCCATTTCAACCAGCAATCATACTTTCAAAATTTCCATTTTTTCAGACAATTTTTCAAATTTCAAATTCAGACAAAAACTTTACACAATTTTGAATTTCAAGCTAAGTTTTTTTAATGTTTGAAGCAACAATGATACAAAATTAAAAGCAAATATTTCTGAATCTGTTTTTACTATTTTTGTTGCATTATTTACTTCATTTTTAATTGGTTTCTGTAAAAATAAAAAAAGGGAATTTAAAAACTAATTTCGGAATTTTTAGAAGATTTTTAGGCTGCAAGATCGTTTTAATTTAAAGTAATGAGTCGTGGCTTAAGCTATTTAGATAATGTGTCCTAAACTCAACTAATTTTACCGAATTTCAACAATTTTATCCTAATTAACCCTTGCTAACCTAACATGGTTGAACTAGCGAAACGCGGATGTTTCGTTGGTATGATGATTACTATAATGATCGACCCCACAGTGACACAAGAACCCCAGGTGTCTCATTGGGGAAATGGGAAATTTGTGTCCCATTATTCCGGCTTGCTCGCCTTATACACGCATGTCTTTTTCCCACTTCGCGGAAGCATTTAGTGAGAGGTGATTGGACAAATAGCACATCAATACAAATCGGAGATACTAAGCCTTTTTTTGAAAACTATTTTGGGAGAATAATTGTTATTGACGCGTGTATTGCATGCGAAAAAACTGGGTTGAAAAACAACAGAAATAGGTGGAAAACCCCCTACGTCGTTAGTATGTAAAACTGCATCTCCCACATTTAAAAAAAATAAAAAAACAAAGCACAAAAACAAGTTTTTCTATTTTTTATTTTTATTATTTTTTTAAACTAAAAATACTTCATACTTTACGTCGAACCAAAACCATTTGTTAAAATGAAAAAGAAAGACGGGAAATGGAAAACGGAAACAGCCGAAGAAATCTATCCACAACCTAAAATTTTGCATCAATGTTCAGTAGTTAGACTTTAGTAGTAATAGTAAAAGACACGCAAAGTTACAGTTTCTGTTGAAATACGCATTCATCCTTTCCTCTTAATGAAGTAAGCCTAACTTAGGTTGAGGCAAGTCGCAATGTAGTCGAGAAATCCCTGGAAGTCAAGAGTCCTAATTTGCGATTTTGAATCCAATACTTCACTATTTCGAGGCCCTTAAAATATTTGGCCCGCCTGTGCCGTGACCCCAGCTGATAAAAGTCCGCCCATCTCCTGTTAAGTAAATCTCCTAAGCGCGTCTTGTTTACCTCGAGGCCGCAAGACGAATCTGGTCTGCGAAATCCACAAGATTTACTTTGCGGAAAATCCGCGACGTTAAATGGCGTAATATATTGTTCGCACCGATATGATGCACAGCCTGCTTGATCACGTCGGAGAGCGGCAGTTCTATTTGCGCAGGTGCGCTGCGGATCGGGTCTGCCTGCCATATTCAAAGGACGAGACGAGCCAGCGAATTTTCCATGCGCCCTTTATTTTCAGAGAATATCCTTACAAATAGGTCCTTCACTGGAACATTTGGTCCATTCTTTTGGACTTTGCCCTTGTTGAACAAAGTAATACCGCGGGCGGATTGACTGACTGACTGATTGATTTATTGATTGATTCATTGATGGATTGATTGATTAATAGTTATTTTCAGAGCCGGGCACAGTGTAAGACTTACCAAATCTTCACTAAGCCTGATAGATGTATTGATCATGCTTACAAGTGTTTAGAATTCCGTACACGATTTTGTAGATCTCCATAGATGCATGGATATCCTTCGACTACAGCGAATTTTTAAGGATGGTCTATTATGTCATGGAAAGGAGTGATGAGGCAAAAAACAGGAACTCTTGTGATTGTGGACCGATGGGAACTGTCCGTAGTTACTGATGGGAGATTGGGGCAGCGAGTTGCCGGTAGCTCGAGGCGAGGCAGCTAGCGACACGCAAGGGCTAGCGACACTGTCCTGTCTATTCGTCCTCGTCCAGTGAGATCGATACCGCTGCACACAACAAACTGTGGAACCTCATTTCTGAGGGCCTCCACGATGTGTTGCGATGCTCACGGCGCGGCGCGGCGCGGCGGCGGACGCTAACACACCCTCATTCATAAATATTGACCCTCCCAGGAAAACCCCTCCGGGATGCAAGCTAAGAAGAGCCACTATCTTCATCATTTCCTTGATCAATCAATATTGATCCTCACTGGAAAATTTCGGGTTTTCCACCTCATGTGTTAAACTTTCCGTCGAAAAGTCGCAACGATGGAGAAACTACGTGTAACCTAACTTAACCTAACCCAACGAACGACCTCATGCCGCCAATAAAATACCGACCATCAGGTTTGCGGCAAATATAGATTACACTATACAGATGTTAAATATAGATTAAACTTGAATCAGTGGAAATCTACTGATTTTCAGTTTTATCCAATAGTTTTCAATCAAAATCGAAACTACCAAAGTGAATCAATGATTCGAATTCGACTGAAAATCAGAAGATATCAGTATATTTCTACTGATTTGTCTTTTGAGTGTAGATTAAGCCAAGTTATGTTAGGTTACATACCTTGTGCCTCGCTACGATAAGGCTCCACGTGGCTCGGTTACGAGAGGCGGAATACAAAACTCTGTCACAGTGATCCAATGATGAATGAATTCGCTACCAATTCATACGCGACCACTGGTAGATTTCCCAATTAGAGTTTTTCGCAGCTTGAAGTGCAGACATTCCAGATTGAATTGTGTCTCATTAAATCAATCTTAAGGGAGTTTTAAAGTAAAATTTTCGGAGAAAGCCGTTAGTGGGCGGAGCATGGCGGCCACTTTGCAAACTGCTCCTCATCTTAAACTTTTCTCGCTCAAGTCTGTGGATGATTAGAATATAGCTGCCTCCACGGTATGCCGCCTTCGGTGTGCCGCCGAGCAGCCGGAACTTGAGCGGCATAATGTAGCCATGCCATTAGCCAATGAGCCTACATACATTACGCAACGTCCTCCCCTCCCTCGAAACTCCCTACAATGTTTAACGGACTTGCGTACCGTATCTTATGTAGTTGCAATTCTATGCCTTTTTTGCTGGGTGGTTTTTCTACGAGTTTATTTCTTTCCGCTCCTGTCGAAAAAAGATGACGGTCGTGAAGTTTAAGTGGTTGGATTAAATTAAACAGGACGATATCCGATACTGTAAAAAGATATCGTTTTTTCTTAAAACCAGCACAGTAAAAACACAGCCGCGTTTTGAGGACTGCTGTACCTGTTTTGGGCATGAAACTAAAACGGGACCGGGTGTAGTACGTATTTTGGTTATTTTTCAACATAGACCTATGTTCAGCCACATCAATGGAAAGCTCTCGCCGAGACCTTTTGAATGATGTGGCTGAACACAGGCCTATCTTGGAAAACAACCAAAATACGTAATACCCCCGTTTTGGCTCCAAACACGATACAGGTGTAGCAGTCCCCATAACAGAGGTTTTGTTTTAACTGAGAACAATGAATTCAAACCTAAGTGTCATTTTCCAACGGAGATAAGAATGTCGAAAACTTTCCGCATGATTGAAATTAAATGCAATTTTACTTCGACCGTAAAGGTGGGGGCACCGAAATTTCTCTATAACTTCCCGCACCTCACCAAACAACTAGCATGTCGATCGTCACAAGCGAATTACCGACAATCGTCCCAAAGTTCGGAAGAGACCGGGAAAATGGGGGACGGGGCAAAGACGCAAAAATACTATTCATTCTAACATTATGGGATGGTATCGCATAGTAGCCAAGACATAAAGATATGACACTTCGTTTTAATTTTTAGATAAGGTGAATTCGAATTTAAAATAGCTCGACAATATAAAACGATCTATAATAATTTATATTATAATTGATGAAATAAAGGTTTCGCCGAGGACCTACTTATGCGGCAGCTGGACATTGATTGCAAAGTCGGTATGATTGCAATTTGTTGCAGAATCGCAAGAAAGGTAGAATAAAACCTTTAAAAGAGTATCTAATGAGCCGTCTCTCCCTGCGTCAACGAATCAAAGCAAGAAGGAATAATCAATGAAAAGTTAAACAGAAAAGAATCTTTCCCCGAAATAATGACAACCGTTGGTGACGATAGCCAAAACCAAAGTCTTCCTTCATAATGACATAATTCACCCTCGAGTAATTAAGTCCGAGGAAAATCACGAAAAGACTTCGGAGACAAAGAACATAAAAAAGTGAAAGCGCGGTGAAAGGTGGTTGGGAGAAAGCAAGGGATGGAGGTGGGTGCTACTGGTGAAAGGGATTCGTGGGTGAAAGGGATTCAGCCGATGAAAGGGATTCAGCCGATGAAAGGGATGGGGTTAAACCGCCTGCGCCGCTGTCAACTAGGGCAACGCAAAATGGATGAGCATAAGGTGCATTAAAAAAAACGTACATTGAGCAGGTGATAATCGGCCGGCTTACCTCATTAGACTAGTCAACGCTTTCCGAAAGTCACCTAAAATAAAATAAACGACGGCGAAAAAGAACTTTTGTAATCGAATACTTCACCCATCGGTCCATAGGAGCAAATTCCAACTATATCACCTGATAACATTTTTATTTACTGCCTAATGAAAGGTTCAAAACGGTGTTTATATTAGGCTTCCGTGGTAAATGTAAGGATGCTGCAAGTGGCTAAATTTACGTAACTGTTAGAAAAGAGGGCCCACAGAATACAGCATAAGGACCTTATTTAAAACGGACTATTCACACGCTGCTCCATTTAAAATGTATTAGATTTGTTTCCGTGCGTTCGAGTCACCTCCCATTTAAGATGCATTAGGTTGGTTCCCGTCAAGTCTCCCTTAAACATAGGCGTGAGAATAGAACTGACCTAAAGACACTGTCTTAAAGTCAAGGCAGAGTGTAATCGCTCTTGATCAGCATCAGACTGTTTCCATGAAAGGAGGAGGGGCAGGCGACGCAGCTACCAGGGTAGTAACGGGTACCATAGTCAGACAACGCGGCTGCAATGCGACCAACGGTCACAAACTCACCATATGGCGCGGCCCACCAGGTCGCCCCTCCGAGTCCAAGGTGCTGTTCCAAGGGTAGCCAAGCAGAGCGCTATGGAAATACACAGGCGTTGGTCCGGATCTGCCTGCAACTCAACGAAGGTCTCGTCATAATCGCCAAACCCAGCTTACGCCAGAAGGCCAACCTTAACCTTGTTCTGCACTGGATAAACATTACATAGCCTGTTGTTACATGAATTCGTGGAATGATGACTTAAGGTGGATGGGTCGCCCAGTTTGCTCTATTTCTGTAAGGAACCGCAACACGAGGGCTTGGCGTCATTGATATATTTTATTCGACTTTTATAATGTAATTATTACGTCCCAACCAATTTGAATTTATCGAAACATGTATTTCGTACGCCCCGAGAAAATTTAATTTACCGACACAATTGTCAAATGGGCGAATTTTAGGAGAGTTCAACAGGGACGAAGAGTTCCGGAAACAGATTTTCGTATCGATCGTGTGGATATGTTTTTAGGTTTGTGAAAGAATACAGCAGGATACAGTAAAGAGAAAAGTAAATGTAGGGAGGTTAGGGGCACTTATGTAAGGGCTGGGTCAAGCAGGGTAGTTCATGGTAATAACATCCATTTTAGTAGTTTCATATTACTTTTAAGCGGGGGAAGAGCGTATTTTTTTTTCATAGATAAACTTATCGACAACTATTATCAATGAAAGCTGTGAGAGCTCTCAATCAAAATGGTCATTGATATCTTCAAAAGTAACCAAATCACGTTCTCTTTTTGCTCTACCTCATACCTAAACAAGGTATGGGTTTCCTTTAAACCTGTATGGAACTACTTTAAACAGGTAGGGAACCTTCTTAGACAGGGTTCAGTTCATTGGATAAGGGATAAGATATGCATGGTAGCATGGGTTAAAAGCAAGACAAGGCTGCGGTCGTGATTTTCCCAAATCAGACGAGCAGGACACACTGTCATGGGGTAGCGGTTTCTGGGTTGTCGGTACCAGATATTACGGTTCGACGATTAAAGGAAACGGATGTGTTGGCTGATACGACAGTCAAGTTGGAAAGGGGAGTTTCCGGTTGATGAGAGGAGTGCAGAAGGGCAGGGGGGCCAGGGGCAGAAGCGAGAGCTCTTTCTATTTCAAGGGCGGATCCAGAGCCGTCGTAAGGGGGGGGGGGGCAATTTTCTTCGGCGCGCTATTTGGTTGCCTACCTTCGGGCGTGAATCCGCGATAATGATTTTACGTTGTTAGAAGGTAAACTACCATCAAATGCCAAATGCCTTCACTCGCTCTTCTGGCAATGTTTAAAATATCAAAACTGTTCAAATTGACTATTTTTCTTTCTTTCTGTCTTCCTTCCTCCCTCTCCTCTTTCCTTTTTTTGGCCAAGGGGGGGGGGGCAATTGCCCCCTTTGCCCCCCCTTGGATCCGCCCTTGTTCTATTTTGTCTTTTTGCAGCAATATCCTGTGTCATCCTGTATCGACTCGCATCGCAACGCATTCGCACGCGCACCCCAGGCACGAGGGCTGCCTACATTTTGCACGAGCAACCGAGCGTACTTCAAAGCATTCACGAGATCGAAGTTGCATCTTCGCAGAGACGAACGAGGCACTGCAGCTTCAAGAATTGTTCCTGTTGGTGGTCTGTTTCATTAGCGTTGAAGCTTGCAGTCTATTTTAAAACCTGTTGCTCCACCTTTAACCTATTTGAGGACCATCCATCGATCAAAGCCGGGGGACATTTCGGACGTGAATCCCTTTCGGTCCCACGGAGCGGGAGGCGCGAGCTAATGACCACCGGCCAATTAAAACTCGCCGTGTCACCGACCATATCGCACCCGCACTTCACTTCCGGTCAGGCTCTTCTCTACTCGTCCTTTTCTCACCAATCACGGCCAGGTTGAAAATTTCCTCGAACGCTCTCACTTCCGGGGAACTCCGGAATCAACCTCACATGGCAAATATTGTCAACAGCTCGCTGCGAACCAAAAACAGCTCCCCGAGTAACTGCCGATAACTCTCGAAGGCGGATTGTTCCTATTAAGGTGGTAGGAGCGACCTTGGTCTAGTGATCAGAATCGCTTAATATTTCTGTGGCAAGCTCTTTAGGACACGCCGAATCCATTTTTCACAAGAAAACCCACTGTCACCGAACTCAATTCTGAAATAAACACG
>Ga0058701_10002155_pt1 | contig 14702 bp, 5 predicted proteins | sample AgamicOrMae_FD_97039 | JGI IMG/M metagenome (GOLD analysis project Ga0058701, IMG submission 97039) | Agave microbial communities from Guanajuato, Mexico - Or.Ma.e | ecosystem: Host-associated > Plants > Phyllosphere > Phylloplane/Leaf | place: Guanajuato, Mexico | collected 2012-06-04 | reverse complement strand
GGATTTTGTTATATCTCATAAAAACTTCTTTTCGGGAATTCTCGTGTCTCATTTCAACGAAATAAAGAGTTTTAATTGGAGGCATTTCACAGGACATCGTCTGAGTGATTTGCCGCCAGCAAACCTTGAGTAGAATTCTCAGAACTCGTTTTGAGTTACAGGTGATTAGCAGGAGCTTGCCCTGCTGGCTGCCAGCATTTCAGACTTCAGTCTTCTTTTGAGTGAGTAATCTCTGTCCCTGTTCAAAATACACCGTTTTTCCTGCCAGCGAGTTGAAATGTTTATTCTTTCGCTCTCAGCTGCTAAATGAAGGATCATTAGCGTACATCCTTAACGAGCGTAACCTTATCCGAATGGTAGTGACTCGTTGCTTGAATTCACCGTAAAAAGGAGACCTTATACTAAGCAGTAAACTTAAGCCAACTAAAACCAACCTCACATCCAATGCAGGACGACTAGAAAGCAATATTGCAGAACAAAATTCCAGCAGAGGAAAAAACTGCGAATTTCCACGGCGTAAAGAAAGTTTAATTGACAATATCCCTCGCTATGCGAATCTCATGCAATGTATCGTATGCAATTTTTTTTCTCTAATTTTTTAATATTTTAACCGACGTCGTTTTTTTTTTCGTTTTTTTTGCCTAATTGATGCCAATAAATATTTCTTTAGCGCTTGTTTTAACATTTTTTGAGAGAACGTGGGCATTCTGCGATTTCCGCGTTAACCCGCAAACGCCCAGAGATTTTCGGAATCAGAAAAAGTTATTTTAGAGGATCTTTTTTAGTTCAGAATTGTCAGGATTAAAAAAATACTACCCCTCTGGAAACCTGAAATTTATTAATTTGGACATTTTCCAAAGCTTAAAATTGCGTAATTTAATAGTAAAAAATCCTTCCAATTTCTCTTTATCTAAATTTCGCTCCAAATACTTTGGGCTGTTATGGATTAAGGAAAGCGGGATTTACCTTGTGTGGGTTTTATACTGTTTTTTGATATTTTTTAAAAGGTTACCGTGACATTAGCTGACAGGGCAGCTGTCCCCTCGGCTCACCGATTCCCGCCTTGGACAATCCCAAAACTCGGGGGTCATTAACCATCGGCGCAGCTTGGCGAGAATGCGTTTATTCCAGCTCGTTATTTATTCAAGGCTTCTTGTCCCGTGCTGCCGCGTTGTTTCTTTAAGATTCAAAGCGGGCCTTCAGCCGGTCAGGAAGACTGCTACAGATGTCAAGAGGTGTTAATGGGGAAGGGCTGTTTGACTTAGAAGGCCAACGAGTAAAAAGCCCTTTATCAAACAGAAGGGTTTTGCTGGAAAATTTATCTTGATCTGGATCTGATCGGTATTTAAAAATTTATAATCTAGGATATTTCCACGGCACGTTCTAACCTCTCACAGTCCCAGCTGGACGAAATACAAATACTCAACGGAGATCTCTCACTAATAAACACAGAAAAAAGGGTTAATTTACTCATAAATTAGTAAAAAAGGGACACATAACTTGGTTAGTAAATGTTACTAGTGAGTGTTACCAGCACATTAAGGATTTACTAATACTGTGTTAGTCACTTTTACTAGCACGATGGTTACTTTTACTGGCCTACCTGGTGATATTTACTGTAAGTTATGTACCCCTCATTTTACTAATTTGTCTGAAAACTAACTTTTTTGTCTGTGTTTTGATTAAAACTGTTACTCAGTATCAACAAGAAATTTTATCAGTTTCAGCACACCTTTATACAAAATTTTGACCCAAAACTTTTCACTCATTTTTTAGGATTAAAACTTCTCGGGCGTTCCCTGGTCCTAAATCTGCACGGAGGAAACTGCGTTAGTTAAGTTTACTAAAAATTAGTAAAATTAAAGCCAAAAATTAGAGCCAACTCGGCTAGTACGTTACCAGATTTGCCAGTAAACGTTACTGTAAACAGTACTCTGTTTACTATCAACTCTGTTAGCGTTTACTCTCAAAGTTTAGCTGTCACACTTTTTAGTTATTTTTACTACTTTCCGTAAACTTTACTAACCCACTTTCCTCAGTGTTTGTCCGCAACGAACCAGACATTCTCCAGTAAATGGTGCGGAATCACCACGAAGATGAGCTGCTTTCGAGCCTTGTGTCCGAGCAGAGGATCCAACAATATTGTTCCACATTGCCTGCAGCTTCCTTTGTGCCCCGCCGGCCCGCAGTTGCTACGCAATCGCCTCACCCACTTCGGAAATGGCAACTCGCTAGTCGGAACGATCTAATTTTGATTCATTGTTTTGGGACGTACGCCGGATGTTAAGTACCCCGTTTCATAACCGGGTTAGTGAGGAATGAACCTTCTTCGAACCCCGCCTACCCTTCCAACCAAGTTTTACTAATTACTCAAACTTGGTAGAGGTTAAACCAATACAAATGATAGGTAAAGCGGGACCCATAAAGTTTTCCTTACAATTTTCCATTAACTTATCAAATTTACTCAACTTTATGGAACTTTTCTGGCAAACCGAGAGTATTTCACATTGCATTGATCTTACGAATATTTGTTTTCTACGGATTCGATACCTTCAACAGGAAGGTCATAACTGAAAAATCCTGTTCTGTAAGTTTATAACTTTTCATCTAAAAATTTTAGCGCTTTTAGAACTCTGATTTCTACTTTCCCGGATGAATTTTCACGTACTAATCGATCAAGTAAAAAATTTAAAAATCAAAAAAAGGCTTCCAACATGATATATACACCGACATTAGCCCATGGGCGCGGAAATTGAATTACTAAAATCACTAAAATTTTCGTTTTGTTAAAAGTTATGACCTTACAGCACTAGGTTTCTCAGTTACGACTTTACACCACTAGTTTTTTCAGTAATGACCTTTCTGCATGGAGGTATCGGGATGTAACTCAATTTGTATTTTTTCATAGCGTCTACAATGCTCTAACTTTAACAATATGTACCATCACTATTCTTTTTTGAATGAACCTAAATTTTACTGAAGCAGCGGTGGCTTAACCTACTGATATAACCAAATATTACTGACAAAACCAACACTAATATTACAAGATGTTACTGTGATAGCTACTTTTTCAGATAAGCGAACTGACGCAATCGAATTTCACGTCTGGAGCCGAATTTTGTTTTTCAGGTGAATATTTGTAGAAAAAAGGCTAATGCTTGCCGATGGCACGGTTCCTTTTTGAGTTGATTCAGTTTAGTAAGCGAGAAACCTTCAATTGGGATTGATGTGCTGTAGCAGTTTGTCACTCTGTCAAAGACTGAGTCTCAAGATTGATAGTGCAAGTCGCGATCAAAGGCCAAATTCAAGGGGAAAGGCTCGCTGGATTTATGGGCTGACATTATGCGACTATTTGCCCTGGGACGATAACCTCAAAACCTTCACGGCCGAGCGAACTATCGGAGAGAAAGGCAAGTTTGCGTAGGACGAGATGATTGTTCATCTGTCGTCCTTCTGAGATTTTTTATGAGCGAATGAAAGGCTCTGTTATTTTCCATACGATATAAGCGCCTTACTAAGGGAGACATCGACAGAGTATTTGGAAGCTAAATTAATTCACTCGTTTTGTGTGAAACATAATCCTTTTTTCGAGGTGACCTAAATAATTTTGTTACAGCGCGAATAAATATTATTTGTAAGAAAAAAAAGACTTCCACAAAAATCTACCTTTCGAACAGTAAGAGCTAACAGCAGAACAGCAAAAAGTTAGCTTGCAAATCAACTTGAAAAATAACTTTGTTAAAGTAAAAAGAAACTTATAATAAAAAATTAATTAGCAGGCGAAATTTCATCCTGGTAAGCGGTGCCAGTAGCATCGCGCGTTGAATAAGCACGATTTTTCAGGCTGTGTAGAAGAAATTGTGGATCCAGTGCATTTTCACACACATTTCAGGCAAATAAAATCGGAGAAGAACGTAACCGAGGTTACGTTTTCTTGCTATTTGTTGCTTTATGGTTGGACTCGAAAAGGATTTACGTAGCTCACGTGATGTAAGATGGAAATATACGACGTATAGTTTCTTACATGGGTAGTCCTCCACAAGATCCTCCACCTTGAAATACGTGATGTCCCGCCTTTCTATTGCGCATGCCAATATAATTAAAAACGAACTGCTTCCAAAATAAAGTGCCGTAAGCAGCTTAAAAAGTATACGGCAACATGGGTTGGGACTTGTCACGCCAAAATATAAGTTGGTCGCACACGATTTTCAACCGACATTTGATTTCCTCGATCGTTAAATATTTTTTTGCGGTTTAACCCATAATAACCCAAAGTATTTGGAGAGAAGTTTAGCTTAAGTGAAATTTTAAGGATTTTTTCCATTAAAATACGAAATTTCAAGCTTTGAGGAATGCCTGAATTATTAAATTCGATGTTTACAGAGGGGTGATATTTTTTTATTTGTAACAAAATTAAACTGAAAAGATCATCTATTTTTTCTGTTTTCAAACGGCATTGCTGGGCGGTAGTGGGTTAATGAAACAAGAGCGATTTTGTAGGACTGTAAAATGGATCCATCTCGAAATGACTTGGATGCCTCGATTTACACATAACCTCACACATAATTTAAGTTACCTTGAATTTTAAAGCAACCAGTACAAGCTCTGATTCGGCATTTTATAAAAATGGGTCTCCTCGCAGACAAATACGGAAAGACACACAGACGTTATTCAAAGAACCTGTTTCAAAGATACTACAACCAGGTTCCAGACATCTTAAACTCAAATTTTATCTAGTCATTACGTTACTTTCGTTGGTTTGAAATAAAATTAAGAACAGTTTTTTTCTGAAAGATTCAGACCATGTTCTAAACGCACGCCACAATTATTCCTCTTGCTCAAAGTTTTATTCTAAACGCGCAGACACTTGCTTCAAGGTTTGAATTTTAAGATATCTTATAGACCCAAATTGACAGGGCGCCGAGAGCAAGGGCACTCAAAACCTCGCCTTCTGAGTTTACATTTCGGCCAGAATATTGCCCCAAGAGAAGATCTTGCCAAATACTGCTCTCTAATATTACAGACCAACCTATTTCATTCAAAGAACAACTTTGCCCTAAATTGTGTCGGGAAAATTGCGCAAAATAACATCGAGAAAAGCGAACTATAATTTGTATTCATAAAACGAAACCCGCCAAAGAAAATCAAGCTACGAAAAATAAATGTTTTTTTTTAAATAAATTCAATAAATATATATCTAGTTATTCCATGGTATTTTGAGAAATCTTGAGCAATACTACACTTTACCTTAAAAAGAGAATCTTAAATTCAGATGCAACAAAAGTCAAATCACTAATCTGAAACAAATTCAGACCAATTAATCACTGCATTTTAGACTAACGTTTTTAATTTCTATAAAATATCTTATTTTAACGACAATATGGATAAATTTCAGTGAATAATTGGATTTTTTTAAACCAATGATTTGACTTTTGTTGCATCTGAAGTTCAGATTCTCTTATCGCAGTGCCTGCTGCAGAGAAGTACGGCACCACAGCTTGGTGACCTCTCCGCTCAAAAATTTAGTCAAGTTTGCTAACTCCCTCAGCTAAGGCTCCCCTAAGGCTCCGCTCGGCTTGGCAACGAAAAGCTGGACTAATGCGGGGAAGATTCCAACCTTGGAATTCACATGGTGACCGTAAATCACTGGTTCGACAAGGAAAGTAGAGGTGTGTGGGGAGCCCTCCGATCTAACATTCAAACGAGCTGACGTCACATTTGTGTAAGGACATTCCTTAGGGACCTACACACACACACTCTTAATTATAAAGGCGGCCCTTTCAGTCTCTGAGTTCCAGCCACCGTCACTCTGAGCGAGAGGGAAGTAGAGCAAAAATTTCTCTATAACTAAAATCTTCTACAACTGTAACCTAACTCAAGCTGACGCTGTTTCCTCTAAGCAGTTACTGCCACCGAGAGGTAAGTTGCATCAGGCTTGGTGACTCTGCCGGCAGCAGAGCGAGGCGAACTCAACCCGACTTACATGAATAAGGCATTTTGTCTTCCGATTTAAGTTGAAGTTTAAAACAAGGTAGAAGACCGATATTGTAAAGTTACATCAGATGGCCTGTTCTTGGTTCAGTTTGGTGCAAAAAAAAAGAAACTATCCTTACGCAAGATTTAAAAATGAAAACCTTTGTTGAATAATCTGAAGAGGCATTTCAAAGTGGGATTAAGTTTGGTTGGATAGCGGCCTTGACCGGAACAGGTGCGTCCTCAGTTCCCACACCTTGTCCAAGGAGGCTAAAGATTTCTCAGCAAATATTAACCAAATAGATGCGAAGCAAAAACGAATTTCGAAACTCCTATACATTTAAAAATAGCAGCGCAGAATGCCAATGAGCTGCTATAAAATAAGAATTTCAATAAGGCAGTCTCCCGATGTTTCAGGACATGGTTTTTCAGACTACGATGCTAAGAGTTTTATACTTAACATCTTTAGTGCACTGTAAATTAAAAGAATCTTTACCTATAACGACTCAGAGTATTTGGAGTGAAATTTAGCTTTCTAGAAATTAAAAGGTTTTTTTAATTAAAATACGCAATTTTAAGCTTTAAGAAAATGCCTAAATAATTAAATTTCAGGTTTCCAGAGGGGTGATATTTTTTATACTGTTACAATACTGAACTAAAAAGATCCTATAAAATATTTTTTTTTCTGTTTCCGAACGGCATCGCTGGGCGGTAATGAGTTAAAAGAACATCAAATTCAGATTCAACAAAAATCAAATTACTGATCTGAAAAAATTCACTCAAATTATTAACTCAATTTCAGTTAAATAATTTTAAAAATATTAAGAAGTTTATGAAAATTAAAAACGACATCTAAATTTCAGGGCATTGTACTGCATGTATTTTCTTGCCATTTGACTTTTGTTGCATCTGTATTCAAGATTCTTTTTCACAGTGGGGATAAAGACACGAAATTATTGCGCTCATGAAAGCGTTTATATTCTACTGGCTGTTATGGGCTGGAAGTCTGCTCAGACAAAATATATATTAGCTCTAAAATTAACTTATTTTTATGTTAACAACGTCTACATTGAAGATGTTTCTATATAGGATACAGATATTGACTACACTATTCGCGTCCCCAGAAGTCACTTTACGTGGGCGTGTTGCAATGAGAGTTGTTGGCATATACGGGCTGCCACAACCAACTTGCCTCACACACATTCACACCTGTCACAAATCTCACACGCTGCTTAGGCTATGACATCAGCATCGTCTGTCTCTGTCGTTCGCGAAGCTTCACAACATTTTGAAATGAGGTTCAAGACGGCATTCGGATTGCTAAGCGGCTTAATTTGCGTTTCAAGCTCTCACCGAATTTATTAACGCGTGGGAGACTTCTACTGTCTCTCTCAAGATAAGAGATTTGAGTCGATCTCACTCGACGCTCTTCATTCCAAGAGAAATTTTTCAATTAAGACAAGTTGTGCTACTAGGATACGCTATGAACCCAAAACAGGCCGAAGTATTTGAAGTGAAATTTATCTGAAAAGGATTTGAAAGGATTTTTTCGCTGAAATACGCAATTTTAAGCTTTGGAATATGCCTAAATTATTGACTTTAAGGTTCCCAGAGGGATGATATTTTTTAGATTGTGACAATACTGAACTGAAAAGATCCTCTAAAATAAATTTTTGTTTCCGAACGGCATCGCTGGGCGGTAATGGGTAGTACTCGGTCAGCATGTTTTGTGTTAGAAATGAATTTATCTATTAAAAAAATGAGGTAGTCAGTTTAGGTAAATGAAGGTGATGGTGAACTAGATTCAAATAGAGCGGGTTTTGTCTTAAGTTAAGTTAGATTTCTTTAAATATGTAGGCCTAATCACAGTAAAAACAAAACGCCCGTTCGAGGGAATTATATACCTATTTTGGATGTGTAATTAAAACGGGGGTAGTACGTATTTTTTATTTTTCAAGATAGACCTACGCTCACTTGTCAGCCAATAGGAATCTTTCACCCTTGAAATATAACCAAAATGCGTACTCCCCTCGTTTTAGTTTCATACCCAAAACAGGTATGGAACTCCCTGAAACGGATGTTTTGTTTTTACAGTGTGGTGTTACCAGAGTGGGAAAAGTGCGAACATCATCAAACAAGTCTATGCATACATTGGTAACACTCTGTGTTCTGTCTTGTCTTCGTAAACTTGTCTGCTCACCCCTTTTTTTGGACGACATGAAATCTTCTCATGATATCTGTAGCTCAGGAAACAAAGCTGACTCAACTTTTGTTACAGCGAAAGTTTGATCTTCTTCAGAAGAACACACCCAAAAATATTATGCAAGAAAGTCGTCTATTTCTGAAAACATATATCATTTCCTGGGTATACATCGGTTGAATATTCCTTGAGAAAGCAGAGGCACTCGAGAAGTTCATATACAAATAAAACGAAGGCGAATTGTATTCAGAAATGAACGGAGATTTCGGTGGATACCTATAGATTCAGGCAAACAGTTTCATTGCGGTTAAAATATATCGTGGGCGGGCACAGCTGCACTGTCCTTCGGTTAAACCACGCCTACGTGCTAATTAGCGGTATCTCTGAGCTAAAACGTGGTTTGCAATACAGATTCTCTTCGTGTTTACAATGCACCTGACCTGCAAACATATGCATCTAATACATCCTGACAGTACATTGTGTCTTCCTACAACAGTCAGCTGTACTTACTTGTTAGCTAACTGTACTAAAAGGCATTGCATTCCTCGTTAAAAGTGTAGGGATTTTTCCTTTTTTTTGTTTTATAATTATAATTTATAAGAAGTTGGGACTTTTAGCGTGGAAAGCCTAATAATAATAATATTACGGTAAGAATATTCCATTGTAATACCACGAAATATTTCTTAAAGGCTAATTTTGTTGCCTCATAAGCTAGAAGCTATCTGTTTATCTTTACGGATCATGATATAGAGCACCGTCAACAAATTGAAACTTCTTTTTAAAAAAAAAACTAAGTGACTATTCACATGTAGCCCCATTTAAAATGTTATAGGCTGGTTTCCGTGCGTTCAAGTCATCCTTGTGTTAACATAGGCGTGCCAATACAACTGACCAAAAAAATTCATAAATATCTCACAACAACGATTCTAATTGAATAAAATTCGAAGTCTGAAGATGAGGCTCCAATCGGTAAATTGTGAAGGCAGCCGTCTTGGAAAACGTTGTCTGCTGAAAGTAGTGAAGTGAGGCTACCTCAAATTTTGGTTTCCTTCATTTCTACATTCCGTATATCTTAAGTTTAAGTCCTTTGTATTGTACACCGTATATACGAGAAAAATGTTTTTAAGTTGATACAATTGTTTATGTTTACCGTACACGATGACTTCTACCAAAGATCCCCGTATTTGTTTCCTACAAGTTTCAAATTTTCCCGCCCCTAAATACCCGTTTACCGATAAGCACAGTCACCCTCCCATAAATCAATTAAGGTTAAATTAGTTAAGGGAACGTTACTTTGTTGCTCCGCTCAGCTTTGCGACGAAGTGCAGAACAATCGAGGAAAATTGCAGCTTTCCAATTCAGCGTGCATAGAAAGTCAATGAAACGATGGCCGAGGTTAATTTCAAATGCGTGTGTTTTTCCACTGATCGCTACGTTGGAGTTAATGATTGACACCCAAGCTTTGTCAGTCAACACATTCTATACACTCGTTAAATTGACAGAGATATTCTCGGAGGGGTTTCATCGTCGATTTGTTTACAGCAGGGTCAAGTGAAGGACTGGCATTTCTATTTCCGTCGATTCACCGGAAATTAAAACTTCCCCTTATTTTTCAATTTCAGCTAAAGACAGCTGCCTTGTAAAAATTGCCCTTCCAGAAAGTAATATCATTTTATATACTCTGGGGATGGGTTACACCTGGTGTTGTCTGCGTGGGTTTATGGAGAGCCCCTGACCAACTCCGGGTAGGCAACCGCAGCACACATGTGAGTCGCGTGTTCCCTATCACAACTTACAATTGTTAACCAGGCTGCCTCATAAAAAAGAAAAAAAAAGGACCATTTATTGACCCGACAGCTCCATTTAAAATGTAATAGGTTGGGTTCCGTGAGTTCAAATCTCCCCATATAAATGCATGACGGGTCAATAACAACTCTCAAAATGAAATGGTAACAAAATAAACCTCTATTGAACTTGCTCGGCGTGATGACAGAAGATCAAACACAAGAAGGTAGAAAAAGCAAGCCATAACCCGCTACCACCAAATTATGCCGTTCACAAACAGGAAATTTTATTTTAGAGGATCTTTTAAGTTCAGTATTGTCAAAAATTAAAAAAATATCACCCTTCTGGAAACCTGAAATTGAATAATTTAGGCATTTTCCAAAGCTTAAAAATGCACAATTTAGTGGTAAAAATCCTCCGAATTTCGGTTAAGCTAAATATCACTCCAAATACTTTGGGCTGTTATGGGTTGAACTTAGCTGTGTAGCGTTTAGGTTTTGTTTTAACAAACGCTAAACTCACTTCAGCCATTAGAGAAAACACTGTCGAAAAAAGATAAATGAAATTCTCTTCAATTTGAGTCCTTTTTGGGGTCCGATACAAAGTCCAAATCGTATAAAAGGCCGATAACTGGCGTCGATCGAAAATCCTAGGCTACTCGTCATTGGACACCCAATCAACGAAATCGTATCATTAATTAATCAGAGCTTTGTAAGTTGGCGGTGCTGAGCGCCCCGCCGCTGCGTTTTGGCGCCAGAAACAAATCACTCAACGCTTCGCGCCGGAAACGCCTAAACCGATTACCGCCTTCACAAACCGCTGCGTCTTTTATCGCAGAGCGGGACGAGTGGAAGGGGTGCCCTTTCACCGTGGATCATCTTTTCCTATGACTAAAACAATACTCCATTTCCAACTGTCTGGTTTCCTGAAACTGCTTGCTCACGTCGACAAGATAAACTGCCTTGACCTACTCGTACACCGTAAAAATACAATCATAAATTTTGATGCAACAAGTCAAATTACTGATCTGAAAAAAAATTCAGTCAAAATATTCACTGAATATCAGTTATATGGTCTCATAATAGCGCAAATCATTTGGAGTGCAATTTAGCTTAAGAGAAATTCGAAGGATTTTTTCCATTAAATTACGCAATTTTAAGCCGTGGAAAATGCCTAAATGATTACATTGCATGTTTCCAGATGCGTGATATTTCTTAAATTGTAAAAATACTGAACTTAAAAGATACTCTAAAATATTTCTTTCTGTTTCCGAATCGCTGGGCGGTAGTAGGTTCGAATAAGCACTTAATGAAAATTAAAAGCCATGTCTGAAATTCAGTGCAAAGGACAAAAAAATATTTTCAGATGAGTGGGTTTGACTTTTGTTTCATCTTAATTTCAGATTTCCTTTTTACAGTGTACAAAGATTGAACGTGGCCAACGCGATTGGGTACCGCTGATTTAATCTGGGTGAATTAAGGAATACCACCTTTCTTAAATGGAATGTATACGTAAATTCTGGATCAAATCAATCCATGCTAACATACGGAGACTTGAGCGCTTTTAAAATCACAATTAAAATTACGAATTTAAACGAACTAGTTTTCAGTTAAATAGGACGAAACAAGTCGTAATTGTAGAATTTGACGCATATGCGGATCGATTACAGATGGGAAATACAGTTCGTACTGTGCAAACTTTATCCCATCAATACCAAAACAAAAAAAAGGAGTCGGGCTTAAAAAGAAGAAGAATACAAGAACAAGAGCAGCGAGGATTAAAAGGTTGTTATTTATTGAAAGCGACGAAGGTGAAGGACAACACGGAGGCGTGGATAGGAAACGCAAAGAAGCGAGGGATGCATTGTAAAAAGGGACACATTCTGAACGAAAAGAAGGGATACGACTTTGGTAGATATCATTTGAAAACGAAAGCTGGGAAAAAGGTTCGCTCAAACTCAAACCATAGCGGCATTTGTATTGCCTAAGAAAAGGTTGTGGCTGAAATCTAATCCTTTGTTTCGTCTCATTTAGTTGAATCATCTTGAGATCATTCATAATTTGCAGTTAATTCAGAAGAGATAATCTTGCACGACTAGCATTCCAGCTGTTAGTTTCAGATATTCACAATCAAAATACAAATAAATAAGAACGGAGAGAGCCGATTGGCTGTTGATACGTCGAAATCGTGATCTCTAGAATTCACTTGATTTAGCGTAAGCTGGAAAGCAAAGAACCTAAATAATCGTTGAATATTTCAAAGAGAATTCCCAACTTGGGCCAAGCATTGTAGAAAAAATTACATCCCTAAGGAAACGCACGGTGAGTCAGAAACAGACCTTAAGAGACTTGTGCTCGAAACTGTAGAGTAGGAAGACATTGCGAATATGAGGCTGTTCTTTTTGACAGAAAAATTGCGATGGACCAGCATGATTATCTCTGCAATTAGCTCATCACAGTCCAAAGTATTTGTAGTGAGATTCAGCTTAAGAGAAATCGATTTTTTCCCATTAAAATACGCAATATTAAGCTTTGGAAAATGCACGGGGAAAAATGGTTTTGTTACGGCAACAGAATTAGGGACAACAAACAAAATTTTTGTTGCTGCAACCAAAAATTTTCCCGCAGCAACCAAACGTTTTGCTGATAGAACCAAACATTTTGTTGTTGTAACAAAATATTTTTGTTATCCCTATTTTAACAAATGATTTTGTTGGTATAACAAAACTTTATTTTTGTGTGCCTAAATAAGCAAAGTTCAGGTTTTCAGAGGGGTGATATTTTTTGAATTGTGACAATACTGAACTGAAAAGATCCTCTAAAATAACTTTTTCTGTTTCCGAACGGCATCGCTGGGCGTTTAAGTGCGCCTGGAAGATATCACTTTGTATATTACTTTTCGTTGCTATGGGTACTTTGAGTAACCCTTTTCTCGATTTCCGTCGCGTCGAATGTGTTTCGTTGTGGCTCTGGGCTTGCAGATGCCTTAGGTGAGGAACGCTTACCGCCATTGTGCGGGAGCTGCGTTAGTTAATCTCTGCACGATCCGATAAGCGACAATTATTTATCGACGCAAGGCACGGAGGAAGCACGTGAGCACGTCAATCATTCGCCAGGATTCTCTTCAGGACAATATTTTTTTTATTTTTTGGGGGGTACCTTCTTTTTTTAATTTTTAGGTAAAAATGTGATAAATTTACGACGGCCTGGCTCGGAGCTTCTACTCTTTGTGCACTCTTAAACAGCTATAAAATACGTGCCTTGAAAAAATAAGTAATCCTTAACACGCAGAAATACCCCTAAACTTCAAAAAAGGCAACAAGAAAAGGACTTGGATGGGACACATTAGTAAGCTACAATAGGTGTTAATTGGGCTATAACACTATAAAATTTCGTCTTGCGTGTGTACATATCTTGAGATGTGCACCGCAGTGCTCCACACAAAATCGCTTTTTTTTATGTTTACTCTTTAATTACCTTGCAAAAAAAAACAACAGCACTACAGTTTTAAAAATCAAGTAAGCGAAGGTTTACGCATTTTTTTTTGAAAAAAAGAAAAAAGTTTGAAACAATTTTGTAACCAGCCAATCGAATTGCTCCAACATTAGATAGTACTTCCTTTAGCTTCCATCTTAAAAAAAATAGTTCGAAAGAAAACAAAGGCAGTTAAAACTATACACGTTTCCAATTATTTGAACCTATTCTAAAAATATAACCACTAGCAATTCTTCAAGTCACCATAACTTCAGTATTCCAATGGACTCGCATACCTCCAATTCCGAGAAAGGAACACATTTAAAATTGAAATTCGACTCAATGTAAGGAGGAATCTTAAGTTCTAATATATCTTACTTAAGGCTGGATCAGATCATAAGCAGAGATACTAAACCTTTTTTTTAAAAGAAAACACGTTTTGAATAAGCAAATAATTCCCCGTTAAGCCCATGTTTATCACCATTAAGTCCTAAGATGTCTTCCATCCCATTTTTGGAACCGGATTTAAATGTTCCTTCGGAACGCGGAAGAGTTGAGGCTCCTTCATCGTAAAGCCATTTGGGTCCTAATCTATTTAAATGGGAGCTTGCAATTTAGAGAGGGCATTCAATATTGAAAGGGTGAAATGTCCGAACTACCGTATTTTCGTCTCCGTCGATTTTATTGTTTTCGACGGCGGTTCGTTTTATTGGGGCTCGCATAAACGCGATATCACCAGGATTGATTTTGACTGAATTGGGTAGTACCCATAAATTGGTTTTGTGGAGCCCCTCAAAACACAGGCAAACGATAAATTGGGCGTATTAAGGAGGAATCGGTTATTTTGGTATGGTTGTCATAATAGCGCCCATATTTTTGTTATACTTATAAAACATTCACACTCAAAATTTGAATCAGTGAGTCTTAGATTCAGTGGAAATTCACAGGAATTGTCAAAATAGCACTACTGAAAAAATTCAGTGAAGCTACATTGACTGAGATTCAGTGACTTTATCTCAGTCAGAGACCTTTCACTGATTATAAGAGAGCGGAGGGGCATTCGATAGCGCCAAAAACCACAAGCGCCAGTCCGTAACCGCCAAACGAGAAAAGTCGCAAACGCTAAGGTTCGTATAGGTTAGGTTAGGTCAAGTTAGGTTAAGTTAGGTTAGGTTGGGTAAGGTTAGTATTGCGGTTAAGACCTTTGGCGTTTGCGACTTTTCTCGTTTGGCGGTTAAGGATTGGCGCTTGCGGCGTTGGCGCTTGTGGTT
>Ga0058701_10002154_pt1 | contig 14702 bp, 8 predicted proteins | sample AgamicOrMae_FD_97039 | JGI IMG/M metagenome (GOLD analysis project Ga0058701, IMG submission 97039) | Agave microbial communities from Guanajuato, Mexico - Or.Ma.e | ecosystem: Host-associated > Plants > Phyllosphere > Phylloplane/Leaf | place: Guanajuato, Mexico | collected 2012-06-04 | reverse complement strand
ATAGGACATACCAGGTGATAAATGCCGCACCAGTACATCACTTTTAAGCCTACTTTCTTCTGCTGCCAGTGTTACCCGAAGGTCAGACACCTCGACGAATCGTGACCACATTCTGTCGACGCAGAATGGCAAACTCAACAGTCCCCGGCCGCGAACTAAGGCGCTACTTGCGAATTTCTCATTTTTCGTCCTTTTCCAATTTCGTTTAATTCAAAACAAAGACGGATCTTTTTCGAATTGAAAATCTGTTGCAAATCGTTTGTCTTCATTTCACGTCAACCCAAATAGGTCAAGACGAAAAAAAAAAAAAAAATAGCAAGAGACGAGGTTATTTCATCATGGTGAATATCCCAATCGACGAGCGTGAGCCCTGGCCAGGCCCTGGCGCATCTTTCTGTCCCGAATGCCAAAACGAAACGAGCTCTACCTCGCGCGCTCTCTCTCACCTGTGCTCAGCTCAACGACCCACACCACGAAATAACTGCTCAGCTCATTTCATGGTCTAAACTTAATCAATCTCTCGGATAGGGGGTAGACGATAGTTATATTCCTGCACCAAGAAATCGGAGCGTGCAAAGTCTGCGAGAAGGTTTTTTAATTTTCTTTAGAAAATACGCGCTAAAATGAAAAGGTTACGGTCGTTTTGGTCAAAGAGCAAGCGAAACGCGTCGAAAATCATTCAAGACAAGAGTCACGCGCTTTAATAAAACAAGTAAATAACGGTACGCAATTTCTTCATGGCCTCACCTGGCTGGAGACCAGCTTGAGCAGATGAGGTGCAACTTTGTCTAACATCCGAGGAAACAACTGCGAGCAGAGTAAAACCGCTATAAAAAACATTCAATAAAGTGAGAAAAATATCTGGACTGCGGCACATATCTGAAAAAATGGCCATTTGACAACCGGTCGAGCCAAGTCATGTTTGAGTTTTGGAAACTCAACAAGACTAAAAACAAAAAGAAATGATTCGCGAAAAATATTCTAGCGATCAAGAGTTTATAGTTTTTGATAAAATAAATTTAAATGGCTCTGCCGGCAATGACCCACAATGCCAGTGGCATTCACACATAGTCACCGTTCTTCTTTCACACATCCCTTTTGTGGCATTTGTCTGTTACGGCTATTTCCTGTTCGCAGTGGGAACTCAGCAGGTGCCAGTTTAACCTCAACATATCGAGCGTTTCGATACCTTCCCTGCCCAGATTCTCATGCCGGTGACACATTCGCACACAAAGTCACACATTCATCCATCCATCATTCAAGCACCCAAGACCTAACCCCATTTTCTAACCTCTCTCAAGCTGACTGAGATCTCAAAATAAGAAACTTTCAAACAGGTTAATGAAGCTCGCGTAAGTAACAATGCCGCCAACCCCGCTTTGGCTCGACAGAATTATGGCGTCATCAACTGCATAAGAGAATCTTACCAGCTCCCTTGTACGACAAGACGAGTATGACAAATCCGGCGATCAAACGATTTTTTTCATACTTTCCATGTTTCCCCATTGAGCAAGTTCGATCCTCGTTTTCGCTCATGATGGCGTCATTCTGTAAGGAAGCCTGTTGGAGATTTAGAAGAATGGCTAATTACGAGTCTGACCTAACCCTAGAACCTGCTGAGAACTCGCTACTCGCATTATTTATCCCATGAGCCTGATCGGTGGCTCCGCGTCCCTGCCTTGTTCCTCCCCGCCTTTGACTCTTCAAAGACTAAGAATAGCATTCACACAAGCATCCAACTGGCACTGTGGGCTAAGATAGAAAGAACAGCAGCGGCTGCAACCTGTCAACCAAGAAAGGAAAAAAGCGATCTGCATCCGCTAATCCCGCTCTGTCAACAACAAAAACATTATACAAAGCAACATTAACAATAAAAGAGTACTTTACGTTATTCATAAAAACAACAACCTAGGGCACAAATTACTTGAAAAGCGCCGAAAATTCCTTCATGAATTGAGGAGGCGCAAAAATAATTTCAGATGAATCATGCAAACAATTCAACATTTTGTATGTAAGACATAATTTTTAGAAGGCTGCTGATTCTTCAAGCACGTCACATAAAAAACATCTTATTCGAATCTGAAGTATTCGTTATTTAAAATTGACTTAAAGCCCATCGAAAGACATATGGTTCTTGTACCAATGGTACTTACCTCTTAAACGTACCAGCCCTAAACAGTTTCTTACCCTGCTGATGAAAGAAATGTGTGTGTCAAGTTATAAGTAGGAATATGCCTAATTTGTGACGGTTAGAAATCAACTAAAAAAGATTCCTCTTCAAAATTTTCAGTAGTTGACGCACGGTCTCAAAGGGCTAAGGCCTCACTTGACTACAATATTCTTTGTTTTTCATTTGAGAGGAAGGGTAGATTTTATTAAACGAAGGATATCGCTACGTATTGGAGATATATTTACAGCGGATTCACGTCCTGCAGACAAACGACTCGATTAGAACCCGGGATGAAATGTTTTCATTTCTTCTACGAACATGGAAGTACAAATCAAACGTACATAACCGAAACATTTCTCTAGCCCGTGCTCCGAAACTAACCAAGTCTCTAACAGAATTTTTCAGGATCAAAGATCCACAAAATAACAAAATGGGCAACAATTATGCACTACAGATTAAAAAAAATGAAACCACAAATATTTGTTTTGATATTTGTGGATCCATCGAGACACGGATTTCTCATAGATTCAAAATACGGGTTACGGATACCTTCCGAAATATCAACTTGTTTGCTGGATATCTTTCAACATTGAGAGCAGTCAGGAAAAATATTTGTGACCAGAAATAAACCCACCTTAGAATTTCGGTGGGTTTAAGACCAAACACGTTTTTCCAAAACTTGGTTGGGACAGTTTACAGGTATATTCCGATTTTATTTTTGTTTATTTGCTATTCCATGGTCAAATGCATAATTATAGGAAAATCTATTGGAGAAGTAATAAGTCATCACTAATGGTGCAGGAGCTAAGGCCATGAAACAGGAGGAAAAAAAAAAGCTTGGCAATGGACGTTTATACTTTGAGGTAATGTGTCCGCTGAAGATTGGCTTTTCTTGGGAATTGAGGTAGGTTCATTTTTTAAGCTAAGTGCAAACGCTACAAGAAAAGCTGCTAAAATTAGCGAGGGAGAAATAAAAAAGGCAAGGATTATTTTTCCATTCGTTTAAAATGAGAAAAAGGATTGTAAACTTAAGCAGGAACTTTGCTTCATGCAATGAATCTACCAGCGAGAAAAAAATCACGATAGTTACACGTACCCTACTTGTCCCAAAAAAAGCAGGATTAAAAAAAAAAGTCCGAGCAAAAGAAGCAAACAAGTGAACTAGAATGCAATACTCAGTATTCGCCAGATGATAACGAAGATTTGTGAATCAACTGAACGATAAAGATATTTGGCAAAGAACCACAGATGATGGAAAAATACTCGATGTTTCGACGTTGTTTGGTTCTCCAATTTGGGCTGTCATCCTCACAACGTCACGAGTATGCGAAGCTTGTCCAACGACTTCAACTTACTTAGGAAATGCAGAATAGTTCGTCGTTTTATAGGACTAGCAAGATGCGCTCAAGTAGAACGACTAAATTCGTGGGATAACGTTAAAATTGACGGTTAGGATAACTGAGCTCGTGCGTTGAAGTCTCCGGAAGTTGATCTAAAATGACGCCGAAGGCAAAGCCAACTTCTGCGTTGAAATCGTTTTGAAGGCACCGTTCATGTTTGCTTTTTTAGGTTGGTGGAACTGCCTACCCATGCGGTTCGCCAGATTACGTTTTTTTGGCGGGAAGGAGAACGGCGCGGCGTCAGAAATGAAAAGCAGCATACTACTCAAAGGAGAAACTAATGAATAGAGAAGGGTTTGTGCTAGTGTAGGAGGCACAAGGTGCGATTGAATTTGATTGGGTAAGGGCGATGTTGATGACAGAACCAGAACCTGATCTATTAGCGAGCGCTTGGAGCCTGGCGGGCCAGGGCTGGGGGCCGGAACACTCCCTCAGCGCAACAAGTGATAACCTGCAAATCTGCTGTGAACGGACGAAAGCAAACGCATAGAAAAGTCAACGTAAAATTAGCGCAGCACACGTCAACAAAATACCATCGCGTTCAAGATTGGCGTAAAAGGGCCAAGCATCAGCTTGGGCGTCTTCAGTGCGATTTAACAAAGCAGTACACTAATGAGAGACTAATGTAGAGTGATATGATATCCCAACAGCAGAACTTCATGCCGCTATCCACAGCCTGGCCACAATGCTATAGCAAGGTTTTTAGAGAAATCAGTTGAATCGAATTAGATTCACGATGCGAAAAAAACGTTTTCCCCAAAGTATTGCGAAAGAGAAAGTCTTCCGACGGCGCTCTGGGAGAGTAATGTTTTTCGCATCAATACTTCGCATTGGAGACAGCCCAAACAGAAAACAGACCGACAAGTCCAAATTTTACATTTTTCGTCGAAATTCTAGTTTTAATGTCGACAAGCTTAAGTCTGCCTAGCTTATTCGGTACGTCCCGTGGAATGAACCCAGTCTAAAAATTATCTTGAGCCGTCAAAAACCGCTCAAAACAATCAAAAGGTGTTTATTCCGGCTCGCACTTTTCGAATTTGGCTAAATTTGCATAGGCTATCAAATAGGTTACGATGTGTGAACGAATATTTTTTACGCTCGTCTATTTTCTGTGTGGGGTGGTTTACCAAGCGTCTAGGCCCTCCCTCTCCCGTTTTCCCCCAGCATATCCACAGTCTCACGAGGAGATATCCGTGCAGGTATAGACAAAGCGCTGCTCGACAAAACAACTGCCGACCATTTCGCCCAAATGGAGTATGAGAAATGAAACTGTCAAAATTTCCCTTCCCAGCATGATTCCATGAAGCTTCCATGAGACAGGAAAACTGTGTCGAATCAGGTCCAAATAAGATCATTTCGAGTGAGCAAAATTTCACACTGTCCTACAAGGGTGAACAAAAGGATTCAAAACTACTCCACGAATCCTGACATTGATGACATACTGAGGTGGGGTACGTGTCCTGCATGAAAAGACGGGAGGCTGTTGCAGACGCTGCAAGTTCCTTTCCCTGCTTAAAAAATGTTCCAAGTTCCTATTCCCTCAACGTTAAAAGATATCTCCATCGCAACATTCATAGGATAATACCTGCAAAGACCTACTTACAAAAAATAGACATCTTAGACGTATGAAAAATTGACTTCGAATATCAAAAACCATGCAGCTGTATGACCCAGAATATTTACATTATATATACTGATTTACTACGATGTAAGGCTTTTTCAACCTCTTACGCCAATCTTAGGAAAACACCAACGGAGCAAAGCTACCATTTTTGCACCCGAAAAGAGTATGAGAAATTTTCGAGACAAATTACGGCAATGTTCGGCAAAAGTGGAGGGCTTTGCTCCGATGCAAAATTAGTTTGCTGGCAACAGTGTCATGAGTGTGCTCACATTCAAAACATGGCGCCTTTGCGCTCCTTCTCGCACACTCCCTTTCACGGCCTCCCCCCTCTGTCCAGTCACACTCGCACTGCCCACTTGATACATTCACTCCACACGCTCATGCACGTTTGCCAGCACGTGACAAAGCGATCAAGCCAGCAGTGAAGAGAATAAAACAAAGATAAGATCGGGCAAGAACCGCCTCTGAAGGAGAACGGTCCATGATTTCTATGTCGAGTACGCTCCAGCTCAGTGCTGACTTGATTTTTGGGGCGGCGCCGGGAGCGAGCCGATTGTGTTTATCAGAGATTTTTATTCTTGTCTGGAAGAGACGATTTCAGGTTTCCCCGGAAACAGCAAACAGTTCCGCGGCTAGCTATCATGCTTGAGGCCGCCGCCCCAAACCCCTTCACATTGCACATGCCCTCTTAAAACTAAAAGGAGCGCACATCACGATTGGCTGGTCACGGCCACCGACAACTTTAAAATTTGTTCACCGATGCTAAAAATTTCACCGATTTGCTTTTACGTTTTAGTCAGTGTAAGCCCTTTGAAAATACACGGATGTTACAACTTAGGGCGCGTGACTGACCACAACCGCTCATGCACCAACAAGTAATGCAGGGTGAGTCATAGTAACCGACAGTAAGCACACGGCGATTCTAGTGCGTTGCAAAGATTTTTTTTTAAATTAAACAATAATGAAGTAGTCCCAAGGGAGCAATGCTCCATAAATTTCATCATTCTTTTTCTCCATTTTTTAGTGCGATTATTAGCATAAGAGAACACGACCACTCGCCATTAAAAACTTGTATACTATTAACTTTATATTACCATTAAACTTACTTTAATCATCATTCAAATAGACATCACCGATTCCAGAGTACCGTTAGTTTAGATCATCGCCACCCAGAAAAGAGGGTTGGTGAGAAAATATTTACGATTAAGTATTTATAATACACAGCATAGATGCTTTTTCGATACACATACTTGAAAACAAGACCCCACCGGCCCACCCCGTGTGTTTACATTTGTTGTTGAGATCCTTTCGCTAGTTTCGCAGAGGATTACAAAAACCTTCGACCAAGCAAATCGTCCCTACCCATTAGAAAAGTTACAAGCCAAATACCAGACCAACACCGAAACAAATATACAACTACAACAATGCGTCATTACGATAGATCTTATAATACCTACTCAGCTGTTAAAGTCTCCGTTCGTATATTTCGGAAACAAAAATATTAAAGTGAATAATAATAGACTTTATGCTACCTCAAAAACAAAGAAGTTACTTTCCGGTTATATTTCAAACCAGCTCTAACCGGGATTTTGTTAAACATCCCTCATTACTTAAACCCACAAGTCTACATCTTGGCTTGTACTGTCCCGCAAGCTAACAAATGTCAATTAGACGTACGTAGTTAACATTTCCTTAAAAGATCAACATTTCAGCTTCGATTGCAAACGACTCAGCTCAAGTTAGCTTTCCTTATCCCGTACACACTAAGAAATTTAGTGGTGAAAATCGCTTTGGGAGTAAGAATTCACTCTTAAATCGTAAAAAGTGATCCACTATTAGCAAATTAGTGTCTCAATTTTCACTACTAATTTTTTTAGCGTGTAGGCTAGGCTATCTCAACCCAGCTCTAAGACATCAAGCTTGAGTTAGCCCAGGCCAGGGAAGCAAGTGGGGAGAAACAGTGGGAAGGACCACAGCGATCTCTCTGTCGGCCAACTCAAGCTATCGTAAGCTAAGTTGGGTTCTTAACGAACAAGCTTGAAAGCTGCATTTGTGTCGAAATGTCAAATCTAGGCGTCTAATAGAAGTATATTTGCGGAGAGAGATTTTCACTTGGGGTTTCAAACTATGCTCTGCCCTGTGGTGCCCGGCCCTGCCGCGCATGATACGGAGGGTGACATGCGCTCAAACTGCCCGTGGGCTTCTACGGACGCCGATGTCTACCTGAGGATGGAAGGGGCCCTACTGATGGGGTGGCAGGCACAGAGGCGGCGGTATATACAAAAGTATGAGCCTCGCTTGCCTTGCCACCAGACTCTACCAGTAGTTTCACGGGCGCTGGCTCCGTCAGCTCACAACTGCCTGGCCGGTACGGCGGCACAACGCATATCAGGTGAGTCTGCCACACAACGAAACCATCATTAGACAAAACAGTCGATTCGCACAGTCCCGAGCGACATTTGACAAAATGTCGAGGCTGAAACTCATGTTACCTGTTGCAGGTACTCTTTGTCGGGGAAAACAGCCTCCTCCCACACAGGCTCGTCGTCCGAGCGGAATATCACTCGCGTGTCTTTTAAAAAGTTCTTTCCGATGATAATCAACTCCATTCCTCCTGTGCACGGACTCGTGGTCAACGACTTCTTGCAGATTTCAGGCACTCCGGGAGGCTGGGCTGTATCAACAAAACTTAAATTAGCGCACAAGAACAGTCCGCGAGGAAAGTTTTCACCTCGCGTTGCGTGCTAAACCTTCGGTTGCTAAGTCCTGCTGCTGACAATCAGCTAAATCACGCTTTACTATTCATCCAAAACGTTAAAATTTAGGATGGATTGGTAACGGTGGCAAATGTATTGCTCCCTCTCATACGTTTCAAACCTCTCTAACTCGAAAACGGAAAGAGATACGAAAAGAAAGTACTCTTCAAAGTCTATAAATAGAATGAATAACGAATTCATTTCGTGCTCTTTTATTGCATATCTTTCCGTTCCCAAGTTATGAAGGTTTGAAAAAACGAGGGGGAGCAATACATGTGCCACTGATAGTGCAAGCCGCCTAAAATTTATCAGCAAGGATAATCAAAAACACGTCCATTTTGAGCAGATAAAAAAGGTGGCCAATCTCACGGTTTCTTGAAAAGCGTCAACTGCTTTCCCATCATTAGGCGGTCGCAAAATCTAAACATTCAGTCGTGTGTCGCTTTCAAAACAAGCGTTCCAAAACAGGTTTTGTCTTGACGTCTTCGAGTAACAAAAAATAGCTGGCTCCGGAGACCTTTGAATGAGGCACTTAACCTGTAACTGTTTGCGTGCTAGGAGAGCATACGCCTCCGGAATCCATTTAATCATGTTATTTTTTGACAGAAAGGAATCAAAAATAGACTCCTTGTTTCGTATAGCGAGTCTCCGCGTCGAAGAAATGTTCGAACTTTTGTACGAAGCACATAACTTCGATTACCTAACCCATCTGACCTGAAAAACACACGTTAACGTTTACCGTATTGGTTTACTTTCCAAAGGGATTACTTCAACTGACGGTGAGTTCCAAGTCAACCCTGCGAACTTGTCCTGTGGCTGGAAAAGGTTTGACAAAAGCACGTCTTACAACTTGTGTTCCACTGTAAGACGTTTTCAAATTCCGGGGTTTTCTTGCACTTCTGCTTTTCCGATAAAAGATTTCCCACGTCTGAAGACAATACTCATAACACTTCCCACCATTAGTCTAAAAAAGGAGACTCGCACACGCGAAAGAAGGCGAGAATTTCCGGCATTGTAAGCGGTGCTTACAAGTCTTCTCAGGGCCAGATTAAGGCAAGAGTCAATGAGGTAACAATAACACGTTTACAACGGTTCAATTTCCGAAACTCTCAAGTGAGAGTATACCACTCAGACACGGTCTACCTGGTTTAAATTTTGAAGGCTTCTGTAAAAATGAACCTTTTACCTTAAAAATAAAGGAACAGAGAACTGCACAACGTCTATAAACTTTTTTTTTCACATTTGGTTCTGAAATTTGCATTTCATTGTGATTTTAGCTTTGAATTTTTACCCTTTTTTCGGCTTCTTCCGATTTATCACAGTTTGTTTACTTTTGAGCTTCTACATTATTAAGCGTACAGTGGGACACGAAAGTCAGGACCCCTGTTTCCTTAAGAAATACATGGAAACGGGGAACAGAAATACCTAGAAACCTACTTTAGAGGCCAGTTTTCCGTTCTTAAATTTGAGAATTCGAGGATGTTTTCCGACATGGAAGTAGTCCGATCATTCCTTTTTGAGAGCAAGAAAAAAAAACCTAGGTTTAGTTAACTTAATTCACAATAGCCCGAAGTATTTGAAATTTAGCTTAAATTAGAAGGTTCTTTTCATTGAATTACGAAATTTTAAGCTTTGAAAAATGCCTAAATTAATATAGTTCAGGTTTCCAGAGGGGTAATATTTTTTTAAAATTATGACAATACTGAACTAAAAAGATCCTCTAAAATATTTTTTTCTGTTTCCGAACGGCAGCGCTGAGCGGTTGGGGGTTAAGTAAGGTACAGTACGAGTGATAGGTTAAGGTGGGTTAGTTGCTCATCTCCTCTTTGTTGGAGCTATTTTCGTTGTGAAAAGCTACTGAGTAGCTGCTACTCACTGCAAACGATGGGATGTGATGTGACTTGCAGGACTTCGGTGGTTCCGTCGTCGTTGGTGATGGTGGTCCGGAAGACCATCCGGCAGCGGGTGGACTTCTTCTTGGAGCGGCTGCACGACTGGTCCGGAAAGCGGTGCTCAACGTCCACGTTGCGCTCCTTCAGGATGCCCACACAGTCGCAACTGCAACGCAAACCCGCATTACACAAGCTCAAACGCGGCCACCGCCGCTCAAGGTCGGGGGCGGGGTCGGGGACACTCACGTGATATCTTCTTTGGACGGGTCGAAGTCGACCTCTATGACGACGGTGCCGTCGACCTTCTTCTCGACGCACGGCGTCGAGTTCTTGCCGCTCACTCGGCACGCCTGGTAAAACATGTGAGGGGTGACTCTCCCTTGGTCGGTGCCGATGAACACTTGCAACGAAGTGGGCTTCTTGTATCCATTCAACTGCCAAAACACAACAGATCAGACTCAATTTTAAGGGTTAAAGCAACCGAGGAACACGGTACCTGGCCTAACTTAATTTAACTTTACTGAACCTAACTTTACTGAACGTTACTTGAGCTAACTTTACTTGAACTAACTTTTCTTGATCTAACTTTACAGGAGCTAACTTGACTTAGCCTAACTAAAACTAATTTTACCTGGTCTAATTTGATGCAACCTAACTTAAGCTAACATGTCTCTTCAAAAACTGAGGGAATGGTTTCCTACCCAAAACGTGCCCCTGAATCCCGCGAAAAGCGAAACAGGCCTCTTAGATCCCGAGTTTTAGCGGGAACGCTCTAACCGGCCGCGAAGATCGCGTCACTGCGAATGCAACATGCACTAGAAGCGAACGCACTGAGCAGTGCGTTCTCAAACACCGCCCGTCTTTTTCTCCTTTCTACAAGCCACAAGTCTGACAGAGATTGACATGTTGGGCTGCGTTCGAAAACATCACTCGAAGGGTATTCAGTCTTTCTCTCTTGGGAGAGCTCCATGTGTTAGAGATAGAACATCCCCGGGTGCCGATTTCCACCGCGTCCTTTTAGCGCTTTTCCCGGTGGTGGACTGACCTTGACGACGGGGAATCCGCTGCCGCTGCGGTCCTTGACGGCGCCCCTTGAGCCCTCCGTCTGGTACCTGGCCCGGTGCTGCGTCTCGGGCTGCTTGGTGATGATGAGCTGCACGCGGCCGTCGCGGCTGGTGTTGCTGAGCTGGGTGCTGAGGGTGACGGGCCCCACGGGCGGCAGGCGCGCGTGGCGCGCCAGCGCGGGCAGCCCCGACGTGGCGCGCGTCGCCGGCCGGACGCCCGACCGCACCAGCGTCGTTATGTCCTGGTGAACAAGCCTGCACAAGAGAACGTCAACGTCACCTCTGTGAGATGTGAGATCGCGTTGAGTGCGTTGTGAGTGGAGTGGGATCGGGGCTTTGGCTTACCTGGAGGCTTCCGACGGTCCTTTGACCCTCATTTGAGTCTCTGGGAAGCAAAAGTTGTCATTCGGGTCGTCCGACTCAAGTTTGATGTCGAGCCGCCGGCGCTTCCACGCGCCGCGCTCGTCGCGCTCGTCGCCGCGGTCGTCGCCGCGCTCCTCGCCGCGCTCCTCGCCCCACACCTGAGCACCGCACAACATCAGCTTCAACGAAAACCTTCCACGACAGCCTACTCGGGGCTTATCCATAAAAGACGTCACGGCCCATGGGCGAGAGGGTTCGGCGAAAGGTGACGTTCTTACGATTAGTTTTTGGGTTACCCCTTCAGTCCATGCGAAAGGGACGGGTGGGAAGAAGAGAAATTCAGAAAATCTACGGAGAGTGGTCGAGGAGAGCATTTGACTTGGAGTGGGTGGGCAATTTTGAGGGGAGGGAGTTAGAAGAAGGGAGTTTGAGGAGGAGAGTTTGAGATGGAAAGTTAGAAAATGGTACTTTGATATGGGGAGTTTGAAGGGGAATTTTCAGATGGGAGTTTTAGGAGGGGGAGAGGCTTAGGAGAAGGGCAAGGGAGCTTGGAGGGAGAGAGTATCATCCCAATTCTATATTCATATGTGGCTTGCATTTTTCACGGACATAAACGGGGCAAAAACAGCCATCGATCACCAATTAAGTATATCACCACAAACATCTGGAGTAGTACACGGTGACAATGGGCTTGTTCCCACTCCACTGAACAATGACGTTACCCCCTCCACTGAAACACAACTTCTGTCGACCTCTTTGATTAGCGCAAAGCCAGAAAATAACTGTCCATGTTCAACTGCCTAAACTGATCGTACGGACATGCAGAAAACACACACATATACACACACTATAACACATCTAACATCGCTAGGGTCACGTTTTTAGAATTCACAATAAAGCAAAAACTCCCTTCAAGAAGAACCCAAGAAAAGGAACTTCACATTTTGAGATGATCTCGAAACGCCCCAAAAGTAACAAAATATCTTAAAGCAACAATTTTCTGTTCATATGTGGAGGAATCTCGTGAAATGTAAAGTGATCAAGTGAAAGCTCATGAATGCGTGAACAAGTGATTTGTCACCTTACAAGAACAGTGCTTGACGCTTTATGGCCAATACTCTCATGTTTACGTGATTTAGAGGGCGCAACAGTCGATGCTACCGATTTTCTCTAGAAACGTTAAAAGTAACCTTCTCTGAAAATTTCAGCGCGATCGTACGGTTTGAAGATATCGGCAACCACAGAAAAGAGTAAAGACGGCCAAACATAAGTTTTGCTAAAAACCGGGTTTCTCGATGTTCTGAAGGGTTTTCAAAAATCCGATCCTGACTCGATTTTTTTTTTTGCGCAACCATACTTTTTCACTGACATGGAAGTAAAAACTCATACGGTTCCCCACGCATGATTATTCTCTTTTACAATCATACGTACTTTGGCTTAAATGTGTAAGATGTGTGTCAGGGACGTATCGTCGCCACAAGGCGCGAGTAGGCTAACTTCCTCCAAAGACGGTCAGAAGAGGGAGCGCTGCTGCATCCAAGCAGTCAGCTGTTTCCCCGCAGGCTTCTGCCTCAGGCTGCTGCCTCAGGCTTCTGCCTCAGGCTTCTGCCTCAGGCTTCTGCCTCAGGCTTCTGCCTCAGGCTGCTGCCTCAGGCTTCTGCCTCAGGCTTCTGCCTCGTGGAGTTCGTTCGGTCCAAATACTCACCTCTTCAGGTCAGGGTCTGAGAGAATCGGGGGTGCTTACCTCTCGCTCTAGGTGGCCGGGAGCGTGGCGGACGCTCAGCTGCACATCAACGTTATCGAAACCTAATCCGGAATCACTCGAGTTATCACAGGGATCCAACGGGCTGCGGATCACATCACGCTGACGGACTGGAATCAAAATCAGACGAGGAGCATGAGAAGATATGAACGCAAGGGCGACTCGCGCTGCAATGGTCCTTGGCCCTTCGAGGGCGCTGACTGGCGGGCAAGGGAAAAAAAGGAGGGGGTGATTCTCCCCTGCCTTCTCACCGCGTTGTCAGCTTGACATCGTCGAAATCCGGGCCTCGTTCCTAAACAGGCCTCTGGCTTTTGAGATATTTAGTTTCATCAAAGGAAGTCAATTTATCTTTGATGCTAAAGGAAATTTTGTACACGTTCTTAAAGATCTTTGAAGTTTCTTGCTTGAGCTTTCATACGGTCTTCTCCTCAGCCGAAAACCCTTTTTTTTTCTTTTTCGGAATTCTTTGGATTTTTAACTATTTTATTTTTTATTTCTTTATAAGTAAGATATTTTAAGTCCGAAGTGACTATTCACACGCTGCCTCATTTAAAATGTATGAGATTGGTTTCGGTGCGTTCAAATCACCTCCCATTTAAAATGCATTAGGTTGGTTTCCGTGCGTTCAAGTCTCCCTTGTATTAACATAGGCGTGCGAATAGAACTGACTTTGTAAGTTTGTGTTCTCAGTTTCGAAGATTGCATTTTCAACCTCTTGTGTTGAAACCTACTTTAATAAACTAAAATTACCTTCATTAAAACATTATCGGCATACACGCGTGTAGGTTACGTTACTTAAGGTGCCTTGTGCCTCGCTGCGCGCAACAAGGCGGTGAGCACGCAGGATGAAGTGCATCGGAGCGCGGAGTGCAGTCGAGAAGGCGTTAAGCGCTGTCATACTCAAATAGTGCGTCTCATCAAAGCAGTCATTTAGCGCTGTTGAAACGACCATAGACACAACAAAGAATTTAACCAGAGATAAAAAGATGCGCGTCGCGTCGCGGCGAGGCCGGTCCCAGTCCCGGTCGCAGCTCTGATAACGTCCTATCGAACATTCACCCGCGTGTTTTTGATCAGGGCAGTGACGTCTGCGCCGTCCGCGGCGCGGCGTTGTGGCCCCACACCAAAGATTGAGGACAAATTTTATCTGGTGCAGTGAGCGAGCAAGCGAGCATGCAATTGGGGTAAATGCCATTTCAATACACAGGAAGTCCCGGTGACCACGTGGCCGTGTTTGCGTCGACTTCGGCCTCCCGCCCGATCCCGATGACGGCTATGAAAAATTTTCATGCCGATCAGTATGAAAAACTGACAAGAGTTTAATGCTCTTCGGGATGGAGGAAAGATATCTCTTGTCACCTAACCGTATCGTTCGCTAGACGGTTTAAGTACACAAACAGGAAGTGTTTGCTCACGGGCTTATCCGCACGACGATTCAAGCGCGTTTGTTCACAAACACTCTTAAATAAAACCCCCTGATATCGATTTGAGATGTGATTTCTCAGGCTCTGATATTCGCTTAGGGAAGTTAAGGGTAGGCTTATTCCAGTTAGATAAGACATTACGTTGTTACAGATTACGTGAGATTAACGAAAAAGAGCGGTTAGGTTAGCTAAGATAAGATTCTGTTTCGGCTAGGCAGATATGGTAAGGTAAGGTGGGGTAAAGATT
>Ga0058701_10002153_pt1 | contig 14703 bp, 23 predicted proteins | sample AgamicOrMae_FD_97039 | JGI IMG/M metagenome (GOLD analysis project Ga0058701, IMG submission 97039) | Agave microbial communities from Guanajuato, Mexico - Or.Ma.e | ecosystem: Host-associated > Plants > Phyllosphere > Phylloplane/Leaf | place: Guanajuato, Mexico | collected 2012-06-04 | reverse complement strand
GCCACTGGACGCTGATCACTGGACTGGCCGCTGCTCGATGGCTGCTTGTGAGAGAGGCGACGAGGGACAGTCGCGAGTGACAAATCGATTGGAGTGCGGCCGCAAGAGGCACACAGAGAGCAAGAGTGAGGCTCGCACAGCTGGCCGCTGGACAGTGTGTGTGTGTGCCTCGCAGAGTGCAGTGGCCAGTCAGAAACGGGAGATTGAGATGGAAATGGAAATCGGGCAAAGATTATGATGATGAAGCCATCAAATGGTTGCGCCACTGGGCCAATTCGGCCAATTCGGCGGCACAATTGGCGCCAGAGCGAACTTCCGGCCGTTGTGGTGAAGGCGCTTTGTTGCGCTCGGGGGACTGTGTGCGGCTGCCAAGAGTGCGCACGAGCGGCCACTCGCCGGCCACGCTTTTCACTTTCCGCCCACAGACTGAGACACACTGAGGCAGACATTTTGAGGCAGACACACTGACTGAGTGGCGGCCAGTTGCAGTTAGTTCCGCCCAGCCGGCGGACAGTCTGCAGTCCAGTGGGCCAGTCTGCAGTTGAGCAGACTGTGTTTTGTGAATTTGCGCCCAGCCGGCGAGCACGTAAGCGTGTGATTTGGGCCCAAAACAGAGTGTTCGCCCTCGTGCCCAGTTCGCGGCGGCTGGCCAGTGGTCATGCCAAGAGTGGCAGTGGCCGGCGGCGCAACATGATAGGAAAAGCCGCAGAAAAGTGAGGGCATAATTTGGGGCCGCAAGACACAAGCGCAAGTTAGTTGGAGGCGCGCGAGCAGAGGCAGTTGTTGGCCGCGTCTCGTGCAGCAGTTCGGATTGGAGTCCCAATTGGAGTGAGCCGCACTGGAGACTGTCTGCGGACTTTGCTTCTCTCTGTCCAAAAGTTCGCCGCACACTGCTGCTCGCCCTCCAAGCTCAAGCCCAAAGCCAAAACGCAAGAGAAAGAGAAAGAGCACAACCAAAAGCGAAAGCAAAAGAGAAAGATCAGAGCAGCGCCAACTAATGAGCATGGACGGCGCTCCTTTTTTCCCATTGTGCTCGTGCGAGTGTCAATTTGGGCCCAGCTGAGCTGCGGCGGCGGCTCCACTCTCTCGGCTGGCTTGTTGGCGGCGGGCCAAGCAGGACCAAGTAGGACCAAGTTGGGCCGAGTTGCACGAGCCGCAAACAGCCAACAGCATGCTCCTTTGGGGGCGCCATTGTTGCGGGGAAAGAAAAAAATGATTTTGGCTCACGTAAAATTGCAAAATAAAAGACTGCCGCCGGATCTGATTTGGCCCTCAGCTTGGGCAGAGCTTGGGGGTGGCGTGTTGGGCTTTGGCGTGTGCCTTTCGGGCTGCACTTTGGCTCGGGGCCAGTCTTGTTTGGGCTGTTTGGGCTCCTTTAGCTTTAGCTCAACGCGGCGGCTCGAACGCAATCACCAGACGAGGGGGAAAAGTCGCCGCCGGTTGGGGCCAGTTTGTTGAGGTTGTTGCGGCTTCCAATTGGTGGAGCGAAATGGGAAAATGGGAAAATATTGGCCAACTGGAAAGGGCATCAGCTGATTTGGACAAGCCGCCGGGCAAGTCTGATTGAAGTTGAGGGGCCAACTTTTAAGCCAATGAGCGCGCGCTGGCCGCGTGCTTAGCGCTCGAGCAAGCAGCCAGCCAAAGGCGCCCCCACCCTCAGGTCTGGGGCAGTGCGCACGAGCACGCGCGCGCTAAGGAGCAGCGCCAGACTCGTGCGAGGCCGCTTTTTCGCCCCTCTCGGTCAGCTTTTGCCCAGCTTTTGCTCCCGATCTCGCGCACAACAAAGGGCGACTTCTCCTCGCCGGCGGGCCCCCACAAGCCACTGTCTAAACTAGCCAAACTGCACGAACTGCCCGCTGGCCAGAGACAAAACTGGCGCCGCCAAATGTTAAAACTGGCCCGACAGTCCAATTAGGCTGCCGTCTCGCGCCGCCCAGACCACCCAGACCGGCCAAATGAAGTGGAGCGCGCACGAGCGACGCCCACTAGCTGACTAGCTGGTGCCCACCGGCCAGCTAGAGGCCGCTAGAGGCTAGCTAGTGCCCACCGGCCAGCCACTCGCCAGCCACTGCCCACTGGCTAGCCACCCAGCGCCGGCCAGTGCACGCCCGGCGGCGAGTTTTAGCCCTAATCTAATTGATGAGCTTGCGCCCAGAGCAGAGCAGAGCAGAGCAGCGAGCGCGGGCGGCCCACTTTCGCCGCCGCCCAACTTAACAGTTAGTTTTATCAGCCACTTCCGGGCAAAAAGTCCACTCGCGGCGAGCTCGTGCGCCGCTCGCCAGTGGTCGGCCAGTTGGCAGCGCCGGTGGGAATTGGGCGCCGGCGGCGAGCAGCAGAGCCAGCCGGCCGGCCCTTAGCTTCGGCCTGCACCCTCGCGCGTTCTGGGCAGATAGCTGGGCGTGTGTGTGTTATCTCATTTGTTTGTTCGGCGCGCGCCCGCCGAGCCTCCTGGGCACTGCCTGCTGGCCGCCTGGCTGGAGGTAAGCCGAGCCAACGTTTGACGGAATTATTCCGAATGCCAATCTGCTGGGCCTCCTCGCTGGGCGCGCATATTGGCCAGACCCAACACACAGACACACAGACGCCCAATCGCCGCCGCGGGTTACCTGGGGAACGCCCACTGGGGAGCGGCGGCCCAAAGGAAGCTGGCCGAGTTGGCAGCGTGCAAACAAGCGGCGGCCAAGGCGCGCAGGGTTAATGAGCCAAAACGGAAGCGGCAGCAAGATGATAAATGTGGGCCGCACGCGCGCCCCAAGCAGTGCGGGCGGGCTGCTCGCCTCAGCCCGCCTGGCTGTGCGCGGGCCCGCGGGGGGCGGCAGCAGAGCGCAGGTTCGCTCGCAGTGCGCGCAGCGAATTCCTCCCCCTTTCGCGAAGGCGCGCCCCTGCTCAGCGCGCGACGCTCGCCGCCCGCCGCCCCAAAGGGTCAAGCCTCATTTAACTGTCCCCCTTCCTCCTGGCCTTCTGGCGCCCCTTCGAGACTTTCCGTCGGGCGCAAATTCCGCACACAGTATCCTTTCCAGCCGCACACAGTCTCGGGCGGGCCAAAGGCGGCCAGCTGGCCAACGGGCGACTCTCGGCTCGGGCCAGGTCCCTCTCGGGAGGGACACGTTAATTTGGCGACGAAACTCGCCCAAAGGATATTAGATATCTCAGAGGCGGTTGGCCAGCTTAGCCACCGGATGGGCGCAACTCAATGGACGAGCAGCCCCAAGCTTGAGGTCCAAAGCTTTAGCAAGCTCTGGACCCGAGCTTCAAGTCGCAAGCTCGAGGTTTGAGGAGCTCGAGGCGGCGGGCAGAAACAAACAATGAGGCGGCAAAAAGAAGAGCCAGCCGGCTGGGTGTTATTTAGTTTCCTCCAACTCGGCCAGTTGCTGTCATTGTTGCCGCCCAGACAGCCTAGACTGCCTCTGCTTCTGGTTCACGGGGCTCGGCGGCGAAAGGGGCGCCCTGCAAGCCCTGCCAGCTCGGCCGTGTCGCCCACTTCCGCCTGTGAGTTTCCTGCACGAGAGAGACTTGCCGCGCGCACAGTGAAGCCTTATTGAGCGCCAAGTCTACCGGAAACTCGACGACAACATTCGGCGGCCCTTCATTAGCAGGCGTCTCAGTCTGGCTAGCTGTCCCTTTGCGCCCCTGGCCAGTCGCATGCTCCGAGGCAGCTTGGCCGCCCCCCGAAGCTTAGGGCGCTGAGGGCGCGCCTAAGCGTCAATTTGTTCAGCGCTCGTTTGAGCCCAGCGAGCCCAATTGCGTGGCCAGTTCTGCATTTGCTCGCTCTGGTTCGGGCGAGAAAATTGGTCGCCCCTCTGGCAGCCCTCGAGCGGCGACCAATAAGACTGGCTGGCGAGCAGAAGAGCCGCTTCGAAGGCCCACACACACACACACACACACACACAAGCGCCCCAGAGGAAGAACGGCCGCTCGTTAACTGGCCCGCCGTTTCCGCCCAGCATGCACCCCGCGGGCCAACACGCCACATGCACCAGCGTCTCGTGGACAGTGAGAGGGGCCCCTCTCACTCAATTGACCGGAAGGGGCGCCCACTTCACACACGCAGGGTCCAGCTCGCTTGACAAATGCGCCCACTGGAGGGGGACGTTTGCTCGTCGCTCGGGGCAATTGGGCGCTTGTTTTAAATTCACCACGCGCGTCCAATGGCCCACTGGTCCACTGCTCCACTGGTCAGCGAGCCCAGTCTCTGTGTCCGAGCTTACGGCAACCATTTGGGCGTCTTAGGGCGATCATTTGGCCGCCTTTGGGCTCCTTTCAAGTCGGCAAAAATTTTGCCCCTCGTCTGGAGGCGGATGAATGGCAGCGGCGGCACAACAACAAAGATGTTGTCATCAGTCAAGCGCGACGAGGTGCCCGCTGGAGGGAGTTGTCGGCGCGCCAAGGTGGCCACAACGTTGCTCGTGGGTCCAGTTCTGAGGAAACACTTCACTTCGGAGCCCAAATTCGATTGCTTGCCCTCCGCCTGCACTCCGAAAGGCAGTCATACGCGAGGAGGAGCTCCTGTCTACTGGGAGGAGTCGATGGAATTCCACTTTTCACTTCAGGTTAAGGTTGAGGTTGAGGGAGACTTGGAGGAGCTCCTGAACAATCTGTGCAAGTTTTGGGGCGCTCAGAAAGTACAGAATGCACGAAATGCACAAAATGCGCGAAATGCATCAAATGCATACAGGAGAACGCTTTGGTTGGTGGCAGAAGTTGGGCACACTAAGATGAGCACTACTTACCAGACAGTTTGTCTTGTTTATATTGGCTAAGTTCACTTTGAATAAGTTGTCCCTGTTAGTTTCAGATGGTCGTTCGATGGGCGTTCGTGAGCAGCCCGACACACAATGCAGCCGGAACGGTGGCACCAATATGATGGAGTGCACCAGTGGGCCGGATTCCAGAGGCAGTGGTGGATGTTGTCGTTTTTGTTGTTGTTGTTGTTGTTGTTGTTGTTTTGCGCCCCAAATGTCAAGAGGCGGTGGGTGATTGTTAGTGGTGGATGGTTTTTTATGCGTTTGTGCCAGTTGTGTTAGGGGCAGAGAGGAAGAGAGTGGGAGAAAATTGTTAGTGGCCTGGTGGAAAAGTGGGCGCGCACTCGGGAGAGAGGGGCCACAATGTCCAATTGGGTTTGCGAGTGAATTTAACAATTCAATTCAATTTGTGTGAGCACCCGCCCCAAGCAATTGATTGAGTTAGAGGCTGGAGGTGGCAAGAAGCTCTCATTTGCATTTGCATGAACTGCCAGCTCACTGGCCAGCTTCACACACTGGCAGCAGGCCGCTGGTAATGATGAAAACTTTCACAAAGGCTCATGTTTTGTTGGTTTAGTAGTCGCCCGCCCGCTCCTTTTCCTCCTCCCATTCTTCTCCTCCACACAAGGACACACACTCGAACCACGGCGCCAACCCAATGCTTGATTCCATTTCACCTTCTCCACAATGCTTGTCGCAAAAGAGACGTCCGCCAGAGATGGCACGAAAAGGGGCTCGCGAACTCACTTCCACGGCCGTGCAGTTCATCCAGAGTGAGGCGCCACAGTGCAGGAATCCTCCAACGGTGGACGAATCTACATTACAAACGAGCACCAGGAGACAGCCACCAATCCAGCACTACACTGGGGCCTCTCTCTCGTTCTCTCTCGATGGGCTCATAAATTTCCATTCTTCGCGGCCATTTCACCTCTCACCTTGATTTGGCCACTCCAATTCATAGGAACCTCTCTCTCTCGCTCTTTCTTTCTTTCCTTCTTTCTCGTTTTCTCCTCTCTTTCTCTTTAAGGCTCCCTGTACTGTATCCTATTTGCTTCGCAACAACCGCGCCGCCAGACCCACACCAACCGAGAACCGCTCGCCCCTTTGGAAGCCGCCCATTGCTTTTCGGTCAATCCCCCAAACCGACGACCATCAGAGGGGAAATAACATCAACAACAAAGGCAGGCTTCTTCTCTCCTGGTGTGCCGGTTTCGAACCGAGACTAGAAGTGGAAGTGGAAGTGGAAAAGATCGATAAGGGTAAGTAGGATGTCAATGTCAGGAAGAGAGTGCGTGTGCAGGTAAATTTGTTTTGTTTACTTGCGGCTACGGGCCCGCGGTTTTCTCAATTTGGGGCCAGCGCACACAGCCCCAAGCAAAGAGAGCCTGCACGCACACACTCAGCCTGGAAACATCCTGGAACCTCACACGCAGTTCCTGTGGGCCCGAGCAAAAGTCCCTTTTCTCTTTCACCTTCATTATGCTTCGAGGTGGTCGAGAGAGGGCCTCCTCCACCACTAAGGATAGCCGAACGCGGTTACGCTCACGACCATGCCACTTTCTCACTCTGGCCAACGGCACACTCCGATCCCCATTGCCCATTCTCGTCACATTAAGTCGACCAAGATCTTTCTCGCTGCAGCAGCATCACCATGGACGAAATCGCATATTGATACAGTGGCAACCAAACTAACAAGGCAAACCATGGTCATGAGCCAGATGACTAAGACGAAGACGACTAATGATTAGATTGTGAGGAATATGCACCACGTTCACTTGGACCTCTCTCCCTCTCTCTGTCTCTCTGTCTAGCAGTTACACTGGGGCTGGTGCACTCTGTTGATGTAAAAAAGGCAGAAATAAGAATTCAACTCACAGGGCCCGGGTGGTGAGCGAAGAGAAATCGCAAAGAATGGTGGGCACCAGCGCGGGCTAAGGCGGCGAGAAAGGAAAAAGATTATCTCTGTTTTAAAATCTTTCCGTACCAATGTTTTCTCGACTCCCCGCCTTCTTTGCCCTGCCCCCTGGTTCAATTGCTAACTGTCGCCGTAATCTCGTCGAACGCGTCTCTCTGCTTATCCATCGCTTCTTTTTCTTCTTCTTCTTCTTCTTCTCTCTGCCCCTCCGCCTGCCTTTTTTCTCCCTCTTCGACTTCAATATTGTTTTGCTGCCCGCCTCAAATATCTGCACAGTTGCAACGCTAGACTTTACTCTCGGCTTAAACCTTCTCGGGCTCTGCTTTCATCTCCCTCAATTCATCTCAGTCCTGGCTCAGAGTCATCTGTTTCATTCCCATTTCTTCTTTTTCTCCTCTCACACGGACTTGTTATTTTGTTGTTGCTCCTCTTGTCGTCATCTTAAAATTTCTTTGGTTTTCCTCAGGCCAAATCCGTGCCCATGGTTGTGCTACCATTTGTTTGCAATAAGTCTCTAATAACTAAGCATTTTGCACATCGAGTAAGAAAATTACCAACTTTTCCCCGAAAAGGAATGGAATCAATCGAAAAAGGGGGACCCGAAATGGGGCCGCGATCGTCGGCGAGATAATCCCCCAGAGATGTTTGCCTGTGCGCCTGCTTACAAACAAATAAATACCTGGAATGGAGGCTGCTCTCTGTTCCTGATGGATCGAGATTGGGCCATGAAGAATGGAAAAGTTCTTTCAAATTTTCTCTCTCCTCTAAGCTAGGGGATCGAGATATCAATTCAAGCGAAATAAGTCCGTCCCAACCCATCTTTCAGGAAACAGCACCGAGGAGATTGGAAGGGCTGCAGGGTTTAAGAGTACCCCATAGGAGTTTCAGCGACCTCTTAGGTGGCACTCGGACGAACTTATGTTGTCATCGGGTCCCCAGATACGACGCCCACAGAATTCATTTGGTTGTATGTTCGCTATTTTCCATGAAATAGCGAATGTCCAACAAAGGGCCTTTCAGAATTGTCACCAAGGCGACCCAGCCGCGCCGAACGCTTATCTCAACAATATTGTTACTTCGCAAGCTGAGTCAGGAAATATTGGCGAACAATTCCTTATTTGCCATCTCAAAAGGTTCATACGAGACAAAAAAGCGCTGTCCAATAAAAGATCCTCGGACATTCAATGGGGTTTCTAGAAAGGCCCAGTTGACTACTTACATCGCTCCCACGTATAAAACGTTGCGTTGTTGATCGAGGTGAAATGTTCTATAGTAAAGCTTGCCGCACGAAAACGATTGGACGCCACTTGTTGTGCTGGGATCTTGCTGATAGTGGCCCGTGGGCCCCATCATTTGCATTTGCATTGTGTGACTCTTGCATAATTCTATGAGATGAGCTAGTAGGAACAAACTAATTGCTAAGATGAGCTTATGACAATTTGTTCTTAACAATCTTGACTGAAATACTACTTCTAGTTTCTCTCTCTGTGGAAAGGATTTTGACCGAACAGTCATATACCGGTGATGTCGACGCCCTTCACAAAGAGGCCTCAGAGGCACTCTTGAGCGTTGACATTTGATATCACATCCATTTCTCTCTTCAGTCAATGTATTTGCAGCCATCGTGAAGCCTCTCTCTGCTAACTGATGTGGGCCCACTTGTTGGCGCCGATTGTTAATTCTCATTGACACCCGATTGAGGTTTCTTCTGGTAATATCTGAACTATTTCTTATTCTCTGTATGCGTCAAGTCTTGACTCTGTAATATTGAGGTTCAGGATATATCTCATCTTACTCTGGATGGCATATATCTTCGGATTTCTCTGAATTTCTCTTGACACTGGGTTTCTTTACGATCTTGATTATCTGTAACTCATGGCGAACTTGAATATTGAAATAATGATTCGAATTTTCTTTTCAATTATACGAATGAAGAGACACGATTAATATAAATCGGGCAAATGCCTATGGCAGCTGTCTACACCTGTCCGGCAACCTGATTAGTACGTGGATTGTGACGAGTTGACAGCGAACTTTGGCGAACTCGATGGTGCCAGTCAGTGAATGTTGCCGTGTTCAAGTGCAATGGCATACTAACGCTTCTTTCAGCGTCGCGCATTTGTGAGCGTCCAGCGAACGAAACGAGTTCGCTGCCAGCTCTGCCAGCATCTATGCGCATGCGTAGCCACAATCCCCCAAGTTCGGTGGCGAACAATATCAGACGTTCGATGCGGCTCGGAGCGCCGCCTGTCGCCGTGTTATGTCAAATGAAATAAATTTTGCCTTTAGATAATAAGTGATATGGAGCTAATGAAAAGCAACAACTGACTTTTCCGTCTGGCTAGTGATGCATACAGAGTGAAGATTCTTGCTCAACTTGTGGAACGCATATCAGTGCAGTGTAAGTAAATAAGACCGTTTGGGAACAATGAACACTCTCTCAGGGACAGCAACTCTTACAACATGAGGATAACTCACAGAAGGGGAGGATATTTGACCAAGAGATAAAGGAACGCAGTGGGATAGGTTATTACGAAAAAGTAAATAGAGTAATGGAGAACCGCGTGGCTCCATGTTGTGCAGCGGCGGATGCGTCCACTGGTTCCACCGATGGACCAAAATCTGGAGCCAAAATCAAATACAAACAATTCCAGGTTAGCTATGAAGCCGATTCGGGGGGATGAGGTTCCCCGCTCACCGCCGGGATGAAAATGGCGTGTCAAAAGATAAACAAACCAGGCCGCTCGTCTTTCGATCGGTCCGCATTGTTTGTTTGACGAGAAATTCAGCGAATTTTTACTTGAGGGAGGTGGGTGGGTGGCCAGCAAAAAAAAGGAGGAGGATCAATGAAATTTTGTCCATTTGTTGTGCTGGTTGGTGAGCTAAAGTTAGCTATTATTTAGAGTAAGAATGGTGCCATGTGTGTGCTGTATGGTGGCCGAGTGAAACGGTTGACAAACAGCTCCTGCTGGCCGAGATCTAATCAGATGGACTCGATCCACTTTATTCCTTCATCATCACAATCGCTAGCAGTGCCATAGGAGCAAGAATGAAGCGCCCGTCTTTGAAAAGCTTCTGGTTAATTCGAGGGGAAATATACACTGTTTACTTTGAGCTCAGTTGGTGGTAGCTGATATGGTCAGCTGGTGGAAGCAGACTAGCAGCAGCCTGTAGCCTCGTTGGCCACCACGCGACAGGTGGCCAAAGAGCTCCATGATTTGAGTTTAGATTTCCAAAAATGTTGAATGGAGGATGATTGTGCGTGTGGACTCGATTGGAAAACGATTTGTAAGAGAGACGAAGGCGAAGGAAAACTGTGAGCGGAAAGCCGTTGAGGAGCGAGAGCGAGATGGCAATGGATCCACTTAATTAATTGGCCCTTGAGACTGGGACGGGCGCCAGGCAAGTTGGACTAGCTTTTGGCAGATCAATAGTCTTTCAGCTCTCAGCTGCGGCGACTTTCAACACGAGGCCAGTACACTCTGGGAGTTCAAAGCAACACCAACGGCAAGCTAAGGCACACTAGTGGCCAGCTTGGTTCCGTCTCTGGACTGTCGCCTTTGGCCGGTGGAGAAATGTCTCAAACTTATCGCAGAATACTATCAGGTGGCCGCTGGACACAGTGTTCTAAAGAGCTGTAGCCACCATGAGTTTGCACGCGAATGCGCTCCATCATCATCATCAAGAGCCAAAGCAAGAGCAACAGCAAGAGCGAGAGCGGCGCCGGAATGATTATCATTAGTATCATGGCTGGATCGTGGTGCCAGAGTCTGAGGCGAGTTCCACCACTGAGGATAGATTATTGTAGGCCCAATTCGGAGATTTGCTGGCTCCTTGCTCGCTTTCATCATTGTCGGTAGCAATTTGTTTTGGACTTTCAGGCGCAATGGGCATTATCAAGTTCGCGCACAGGGCCAGCTCGTTAAAGTCCTTTTAGAGATAGATAGAAATGGGCCTTAGTAGTGAGGCAGGAGATGGGCTGTGGTGCTCTTGAGTGTGAGGTTAAAGTGTCGCCAAGTTAGAATTGGCCGCCGCTTAGCTTGAATAGCTAACAACTGCTAAAAGGCTTTTAACTGCTAAGGGCATCATCATCATCGGAGGGCTCCTCCAGTGGACTTTTCTGCAGAATCTTATCAATTTGATTCTGATATTGTTGGCGGAGAGCAAACTAGGAGAGAGAGAGAGAGAGGCTGGCTTATCTTTGGCTCTCTTTGTCTGGCTAGCATATTGCACGACGGAGTGGTGGTTTTGCTCTTTCTGTGGAGGCATTTTTTAGCTAGAACCATCTCAGAGACAGGCTGTAAGCTGTTGGAACGCTTGTGTTGCCAGCACAAGACTCTGGCCAATGCATTGGCTCTTTGGCTGAGACAAGATGCAATCGAATTGAATCTCCATATGATGGCAAATGGTGACAACAGAATAACAGGCACCAAAGTTGCCTGTTGGGAGCGTGGAAATATTTGGCGTTGTTTTTTGCCAGCACTTTCTCGCTCGCCTGCTCGCTCGCCCAAATACGCCTGCCACCATCAATCTCTCTCTCTGTCTCTGTTGCTAAATGGCGATCATTAATTGCGAACGCGTCTTGTTTGCTCGCCGCGGCCTGAAACTATCGTCTGAGAGAGCATGTGTCTTGTGGGGAATCCGGCAAGACGCTTGGCAAACATGACACAGAAACCGCATTGGCTTGAGTGCATGTGCGTGAGAGCATAAGCATGAGCGAGCAAGCGAGCGAGCTACAGACTGTGTGGGCTGCCTGTGAAAGTGTATAAAACCAATCTGTTTACGGAGGCTCATCGTTGGATATAATTTTTGCCTTGTGAGTGCGCTCAAAGAATCAGTTGACAGAGTTTCTTGTTCTCTCGAGACACCAAGGAACAAGACAGAAAACTAATTGGCTAGTTTGGCCCACAACTGCTCCAGTTGAAGCAGCACCAAGCGCCAGTGGCGAAGAGAGACAAGAACTAGAAGGCTAATTTGTTATATTGCGGTGAGGAAAAAGAAGAACAAGAAGAAGAAGAAGAAGAAGGAGGGAGGTTGACTTTCGTTGGACTCTCGTTGGACAGCAAACTTGTCGTAGAGCCAATCTGGGAGAAGCATTTTTGGGCGCGACGAATATTGGAAATTTGCGTGCCATTTTTGGACACAAATTCTTGCCCACTACTTTTGGACACTACATTTGAGCAGTACATTTGAGCAGTACAGTGTTTCAAGGCACTACTACCTTAGGACACTACTTTTGGCCACACAGTTGAACTTGAACGACGAGAGGCACGAGATTTAAAGGAAGAGCAAATATGAGGACTCGTAATTGCACCATGTTGTCCCCGCTTGCTGTAGCTCTTGTGGCGCTGGCCCTCGTGGCTACCCAGTGCCCAGGCGGCGCGTTTGGGCTCGAGGACAAGATCAAAGATTTAATCAAGTCGAATGGGATCATCGAGCTGAAGCTGATTGAGGCCCAGGTGCCCGACTTGGACCCGTTGCCCATGCAGCGAGACAGCGACGTGTTCGTGCGGGTCTATTTGAATGACACGAAGGAATTGCTGTGCGAAACTGCAGTGGTGCAGGACGACAACAAGCCAAAGGTGAGTGTCCATTGCCCAGTGCTTAGTGCCCAGTGAGATTGAGACTAGAACTAGACTGTCTCCAGCGCTTATTTCAGTTTCCTCCGCCTCAGACTCGGCCCAAGCTCCAGGCCCGCGCCCAAGGCCAGTCTGCGGCCGGTTGAGATTTCAATCTACAAATTCGCCGCCACCCGACGGACAAAACAGAGCCAGACAAAGCTTGAAAAAGCCCAAAAAAGCCGCCCCTTGCCGCTCGCCAGTGGTCAGTTGCTTGGGCCAAACAAGCGACAACTGCACTTTTGGGCAGGAGTGGGATTACCACGCGCCCCATCGCCAGAGCACGACACTGGCCGCCAAGAGAAGGGCCTTCTGTCTGCTGGCTGCTGTTGTTTCTGGTGGTCTGCGAGCGGCAAGCGTGTGGGTCTGGCGGCGCCACAGACTGACGTAATCGGTGTGGCTGAGTTTGCGCACACTTATGGAGCCGGCGGACTGATTTGTTTCCACTCGTCTGGCCCTCGCCGGCTGCCACCAACTGCCCAATAATGCCAGTCTGTGGCGCCGCTCAAACACACACACTGTCTCTGTGTGGACGAAATTCGATTAAGTTGTAAGTCGCTCTCTCTCTCTCTGTGTTTCCATGCGGCCGGCCCGCGCCAACAGTGATCATCGTGATCCAACGTCAAAACAGGCCTGCCCCAGCGGCAAGTGTAGATAATGATTTATCAACAGGCACACTCACGACTTGATCGCGGGGCTCGTTTGCAACCTTTTTTGCAACCAGAGAGAGAACGAGAGAGCCTCTTGGATACTAAGAGAGAGCTCTCCTTCCAGAGAGAGTCCTCTCCTTCTCTCCTTCTCTCTTTCTCTCTTTCTCGAGAAAAAGAGAGACAGAAATTGAGACTTCTTGCAGGGCTTCTTGCCGACTGGCATGATCAACAAGTGGCCCGCGCCCATTTCAAAGGCCCGCGCGCTCAATTGGGGCCCAGGCACTTGGTGGCCGCGCGGCCAACGGCTCAATTGAGGCGCGTCGGCCGCAATCAAGGCGCCGCCTCGATAGGCTGGGCCAGGCGCTCGCTTGATTGAACTTGCATCAAACTGGCCGCATTGGACTGTCCATCCAGTGGGCACACGACAAGTGGTTGCTCGCGTGGCCCGTGCACTGGTGGAGGGCGTGCAATTGTGGCGGCAATTGGCGCGCCTCAGCTTCCCGCTGGGCCACGTCCAAGGCTCCAAGGCTCCATTGCAGCCTCGCAGCTTTGGAGCCGCACACAAGTGGCGGGGGAGCAGAGAAGGCGCATCCATCAAGCGGCGCATCATGCGCCCTCTTTTCGGGCCCGCTGGCAGCTCGAGCCTTCTCGTGGACTAGTGGTTGTTGTTGTCGTCCACTTGGGAGCCCGAGTTTGTTATTATTATTAATTTTTTGCCACAACACTGCAGGGGCGAGCATGGGCGGCCAAATGCGAGCATATCAGGCCCGCATTTGAACGCCTGCCTCTCTAAAGGGCCGCCAACTGGGCTCTTGGTCACCTGCTGGCTCGGCCTGAGCGCACTCTTGTTGATACAAATAGTTCAACCATTTCTCCAGGCCAATCAAGTGCAAGTGCGAGTGCAAGTGAGCTGCCCCAGAGGAGGATCGTTTTAAATGAATATTCGCAGAATGTTGCAAAAGGCGATTAGTTTCCTCTCTGTGTTGGCGCTTGTTTGCACACTTGTACACACAGGGCCAAATTTGGCGCTCACTCCGCCGGCTGGAGTCCAGCCACAAGGTGGGCAGCACATTTTCGCCACCCTGGTGATGATGTTTCAATTCTTGGCTGGCTGGCCGCATTTTGGCCCAACTCGCCGGTGCTTGTTATAGTTTTCGTGAGCTCGTTGTCCTTTTCTTTTTGGGCCTTCTACTTTTGCCTCTGTGTCTCTCAGGAGCTCAAACTGGAGAGAGATCTCAAAAGCGGCCGTTCCCAAGTGGTGGGTGCTCCCTTCTTAACACTGTGGAGAAAAGATTCTGCCCATTTGCGAGGCAAGAATAATTTTTTTATTTCATTCTCATCTCAATCTTGCTTTTTTTTCCATTAGGGCGACCTGTTGTGCACCAAGTGGTGCCTGGTCACTGGTGAGCGGCGTTCAAAATCAATTCTTCCCGCTCTCTTTTCCATACAAAACGGTCCAAATGAGCAGCAGCAGCAGCAGAAGCAGCAAAAGGCTCCTTCTGGAGCGTTGGGGCAATAAAAAGTTGCGGTTTTTGCATTCGCCTCAAACGGCTCCAGTTTGCCGCCATTCAAGCGCCAACAACTATCAACATCATCATATTTTCCTCCACCCGCAATCATCCACAAGCCGCCATTTGCAATTCAATTTGCCCACAAACTGTTCCTTTCTCCTCGCTAAAGCTGCCCCCTTAAAAAGCTGCAGCAAACTTACAGACGACTCAATTTGTGCCAGAAATGAGCACCACCATTAGCTGCTGGCCCGACAACAAAGTGGACAG
>Ga0058701_10002152_pt1 | contig 14703 bp, 3 predicted proteins | sample AgamicOrMae_FD_97039 | JGI IMG/M metagenome (GOLD analysis project Ga0058701, IMG submission 97039) | Agave microbial communities from Guanajuato, Mexico - Or.Ma.e | ecosystem: Host-associated > Plants > Phyllosphere > Phylloplane/Leaf | place: Guanajuato, Mexico | collected 2012-06-04 | reverse complement strand
TGATATCCAGCTGATATCCGGCTGATATCCAGCTGATATCCGGCTGATATCCAGCTGCTATCCGGCTGATATCCAGCTGATATCCGGCTGATATCCAGCTGATATCCGGCTGATATCCAGCTGATATCCGGCTGATATCCAGCTGATATCCGGCTGATATCCCTGATATCCGGTGTACAAAATTTCGACCAGTTATTACCCCTTGGTGTCTTAGGAATAGAATAAAAATCCTCTTTTATGTTTTGCTTGTTGCGGGTTGAGCCCTGTCAAGTTTTGACACTGAATAAAAATCCTGGAATTGTGTCTACCGTACGACCAGACTTGTACTTGACTACCTGTGCGAAAGCTCAAAGATTTTTGCTTTGGGTAGCCAAACGTTCAAAGTTGGCATCGATGCGATGCAGACTAACTGCGTTTGAAAGCTGAACGGGTAATATTGCGAACCATTGATGTACCGGAACCGTTTTGAGGCGCCCTCTGATGCCAGAAGGCCCGCCAGAGCTCGTAGCTGCTTAAGTTATTCCAACTGTTCATCTAATATGCATTTCATGTATTGCCCTCCCGAACACGAGACACGCTCAACTACTTATGGGCCCGTTTTCGATATATAGCTCATTTTGGAACTTGGAAGAACTATACTGGAATGATGAGGGAGTGGAATCGCGAAAGAATTCACATTACACAACTTTTGACTTGTTAACCATTACATTCGTCTGAGTTGACAATTTTATGCGACAGTGGTGAATTCACGAAAGGCTACTTTAGGATATGCTGTTTTAGGTTAGGTTAGTTGCGGTGAAGTTAGGTTAAGTTAGGTTAGGTTTGTTATGTTGAGTGAGGTTACTTTTGGCAGAGTCGAGGTTAGTTTTAGTTGAGATGTTAGTTTTGGTAGAGTAAAGTTAGTTTTGATAGACAGAAGTCAGATGGTAAATTGAGGTTAACCCATGACAGCTCAAAGTATTTGGAGTGAAATTTAGCTTAAGAGAAATTGGAAGGATTTTTTTTCTACTGAAATACGCAGTTTTGTAAGCTTTGGAAAATGCCTAAATGATGAAATATCAGTTTTCCACATAGGTGATATTTTTTTTAAAATGTGACAATTCTTACCTAAAAAGATTCTCTAAAATAAATGTTTCCGTTTCCGAAAGGCGTCGCTGGGCGCTAGTGCGTTATGGTAGGTGGATGATTTAGGACATAGAAAATGGAGTAAAACTACGAGTGAAGTGAGGTTCGAGTTTTCGATATAAGGTTACGTGAGTTCCCTTTGTTTCATCTCAAGTATACGTTAAGTTTTTCGTTTGATCAATTTACACCAAGTGCAACACTAAGTTCGCTGTGTATTTTTATGCGCTTTAACGTGTTTCACCATTAAATCACTTGAAATTAGAATCCGAAACCAAATTTGAATTTTGCGTCGAATCAGAAGCTGGTACACAAATCAAGACTTGCACTGTGAATTTATTCAGAAAGGTTTCATTTCTTGGCAAAAAAGTTGATAATAAATAATATTTTCGCCGGGGAAAGGGAGGCGTCGTTATCTAATTTGATTTGACACTGGCGACTGATATAAAAATGCGAGTAGCAGTCGCGGGGCCATTTTCTACCAACTTTGGGTGTCTAGGCTTCCTCTGCAGTGCCACTTGACTGATATCCTCAATTCATTTCCCCCTCTTCGAGTTATATGCTTATGTGTTTGCATACGAAACGAGCAAAAAGCCACTACCTTACTGCCTTCCTCGGTATACCTAACCGGTTTTAATAATGGTTTTTACACCGGTATTTATACCAATCATTCGGTATGAGATTTCGGACCTAATCAGTATACCGACCGTATATACTTACCAGTTTGCCGACTTTAGGTACTCAACATGGCAGCAGTCTACGGATCAGTAGCAACCTTTATTCGCCCTACAATACCGCATAGAAAATATTTTACATGCGTTGAAATTTCCATTTTTTGGGGTCAGAATGGAGCTTTTAAGGGAATATTACGTAGCGGAATTTGAACTTGAAGTTCTTGCTGTTTCAGTCTATGATATGAACCTCCAAGCCATTAAGATTTCAGTTGACTCAATTTAAAGGCGAAGAAAGTTTATTAGGCGAATTTGAAAGTGATTGAAAGAGACTAAGTGAAGGGAAGTGAAGGGATATCATATCACGGTTGGCTAGTTATCAATAGACTTCGATTTAGGAGGGGGAAATACTGCCGGCCTTCTGTGCGCTAGTTTCGAGTTACGCCCCAATAAAGTGATACCAAACAAAGGCCTTTGGGTTAGTTGACAGCTTTAATTGAACTTTTCTTCAGGGTTAATAACCCGAAATGAGTGTTGACTCACATGTGTACTCTAGGCATGCTTCGTTCAAGCCCGTACTGTGGTTTAACATTAAAATAACTAAATTTGTCCAACCCATTCATAGATTGATGTTATTAAAGTATGTGTCATTTTGATTACTTACACGAATTCAAGCTAAACCAGATGCACCGAAAAAAAGGAAAAAGAGGTACCTGCATAAAGAAATCGGTCATTTTTTTAAGTATCGTATTCAAAAGGAGAATAAGACTATTCTGAACAGGTCTTTAAAATTTACCGCATACTATTAAATTCAATTTGTTGCTTAAAACAAAAGACGGAGGCATGGTTGCACTAGGGTAAATCAAATAACGGAGAAGTTGTGAACTCCCGAGTACCATAGGGATCAGTAAACCAATTTAAGTTGTGATTTTAAGGGGACTTTTGAGGAACTATCGTATAAACAGGGTTATCGTTGGCTCTGCAACTAGCGTCATCAAGAAACATATTAAACAGTCCGAATTGCGTTTAGATTCCGGGACGTTAGAAGCTGTAGATCGTAGAAGGCCTAGATTAGATCTCCGGAGGGTGAGTACGCGGCTGCGCGTCCGGATGTGAGTCAAGCACCGGAACCTAACTTTCTACTTGACTACCCCTTTACTTCCAGATATGGCCAGGACACTACACGAATTACATGTTAAGGGGCCGTCCATAAATGTCCGGTTCTTTCACCCCTGAAAATCGATTTCATTGGCAACGTGCCTAACCGCCATTGTTCTTGGGTTCATTGTCGAAACTTTCTTCTTATTTCAGATCGTTAGGCTAAGACGGAGCCTTCTACGCGACTTTTAAGACCGTCATTAATATAATTTACGTTCAATGAAGCGCACGTTGTGAAAGAGTTCGAAAACTTACCAACATCTGAAATCGCAAAGTTCACTCCTCTTGAGATCAACGGAGATGTTTGCAAACAAGATGGCTAAAATCTAAACTGAAAAGCGAATGCCAGTAACCCTTTTTATCCTCGTGGGCTGTTCTCCGCCCCATGGAAGTATTTTATCAATGACGCAAATCTACGCGTAATGTATCCATTTAAACAAAAAAAATACCTCAATTTTACCTACATCAAGAATTGTCGTCCATCAAAATATTAATTTTCTCAAAATTTTGCGTATTTTTTCGATTATTTTTTCTTATATTGTTTTTTTTAATATATAAAATATTTTTTAATTTTTTTTTAAATTTTTTGATTATATATTTTTATAATTTTTAAATATTTTTTATTTTTAATTTTTTTAATTTTAAAATTATTATTATTTTATTTTTAAAAATGTTTTTTTAAATGTATGTACACTTTTATTCATCAACTTGGAACCATTACCAACAATAGTTTTTACCCTCAGAAGCCGATTTTTTTCGGAGTAATTATGTTTTTTTTTTAGAGACAAATCTTTACCCAGTACCTCAATTTGAGTTTACCTGTCATTCCCTGGAATTAGGACCTTAAATTTCGAAGTATTCGCCGACATGTATTAGTTGTGAACAGCAGAGGCCGCGAGTGGCACGCGGAAAGTAATATGCTTGCGCGCGAACGGGCTTGTAGGAGGGCTGCTGTTCATCAAGTAGTTGAAACTGTGGCGTCAACATCCCTTACTAAAATGGCGTTTGCCGTTATTACATTGAGGTAGCCGGAGCTGCGGCGGCGGCGTTGCGGCTCTTGCGGCGTACAAGCGGTCCTGCTCAACCGTAGCTGATCTCAGGTGCACCAACCAGCTCCCGATGATTATTACGTGATTGACAGATTTGTACAATTGATTTGTCATTTTTATTTTAAAGATTGCGTCTTTTTGTGTTCCGTCGTCACCAACCGACAATGAGCGAAGCGAGGCACTAGGCAAAATACACTAAACCAAATTTAAACGGTCTCCCGAACATGATGATACCTATCAGCTAAGTACTTTCTCTTGCAGAGGGAACGGCATCCTTTTTATGCGAAGTGGAATTTAGGTTGGCAGCTCTGAGTAGTTTCAAGGAGAGGACCAATGGTGTCGTATCTGACTTTGAGTTGGCCAATCACGGTTTTCCTACCTCCTGCTCCGCGGGAGTAAGTTCATAGCTGCCAACGTCAATTCTCTGAAAAAAAAAGAGAATCTTTACTTCAGATGCAACATACGTTAAATCACCGATCTGAATTTAATTTTAGTCCAATGATTTACTAAATTTTAGACATCGTTTTCAGTATTCATAGTGTTTTTTTTTTCAAGAACAATGTACCTAAAATTCAGTGAATATTTGGACTGTTTTTTTTTTCAGACCAGTGATTTGACTTTTGTTGCATCTGACTTTGATTCTCTTTTTACAGTGTGCCTTTTTGTTAAAAAGTGAGCTGCTCCTTTACACGCGACAGTACTATTCTTCCAGGATGTTAAACAAATGTCACCCCTGTCACCCAAAACGGACATTATAGATCAGTCAGAAACTATAATTTAAGAAAAATCGCTCCGTTGTAAAAGAGTCTTATCGACTTCGTTTTTTCATAACTGCTTTTGTTAGTTTCCTGGCGAACAATTGAGTTGACTGGTGTACCTGCGTTTGAAAAACCGCGCCATAAATTCATGATTCGCGCTAAGATTGATCTGGGAGGCCGTGGCTGGTTTCCCGCTTGTCGGTCGCACACGTTGTTCTGGCATCCGAATTTTTCATGAGCACTATTCGGGCCAGGCGGGCCACCGCCCTTGGAGAATGCGCGGCACGTTACTCTGACTCCTGCTTTATTATTGTTGTTGATCACTGAAACGCACGGACCCTGCACCTGTTGCAGCAAAAACTGCGTGAAACCTTTCCTGGAAAGACGAGAGTCTCCCTATTCCAGCGTTGAGCAAGAGAGCTCATCGCTTGCGTGTTCAACGTTTCAACATGGTTGAACCAAACTTTGGAATAAACCCTATCTTTGGGATAGTTTGACTTAATGCGCGGCATTAAAATGGTCCAGCTTGGATGACCTTGAAACGAGATGTAGCTCTGCGTGCAGATTATCAGATCAGATAACAGATTATGAATTGAGCTATTTGAAATGACATTGCAACGTTCCGAACTCGCAGTCAGTAAATAATGTGTGTTTTGCGTAGTTCCATTCATGTTTTGGTTTTGAAATTAGATAGGTATATGGTATCTTAAATTTCGGTTATCTTCGAGATATACCTGTAGCATCAGTCGGCTTTACGTTGATTATCCCATCTCAATTAGGCTACCATCCATTCACAACGGAGTGGGTTTCGTCTCTTGAATAGTTTTCAAGAAAAACAAAGGAAATCGTCGTGAGCTTAAGATTGATATAGCTATATCAAAAATCAACTATTAACATATCCGTTATAACTTTGTAGCGAAAACGGTTATGGTAAAACACGTATCTTCTTTTTAATTGTGGCGTTCAAAACTTCTATTCTCGAAAGATTGCCTACAGCGTCTGTTGAACTTTTCAAGCAAAATCTCTCCGCGTATAATAAACGGAGTCTCACTGAAAGTAGCGTCTGTGCCTGTCCAGTGTCTCTTTTCGGTTGATGCGCCATTTTTAGCGCCATTTTGAGCGCAATCGGAGAGCCGATCTGCTCCAAGATGGCGGCCGGAGTAGCGTCCCCTGCGAATCGCAATGGCGGCGTTAAAAGACACGTACAGCCTTCGGTGCGTTGCTGCTGGCGATATTGAAGGAATTTACGGAAATGATTATTGCGGGTAAAATTCGTCGTGATGGAAACAATAGCGCCGAAGAGGCACTTTTTTAATTTCCAGAGAATATCACCGTGACGATCCCAAACTGGACTTTTGTAAGCTCACATGTCAGTGTCAGCAACATCTGTAAACTAGCTGGGTTCTACTGAACGCGCGTCAAATATTCCTTATCATTGATACCTAATCTAACTTAAACGAGTCTAAGTGGAGCTAAAACTTCCTAGAATATAATCTCAGATAATGTGACTTCAGCTATTCAACATTAACGTGTGTCAACACACGTTGCCCTATCCCAAGTTAAGAACCTAAGTAATCCTGTACCTTACGTCAAAAGCATTGTTAAAAGTGATTGCTATCTTATGTAATCCTCTTCTTGTGTAATCCTAACCTCCCGTTGTCCTACAATCCAAGTTGGGTTAAACCCAAGTTTTCCTTAACGGTAAATTGTTAAGTTCCCTTAACCTTATAAATTGTCCTTAATAAGTTGTCCTCAAATGATTATATTTACCCCTAGCTCATTATCTTGTCATTACGCTGCCACAGACCCATCAAGTTGTCCACGCAAGACGTTATTCAACCCAAGTTAATTATATACCTTGTTATTTATATATTATTTATATACCTTAATCTTTACCCAGTGTATCTTTTAGTTTCCCCAGGCTACCCTGATCTTGCAAGCTTCTGTTTTTTTCCGATCTCCTTTCCGGTTTAACTGTTTCAAAACAATTTTATAAACATGCCGAAATGATTACAGCTTTATAAACTGCAAAATGCAAAAAATGAAGTAAATTGTTGCAGGGTCATTTGAGGGAACCCTCGCTCATATCAGAGAAACATAATAGCAGTGTGGTGTAAGTCGGGCTTCGAGTTGCATTTTGGCCTGCGGCTGCAGAGGCAGGATTCAACGCTGAACATACATGCGAACAATAATAGCGCTGAATTCAAAGACGACCTCTAACGAGCTTTCCTTGAATAAGCGGAGCTGAGCAGGCATTTGGCCATCAAACGAGAATATCCGAATGCGCATGCGCATATGTTGCCCTGAGACCGCCTTTTTAATCACGGGGACCACTATTAGTTCATACAAAGTTGGAGCTGTATTTACTGAGAACCGATTATGAACAGAGAAGGGATTTGGATTCTAAGTAGGTTTCATATGAAACAGTTTTCCGATTTACTATCAAAATGCGTTAATTTTGGGTTTTCGACTTGTATGCTCTCGATTTTTCTTTTCTTTTCAAAGAAAGAAAATCTCTATTTTTAGGACGTATTCTGGGTTTAATAGAACATGGAGTTGATAAGATACGTAAGAGGACCTATGGTTCAAACTAATCATTGCCGCGGTATATGTATATATTCGTATTCATTTTTAGTTATTCATTTTCGTAGTACTCATGCGTTTTACATGATACTTATTACTTTTTTAGTCATTTTGAGAAAAATTGGTTAATATTTTTTTAAAAGGAATGTAAGCCTTTTGAATTGACAAAAATATGAAAGCAAAAATTACATGTACAAAAAGAAAAGGCAAAAACTAAACGGAAAAAATCTAAACATTTGAAGGCTCTTGAGATCTTATTTTTTGCAATTTTTTAGGCAGAATACCTTGAAAAATATTTATTTTGATGGCAAAAAAAGGAAGTCCAATTAAAACTCAGCCTCATTTATTCCCAAACTTAATGGCATGGAGCTGTTACTCATTATTATACAGTACATTGAATATATACTTTGTGTGGTAAGGCATCTTAATCGAGTTATACATACGTTATTTTGAGCCTTCCCTGACAGAAAAAGTTATATTTTATCTCGAGGCTATAGAATTAATTTTGGGAAACCCGCATGTAGGTATTATTCCAAACACAAAACATTTCAGTCATGAGCTTGTTGCTACATTGAATAAGTTTTGCCCTTGATATGCATCCGTGTTTGTGTGTCTCTGGTTTGTTAGGGATAGGTGATTTTAGCTTATGAAATAAAGAGTGTCTCATCCAGGATGATGGTACTCCGAACAGGATTCTTAGGATGACTTTTGTATGAGATGCTCGGCCGTAGACCATGATCGAAAAAGGGTTTGACAAGACAGCCATACTTACTCCGTTGCTTGGAATAACAGGCGCGTGTTTAGAATTTCATTTAAAGGATGCTAAATTTACAGTGGCGACTCGAACCCTTTTCGAACGGAAAACCCTGCTCTCAAAAAAGCCCTCGAAACATGCTGACCCTTTTTTTTTAGTGGGTTACTTTTTGCGAATGTGTAAAGCGTAGCCTTTTTTTGTAATTAAAATATATATCCTAGTATAAGAGATAGAAGCATCATATACTTGAGAATATTCTAGGCCATACGTCATGAGTGATTTCTTTCGACACTGGCCTAAATATTTCTTATTTTTTTTGTTCACAGGTATTGTTGGAGTACTTTTTGGGTCAGAACGGAAATTATCAGTCATGTAAGTTATTTAATCACCCGGAAACTCGGGGAAAATGACAAGGATAAGAGAGAAGTCGCCAACTATGTCTTGTCTGCCGACCTGAGGGGGTATTTTCCGCCCGCGATGCTCTGCTTCAGGAAATAAACCGAAATTCTGCGGAGTTGAACCGACACACTTAAGGGAGCGCTTCAAAATCTGAAACTTTATATATCGAAGCTCTCAAAAACATCGACATCGATTTTGTTTTAATTTTTTAAAGGGTGTTTAGGGAAAAAATGAGGTTTGTGAATATTCTTCCTTTATATATGGAATGAAGGAATAATATTATTCCTTCAATAATCTGCATCAGGAAGAATTTCCGGGACGCTTAATAAAATAACTGGTAGTCATTTTTTATTTATAGTATATGGCTGTATTTGTAAAGTTTTTTTTTTTTATTTTTCCACTTACTAAAATCCTAATCGCTAGTTTGCAAGTATCTTTTTGTCAGGAAAAGTGCTTAGACTTGAAGATTAGGGCCGTTAGGACCGCTGAAGACATTGCAAATAGAAATTGAAGTGGAAATTAAATATCTTAGGCGCCGTTTTTTTTTGTGTGGCAACACAGCGATGCTTGAAATCCCAAAATAATGAAGGTATTTAGCATAAGATGGCCTTTCAACACAAACGTAGTGCCAACAATCCCCGCAGATTACGGCTGTCGCGCTCATCCAGCCACTCCGTTTACGCACATCTAGCTATGAGAAATTGCAAGGACACAACGTGATTGTGGCGGTAAATTTAAATAGCCGCTTTGATTGATCGCTCTACGCAGTAGTAACGCGTTAGTCTCCCCAACGCACTCTGGTTTAGAGGCTTATATTTTCTACCTCGGGAGTTTCATACAAGGTTCGACCTTCAACATAATATGAGATGCTGACTTACGATAACTGCAAAGGTTTTGGTATTATTGTAGCGAAATTCTTTTAAGATTGCAGAAGTCTATTTTACAGTTTTCATAGCCAAAAGAAACCGTGATTTCGGTTCCAAATCACATTTTTAGACTTGTAAAAGGTAGCATACAATACTTGAATCCAAAATAATTTTTGTTTTGGCGTCCTAAATGATATTTTTGGCATCGAGAAAATGATCAAAATTCTAATCAGCTCATTTTTTTATTGGCCTCACTTAGTCCTAGAGAACCCTCTCATCTAGTATTTTTAGCATTGATAGATCCAAGACTTTTTTTTTACTTAACATTTGTCGTTAATTGAAAAATTGCTTGAAGACCAAGGCAAGAAAAAGTTTTTAAAAAAGAATCTCTACATTGTTATCGGAGGCAATCTTTTTTTTTCCTGTGTGTGAAACTTTAGACAAAGGGGCCAATAAAGAGTCTGATTTAGGCAATCTGATAATTCTGTCCGAAAAATATAATTAACCAAGCCTGGAACCACCCGTCGGGGATTTCCTTCCACAAGCATAGAATCCTTAAGCCAGTCTGCGGCGGCGGCGGTGGTGCCACAGTGAAGCCTTGTGTCCACACGACACAACGGTGCCCTATAATTCTTGAAGCAGCCCTAAGATTCTATCTGTAAATGTAAAGCTCCGGTCGGGATCATAATTTGTGCTAAACGCTGCGTTGGGACGGAGCACGCGACCCCCTCTCCTCCGCTTTTGCAGCCAAACCCACAATTGCTACGAAAACAATTTTGCTTGTTATCGCGACCAAATAACGCTTATTACAGCTTGCGCCTCGAAGATTAGGCGTACCTAGTATCAGCTTATTTATTCAGGTCTGCTCCTGTCGAATCTATAGCAACACTTGCAATCTCACTCACTGGAAGATCGATGACCGAATAAGTCGAATTCGACTGCATTCCGAACGCACCCGATCTTTTCCGAAGCGCGTTTTAGACGTCGGTTTTTTTTTCGGAGCTAGGTCTTCCGGCCTACTTAATTATAAACGTTTTTTTATTTATTTACTTAAAAGTATTTAATTTTGGGGGGATTCACTGTTGGGCTAAGCGCTTCAGGTAAACTTGCCTAAGTTCAACACCTTGATCCGGAAGTTTGACAACACTGTGTGAACTCTTTCCTCTAGACAAACTTGCCAAGAAAAACTTGATTCAAGTAAATAGTGACGAGAAGTAAGTCTTCTTCTGTCTCTCAAGGCCCTCATTAGCAATTGCGAATCCCAGCTGATCTTTTATCGTGAAAAAAGTAGTTCTTTTCTCTTTGCATTGATTTCTTTTTTTTACACTCGCTTAATGAAGAGTATGATTTTCAACCATCTAATATGTAGCATATTGTTCATAATCATTTACAAACTGACGTTTGATGAAACACACCAGGTGCAATACTGAGCCGTTTGAATCTACACTGCACTGTTAAAAGAGAATCTTAAATTCAGATGCATCAAAAGTCAAATCACTGATCTGAAAGAATGTCAGTCCATTATTCACTGAACTTCATACATCGTTTTCACGAAAAAAAATGGTTTCGTTACGGCAGCAAACTTAGGGACAACAAATAATGTTTTTGTTGCTTGAACCAAAAATTTTGCTGCAGCAACCAAGCGTTTTGTTGATAGAATTAAAGATTTTGTAGTTGTAACAAAATATTTTTATCTCTATTTTAACAAATTACTTTGTTGGTATAACAAAACCTTTTTTTCCGTGTTTAATTTGTATAAAGTGCGTATTTTAAGAACGATTTAACTTAAATTCAGCCTTAAAATTTTTCAGATCACTGATTTGACTTTTAATACATCTGAATTTAAGTTGAGAAAAGATTTCTCTTTTCACAGTGTATGATTCAGCAATTTCCGCCGCGAGAAGTAAAAATATGGAGTCTGTGACTTTGGATCGTTTTAGTTGTCAAGTTCGTCGCTTTCCTAGGATTACATTTAGCGGCCAAAGTTCACATAGGGGTAGTAAATATTGTTGTTTTTGCTTAAATTTTGATAAGCGCGATTTTTTTTCTCGAGTATAGAAGCAAGCCACGTGCGTCGTTCGTTTTTCTAGAAGCGCTATTCAGTACAGTACGTAGTCTACCTGCTATGTTTGGGGCGGTAATCAGCATACATTACGCAAATTTGCATGCAAGCCTGGTTTTGCCAAAGAGTTTTGTGCAAATAACGGTGCTCGTTAGACGAATTGGGATAGCTGGATGAGTGGAGTGCTCTGCTGTGACGGGCGCGATGATCAACCGCTAATATACACCGCATATTCGCTTTCACGAAAAAGGTCGAATTTTCCACCTTTCTTGTTCCACCTTTTGTTCAGGACACGTGGGTGATAACAGCGGAGCGAGGCAAGATGCAATCAAACCCAATTTAATAAATTTGAGATTGTTACCTATACGCGCTAAAATTAATTAAATGGAACGCAGAACTAGTGTAGAACATAATGGCGTAAAATCTAACCTCGGAAATGAAGACTAGAAAGGTTTCTTATCTTACTTTGGAGCAATAAAAAATACTTTATTTGACACAAAACACCTCTCAAATAAGTGGCGAGCTCAAAGTTGGACACATTTATTTTGTTCAGACTTATTTTTCACAGAGGTATCTTCTGAAACCCAAAAATGTTTACCCGCTGTAGTTACCGCAAAATAAGCATTTCGAACTCAAATCTTGTAATTTTTTGTATATTACTAAGGAATCTTGCTTCTTATATCCCAAATTAATTGTGTAAAGTGTTTAATGCTTCTGAAAAAGTAACGTTGTGCTGATTTTAAATTTGTACAACATTAAATTTTAAAACCAGCTACGAATTAAAAATGCTCGAAGTCAGCTTAACGACTCCAGGAAAGACGTAGGTACTACCTCAATGAACGAAATGAAAAATAAATTTATTCTCTTTTTTTCTTCTCTAAAGGACGAATTTGGACCAACAAAGTTGCGGCCACAGTATTCCACTTAGCGTTAATTCCGTTGTATCTACGCTATAGCTCTTAAAAAGCCTTCTTTAATGTCTGATTAATGCATTAAATCTGCAATTTTTAGCAATTACAGCCATGATTAATTGCGTTTTATCGTCCAAATTTTAATAAGCTGTATTCATTTTATAAAAGTATAAGAGTGCATTGTCAAGTTTTAAATGGTCTCTCCTTCGTGCTATTGCCTTGCTCCGCTGTCTCTCCGCTCGGCTTGATGACATACATAGAGGCGTAGAAAATGCGTCCTGTCCTGTCATTCCTAAAATATTTATTTATTAAAAAAAGGTTGAGAAACTCGGGATGGCGCAATGTTTAGATAGTCCTCTTGGTCGTTTGTGGAAACGAAATCGCTGGCTTTTTCATGATAAATGTGGGCAACTCGCGGAAACGCGGAAATCACGTAGAAAATATGTTCTTTTTCTCATATCTCTTACCTTTGAGATTGTGTACGCTTAGGATAATTTCGTTTTATACTCTCTCTTTAGCGACGACCGCTGTTTTTGCCCTTGCCGAGTCCGTTCCATCCCTCTGGCCTGCCTGCCTGCACCGCTGCCAGCCAAACACCTGCAGCCATTAATGCTTCGGTGGAAACCGTCCCCTGCTTCAAGCCAACTCAAATAATGTCACGGTCTGCTGTTGGCATAGAAATTACCCTTTGGTCATCGGAAAAAAAACTGAGGTTTACGCACAAATCAGTGTTAGCCTGATTGCCAGACTTTCAAGTATTGTCTACGCGAAATATTGAGCTTTCGTGGAGCATGCGAATGGTGATACTGTCGTTGCTTACAAATTTTAGATTTTTCATTCTCTAATTTGATTTTATAGACAGGAATGTAAATTATTCATCATTTACAATCTCGTCTCTATCGAAGCTTAAAGTAAGCTACCTCAATTTCACTTCAACCTAACCTGTGTAACCTTAAACCTTATCTGTCGTAATAACCTATAGCTTTCCTGTTTTCTTCTACTAAGCCTGTTGTTTTCATAGTTACTTTGACCAAGTAGCTCAACCTAAAGTAGGTAAACGGAACTTTATTTGGCTTAAGCTTAATCTTTCTTCACCTAACCCTAACCTTGCATAACCTAATCCTACCTTACTTAACGCACTTACCGCCGTACTTAACCTAATTCTCACCTAACCCAAACCACCTAAATCGAAACCTAGCCTTCACGAACAAAATACTGACCTCGCTTTTAACCTTACCCCAGTCGTGCTTAATCTTAACCAAACACTTTCAGTATCTTCCAAACCCTCTTTAGCTTTACACACAATTAGTCTAGCGTAATCCAGAACTTATCAAGCTAGCTTAATATACTCTAACCTAATGGCGACGTACCATCAGTCCATTATGTATTGCGCGCTCCAATTTTTTTAAACTTCCGTAACTTTGGAACGAAGCGAGATACGACAACAAAGCTAAAATCAAATTCATAGATCTCTTTAAGATCGAACGATTTTATATGGTGCTATTCTTGCGTATATCTCTCCGTTTCAAAGTTACGGAGGTGCAAAAAAATTGGAGCGCGCAATACTTTATTGACTACGAACAGGGAGAATTCGTGATTGTTACTCTGATATATCTGAAAACGCTCACGGATTTTTTGCGCGTTCGGGGCAAGTTTCTAAGTCCAGTGAGGCGAAGGGGAGGTCGCGGCGGGGATGGAAAGCTTGAAATCCCGCTAAATCCTGTGAGCAGCCAGGCGGGCTAGCAGGCAGCCAGTAAGCAGCCGACCATACACGGGTAAGCTTGCAGAGATGGTTAGTTTGACATTTCGATCTTGAGATCGCCTTTGTTGGTGCTGACACCACTAAGCCCAACAAATCGTCTATCTTTCTATCAAAATTCATTTCTGAACTGGAGGAGATCCTTTTCCTAGACATGATCCAAATTAGATTGTTAAGCCCGCTTCGAAAAGCCCAATGCGGCTTTCGCGGATGAATTGGATAAAAGCGAAAACATGCCATTTCTGTTGTTCCCGTGATCACGGAGGATAGGGCTTGTTTAAACCAAGACTTTTAGTTGAGGCAATCAAATTCTTGGCTCTCCTAATGATTGGTTGACCAAAACTGAGTTGTCACAACCAAATCATTTCGTTGCGAATCGTTACATCATAACGACGTACCGATGTTGATCTACCAAGCCCCTCTCTCCTTGATGATTCCATCAAAAACATAGTCAATATCACTCAAAACACTGTAAAACGAGAATCTTAATTTCAGATGCAACAAAAGTTAATTATTGGTCTGAAAAAATTCAGTCCAAATATTCACTGAATCCAGTTTCATCGTTCTCAAAGTAAGAATTTTAGAGAAAATAAAATTGATGACCGAAATTC
>Ga0058701_10002151_pt1 | contig 14708 bp, 7 predicted proteins | sample AgamicOrMae_FD_97039 | JGI IMG/M metagenome (GOLD analysis project Ga0058701, IMG submission 97039) | Agave microbial communities from Guanajuato, Mexico - Or.Ma.e | ecosystem: Host-associated > Plants > Phyllosphere > Phylloplane/Leaf | place: Guanajuato, Mexico | collected 2012-06-04 | reverse complement strand
CATTAAAAGAAGATACTTAAGATTGCACGGATCATCTAGAAAGAAAAAAAAAACGGTCAGAAAACTAAAATAGGATAGACACCAAAAGAATCTTAACGATAAAGCAATCAAACATGTCCAAGAAATTAACACCTGCGAGAGGAAACTAGGATTTGATCGGAAAGAACTAAAACTATGCTCTCTCATTGGTGTTTATGACGTCGCACCGACATCCATGCGGAGCTGTCGCAACTCTCTCGATCTGATACTCTAGCTCTAGCTGATCAGACAAGCCAAATAAGCTACTATTTTTCCCGATGTTTCCCGAACGCTCCACCAGAGACCGCGATCAGAGAGAGAAGCGATACTTCTCATAAAATGGCAGCTAGTTATCTTCAGCACCAAACATCGCAAAAAAATGTCGGTATTGGTAACACTGAGTAGCAACGTGAGGTGCCAAGGTAAAGAAAACTACCAATATTCTGACGCGTTTCTGATTGGCTGATCGGACCATAATGAACCGCATCAAACGAGTGGATGCATGAGACTCGGATGTCCCCCGACACGGTAGTTGTTCTACCAAGAGTAGAATTTCTAATTTGGAAGTGGAGAAGGGAGGGTTTCCGCAGTTTTGTCGGATAACTTTCGAGTCGGATAACTTCGCACACCTCGTCAAATGCTTCTACTGGGCTGATCAGCCAATGAGGAAGGCGGAAACTATACCGCTTGTCCTCAACTGTGGGAGAGAAAGGTGCCTGAAACAACACATCTACAAGAGAATTCAGCAGTTTCTACCACTGCTCCAGGAATACGTCATCTTCAGTGCTGCAGAAGACTTGTGCTGAAGTTCAAAGGACAGTTGTTAAGAAGACAGTATCGGTACTATTACACCAAAAAGTCTCATCTTATGCCTCTGACCTCTTTCATCAAAACTAGTCACATTTTGATCCATGACTCGACAGGTGATGAGCATATCAAACCCTGCAGCTGATAAATCACAGCCCAGCCGCTTTCGAAGAAAACCGGCATTTGTTAGTTAGCAACTATGGTTTATTATTGCCAGTGTTTCTAGTAGTAATGCATGCAGTGACATTTTGTTTAGGTGTTCCTCAAATATGCAGACTAAGCATGTGTATTATCGGTTGCGAGGGCTTGAGTTAGATCAAGATTACTCTGAATATATTTATGTTGGCTTAAATCAAAGATAAAAGTAACTGATCGAAATTTCGTTAAAGCATCAATGTTTACCGTAAATATTTTTATCATGGATGCATCCAAGCAACGAGAATTTTCGGTGTTTTATAGCACACTTAATTTCACTGTACAAAATAACAAAATTTTAGGAAAATTAGTGAAATGCTCTCAACCTTAATGAAAAGAAAAAAAAGCGGTTCCCGTTTTTTCCTCTCTTTTTTTGCTGTTTACATTGAAAAAAATCCCTCAACAGTAATACTAAACCCCAGTCTTAAGAACTAAATTAATAACCGAATATTTTTAAAATAAAAAATCTTCCATACAAAATTTCGATTATGTCGGAGCTTCACTAATTCTCTGTCCCTAACTTTTCCTTGAGATAAAATTATTGCAACGCATTCTGGGTCACTAAACAAATATCTCTAATCAGATATCTTTACTTAGCTCTGCGTTACGAACCTTGCTAGGTTGTTTAGAAAAAGCGAATGGACGTTGATATTATCTCAATTTTCCGCGTAATAAATATATCACATACTTTAGACTCCAAAAATATTTTTAAAATCAAAGTCACTGATGTGACGTTAAAAGCCACTAGATATTGTGACGAAACCAGAATGCGTCGAAAAGACTATCTTGAGCTCTAGCGTCAACTTACCGACCAATTTAATCGACGAAATTTTCGAGCTACATTTCGGAATGAAAACTAATACCTCAAGTAAAAAATCTACGCACTGACGTGGCTTACAGTACTAAAAATAACTGCCACACACATCACAACTATGTAAACAAATTTCCCTTTGTAATTAAGCTTGCAGCCGCTCTCTTAAAAAAAATAAAAAAAATACACAGCACAAAAAATTAAAGAAGGCAGAAAATGTTAACCTTTTTATTATACAGCACGGGGCATTTCCTCCGTTGCCGTTTTCTCAGAAGCTATCGTGTTCGTTTTATTGTAGTAATACTGATTTTGGGACAGATAAATGTTTAAAACTTTGTGATGAGTTTGATAGTTATCCTGTTCAGTACAGTTAAAAAAAAAGAAAGCTTCAAATATCTACTCCGTAAGGCCTAACACCGACACCGAGAAATACAACGGTAGAGAGTCATCAGAGCGCATACGCCAAAAAGATTCACCCAAAGAGTCACATGATCAAGCTAAAGTCAATCAGGACCGAGTCGGCCAGTTCTAAAAAATCACGTAGCCGAGTCGGGTCCTGTGCTAGACAGCTTCAGTGACCCATTTTGAAACTCATTGGTGTATTGACCATCCTGGGTAGAGATTCCCTCATCAAAGTTTGGCTGAGATCAAAACCAACACTTCTCAGTACGAGTTTTATCTCATCTGATATGCCAATCTTTCATTGAAGGATCTTAAACCCTGGATACTCTCTTCGTCTTACCTCCAATCCAGTGGATACGGCGTACCAGTACCTCTTGGTGTCAGCCGCATTACACTAAACTAATTGACAAAACACCTCTTAGCCAATGAATAAAAAAACAAAAAGGAGTTTTTATACTTAATCAATGGTGATGTTCCCTGATAATAGCCACAATACGATTCGTAGTAAAATATTTCAAGATGATCAACGTTTCATTACATTGACTTAGGTTGACATTTTGGCATCATGCGAGAATTCACCATGGACAATCTACGACTGATAGAAAATCCTTTATGTTCTTCTCTTTAAGCTAAACAGGTTATTCCACGAAATCGAAAAACTTCGATCCCGTCGAATTCTCAGTCTCTGGCTTGAGATAACCGATTCCCGTCATCGCGGATTTTTCTCCGACTTACAAGTTTTGAAAACCGGATTATTAACTTCTCCTAGACCAGAGAAAATGGACTACGACATTATTAGCACGTAGCCACATTACAGTCTAGCCATTTGCTCCACTGAAACTCACTAATCCAAGATGGTTCCGGAAAATCAGAAATGCGATTTCGTGATTTGTCAATTAGTTGTGAAAAACGAAGTCGAATCCCTATGGTCGCTTTAATTCAAGAATCCATGAAACTAATGCTACCTACGCCATTGTCACTGAGTAGATGCAAAACACTATTGAAGGTGTCAAATTTTAGAGAGTTGCTTAAGAATTCATAATTTTGCAAGACGTGCTCAAGAATGTATCGCAGGTTGTGAGATATAAAAGCAAATAAAAATTCTAAGCTCGAATAGCAATGGGAGTGGGAGATTTAAGCACCAAACTACAATCACAGCAAAATCCGTTCATTAAAAACTGTCATATCAGAGCTTTTCATAATTCCTACATGCCCAGTGCCAACTTATGAGACGTTCATCAAATAAAGACCGAGTTTTGCCGATATTTTGATACAAGAATAACTAGACTCATATTGATAAGGCGAAGACTAATTCCTTTTAAAATTAGACACCTGGGCAGAACTTGGTATTACAAACTGAATTTTCCATTAGAAGAAAAGTAACTAACTTTGGTTTGAGCTTGAACGGGTTTTGCTAATGCCAAAGCATACCTACTAGGTGACCTGGTTGCGCCGTTCCAAAATAGATGTCTAAAATTTATTCTACCGCTCTCTGGGATTTTTTTATTTAAACCTAAGCGGAAATAAATAAAAGTGAAAAAGACGGTTAGGCACAATAAACACTTCAATATTCCTTTCAAAATCAAAAGCTGACAACTTTGAAATCCCGATGGAGAAATCCCGGGAAGGCTTGCAGAAGCAACCTCAAGAGGACGTCACCGTCCAACCCAAAGGTAATCGGCCTTTTTTTTCCACAAATACCGATCTCTTTGGGCCTAGGCATGGTGACAACTCAACAGGTAGTTTTCTCACTTTTCTCCCCCGGAAACCTCGTTTTATGGCAATGACAAACTTTTGTAGAAAGTGCGATACAAACAAACAAAATGAAAAATCCATTTAAAGATGAATTCCACCAGTTGAAAAAGTGAGTGAATTGGGAATGTTTAAAGACCATGTATGTGCAGATTGCCTAATTTTACATCAAAACACCAAACCGTAAAGCCAGTTTGAAAACCCGCGCAAAGTGATCGATATAAACACGCACACAAAGGATTTGGTTGTTCAAATGAAGTAAAACTTAACCGCGGCTGTTCAGGAATTGTGGCTTAACTGAACTATTGACTTCCAAAGTTCAGCGTTGCTCAAGGATTAAAAAAAAAACAAAAAAAAAAACACCATAATTTCACCTGTTAATTAGCACATGCACCAACAGTTCGCAATCCAGGTTCAATTTTTAACACACTATACCTAAAGGCTGGCTTATTTTTAAGGCCCCTCCTAAGCTTACCTGCAAAGTTTGGCAAAAAGTACAAACTACGGCTTTACAGGGCGAAATTAATCCTCACTGACCGGTATTAACAGCCGAGAATAAAATAGATCAAAAAACTTTAAGCTAAAAAAAATCATGAATGACAGCAAAAATTAAAAACGTTCACATTTAACTGTAATTGCTTTTTTTCGCTAGTAGGCTTACTGCGACTAGCATGGATAAAAGGTTGACGAAATAATCTCGGGAGTTTTTGCTACATAAGAACACGCAGAAGCGACCAAGAGGTCAAACTTGATTTGCATATATTGTGTATGGTAATTTAGAATAACCTCTTGGTAGTCCTACTGATCTCTTTTGTAGAAATGAAGTAAACAAAAAAACAAAACAAAAAAAAACTAATGAAAACGATATAAAGCTTAAATCTCGCTTTTGAATAGCGGTTGACAAAGCAAAAATTGTCAACCTCCTAATGTCTGGAAGCGCCAAAAAAAGCGCCTTTGTATAAAAATTTCTAGGGCAAGATAAGGTCATTACACGAACATTAAGACAAAGTCAGGTGGTTAATATTTCGGACGAAAAAGGACGGGGTTCAAAAAACTATCTTGAAAAACCATTAGTGATATCACGATACTGATGTTACAAGTCCACACATAGAGTTAAAAAGAAACAACCGACAGGGCTAATTGGGTTGGGTCGTTAGCTAGTAGCTAGTAAGTGCAATCTAGGGATTGACACTGGGAAGGAGAAACACTGGGGTGATATTATGCGCGTTTTCAAAATATGTTATCCGAAATCAAAACAAAAATTGACGCATTCATTTTCAATCAAAATAAGGTGGGGAAAAAATAAAACGGAAGCCGATGAAGCAGTCCTGCTGACAGGGAAAATACCCAAACACTTTTTGCTGTGAAACCTCAGTTACAGTTACATTTTATAAATATTAATGTAATTATTTATAATGAAAATATTTATAAAAATATATATTGAATGCATTTTTGAAAGAAATCATTGTCTTACATTAAGATTCCTATAAGTACGGACGAGCCTCCGATTTCTTTCGCATTATTTTCTTCAAAAAAGATGGAAAAAATTAGGTCGCATTTTTTTTCTCACGGGACTTTTTTTTTTAATCATTGCGAGCATTTTGTGGAATTACTACACAAGGAAAATCTTTTGTCATTTTTTTTAGTCTGGGAAAAGGAGACTGTTGTTGATACCCATTCCTTTGCAATATATCCAAACACGTACCTGTTCCATCTCATCCAACCGATGCAAACGTCAAAGTTTGACATTCGATTTCGGTTTGATAGTTCTTTCCATTCCATTTCGAAAAGTCTTTTTATTATTATTTTTAAATTCTGTATAAAAATTTTAAATATTTGCTTTGAAGATTAATTTTGCGGTATTCTTAGAAAAAAATATCTTCCTGATCCACATAGATTTTTAGGGCAAAGAGTCACTCTAACCCCTAAAAATTCGTCCATGCATTACTTGATATTCTCCGTGCTGCGCGGAAAGACGTTTTTACGAATGCATCGGCTTGTCAAAGACTTTAATTAGCGAAAGAAATGGATTTATTAACAGAGGTTTCACAATTAAGGGAGGTGACTTAAATCACCAAAACCGGAGCGCACTACGCGTATGTTACAAGAGCATGGCACACGCAGACGGGGGCAAAGGTCTAAGCAACTACTTCACAACAATTTCGTACAAGGAAAAAATGTTCACCTTTTCAGTCGCCCGATCACCACTAAAAATCCGACACGAGAACCACCATTTCAACGCAAACATTTTACCATTTCACTATGATAGGCTATGAAAATCGATTCCACTTTAATGGTTAGTTAAAATGGTAAAATCTTTACGGGAGAACACAAAATTATCAATTAGGACACAGAGTGAAAGGATTATTAATGCATGATACCAAATTAGTTGCAGACATAGAGGTGAACCAAATCGGTACGCAAATCTTTCATTCAGGAAAGACTTACCAAATCCCAACAATAACCCTTAAACACATATCTGAAGTGTGAGGAAATCAATGATACGTGTTATATGTTGGTAAACCGAGTTGCAGAGATTCAACAGTATACACTGAGCATCTCTGAACAAATACGACGCTTAGACAACAGTGGTTCACCTCTTTATCTGCACTAAATTTGTTTATTGAAAAAATCAAGAGACAGGCTGTGCTGACTTGAGCGACTCATGTTTTCCGTCGTATTGGAATGATCTTAATCACAGTAAACAGAAAACGATAAGTAAGTTGTTCCCCAAAACGACTTTACTTTATTGGAAATTCTTAACTGAAAGCAGAGTAATTATGGGGAGGTCAGGTTTAGCTGAGGCTGAATTTAGTTTTCGTCGCGATACCGAAAGTCAATTTACGTTAGGTTACGCATGATTCAGCATAAGGCACATTCGAGTCGATCAACTTCGTCTACTATATCTCGAATAAAAAACCATCCTTGCGGAGCATCAGAACACAAATTACTGAGCATTTCGAGGTCATGCTTTTAATCACAAAGAGTACTCAAGCATCCACACACTGTCCCAAAGATTTCTTTTAACACTCGCCGAAGACGTTTCCAGCGGGTGCTGTGTCGATGCCGACATACCTGATCAGTCGACGGGGATCGACACCTGGAGTCGTCGAAGTCCCTGGAGTCGCCCCCGGACGACGAGGACGCCGTCTGCGCCGCCCCGGGACCTCCCTGGGTTCCGCGCTTCGGCGAGCGGGGGACCCTCTGGTAGGGATCCGAAGACCCGTACAGGTCCGGCGTGCCCATCGTCAGGACGCACGTCTTCTGGACAATGTCCACGACCACGATACCTGATTCGTTGCCATACGCCATCCTGAAAATGGTTCAGGGAGTCAACTTTGAAGCTCAGTAGAAAAGGTTTGCAAACCACACGCCTTACCATCTGCATACCATAATGTAGGGTTGCATTCTCTACGTCATATATTCTCCCTTTTGTTGCCAGGCCGAACAGAGCGATGCGCGAGGCGCTTAACCGAACCCGACCTAGGTTCACAGAACCTAACCAGGCTTAACCTAACCTACGCGGCTGTATCTCGGTATTCCCTAAACATGATGGGAGATGGTCAAAGTGAAACACAAGAACACCAAAAAATAAATCTTTTAAATTTAGAGGGTCTGAAAGAGTCCTTGTTCTTCAATCAATAATTGAGTAAGAATTGTACTTATTGAATTGTACTGTAAAATTCTTTTGTTAACTCAAGCAAATTATTGTTAGCTCTGCTAATAGCAAAACACGCTTTGAATATGAGTTGTTGACTATTTAGTTATGAAGTACTGTACAATAAAGCGTGGAAAGAATAGTCCAACAATCAAAAAAATAGTTTCTGAAAACGGATTTATTAGACATGTTAAAAAAAAGGACAAAAGCCAGCGCCAAAATTTGATGATTATGCTTTGAAAAATGATAAGTGAATAAAATAAAAACAAAATTTTAAACTCTAAACATTTTTGATTTAATCTTCGCCTATGCTTAAAAACATAAGCAAAAAAAACAGTTTGAGACAAGCTTTTACGCTCTGGGACAGGTTGATGAATTATTTTCCTCATCGTGTCATAAAGGACATGAGTCTTTTCGAATTCTCTAATATTTTAGGGCTTCTACTTCCATTTGGGTAGTGTTCGGCAAATGATCACGTGAGGGATGTAAAATGTGTTCATAGGTTAAACTAAGAGTACTCACAGACCATACGATGAATTGATACTCAGTGCTGTGATTTGTCCAGGTTGCTCTCCATTCGTCCACGGAGTCAGACAAACAAGGTGAGCCTGAAATCCAGCTAATTTTTTCTGGACGCCCGGTTTGACTCGCAATTGCCAGGGATGTTCCAAGGAAGACTGAAAACAGTGAATATTTCAGATTAAGTTCAATCTCGCGAGAAAAAAAACAAGCGAAAGATCAACATTTCTTTGACCTTTACACTATTCTTGCGAAATTGCAACCTAGACTGGCTAATTTCTAAACAGTTCATTTCAAACAGGTTGCATTCCTGATCAATTGTGTTTTACCCTGATTCAACCTTGAGTTGCATTATGAGGGTTAACAACATGAAGAGCCTAGGTTAAACTTGGTTAACATTGTTTATGTTAACGTTAGTTGTTAGGATAATCTATCTTAGGTTAACCTCGGTCACGTGTCTTGTGCCTCGCTTCACGGACAAACCGCTTTCGATAAGCCGGGCACGGCTTACTTCTTGGCAGTAGGCTCCTGCCTCCGAGAAGTAAGCGACATCAAGCTTAACGATCTTTAGATTCGATGACTTCAGGTGCGGTTGAGTGCCCTGCGCGCCGCTCTGCTATCGCTTCACTGCTCTTACAGTAGAACATAAAGGCAGAAAATGCAACCTCAAATTTTACCAAGAATAAAAATTAACGTTAATTAGGACCCTATTGGTAGAGATTACACAAAACATTTTCTGAGTTAAGCCGTCGTCAGCGAGGCTATCTTAATGATCCTCGAATCGCTTTTGAATAGAAAACTAATTCATTGACTGTGCCGTTCTTTGAAAGGACAAAGGCGCTTTTTCAGCGGAATAATTTTTCAACTTTTAAGACCTGAAAATTAATGACTTGAAGTGTTCGGAACGAGAAAATTGGATGCAAATGCAAGGGAAGAAAAAGGGCAATAGCGAAGTTTTTCTGTAATTAACCATTATATTTTTGGATCACGGCTTTATAGCTTTGCTTAAATAGATTACTCCTTCAGAAAAAGTCATTGTTAAGCTCGTTGGAGTAGATTGTTCCCCGACTTCAAGATTATCAAAATAAAATAAAAAAATAAAAAAGAAAGAGTAGGTTTCGTCGTAAATCCTTTATCGGACTCCAGTGAAGATCGATTAAGTTAGACAATGCAAGGCTAAATTAGGTATGGGTGGAAAGGTTAGTTCAGATTTAACAAGAAAATTAAAGGTTATGTTAGAATATACAAGGTTAGTTTTGCCTCGGAGGTCACACTGGTGTCAGGTGCAGTTAGGTTAGCTTAAGGTAACGTTACGCTGTAAGTTGGGTTCGGCAATACGAGGTTAGGCAATGCTAGGGTATCGATGCTAAATAACGGGGTGCTGGAAAAGATAATGCTAGGCTAAGTTGCACTCGATACCGTTAGTCGATTCTACGTTACGGTGGGTCACGTTAGGCTATGTAAGATTGGATGAGGCTCCGAACTGGGGAAATTCCTAAATCTCAATGCTTACCTTCTTTGGATCGCCGTCACTGGATTCCGTTCTGTAAGTAGACCCTAGACTTGGTCTTGGAGGATATTCTGCCTCCGGTGATCCCTCGATACCCTCTTCAGAAACTTCATATACTATAGGAATTTCCAAGACCTTAAAAACACAACAAAACAGAATAATTAAACCCAGATAATTTGCCGTTCTTTCCATTGTTTAGGTCAACACAGGTTAATCTATATTAGGTTAACTTAGGTTAAATAAGTTGAGATTAGGTCACGTGTCTTGTGCCTTGCCATCGAATCTTGATATACACGTCACAATGAAGATCTCTATTGCGGATAAGACACGTAGGTCACTATGAAAAGGAAAGATTGCAAAGCCCCTAAACTATTTTACATTAGTCTCAGGATTTTTTTTAATGGCCGTTTTCCTGAGCACGAGTTTGGTCCATTATAACACCAAATACACTAAAATATAACAATTACAGGCGTCCTTCCTTCTGTCCAAGTAATTTCAAACATCATTATTGCAATGAACTTTTCATTAAATTAAACCTTCAAAAAATTCAAGTCATTAAGTTTACATCAATTCTGTAAAAACACGCTTGCGCGTAGTTAAAAATGAAATTTTTAGAATAACAAAACATTTTAAATTATTTCTTGTAACCTATTAGGTCTTAACTTTGAAAATCAATTATGCAACATTTTCAACGGAATATTTCAAGTGGCTTAAAAGTTTCTTTCGAATGAAAATAAGATTAATCCAAATGAATGAGTCCATGCAGGAGCGATAATAATTTTATAGGTTAAGGCGACAAAGCGAATACTTACCACCGTCTCAGACATGGCCTCTTGTTTCCGAAACTTAAAAAGAACAACGTGCGATGCCGCGCCGGCTATGCACAGTTTCCGGCTTTCCGGACATAAAGAAATAAGCTGGATAGCAAACGGATCGTCATCTGCTGCGTCAACGCTGTTTCTTGGTTGAGGCCTCTCGAATACTTTCGCCGTTTTTAGTTTATACAAAACTTGCAACGTGCCAGCTGAGGCATCCCAAAATTTGATACTACCGTCCGCGTGCCTGCAACAAAACACATTCCATTATTACTTTTAATATAGGAAACAGTCTTACGAATTAACATTTTCCGGTGAACACGGCAAAAACTAGTAACCACAATTGTAAACTACTTTCTTGACTTCTTCGTGTTGACGGCAAGAGCGTAAGTTAGCATACGCAAGTTCTGGGTACGCTTGTTTCAGTAAGGTTAGGATAGGGTGCGATGGGTTACAGTTGCTGAGTAGGGTTACGCTAGTTTCAAAGGGTATTCTTGCTTTGGTGGGTTCCGATAAGAATGAGTTAACATAGGTTTAGACTCTTAGTTTAGATTTGAGGTTCAGTTAGGCTAACTTTGACTTGAAAAACTAACTGGTCGTACAATTAAGCAAGCAGTTCCGATTTCCATTTTCAAAATGTACCCTCACCGGCCATATTTCTACTCTAGATGGTTCCGAAGGTGCCATTTAAATGCATGCATTTCGACTAAACAACGTCACTTTTTAAGCTCTGTGGTGTCACAATGACTTCGGTGATGGTATGATTTTTTAGTGAGGATCGATAGAGGTTGTTATTTTGCATAAATTTATGGGTGTTGCTATTGACCCGACCCGACATGCATGAATACTGTGAGACTTGAGCGCAAGTAACCAACCTAATACGTTTTATATGGGAGGTGACTTGAACGCACGGAAACCAACCTAATGCATTTTAAATAGAGCACTCGGGTCAATAGACACTCCCTAAATTTATTATCTTTACAGCCGTTCGTCTTTGACTCGACCGTTTGATCAAACATCCTTAATAGAACAAGATAACCGTGGCTAAGTTCAACTGGCTCATTAAAGAAGGTGAAAGCCTCAATGAAGGCCAGACTTTTAATATTAGAGGTCTAAAAGACGTCCGTGAACTAGTAAAAAAGAATTATAAGGTATTGCGATCAAAATTACGACATTTTTAGAGTCCTAGCCGCTGACAAACTTTTTTGAAGAAAAAAGAGGATTTGTGTAGTCCCATACCCTGTAAGGATGATCTCGTTATAGCTGCAGGAGGTCGGACTCCACTCGCCCCCGCAGATGGGCCACTCGCGTTCGCTGAGCCCCGCTCTTTTGTGGGCGCGCGAGCCGACCGAGTAAAAGGCGGGGATCAGGTCCGAAGGACAGTCGGCCAGGTACGTGCAGCACGTCACGGCCGCCTCGTGGAGATCCATGGGGTAAGGGTTCTCGAAGCAAGGGAATCCGGGAGACAGGAGATCGATGACGACCAGATCGTTATGGAGGAGCACGGCGATGGCGTAAGGCTCTTGTGCCTCTGCAAACACACAAAAAACACACACCTTCACGTCCCGTCCGCCTTCCACAAACGAAAACAGCTTTCACTGAAAAAAGGACGCTTCCACTCATCACTTCTCTTTATCTTCAACCCTCACACTCTCTGCGACCGGAAATATACACTGATAAAAGTTGGTATATTGCTGAGATATTGTGATATTTGCGAACATAGGCTCGTTACACAATCAGGATTAACAAAATCAGAAGTATACATGAAAAACCCCTTAATTGTAACCAACCTGGCTTGTTGCGGTACTTCGGAATAAAAAAGGAAAAAAAAACGACTACAAAAGTTTTTGGTAGGCCAATGAATCTGAACTGGGTCCAATTCGTTTGTAATTGGTTTTCAAGATAGATAAATCAATAAAATTCGGTTTACGAGAAATCGGGAGGGTTTTTCCCCATTAAAATTCGCAATTCCAAGCTTTGGAAAATGTCTAAATTATTAAAATTCAGGTCTCCAGAAAGGTGAAATTTTTAAAATTGTGACAATACTGAAGTGAAAAGATCCTCCAAAACATTTTTTTCTGTTTGCAAACGGCATCGCTGGGCGGTTGGGGGTTAATTGAGAGATGTTCCGTATCTTCTTCTTCCGTTTGAGGTGAAAATTGATACGTCGATGTCTAACTGAAATGTTACACACGGTTTTCATGGTACCGAAAACAGGTATACTGATACGTTTACGAGACAAAACTATCTATGGCCACATTTACGTGCCGCTCTCGCTGAGCACTTCCGTTTAACATAGGTCCTGATAACTGATTGGTCTGACTGGCAAACAAATCGATGCACATCGTCCTTTTGTTACGAAACCTGTAAAGGAATCCTAAAAGCTAGTGGCATATGTTTACGAGCGGTATTACTGAATCACTGCCAGGTTTCCAAGAAGAGTCATCGAACAAGGTGGGACATAAATGGATATTCAATATTAAGCTAATATGGGAAAGCACTTACCACTGGCATAGGGACTTTCGCATAATGTGATGAAATCCACTACTTTGTGCTCCATTTGAAGTACGGTTGTATTTTTGCCGTGGATGATGGTTATGCTGGGTGTGTGGCCTGACCTGTCGTTTGGCAAGCCGCCGGAAAATATGATGTGTGACTCCCTGAAACAGCCAATGATTCATTGAGCCTCGTGGAGGATTGCCAACAGTCACCAACCGGTCGGCGGAGTCATCAAAATTACACCCGAAACTCTAACATAATCGCTCGCAGATCTTTTTAAAAATCTCGTCAGATTTCTGTAGGGATTCCCAACCGATATTTCATCGAGATATCCATGTAAGTATCCGCAATCCGTGAATATCATAGTTAACTACGAGCTCTTATAAATACTCATGTCGATACACCTCCATCTGTTTGGATATCCTCAGGGATATCTATGAATATCTACACATGAATGACAGTTAATTGTCATGGTTTCATTGACATAAACACGGATGAAACATTACGTGCTGGATATCCTAAATGTTATTCCGTATTATCCATGCTATGCATTCACCGAAAAAGGTTACTAGAAGACACATATCAGATATCTTAGCTAGTTAAATACAGGGTGTCTCAAGTTTGGTGAACTTTCCTTGTCTCAACGTCGCTCACCCACCAGTCAGGGGAAGGGAAGCAAACTACAGAAAAACCCTGTAGTTTGCAAGCATACCAAAGAAATAAAAGAAACACGGACAATAATATTGTGTAATTTTATCAATAGAAAATGTTACCCATGATGCAAAAAAAATGCAGCTTTAGCATAATCGCGAAAAAAAAAATCCCACGTCGTTATCACGTTGAAGGCGAATACCGTTACATGACATTTTTAATTTTCTAGGCTTGAGTTCGCGATGTTACTCTCCCCCGTGTGAGTACAAAAAATACTACAATTATAGCGCGAAAACGTAGAGTTAGGAACAGTGAGTTGCTAATTTACTGTGTCCTAAACGTCCGCTGAGAGACAAATTCTCAGAGTCGAAAAGCTGGATCGGTTTTACTGGTGCAACTAAAAGGGGAAATATGTTGGTAACAACTTACCCCGATCGTAATGACTTCCACTCCACTTTGGGTATGGCTTTACAGCTGTCCACTTTTCCATCTTTGTTAGGTTTGGCTGCATTCCAGAAACAAGGGGAAAAGGCAGTCGTTCAGTTCAACCGATGAAAAGACGTTTCCTCAATGAACTTTGTCTTTACCACAGCGCTGGAATTTCTGTGACTACTTCACTGTAGTTTGAAAGGTTGGATTATCTATCTATGAGTTCCACCTTTCGTCGCCGAGCCCAGCGGAACGAGGCAAAAGGCACTTCGAGGTGGAGCGACACACGGAGCACTTAACCAAAAATAAGTTTCCATATACAAGGTTAAACCGACGCGGCTGCACACGTCGTTAAACCTCATGAAGTGATCATGGTTGTGATTAAAGTATATAAACCATGGTGGAACGTGGGAGTGGAGAATCTAACCTAAAAAACAGAGAGTTGCTAAGCTTCAAATCGTGTAAGGTGGGCAATAATTACCCGTTTTTCTACTACGGGGCCATTCACATATTACGTAACACGATTTAGGCCACTTTTGGACCCCCCCACCCCCATGTAACAGACCGTAACAAAGCGGTGGACCCCCCCTCCCCCCGGGTGTGTTACGTAACGCTGTATTTTTTGGGGGGGGGGGAAACACT
>Ga0058701_10002150_pt1 | contig 14708 bp, 7 predicted proteins | sample AgamicOrMae_FD_97039 | JGI IMG/M metagenome (GOLD analysis project Ga0058701, IMG submission 97039) | Agave microbial communities from Guanajuato, Mexico - Or.Ma.e | ecosystem: Host-associated > Plants > Phyllosphere > Phylloplane/Leaf | place: Guanajuato, Mexico | collected 2012-06-04 | reverse complement strand
GTTTTTTTTTTTTTTTGTTTTCAAACGAAATCTTCCACTCTCCGAAGCAGCAATAATAAGTACAGGAAGTCCTTTGCACGGTCTTGGAAATTGCATGTTACAGGACTGGAAGTTTTTATTTTGAGTTTGTGTTTGCATTCATACAGAATGATTTAATTTTAAGTTTCAGCCTACCAATCTTCCATTGTATTTATTCAAAATTGGTCAAAAGGTTTCCACTAAGCCATTTTTGACAGGTTTGAAAACTCGAGTCTATCATTTAGTAAGACTATACCGTACGGAAAACTAACAGACCTTTCCAGATCGGGCCGCCATAGGCTAAGCGTGTTCAGCAGTTTTAAATGTTCTCCGAGATTAAGCAGCTTGGAAAGATAATCCAATGAAAACTCGTTCTTCCCTAATCATCAAGGAAGAACCAGTTTTCATCGGATTTATCTTTTAAAGCCGCATAACCTCGGAGAACATTTAAAACTGTCGAACACGCTTAGTCTACGGCGCCCGGATCTGGAAAGGTCTATTGTAAGTTAAGCAGTGCCCACCTAATTGCTCTACTCGACTTCCAGTTATCCTGTTCTTGATAGTATCTTGTGTATCTCTGGGTAAAACTGCCGCCAAGAAGTAAACGATAATAAGCTTGTTAGTATTGAGTATTTTGCATTGAAGTAATTGGGTATATTAAATACCATTATTCAATCGCCTTTAGCTGTTATTACAAAACGACTGCATATTCAACTCTTGAACATAAAATTTTAATACTATAAGGAGTTCTTAATAATAGTTCATAAGCATATAACACTATTACACCTAATGTAAAGAAGTTGGTAAGTCAGGTAAGATGTACAGTGTCTAACCCCGCTTTCATTCTGCTCTATTAGTATACGACGCAAAGAAGTATACAAAAAATAAGAGCAGTCCTTCAGAATAGAGTAAGAGATTATTCACTTTTTCTTGGCACAAACAAGTCGTGTTCAGTGACCTCAGCTTATGAGACCTCTGGAGAAATTCTACATCGGAGGTGTTTCAAACAACTCCTCCTAAAGGAACGATATATCTACAATACTAAATCATAAAAACCACAACATAAATCGGTCTATTTTCGCTGAAAAAAAACTGCCTCCTGATAAAAACAGCCGTGCACCCCTAAATTTTCAGGTGCCGGAGCAATTTATCTAGGCGTACATATGTATGACAGGTCGACGCAACATGCATGACTAGTACAGTTAGATACAAGACCTACGTCAGAATTATGGTCTTTATCTGGGAATGCAAGTCCCCTGGGTGCCAGAGCCTTATCTCTAGCCGAATGCAACTACCTAGCAATGAAATCAGCATTCTGTATACATACAACCATTTTCGAAGATCGTAGTTCCTGCGTTTTGATCCGCAAAAAAAAACGTATTTCAGGAACGTCACTATATATTCACTGCCTTTAGAGGCTACTAATGCTTCCTCTTGTATTCTAACTTGCGTGGCCAAGAGCGAAAGACGGTGAAGAGAGCGTCAAGGCATGTATACTAAAAACTTATTGGAGCGTTCATTTCCTAGTTGTACCGGCTGACGAGAGGAAAGCGGCATGTGGCTTAGGGGATTGTCGAGCAGAGTCGAAGCGATGATGCGCCATTGATGAGTTGGACTTGACCTATTCTAATCTGACTATATCCTAGCGTAAAAAGAAACTTAATCCCTCGTATGTCATGATTTAAATAAATATTCAAGCAAAAGATAAGCGGTAAAAAAGACAAACCTTGAAACTTTCAGAGTGAACTAAAGAATGCTGTGTTCCAAAATGTTGTTAGTTTTTTCCCTTTCCCTTTTTTAAGCTGAGAAAAATGTGTTTTCCCCCTAATTGAGTCCAAAATCTTTTGGACTTCACTATAGGATAAGAACACTTACTCTCAACCAGAAAAAAAAATTCCGGCGTCTATTCCGTTATTGCTTACTACGCTAAAATGTTCTACAAATACAGTGCGTCTACAACACGGCTAAAAGTAACCTGTTAAATTTATATGTTTTTTTCCTTCTTTTAAATGAGCAATAAGAATGTTGTAGCCAAGATTCAGCATAGTTTAACGCAGATAAACTTTAGGAAGTCCACGGTGACTATCAATCAACGCTTTGATAAATAAAAATCCCGTTGAAGAAAAGATAAGTCACTTAAAAGGGACGATTCATTTATTAAGAGGTCAATAATTACTATGAAGTTATTAGCTGCATGGTATCCACAGCTCCAAGAAACAAGACACCAGTGACCAACGGTGCACCAGAAAGAAAATCCAGGCACGAGATAACGATGAAAACAACAAGGACTAAACGGAAGACAAAAAGCAGGAAACAAGAAAACCAGGCAGCCAAAAAAACAACAAAAAAGCAAGAGCTGCATCAGTAGGTTTTCTACTTTCATTGGGGCTCGCCTCTACAGTGAGCAGGGTGAAATCTTTTGGAAGGGATGACCTAGAGCACGAACGGACTCCGCCCGCGGTGAATCTGAAGCGTCAATACGAAGTAAAATTACAATTCAGCAAAAGACAATCACGTGGCAACAAGAAAAAAAAAAGAAACAAGAAACAAGCACGGCGTTGATGAAACCGCAGGACACCACAGCAAGCCCTACCGTCCGCTTTTATATTAAAGACAGAAGCTTTCCAGGAAAAAAATAGCATAGATTGAGCTGATCACAAAACAAGAAAGGTGTTTTTGTTCGTTCCCGAACGCGGGGTATTTAAAGTATTGCTTTTTTCGTTTTCAAAGGTTTTATTTTCAATAATGCGCGAGCCGAGCGAATAAGCCCAATGGAACTAAATTATTGTGACCGGACAGTCGACTGAGCGGAGTATAGGTTAGAAGTATGAGGCTTGATAAGAAGTACAGTTGAATTGGGGTGCATGACCGGCATTCCACTTTGTCACTTTTCTCGGAATTGAGACAAAAGGTGGAGCACAGTAAGCTGTTATCTTGGTAAGTTGCTGTGTAAGGGGGTTGTTTTACCGAGATCGAAAGATAGTGTCACATATTGGTAGATGGTATGTCCCTCCATGGTTATGTATAAGGCAACGCCCGAATAATTAATTTATTAATTACATTTAGAATAACAGGATATATTGAAGTTCGAAAAGAGACAACTCGATAGAAGTGAACGTGTTGCTATACGAACAGTTGATATCTCCTTTTTTAAACATAAAAATCTCTCCAAAATTTGAACATTTCATGTAAGAACCCAGTAATGGGTGAGAATGAATACAGAATGCACATTCACCTTCACTTCTCAAGGACCAGTTTTTGCTCGTTCAATGAAGTTTAATTGTAAAAGGATTGAATTGATGACGACTCACAGCTATTGTTGTTCTTGCTTGCTGATGCTTTAAAGCGGATCAATTCTTACCTGCAAACAGACGATAAAATTATTTACAAACACGAATTAATCTTTCTTCGTCCTCTATGCTTAAGATCTTTTCTTATTGGAACAAGTAAAGATATCTATTCCAAACATCTGTGTAAACAAAAGCAATCGACATCCAAACACTCAATTTCAATTCACAATGTACTCCTTCCCTGGACAGAATTAATCACGGAAATACTATCTCGTAATTTTTGTCTCTGCCTAAAAGGGCGGCAACAAGGAGGATTTAGTGAATACAATCACACCCTGCAAAAGGAATATTGGTGACAACAATGCCCACCGATTTTCAAGACGCCCTTCGGAAATAAAGGAAATGCCAAGCAAGGTGAAAGTGCGGGCAATACAATCGTTTCGCGTATCATCACAAAGGTTGGGCAATATTTGGGTGTCGATTCGACCACAGCTCAGTTCGTCGTCGCTCACGACTGCCGGTACACCTTCTTTTAGACGCCCGCCACCACAGTGCACACAAAGCAGAGAAAGATCCTCCTTTTTCTCGCAAACGCAAACCTCCTCCTCTTCCTCTTTTCCTCTACGGGCGCACTGCGGGCCGTTGTCACCTCGCTGCCAAACACGATTTCAGATATCTGATATTTGCCGCCGTTTTATTACCCCCTCCTACTTCCGTCCCCACTCCCCCGACTATATACAAGCCATGCCATTACAACTATCCCCGGAAGCCGTCCCCCCTCCACCTTCGAACGGTGGTGTGAAAAACGCTCCACGGAGGGGTAGTTCCTCCATCATGCGAAATAGGAAACCGTTGCCAAAACTGGTCCGGTTTTGTGTGGTTGGCTGCAGGCTGGCAAGGAACCCAAGTTTTGCCAAGACTACTTCCTCCTCATTCTGCCCTTCAGTTTCTTCCGTAATTCGCTCCCTCCCACCCACGCTTTTTATTTGCTCACTTAAGCTGTTTATTTATTCGTGCCCGGTTACTACGGCACGCCACCACAAGAAGATCCCAGTCAAAGATGGCGCGAAAGTCAAATGTGGTGGTCTGGTCTCTGCTTTACTTCTTCTTCTCATTTCGGAAGCATTTTCGCATTCGCATGCGGTTGCTCTAAGATAGACGGATGGCCCTAACTTTATGTAGGATTTTACTTTAGCCATGGGGACTGGCGAGATCTGGTTTGTTGCTCAGACTTTGGTGGATGAACAAGCGTATGGAAGACGATGACGGGGAATGAACTATGCCACTGGGACGGCTACTGGGACAGTGGCCAGTGGAACACAGGACATCCCAGCGGGGGAAAGGACGAAGGGGGTGACTAACGCAGAGTCTCCCCGGAGGCAGCAACATCCAAGGCTTTTAGTCAAGGTCAACATTAGAGACACTTCCAAGAAAATTGAGGACAGTTTTCTCAAATTCTCTTTCCAAACGCTCACGTTAACAGAGAATGGTCGGAGCACTAACAGTAAGCTCCATATAAATTCGAAAGGATTCAAAGCTAACGAGCAACCGATGAAAGCCGAATTAACGCTACAAGAAGTTTAAGAATCGGTGGATAGGTATCGTAAGAAGTGCTATTTCTCATAAACTCCCGTTCCGTCAAATTGGGTATCAGAGTATAAAAAACTATTTTTTACAATGTAAAAAATACTGGGATGGTACATTGATTAGTATGCACATACGGTCGAGTGCAAAGTGGCTCTGTATCTAAAACTAAGTGAGGTATGTAAACTTGCAAAAGAGCATGTTGGAGGTCTAGCGTTTTCAGCAGAAAAAGTTCTCTCAAAATAAAAGGGGTTATATTTGGTAATGCGGTCTCAGGATCAGAAGCACGTACCTTCAAACTTGTAAATAAGAAAACGAAACGAAGGAGGAAGGGAAAATGGACAGTAAGCGTAAATTGGAAACTTGAAAAACGGCGTTACCACACGATAGAGGAGAGCGGACGATTTTCGGGCTTTCTTCACTCCTATTGGAAGGAGGGCAGTAAAAAATAGAATTTCCATGGCGTAGCTCATGATGACCGACTGACCTTTCAGTTTGCGAGTATTAAACGAACTAATGCGATTCTAGGAAGACATTGCCCGTGATGCCCCTGAGCTTGAAACCATCAATAGTTCGAGAAAATCACTGCTTCCCTCACGATGCCTCAGGGATGAATGATTCGCTTGGCTGAGGATCAACAGAAAAAAGGAGAAGTTTGAAAGAGTGGGCTTTATTTATTTTCAGATAAATGCACTCTCAAAAATTTCTAAGCCTTCGGTAGTAGGTGCGGTTGAAATGAAGAGCGAAATACGGGAAAGCTCGTAAAACACCGAAGCCACAGAGTTGGCCAAACTTCTGTTCAACGCGAAAATGATTTGAATATAATGTTTATTATCATAGTTCGACACCCAAATAGGTGGCCAACATACACTTCATCTGTGTGAGAAGTAGATAGGAATGATAAGCAAATAACGGCGTGAAATTTTCTTAAAATCCGGTGAAGCATGTTAAGAGTTCTGTTTCGCCTTCCATGGTTTGAATTTTAAAAATAACGTTAGTCTTTAATCATGTTTGAAGAACTGGAAATTCTACACACAAATACTTTGAAATTTGTTAATTTATACTTCAAAAAGAATTGCAAAGCATTTCGTATCAAAATGGTATGACAAAACTTAATAAGAACACCACGAGGCGGTAAAGGAAAAGTCAACCGATATTCCAGGGTACCAAACTATTCCATTATCGATAACCTCGCCCAGTAATCCAATTCACAATTATTCACTCCAAGTAAGGCCACGTTGAAGAGGCCACCCAAAGATCCAATAAAACATCTCTCCCTGCTTGGCATACATATTTACTCCTGAAATTCCTTCCGATGTTACAATTCGGAATATCGGATAAAAATGATGCGTATTTGTCATATCGCGTACGCGATCTCACTCGCACAGTTGAAAGACGAATAAAAGAAAGAGATAGAAAAGAGTCCAAAGAGGCGGATGACAAATTCAAGCTAAACCTGAACGTGTAGGTCCTCAATGGAATATTTATTTTTGAGACTTACTTACGAGGCTCTTGTAACAGAAATTTAGATAAATTACACATCGATGAAAAGAGTGATAGAGATCGCCTTAAAAACTGACACTATTCGGTTTAGTTACTGTGAAAACTTCTTATGAAAATATTGACTTGAACCACAAATGACGAAGTGTCCAATTTGAGGGAGCCCTATCTTTAATGGGACGGTGACGAATATCAATGACCTTATTGATCTAGGTAGTTCAGCTCAAAATTTTTCATTTTTTACACATTCTTCTACAGGTTTGACCAGGAAATCCAGCTGAGTAATACATTTGCGGAAGGTTCAACAAGTTGTAATCTAAATGGGCATTTTATAGGGCATTTATGTACATAATGCAAGGTTTCCCTCTATTCTGCGATACAAACGGATAATATCATCAAAGTGCCAGAAAAATACGGAAGCTTTATTCAGGAAACTTTTGGAATTTATTGCAGATTTAAAAATGTGTATCCCATTCGAAACATAAGTCGGTTATGAGGACGAGTTCCTAAATTTGAATACCTTTTGTATACAAGAGTGTATGTGTCAAACACACGCATGCATTTGATGCCTATGTGGAAAATACTACAAAAAGAAAAAGCAATACTGATATTTGTTTAGAATATTACTTTTCGTGCACAAAAAAATCAGGCATAAAAAAATAGAACAGAAACAAACCTAAATTTAGCTTTAAAATGCAAGTAATCTCAACCAGTTTCAAAAAGAAAAGTAAGAAGGCTGCATCTTATACGTTTCCTGCAAAAGCGTTCATACTGTTTGCGGCATGTCCCATTTGAGGCATGTCCCATTTGAGGCGTGTCCCAATGAAGGCATGTCCCATTTGAGGACAGTCTCTCCTACCAGAGAAAGCCCTGCAGCATGGCAACCCTTGCTTCTTGCCATCTTTCCATGACGTCCTTTGTATTACAAACTGGAAGGCAAATACGCAACCAAAGGGCGCTATGGAAGGGTTGCTATGTGCCGGTGGAAAGGAAGACGAGGAAGGAGACGAGGTTCATCTCCAAAAAAATAAAAAAATCATGTCCGATAGCGACATATGCCGTTTGTGATTGATATGCCGGAGATGTATGATTAAGCTTTGCCGGCGTTTGAAGTTTGAACCCCTTGGTTCAATTATCGCCCAATATTTCGATTTTAATGTTAGTCGGGTATCGCTACCTCATCAGTAGACCAAGGTGATCTTGTTACAAGGAACGGGTGAATAGATTCGTAAAAGCTTTAATGGACCGCGAAAGAAAAAAGGTCCTGAAGGGTAAAGAGCTGATGACGGACACAGTAAACGGTCGGATTACACAGGTCTAAGCTTAGCTAAATATAAAGGTTGGTTAGAATACTTTAGGATTAGATGCAGCTGGAATCGGCAAGGCGTAGGTACTGCGGGTAAGGTACTCCAGGTCAGAAGAGGAAGTACCCAACTCCAGGTCAGAAGAATTACAGAGGCTGGATTTCTCTCGTCGTACTTTCTTAAGGGCAACGTATACATCCCTGAACCCTTCGAGAACATCGGGTCGATACTGAAGCAACTCCATGAGGACATCAGGAGCTGTATCGCATCGGAAATATTCCTGCAAATACTTATTCAGAATGTGCTCCATTTACACCAAAGACATGAACTCCCGAATGGACTGGCCATGCGTCAAAGACTGATTCCTGGCTCCATGACGCGACTTCGGGCCGAGTCGACTCAGGTCGGGATTCCCCGGAGACTTGCAACGTGCACGTCATAAACAGAATACCATGGGCGATCTCCTCCAGCAACGCGTATTGTCCCCCATCGGAATAAAAAGACGATGAAACGGAGGAGAAATTAAAACGTAGCTCACGACGAGCTGTATTAAAGGAAAGGGTGAAAGATGAAGGACGATATAAAGGATGAAGGAGAAGCAGTTATAAGTAAGTCTTGACCCGTGCCCTGAGGGGTCCGCTCTATCATACAAGACAGCGGGGCACCCGGGGAGGGACAGGCTTGTTATTAAGAAATGGAGGATTTGGGGATATAGAGCAATGTGGAACAGGCTGCTAACCGAAGGTATTGTTGGAGAGTGCAGGTCGATCAACAGCCAAAAGGCAGAGGCAATAAGTGAGGGGCTTTAACAAGTATTATTTTTTGAGCTTTTCTTCGTCTCAACGGGTCCCCTTTTTGGTGGAATGAACGGTCCGAGTATTCCCAGGATGAAAGCTAAGACCTTAGAAAGCGGAAGCTGTCACTGAGTGATTGAGACCACGAAACTACTCCAACACGCTACGTTGATACTCCTCATGACTTAATCTTTCCCAACATTCCTTGGAAACGCAGAACGGCTTTTCTGCTTTCTTTAGTCTAAGCTTTGCGGAGTTGGCCCCATTCCTCGTTCTATGGGTTTTTGAGCTAGAACTTCCTGTATCTTATGTCCGACCTTAAATCGTTACGCAGAGCAGAGCGAGGCACAAGGCACGTGACCTATCCTGATCTGATGAAACTTCTACCTCGGTTTCAGAAAATCCTTCCAACTGTAAGAAATTTGCTCAATTTTTTGTAACTGTTACAGGAGCTATAATAAGGCACAAGACCTATTGATAAACAGCATGACTTTTTACGATAGATAAGCTTAAGTGGATACCTTAAACCTAGTCCGGGTAGACGCAGGAACGTTAAACGCAAAGGTGCAGTACGCATCGCTCACCGAGACATGGCAACGAAAGCTTTAACACCAGAGGTGAGACTGAGAATTTGAATCGCACCTGCAGTAAATGGTGTAAGAACCGTGACATCCCTATCAGCTATTTCTTCCTACTCCTAAAAATGATATGAGAACCTCCAAAAAGAAAGTTCCTCATTAATAAACAAAGAAATATGTAAAAAAATGATACTATGCGGTCCATCTTGTCGACTAACATCCTATAGGAGCACATGCTCTATTTACATGTTTATGTATTATTTAAAAAAAACGCGCATTTGCTCCCCCTCCGTGAACATCCATTTCGGAAACGCGTTTTATTAACGTTAAGGCACTTGCACCGCCCACTTCCGGTCTCCCTTGATAATAATTACGTCAAAGATATGAATGGTTCCGTTAAAGACGTCGCAAAATAAAGCTCTTCACGTGCTTGTGTCCCCAGCGTCTTCCACTCACTGAAAAGTATATTAAATGTTTCCATCTTATAAAAGTGTCTTTTATAAAATCCTGCGCTCTGTCAACGAGCACAACATTCATAAATCCTACTCTTAACATTCTTAGCTTTCTAAGCAACGGTGCAAGACTTCGCGGTTTTTCGATTACTATCCCCCATCCCAATAGAATTTTCAATTACAAAGCTTTTCTGATATCCACACTTGCCTTTCAAAACACGAGGAAATTCCTCACAATCACATCGAATACTGACGAAAGAACTAGGGAAAGTTCCCCTTGCAAGGAGAAAAAAAAGGGGAAATCTGAGAGTGATCAATCCCCCCTTAAAAGGAAAACCCTTTTTGAGAGATACCTTTAAGGCATTTTTTAAAGTTTTGCTTTTGAAAATCTCGACACTTATGTATCGCCCTATTTTAAGGATATTTTCCACTTTTCAGTTTTTTCTTCTTCTTCTTCTTTTTTAAAGGACGAGGTGAGCAAAGTTTGAATGGGTTTTAAATAAAGGTGATCTATACTGCTTTATTACTTAACCTCTTTTCACTATGCCAAAATCTCTAAATCTGGCAACAGCGTCCGTAGAACACTATTACTATCGATCCAGTCCATGGCCTTACAGGCTACCTCAGGCCATGGGGTGCCATTAAACCATGGGGCGGCATGGGGCTGCAGGGCAATGCTATCTTCGCACAAAAACCACCAACAGCAATAATATATGTATCGTCCGACGTAGGGAAGTTGAGGTGATCAAAGATGTCGTGGAAGATTAAGAGTAGAGGTTGAATATTGAGATAGCAAACAGCCTCTATCTAGATGTAAGAAGTACTGTTTCGGATGAAGACTGAAAGGTTCCTTGCTACCCGTCGCAAGTATCTCAGGAGATAACTAGAGGGGTACCCTTATTACGTTTGATTTTCTTAAGGTGATAATGCTAGGGAATCTCGTTTTTTTTTTTTTTAATATCGCCTGACCAGACGTGGTATCGCTGTGACTAAGATTGAGGCTGGAAAATGTTGTTTCAAACTATTCAGGTGTTTCCAAAACCAATTTTCTAAAGAATCCAAAATAAACACAATGAATACGAGACAACCCCATATCTTGAGGACAAAAAACGTCTCAGGATGGGGTGTAGTTCCAAGTAAATATGACACAAATGCACTTCCATCGGAACACTGGGGCAGAGAGCCAAGCAGCAAGAGAGGTGACAGCCTGCTTAGAAGTGTGCCAGTCGACGGGATTCGCCAGCTGGCCGATTGTGATGAGAACAATCGTGCCAATTCCTCCTTATCGCTTCTCCGATGTTATCAGTGCTCTAGGCTCAGCTACCTTCGCTCGGGCTCGTTCCCCTTTTTACGCCCTTGCCCATAAATGACACACTTAAGACGCCTGAAAGCCGGCAGAACTCCGTTCCTCATAGGTGCCAATCGCTTAGATTACCCAACTGAGCGCGAAGTCGCTATAAATTTCCAATGCTTGATTCTTCATCTCCAGGTGCTCTACTTTTCGTTGCCAAGATGACTGGAGCGAGGCAGAAGGTAGTGAATTTAACTTAGCCTTTGTTGACTTATTATTGTCAGGTTTTATGCTTAACTGCGGGACGGAGGAACTTGCTTCCAAAAAAAAAGAGCGGCATTAAGCTTGCTAACAGCAGAGCGCACCTACAGCAAATGCGAGGGCAACAGGAGGACGAATTGAGTGAAGCACACAGATTGATGGTGACACATGTTGGACTCCTTACGTAAAACACTAGTTCCACACGCGGAGCTGCCTCCGGGGAAAAGGGAGCTAACTTGAAAACTCGGTAGTATTCCTGCTAGCGCTATCGTCCATTGTAAGAACTGGGGTCTCTTAGAAGGCGCAGGTGGAGAGGAGCATACCTGTCCAATGGGGAGACGAGAAATTGAGGCAGTCACAAACACGCTCCAGTTCCATAGACGATGACAACTGGTGGCAATCAAACGTGTCTTTTACGCTCGCGATAACCCGAGGAAACAGGTTCTGGGAAACTTCGCTCGTATTGAGCGTCTCATCCAAACTAGATGGAAATACGGAGAAACTTTTTGGTAAACGAAAGATATTCCTGTGGATCGCTTTTCTGGGAAATTACGTGCTTTGGGCTCATGATTATTTCTGACTCAATAAAATTGCGTCACCCAGCAAAATCTAACCTCTGATTTAGGTAGGAAGGAAAAGAGCGGAGGTTGGTTATTTTCAAAGCTAACCATGCGATTAAACATATAAATTAAGAGCTCTCGACGAGACCTTTTTGTTGATATGGTTGTTGATAGGTTTATCTTAAAAAAAATAACCGCATTCCGCTCTCCCCTTGTATAACTTATAAAGCCCGTGACGTCATAAAATCCGTCAATTTTGCCGAATTCCAAACGCCAAAACTACATAGTTCCATTTTTATACCTCCAATACTGTTCGCGTTAAAAAAAGGCCTAAAAATACATTTATAAATAGCTGCTTTACGGGGAATAACGGAAAGTAATGAAACATGCATTCTGAAAGCGTCAAATAAGTTGGCTGGATTTAACTCGAGGACTGGAAAAAGAAAGGCATTTGTCTTTCAGCAGTTCCTTGTTGCCCGTGGCACCTTCTAAATGTAGCAACAGCAGGCTGTATACTGGATTATTAAGCATGCAAATGTATACAGGAAGAGGGACTTGGAGGCAAACTTGGAGACAGAAGCTAGATGAAGCGTCAAATAGTATGGCGAGGCAAAGAACAAGGTAGAGTGAGCCTTAATGAACGCAAACTTCGCGCAATTCAAAAAAGTGCTCCAAACACACCACCGAAGAAACTCGACGCTTATCAAGTAATTAGAAATTTCTGATTGAAAAGAGTCCAGGAATCTTTCTTTTTTTTTTTCTTGGGCCGATATTCTTGTCTGTCACCAGACAACATTCATTTTGTTCGGGTGAATTTGTGACGAGAAACAAAAAGCTGCCCACGCCACCAGTCAGAACATTCTTCAATGGAGGGAGGGGTAGGAAAAGTTTTCTTTAACAAGTTCGGAACTGTTATTTTGTTGGAGGACTGGCGGTTCTCTGCCATTACCTACTGGAATCCTTTTTGACATCCATTGTATGCTCACTGGCGACAAGGTATGCGACTACTGAAAAGCTGCACCTGATTCAGTCTAATGCTCATTTAACGTCGTCTGCGAATCCGACTGCAAATCAAGTTTGTTCTCTTGCACACAGATACATCACTAGTTTCGTAGCATCATCCTTTGAGATGCAAGAAGATACCAGAGGCGAATATCTCTCATAGGTGATAGATGAATAGGAGCGTATTTTCGATAGTGAATGTCACTGAAGCGCATTATCCCTACGAACTTTTCCACCCTCAATATGGGCAAAACTAAAATGGAATGAGAATGAACTGTTCTGCACTAGTGGCATGTAGACTATACATTTCTCCGCCAGTGATCGGATGAGTGTACTATACTTTGGAGATACTTCGGGTATCCCTCCCCCCGAGGATACCCACACAAGGATATCGGACCATACAAGCGTGAGAGCGACTCATGGAATTCACATCGTTAGGAGCAGGGCAGGATGACCATACTGATAGACCATCGATGCTTTGACTCCGTCCATCTCTCTCGTTCCCGCAAGTCAGTTTGTCAGGAGAAAAGTCGAACCTAGTTGAGGCTTTCGTATCGGACTCATAAACACAAGCAGGCTGACACACACAGAACGCGAGAAAAAGGAGAAGACAACAGACTGACGTGCCTGGAAGATATAAAGCGAAAGAAAGATAGAACGATAACGTACGAGGTCCATGCACGCGCATGGACAAAAGTACCAATAATTTATGGGATACTCGATAATGTTGCATTGTCTGGTCTTTTTTCCAGGGGGATGATAGGGGTATAAGAGATCTTACTTTATCACTTCGCTTTTTATGACGATTGGCTTACGAAATCCCCAGTCCTGCTTTTCTGTTTAGAGTATACGTTTCTTCGAATTAACATTGATATCTTTGACAAGTGGGTTCTTCCTACATGCTTGCTACCTTGGAAACACTTTCAATCCTTTTTCAACCCATTCATCAGACGTAGAAATTTGTGAAGATCAAGACAAATAACTTAGGCGTCCACAAAGTTCCCTCGTAATTTGCTGTACAATGTTATCCTGTGCAAGACTGGTAGATTTTTCAAGAAAAATCTTTTTGTACGATAGTTCACCTCACCATGTCTTCCTGCAGACTATCACTCGTATCCACAACATTTTGTAGCAGAAGATTTAACCGTTAGATCACGTTTCCTGAGAGATCCTCCAAAAAAACAAAACGAACTGACATAGTATTAATCTCCAGAATGAAAAAAGCAACATTCCAAAAACGCGTATTTTTCTTGTCTTCCATCACCCCAAATTGAGGTAAGATGCCGATATAATAGCTTACTAACCTATTGGATCTTATAGTTCACTTTCAACGACAAGTGCGTACCAAGGAGCCTACGTCGCCATAGCTCCGTAGGAAACCAGATTTATTGACAGTTGACTGCAGGCGAATGTTGTATGACAACGCAACGATGTTTTAACTATGAATAACTTGAGACACCGCAACGGAATTCGCAATGTTTTGAAAGATTTTTTTAGACAGCTGATCTGAAAAATTCAGAGATCAGACGCAAAACCTAATTATATTCACGTAATAATTTTTTTCGCAACGTATGAAATTGCAGGAGTTACGAAACCTGGCAACTGCTGACTTCCGAAGACGGTTCCGATTGGTGTAGGCCTATGGGGATCCTCATCTCTTTAATCCAATCAAGTCACGAGGCTCAAAGCTAATTACAACGAGTACAATTTACTTCTAGCAACAAATTCACATTCTTGTGTACTTTCTGTGGACTCAGCACAATAAATTGTAGTAGAAACAATTCAAGTAGTAATTTATTTCTGAATGGAAAAAGCAAGTAGAGTATAACACTCGAGCCCTTGCAACAATGGCTTTGGGGGCTCAAGGCAAGGCCAACTGCTGGCCCTTCTTATGTCGAGGACGAACTTTATTGTTAAACCACTCTCTCATGGTGAATGCTAGAACCTCATACACTGAGAAAACTAAATCGTAAACGTTACGATTTTGTAGCAATCGTTACGATGCAGCATCGTACAAAACGACTCAGTGATCAGTATCGTTGTGGTTCTCATAAAATATCGTACACGAAAGTAT
>Ga0058701_10002149_pt1 | contig 14714 bp, 5 predicted proteins | sample AgamicOrMae_FD_97039 | JGI IMG/M metagenome (GOLD analysis project Ga0058701, IMG submission 97039) | Agave microbial communities from Guanajuato, Mexico - Or.Ma.e | ecosystem: Host-associated > Plants > Phyllosphere > Phylloplane/Leaf | place: Guanajuato, Mexico | collected 2012-06-04 | reverse complement strand
CGCGCCGCCCTTTCCCGCCACGCGACCGCCAGGTGGCCAACGCTACCCAAGACCCCCTCCCTCCCCTCTCGCCTCGCGTGCCTGACCTGCCCCTCCGCTCTTTCGCCGACAATCGTTGCGTTCTCTTCGGGCGCATCAGCAGTCAGCGAACGGTCTCTTCGTTGGTCAACCTCTGTACACACAAGACAGAACATCCTCACTAGACACGGAATCCGAATCAAAGGTCCCCAAGATGCTGGGAAAACTGGCCTTTTAATATTCGCGAATATTATGAATGCTCGAAATCATAATCCGAAATGATGTCAGGTTCCATCATCTGTGGGAGAAGCGATACGTTAATAGAGTTCACATTTATAGCTTGAAACTGGTTCCAAAGCACTGATAACCAAATCATCTGGAATGATTGCATAAAGTAAGAAGAAATGAAAACAGATGATATCAAAAACTTTTACTCAGAGGGTAACGTTCTTATATTCAGAACTATACATCCAACACTTTCCCCGGGAACCGTCAGGATTTTCAATCTCTTCTCCATCAACTATCCGGGCTACGGAAAGGTTGCTAAACAAACCAGAGCGGCATTTGGTTTGAGCTGCAAAACAGGATATCAATAAGTGAGGATGAAGTAACAATGGAATGAGTGTGAATCACCTTGTGAGAAGACATAAGCTCACCATTACTGAGTGGAACACCTCAAGTCTTCTTCTTCACAGGAGATCGGCAGTCTGTGCAACAATTCATATCACAATAACATATACGTTCATGAGCAACAAAATAACATCAATACTTTCACAGCAAAGGAGCTTACCTCTGTCATAGTCTAGACTGGGGGCATACGATACGTCAACCGACTTGTTCGACGTAGAAGCCGAGGAGGCATCGGCTGGCAACCATCTACTAACCGGGAGTTCCTATTCGCTTTTGCTTTAGCTAGAATAACCGGATGCGGCGAGAATGATTTGTGATACATGAAATATTATAAAGGAAACCTAGCCTCCAGGGTGCAGTACTTTCATACGTACCGAGATCTAAGACTGCAGAGAGGTTTCTGGTGAGTTTGAAAATGTCGGTGTCACCGTCCAAATCGTGAATTTCCTATTCGACTTTATCATGAGACCAGGGCTAATAAAAGAGCCCTAGTCTCATGACTTGATCAATCTTCCCTTAAACCCTGATCACTCACTACAACACAAATTTCGTCTAGTTTATTTAGTTCAGTCCGGGCCTTCGTCTCATGTCAGGGTGCGAAAATCCGTTCAACATAAACAAAGAATATGACGCCACAGCTACGGATCCGTGAGGCCAACAGCGCCGCAACCACCGCAACGCTCGAATTAAGGAGGCCCTGAACGGATACACCGGGCCGTGTTCAACTTTCATCTTTCATCGTGCATCTTGGAATCTCTCTTAACTCGATGAGACCACACATTTTAATTGTTATTCTATCTCCTAAGTGTATTTTGGCCTTGAAGAAGAAGTATCAGCCTTTTTATCTATGCCACTCTTATTCCTGGGTTCACAATCAGCCAAAGTTTTCTGGTGTCCCAACTTGTTATCCATTCATCGAGACTTATTACCCTCCAAGGAACTCGATCAACCCACTTTAAGCTCCATTTACACTCAAAGTTCTGATGCAGTCTTCCTACAAATATTTGCATGCTTGAGAGTTTTTGCGATTTTTATGAAGGTCGGCCTAACTTTAAGTACTTTCTACACAGAAACTTCTCGTTCAATCTTAGGAAGCATTTGGGAGTGTACCAAGAAAATAGAATGGACAGTTACCTCATTTTTTTAAAAACAAAGGAAGTTCCTTCATCAAATCTTATTATTTCACGTATTAATAATTCCGATCTTATGTTTGTTTCTAAGTTCTTTTGCTTCGGACCTGTCACTTCTGTGAGTTTACTTCAACGGCTACTTACTCAGTGAAAACAAAACACCCCTTTGAGAATATGCTATACCTGTTTTGTTTTGGCTGTGAAACTAAAACGGGCCAAGTACGTACAGTATTTTGGTAATTTTACAACCTAGGGGCTCCTATCAGAGCTAGTGATGTGTATATTGTAGTTTGAGCACTGCAGATGTTTTGAAATACTGAAGTTTGAGCAATGTCGGGATTGTGATGGATTACCGTAAGTGCAGTGACACTGTTTTAATAGTATGCAGTGAGAGTATACGAAGCGCCTATTGGTTGTGTTAAGATTCAAAAATAATATAAAAGCAAGTTATTTATCATACTAGAAGGCTTACTATTTCTGTGCGGTACGCTTTATTGATACCAAAGTGCAAGTAGAAACAAGGGTCTGGGAAGTGAGGAGAGAAGGGAGGGGAGAATGTAATTAATTTCCCTTATTTCAAACAAAGTAAAACAAAAGAGGGTACCTGAAATCAAAATGTAGTATTAAAAAAAAGATTTCCTTGAACAAAGACATATTATCCCTCAAACTAAGAAACCAATTCTCTTAATCCTAGTCCATTCGTTTCAATTTTCTTTTCCTCAGTTCAAGGGGGAAAAACTTGATGCTATTTCGATCTTTTTTTTCTTGAACTAAGATTTTTTTGTATGAAAAAACATTTTTTGTGGCCCGATTGTTTCCCGTTTGTGTCCAAAACAGGTATTGGTAGCCCCAAAGCCCTCAAATTAATGTCGATTTATCCGTCCTCCTATTCATGCGTCCCTCCTGAAAAGAGACCCGTAGGTCTATATGCTCCTGAGTGCAGACTTAAACGACCGTGTCGCTAAGAAGCCGCATGCTCGCGTTAATGCTGGGCAAGTTTTCAAAATTTTTCCGACGATGCTCCTGATTCAAGGTGTTAGCGCATTGGGGGCGCTCACGCTGTGAAGCGAGTCAGCGTCTTACTTACCCGCCTCATCAGCACGCAGGCACTCAAATGTGCTTTTAGATGCTTTCATTTAGTGCATTTCTGTTAGTATCTAAAGGTTTCAAATGAGGATAATGCCTTTCCAGAAATAAACTCCATTAAAGCTATTTCATCCCGTTTAATTCTACTTGTAATGCTTTTCGTGACAGGCCCCAGCAGGGTTGGATGTATGCACAAAATAGACACTTACATTCACGCCTCGTGGTCCCGTATCCATGGGTCTTGCCTTGCTCTATCCACGAACATCACTTCCTGCGTCCACCTCAACTTGCTCCCGCGCTTCTCTCCAGCACTCCCTCTGCACTCTACTCCTTACTCTCTCATCCCCCTTTCTGTCCCGTCATCTGACTACCATCTCAACCTTTACCTGTCTTTCTCTCCCTCCACCGCTACAGAATTTGCTTAGTACAGCTGAAATTTTTAGTGGGTCATGGTTGCTTTCTATCGTGGCGGTAAAAGATTTATAGAACAATTGATCAAAGTTAGAAGGGAATAATATGCGTTAAATCGAATATTATGAATTCTCTAACAAAGGAGCGACTCATCTCAAGCTACTGTAGCTTTTACTGAACACGTGAGGGTACAGCGCTTCTCTCATGCTCAACATGGGCGAGTTCAGCCCCTCGATGAAAGAGCCTGAGCTCGTTCGCTGGCGTAGATCAGTCGCGCACGATACTGATTGCATTGAGATCGAAATCCCATCTCCGGAACTTGCAATTCGTTTTCCAAATAATGTTTTGCTCTAAAAATCGGCAAAGAGGCTTCCAAGTCGATAAATACTAAGTTTGTTTTGGTGTTCCTGTTTGCGTTGCATGAAAAAATATGACGTGATTTTTTTTTCGAACAATAAGAACGATACGAAAAAAGTACACTGGTCACAGACACTATAATAATAATCGATCTTGCCCTTACAATCAGTACAGTAACAACCAAAATCGCTCTTGAAAAACGCTAACTGAATGATAAATGGTTTTTGGAGCGCCAAGTACACTACAAATACAACAAACCATTTCTTTGTGGTAAGACCTGTTCCAGGTAAGCTTGTTACGGGTGACTTTTAACTCGTTCAGTTAGTTTTCAAAACAAATATTTTTACAACGTTATCAATGAAGAGCTTTCACTGCTCAGCACTGCGCCAAATCCTTTCTTTTCACATGGGTATTGAAAAGTGTTGTATCTTCACAATGAAATACAATACATTTCATCTTCGTTTCTTTGTAGTACGTATGGGGCTACCAAATCAGGTATACAGTACATTTTTTTATCTGGGTCTGTTTTCATACGAGATAAAAAAGCACATGTTTTCGGTACTTGAAAATATGGCAGATCTTTAAAAAAAAAACATTTTTCGCAAATGAGATACTTGGCCTAATAGTTTAAGCCTCGTGCTTGCATCCGCGCAATGCAGTTGCTAAGAAAGGCCAGCTGCTCGCATTCACTTACGCAACGCCGCATGTTTTGCATGCGCATCTTGTTAAACTGATCGGCCGTTCGATGAATCATAATTAACTCTGCCGCCAAGTTTATTCCAGCTTCTGTTAACGCACGCCACCCCTTGCTTCGCCTCGTTACGACATGCATCTCTCGGCGTGCGTGCGTCAGGCGTGCCTCAGATATGTCTCAGGTGTGCCACAGGCGTGCCTCAGGTGTGCCTGAGGCGTGCGTCAAGCGTGCCTCAGGCGTTCCTCAGGCATGCCTCAGGCGTACCTCAGGTGTGCCTTAGGCGTGCCTAAGGCGTGCGTCAAGCGTGCCTAAGGCGTGCGTCAAGTGTGCGTCGGGCGTTCCTCAGGCATGCCTCAGGCATGCGATATATTCCTCCGCTCGCCGCTCCGCGTCACCCTATTCCGCGATGTTGGTTTGAATCAAAGGGTTATTGAACGCGCTCGACTTTTGAAATATAGTATATCTTAAATATAATATAGTATATAACATCTGGTGCACTGTGTATGTCTACCCCTTGTCGTGGCTGTATTTTAAAGGTATCTTACAAGGTGACTACGGTGTGTGGCATAGCAGGTTGCTTTAGCGGTGAATAACAGGTTGCTTAATACACACAAGCACGTTTGCAAGCTCGCGGTTATTTTAAATTCTTTTCAATCTTTTCAATCACGCCAGAACTCTAGTGGTCAAAGCTCAGGCCACCAAATCGGAGGGTCTTGCGTTCAAGTTCCACCATTGTAGAGCTGTTTCCCAAGGTTGAAAATAATAACATATTCTTCAATCGTACCAAAACTTTTAGTCTTTTTCTTCCTGTAAAATCCAAGGTATACTTAAACATAGCGTCCGATTTTTTGACAAAAGAGTTAAAAAATGAGTGCTTATGCTATCAAAACGGCTTCAGGAGTTTGAACAAAAATATATTCCTTGAAATTTTGTACAGTGAGCACGTTTTTTTGCCGCAGTTTCCCGGCGATAATGACCTGTGAGTGGAGCGGTGATGTTTTCCTACTCTGCGTCCCACTCTAGATAAACCTTACAATAAAATTTTAGAATGCAGTAGCTAAAAGCTGCAAAGGCCAGGTGCTTGTGCTTCAGGTGACTTGTGCTTCACTCCCCACAGGAGTGCGCTGCGCTTTCAATCAGCGGGGTAACAAATCATATTTAGCAAAAGAGGTAGTTCTGATGAACCAATTTGATGTGGGGTAGCTTACATGCGATGTATCACGCTCCTCTTGTCACTCCTCTCACAAGGGGAGTAATACAACTGCCCGCCCCCGATTTTCTGGAAACCCTCAGGACTTAAAGATAGCGGTATGGGAGGATACCCAAACACTTTGCTGCCGAAATTAGTCTTTACTTTTGTTGAAAATAGCGTTAAAAACTGAACTCACAAAACTTTTTTTGGGGTAGACCCAAAACAAAAACACACTTTTCTCGACGTTTTGAAGGTTTTGCATCCCATATCCGATCTTATCGCGAATACGGTTTTATGCCAACACTTCCATGGGACATGGAAGTAATAGGCAGTCCTAATGGAAAAGTGGATAGTAAGCACTCTTTGAAACGAAAATTTCGAGGGTTTTGCGATATCTTTAACGATTTTGGTGCTATGGTTAATTTATTCATTTTATTTTGCATGTAGTGTAGATGGATGAATGTAATTTTTATGTTTTTATTTTATTTTTTGCCGCACGGTTCTGAAAACTTATTTTTTGCATTGTTCTGGTGTCTGTACGTTTAAGCAATACCGAAACAATGCATTGAATACGTTTTCAGAGCCGTGCGGCAAAAAAAATATATATTAAAAAAACAACGTAAATATTATCTCTTTTTAACTACAGTACATGCAAAATGAGATCAATAAAATGACCACAGCTCAAAACCGGTCAAAGATATCCCAAAATCCTTGAAAAGTTCGTTTAATGGGGTCTTACCATCCGCTTTTCCTTAAGGACTGCCTATTTTTTTGGGTCTATCTCAAAAAAAGCTTTTTCTGTTTATTTTTTAACGCTATTTTTATCACATGAAAAATTATTTTCGGCAGAAAATTTAGTATTTGGGTATCTTCTCATAGCTTTATCCCAAAGTCCTGATTTCAAGAGAATCGGGGGCGGACAGTTTTTATGCTCCCCTTGTTAGCTCTGCGCATAGGTGATGGAAAAATTAATATTTCTTTGCAGTGTCGGTAAACCGAGAAAACGCCAAAAATTAGGTAAAGACCGTAAAAAGGCAATGATCCGCAAAATGGACTAAGTAAAGCGCCAGACAATCAGCCGTTGCATGGTCCTCGTCACGCAAAGTGGCAGAGCACTGGAATTAGTAGCGCCCCGGAACGGCTGAGGCCGAGCCAGGCTGCACCCGGGGCGCGTGTGCGCCCGGGGCGCGACTGCGCGTCGCCCGAGTCGCCAAGTGCCTCATGCACACAGCGCATGTTACAAATACATGCATTTTGTAACGCCCCTGCTGGACACACTCGTGACAACTGTTGTTTTGCGACCAGCTGCAAAATCATCTCCTTGGCCTTGACACCAATACATTCTCGTTGCTAAGGCATAATTTCTCACATAAGCGATTCGTAATTGTATTATGTCTTAGTCCGTGTTCCAAGGAACTGCTAGGTAGGCTTTATTCAGGAAACCAAACACCCGTTTGGTTTCCTGGGAGTTTTATACCTGTTAGGGTGTAAAACTAATTCGGGGGTAGTTCGTACTTTGATTATTTTTTCAAGATAGACCTATGCTCAGCCACATCAATGGAAAGCTCTCACCGAGACCATTGAAATTTTGTGGCTGAACAAGGTCTATCTTGAAAAATGACCAAAATACGTAATACCCCCGTTTTAGTCTCACTCCAAAACCAGGTTTTAAGGATTCCCTAAAACAGGTGTTTTGTCTTACTGTGAGATGGCAAGGTTCTTGGCGTAACACTCAGCATTTACACAGCACGAATGGGGTATCGTGCGGTTATCGAAATAGCCGTCAGAAAAGAGCTCGAAAAATGACGAAGAAAAGTTAGAGACCGTCAATTCATACGATCAGCCGGATGTCCTAGAAATTGAGTTCTAAGTTGCTTAAGGTGTGATAGAATCCGTAAATTGCTGATCGATTCCAAAGGATTCTATGATGTCACAAACAACTTTGAACTCGACTTCTTGGCGATCGGCTTATAGTATCAAGATGCGACTCTGGACTTTTCTTCGTTATTTTTTTAAAGCTTTTCCTGGTAGCTGTCTCGACAAAAATGGGAAAGAATATGAAGTTTTAAAAACTATTAAGAACACTGTCATTACAAAGAGCTCAAAAAATAATGAAGAATCCCAGAAATCGCACATATGCACAATCATCCGATCGCTAAATAAATTGACGTTGAATTTGCCTGTGGCGTCACAACTTATACCAAAGTCGTCTGAGTTGATACGTCACTAACAATTTCAAACTCGATTTTGTAACGATCAGATGATCGAATTGGTTTGCGGTTTGTGGGGTTCTTCGTTGTTCTCTGTGCCCTATTAAATGAAAGTGTTTTTAAAAATTGGTATTCTTCCCCACTGTTTAAGTACCCCAATAAGGATTGATTTTTTTTTTGCTCTCGTTTTCTACACAGAGATGAAACGCCTGTTTTAGGGAGTTCTTTACCTGTTTTGGGTGAGAAAGTAAATCGGGGGTAGTACGTATTTTGTTTATTATTCAAGTTAGGCCTATATTCAGCCATATCATTCAAAAGGTCTCGGCGCGAGATTTCCATTAATGTAGCTGAACATTGGTAAACATTGGTACATGTCGAAGAATTTCCAAAGTACGTACTTCCCCTGTTCAGTTTCACGCCCAAAACAGGTATATCATACCCTAAAACAGGTGTTTTATTTTTACTGTGTACCTTTCGACGCTGGGCAGTGCAGCGACGGTGAAGTGACAGCAGGAGCGAGGCACTAGGCATCTAGTCTAACGTAGGTAATGTAACGCGTCGTATATCTTTACCGAGCCTCATGCCTCACTCCGATCGGCCCCGAAAATAGGAAAATTGAATCCATAAAATGTTTAGAGTTGCATTATGTCAGGCGTCTTTTTTATGGGCATGGACAGTAAAAACAAAAACCCGTTTTGGGGAGTACTATTCCTGTTTTTGGTGTGAAACCAAAATGTGAGTGGTACGTATTTTGGTTATTTTTCAAGGTTGCCCTATGTTCAGCCAAATCATTCAAAAGATCTTGGCGAGAGCTTTCCATTGATGTGACTGAACATAGGTCCATATGGAAAAATAATTACCAAAATATGCACTACCCCCGTTTTAGTTTCATACCCAAACAGGTATAGCATTCCCCTAAACTGGGCATTTGGTTTTACTGTGGCGCCGCGCGACGTAGGTATATGCCCTACCAGAATCAGACAGTATTCTGGATAAACTGCTTGGGCTGGACCCGATGTTCAGCGGATTCAATTGCATACAAGCGGCCAAGCAGAGAAAAATGGCGCGCTCGCGTCAAAGTCTCCGAGTGGGCTGAGCACCCCAAGCCGTCTCACCTGAGAGCGCAGTCTCATCTCGAAGTGAAATCACCCTTAGCTTAGATACAGATGGTGCGGCGCGAGCCAGGCGCGCGCTATATTTCCTCGCACCAGACAGAGACGGCGAATCATTAAGACTGTAATGTCAGCTGCTGTTTCAACCAAAACGCCAGACAGGCGGTTGGCGGCTTCGGATGAAGACCCCCGGAGAGAGGAGAGGGGGGAGGGGATCAAGGGGGCTACCAGAGGAGCAACGGTTCTCCTCCGGGGGCAGATAAAATAAAGGATGCATGTTACTTGTCATTTGCGGAGTCGAGAAGCGGTGCGGCGGTTGGGGAACCATGCCAAATGGCGTTTGCTTCATGTGCTGCGAATCTGCGTCGGCTTTCCAGTTAAGCCTAATCGTGATCATCACGCCGACATTGGGGTTCTAAAAAGTTTTGGAATTTCTTTCATGAAAACCGTCTCTAAGAAGATAGTTCTCTGGGGTAACCGGTAAAGGTATACACAGTAAGAACAAAACACCTCTTTTAGGTGCTATTCCTGTTTTGGGTGCGACACTAAATAGGGGGTAGTACGCATTTTGGTTATTTTTCATGATAAACCTGTGTTCAGCCACGTCATTTAAAAGGTCTCGACGAGACCTTTCCGTTGGTGTGGCTAAGCCAAATTTTAGTTTCACACCCGAAACAGGTATAGAACTCCCCGAAACGCGTGTATGTTTCTACTGTGTACTGAGAGTTTTTTGAGATATAACCTGTTTGAGTAATGAGTTCTTCGAGTTGTTTTTCAAGGCGGAAGTTTTCCGTTTCTCAAAATGGAATTTTTTACTAATAATGGGTTATTAAAATGACATTTTTTTTTAAAGGAAAGTTCCTATGTGTTCGTAGACGTGGTAGTTCTATGGACAGTATTTTGAGATGGAAGGTCCTTGATATTGAAGCTTTTCGAAATGAAACGACTGTCTGATGTAGATTTGCATACAATGAAACTTACTAGAAAATAATAATTTTCCTAATTTTTTTGGATGAAGAAATTGTTAGGCGATAAAGTTCTTAGCTAAAGGAATTTTACGACACCTTCTTCGTACTGCTATTATTTGTGTCTTTTATCCCTTTTAAATGGCCAAAAAAGAGAATTAGTCCATAGAAACCCTTAAGGAACTACATCGCGGCTAGACCTTCAGATAGCCGCTGTCTGCGCGCCAAGGGTACTTGCGCGGATGAAATAGCTTAGTGACCTTCAGCTTTGAAGCGGTCATTCCACACAAGTTTGGCATCCCCTCCTTCTTTGTGAAGCGGCACGTGGCCGGGAACGCCTGTTGCCACCGTCCCTATTATCTCGAGAAGAAAAGGTAAAAAGTCCCCAATTGGCGGCTGGTGCGCGGCACGCCTGCCGAAAAAACGGGCCGACCTAGTGTTGGAGGCGGGGGCGGGCTTCAAAACGGAACTTGCCAAGTGACGCCAAAAAAAGAAAAGACAGGGGGCGAAGGAGGCAGCCAAACAAAAGACCAAACCGGAACGAAGCACCGTAATAACGTAAATAAAAAAATAAAAAAAACGCGAACTAATGGGTAGCACCATCCAGCGGTACCTTTTCTTTCTTGCGGTCGACGTTTGGGGTGGGAAGCTCCTTTTTATTAGATGGTTCGATCAGCGGAATCGACAGGCGGCTTGTGCCGACTTTATTTCCACAGCTGTTTACGTGAACACAATATATTGAAATGCAACATTTTTGCACTGAGAAAAGTGGGTTAGTAAAATTTACTAAAATTTATTAAAAATAACTCAAAGCTAACAGCTAAACTTGCCCTGGTCCGAGAATCCACAGCGTATCCATACATAGATTTCCAAAAATCCACGTAAATCAATATGGATATCCATGATTTTTTTATATCAGTCTTCAATTATCCATACGACTGTGGATATTGAAGCAGCGATATCCATGCAAGGACATTCTACAATGGATATCCGTAAATAATGAATATCCACGCACGGATATCATTGTTTTTATATATATGAGTCTTTAATTATCCAAGCTTTTACGGATATTCATTTGGATATCCTTAGATCTCTATGGATATCCATACATTGACTTGCTATGGATTCTCGATCCAGGGTGGCTAGGAAACGCTAACAGGTTTGCTAGTAACCGTGTCGTTACAGAGTATTGTTTACAGTAACGTTTACTGGCAAATCTGGTAACATTTACCAGCCAAGTTGTCTGTCGCCTTTTTTATTTTTACATTTCTTTTTGTAAACTTAGCTAACGCAGTTTTCTCCTTGCATTTTTCTCGAAATAAACACTCGACGTTTCGTCGTCGGAAATACCCAGCCAAGTTTAAGTATCCACGCCACAAAGAATAACTACGATACTTAATGAATAGTTCTGAACTGAATAATGTTTTGCTAAAAATCTGACATATATTGAAACTGCAACTGAACATTTGAAGTCAAAGGAAAGAACAAAAATCTTCTTAGAGTACCATTACCAGTTTGAAAGGGAACGGTCAATGTCGATTTGTACGTTAATATTATTATTTCAAGACATTAAATTCCTAGGCAAGCACCGTTGTTGCATTTCGTGATTGGTCGTGGCTATTCACAGGCCATTGAACATACAGGGAGACTTGAACGCACATAAACCAACCCAATGCATTTTAAATGAGAGGTGACTTGAACGCATGGAACCCAATCTGATACATTTTACATGGGGAAGGCTTCCGAATAGCCTCGTTCGTGATTTTGTGCATGTTTTTCTCGGGGAGAACTTTTGCAACAGTTTCATTATTTGCGAGTCAAATAACACCTAACTCGTCTGCTGCTGTGAACGTATCAACCACTTTGTAAAGGAGATAATTCAGTTGTCCGTTTAGGTGTTTAAGTCCCAACTTCTCTAGAATGTATCAAGGAAGCAGTTTTTTAAATTGCTTCTGATTTATATTCAACGAATAGCGCATTTGTAACACAGACTGTTTTGACTGTGAGATACTTGTTAGGGACATCTGAATTTCGGCATTTCGAATTCTCCGGTTGAACTTTTTATAATGAGAGTTTATTTACATCGGGAATCCTACCCTTCGCAAAAAAGGGGGGAGGGGGGTTAGGGGGAAAGCAGTAACACCGATCCCTATCGCAAACGACCCTTTGCACCTGCAGAACCGTTATGATGAAAAAAGAGGTTCTCTGCCCCTTTTCGACGCCGCCGCCACAAATCCCGCCACTCCTTCCCAAGTCTCCTCAAGAATGAGGTGCCGTTGATGGCTCTGGATTTCCCGTTACTTTGGTTAAACTAGTACCTTGCTAGTGCGAATTTTGGGTTAGATTACCAACAAAGTTCCTGTACACATTTGCGTCCAACAATGGTGTTTGAAAACGTTTAATCATGTGGAGCATTTCTATAAGACATAAGCTTAAAATTATAAGCTTTCTCAACCCCCTCCCACCGAAACATTTTTGTTAGGACACGGTATTTTAAAAGTAGGCCTACCTTAGTTATCGCTTGTTCACAGGCGCATCATTTCTTTTGATAAAGCCCTATTTTGCTTACAAAAATCTTTCAACAAGAAAATACTTAGCTGAAATTACTGCTGGCAATATCTACTTTTCATGAGTTAAATTTTTAGTGCTCGAAAAATTTCTTAAACTATTTGTTGTTTTGACTTTTTTTCTGGTTGCCCTTGAAAACTGATCAATATTTACATCTATGTATAAAGATTTTTAATAATCGCAATTTTTAGTCTCAATTTTTTATTGATTTTGGGGTCTTGCTATTGACCCGCATTTACATAGAGACTGACATGCATTTACACTGAGAGACTTCAAAGCTCGACAAATTACAAGAACGCAATTCTATGTTGGATATTTCAAAAAAAGTATAAAGGCTTGAATGTATTTTAAGGTCGTGGCTATTCACAAGTCAATTCAAATATTGGGAGAGTTAAACGCACGTGCACCATTCTAATTCATTTTCTAAGGGAGGTGAATTGAACGCACGAAAACCAACCTTACACATTTTATATGGGGCAGTTGAGCGAATAGGCACTTCTGACCGTCGGGTGAATTGACAGTCCGTTGATTTTTAAAACTCATCCTTTGCACGTACAAGGTTCAAAACCGAGTGAACAATGGAAGTGCTATAAACGAGCAGTGAGGCACTCAAACGTCCGAGAGAAAAAAATGTAGAGACTTAACAAAGATACCAAAAAAAGCTTAAGGCAAACTCTGAGCTGACTTACTATAACCACACATTGTAAAAATTTTAAGAAAAGTGGTAAAAAAAGACCCAAAAAATATCAAAATAAAAGAAAATCTTTAGTCTATTGGAAAATAAAGCCCTCTTCATTAGACTTACAGCAAATGTAAAAGTAAAGGTATGAAACTGTTTCTAACAGCTCTTCGCGAGCTTACCATCGCGAACTTACGCGTCAGAATGCTTTCCATGTCGGAAAATTTTCACATCATTAGCTTGGGGAATTGTTCGTTTCGAATAACTTCTTTGTGGAAAGTTTTATTGCACGAACTTCTATGAAGAAAACTTTTCATATGAGAACTATTAGAGGGTCTTTACGAAAGGCACGTAATAGCGAACTTTGATAAGGAGAACTTTTTTTGGAAGGGTTTCTAGGATGGAAGCTTTCTTGAAGAAAATTCGCAGTTGTTGGGTAATCCGCAGTTCCGCTGGCAGTAAACTTGCGGCCAACCGTTTGGACGTATTCAATATGTGAAACAACTTGGAGTTTACGAGACATCAAATTAAGATGAGCGTCGCGAAACGCTGCAGCTGTGAGGAAGCAAGTGTGCTTCCGAGGCTGTTAGCACGTGCAGCGGGTAGCGCCTTTCCCCTTCTGATACCCGCTTAAGGCTCTCTCAATGCGGGCTTCCAGATGCAAGCTTTTTATCGTTCCCTCAAATCACCTACTTTTCGTCTCTCAGTGTCGCATAATTGCTCTTCCCGAAAGATTCGACAAACTGACTTTGACGAGGAGATACCTGAAACCAGAGAAAACACAAAATTGCGCCATCATTGTGACAGAAACAGCAGGCACATCAGGCTGAGGATTTTTTGACTTTGAGTAGGCTTTCCGGGCTTTGTTAATTAAATGTATAATAGGTTTTGGTAGATCGATTCCTCCTAATAAAAGTGCACCAACTGCGAAGTACTCACCCGGAAAATCCATCAACTGCAAGTGCTTGCTCTGATAACCCACCTACTGCGAAATGCTTTTTCTAAAAATCGACTAACTGCAATCAATTCACGCTGTAGTTGGTGGGTTTACGGAACAAGCATTCTGCAGTTGGTGGGTTATTGGATCAAGCTCTTTGCAGTTAGTGAAATTTTCGAACTAGCATTTCTCAGTTGGAGGATTTTCATTAGGAAGGGTCGAGATTGACTGACTAATAGAGCAAGGAGTGGTTTGAATAGGGGAATACTGAGGTAAGGTTTGTTTGACCAGGTGAAGACACGGAACGTTACGTTATATTACATTACTATATCGCGTTAGAATCCAGGGTAACGTTTTGAGGTAGTTAACTCGGTGACCCCATCATCTCCCGTGTTCCATATCGCAGACTAGACCATAGTCTTCACCGCAACCAACGGGTCACTTCATCATCTTGAATTTTTCGCTTTCAAAAGATTCAATGAGTTACAGATGACACCGAAAATTGAGTCATTCTCAAAAGCCGTAATGTAAAGTTGAAAGTTGCATACTTGAAAATTATCATTGCATGGCGTACATGATTATTTAATGTACAAATAGAACTGTTATGACGTACAGTACCGGTCAAAAGTATGGACTCACTTTTTTTCGTTTTTTAAAACTGCTGTAGAAATTGGACCAGTGGGTTAAAAATGTTCGTTCTGTGCTTAAAATGTTTGGACAACATT
>Ga0058701_10002148_pt1 | contig 14715 bp, 4 predicted proteins | sample AgamicOrMae_FD_97039 | JGI IMG/M metagenome (GOLD analysis project Ga0058701, IMG submission 97039) | Agave microbial communities from Guanajuato, Mexico - Or.Ma.e | ecosystem: Host-associated > Plants > Phyllosphere > Phylloplane/Leaf | place: Guanajuato, Mexico | collected 2012-06-04 | reverse complement strand
TAGGCTAAGTTAGGTTAAGTTTCAAAATAACCCTAGGCTAAGTTAGGTTAGGTTGCAAAATAACCTTAGGCTAAGTTAGGTTAGGTTGCAAAATAACCCTAGGCTAAGTTAGGTTAGATTACAAAATAACGCTAGGCTAAGTTAGGTTAGGTAGGTGGCCCAGTTCTCTCGTAGCCCTTACTCAAGACCGCGTCTGAAATGTGGGTCACATCACGTAAGGCCCCTGCCAGTGTAGCCTCCGTCGCCCAAACACCATTTTTCGGCCCGAAATCCTTCATTTTTACGTGGACTCTTAGCCTATCGGTGGGGGCTTAACGTCTGCGGGGGATTTGGCGTCTTGCAGCTCCAAAATGAATGAAGTGCTAGCTTGAATTTTTTAACAATGGCTTGCGATGTGCCGGGAGAGATAAGCCTTTACTCTGGCCGCCGCCGGCCTCGGCGCCGCCGCCGGTTTTGCCGAGTGATTTTGCACTCCGTTAATACTCGGGGATTTGTCTTATTGTTGTGATGGAAGAGTTCTCCTTTTTGGGCGAACCGCGCTTTTGTTGCGAAGGGCGGCGCTAAGCGTCTGCCAACCTAACAGTCACGCAATTACTGTTCTTGCTGTGGAACGGCACAACTGCTTCTGTTTGTAGTTGAAATATTTTTTTTCATAGTGTTCAACATAGATTTATCTGCGGAAAGATTTTACTGAACCTTTTCGTTTGGAATGGTCATAGACAGACATCTATGAAATTATTGTATGAAACTGAAGACAGTCAAATACTTCTTAGGAAAAACATTTTTTAACTGACCTAAAATCTTCTCAAAAATATTGAAAAAAAATAAACAAAACGATATTTATAAAATGAAATCGTGATTTTTCTCTTCTTTTTTAAATCGAAGCAGAGCGGCAGTTTTTCTCTTTAAAACCGAAATCATAACTTGTTTTAACCTTACTTTGTCAAAAAGTTATAAGCGAATTCGCTATTTTATTTTTTTAATTGAACGTTAGAAAATTTAAGTCTTGTGATTTGCTGCCTTAGAAAGTTGCTTACACATGAAAAATCAGTCAACCGTTGCAGAAAAACTTTTCCAACTTCGAGGGTTTTCCGGTTTAGCGAGGTTTTGGCATGGGAGTTTTAACCTACACGCACTACACTCTAAATTTGGATCAGTGAGAGTATCTGAAAATTCACTGAATCTCAGATACTCTTACTGATTCAAATCTAGAGTGTACACCCGTTTTTTTTAATTCCAATTCAAAACAACCTCAAGAAAACCAAAACCGAGCGTATTTTTTAAGAATAGTTTCCTTATTTCATTCCTCTTCTTACTGAGTTTTTCGGCAATTCCGAGTACGTCGAGAAAATGTCACTACCGCTGATAGCTGTGATGGTACCTTTCCCCTTCGTAGGGCCCATTTTTCAAAATTGGTGACACCCACAGAATGGTACAGTGTGTCTACAGTTTGTCCGGGCTCAACTGCGACCTGGCGGGACCCAGGGAGCATCGTCAAATGTTGAAATGCTGGATTACCGATTCTGTCTTTGGATGTTCTTCGCTTTTGCTTCCAATTTCCTCTCTTTTTATGATTAACTCGAGCGCTTTCCTTTTGAGTTATGCCCCATCTAATGCCATAGCAATTTCTTTTCCTCGCCGAAAGATTTTCCACCGTGAAAAATTGCAATTCGTTTGTCCTACATTTCAATACGGTTTCCTCTTTTGTTATTACCTGGGCTACCTCAATTCGGATGCTCGTAATAGCTTCGCGTCAAATGAAATCTTCAAAGTTACCAGCTGGAATTACTTTCCTCTGTTTCTTCTTCCTGATTCAACTCTTCGGGACATTTTGAGTATTAACGAAACCGCGTAGGTACATCTGCAGAGACTATATGTATGTCTAAATCATGAGAAAAGAGCCGCCTTAAATTTCCCGGTCCTACAGAGCCCCTTACCAACCGTGGATAGGCAACCGCAACACACAGCTGTTGAGGTGGTTGCCCATGCAAGCGTTGGCAGGCGCTCTCCGTGGTTTCAGAGGGTTTCGCTCTCACGAACGTGGAGTGCCTTGTGTTTCGCTCTGATCTGTTTGGCTTTGAGGGGCGAATCAAAAGGAACTATAAACGGCAAAGTTCCAAATTTACAGTGATATTTCAAGTTTAGTGATAAAATTACAGTGATCTTCAAATTTACAGGGAAAGTTGCAGGACGTATGTCAATCCAAATACCTGGATGTAGTACTCCCTTCCGCACTGGAGTTCTCAGGATTATTCCTTGTCCGCCTCGACCTTTTTCAGGCAGAATTCGCTGGAAGCGGACGTTGAGAACATTTCAAAGAAGTCTACAGGACAAAACCGCTCGTTGGCTTAGTTGGTCGTCGGAAAATACGATTGACTGAAGAGTCGACTCTTCGCATCGCGCCGTTTAGCGCAAAAGCCCCACAACGCGACCAAGCCGACCATTTTTGCGACCTCTTTCGTGGGTAAAGCCAGTCACAGAAATTCAACCTTTCTCCCGATTTTCTACTGAACTATCAGTCCAAAAGGTATTGTCCGGCTCTGGTCGTGTAGAAAGGCTCCGCCTTAAAACCATCGCCTTGTTGCACGGCCTGAACTGGACAATACCTTTCGAACTGATAGAACAAGTGTACATGTAGACTATTGTTACCCTAAAATATCCCTTAATTAAGTGTTTAACACCTACCGACCTATTTATTCCTTCGTGTGCCTTCAGCTTTTTTAACCCCTAACAGCTCAAAGTATTTGGAGTGAATTTTAGCTTAAGAGAAATTGAAAATATTTTTTCCATTGAAATTCACAATATTAAGCTTTGAAAATGCCTAAATAATTATATTTCAGGTTTCCAGGGGTGTGATATTTTTTGAATTGTAACAATACTGAACTAAAGAGATCTTCTGAAATATTTTTTTCTGTTTCCGTAAGGCATCGCTGGGTGGTGGTGGGTTAAGATTGGCCTAAATAAAATCTTATTCCCCAAGGAATCCCATGAGACTCTTGGAAACCTTCCTAAGTGTAAAACTACGCATGATGCCATATTTTTTCATCTTATATTCGTATCGAAAATTGTTGACAGGTAGTCAAGACCATTATTTTTTTAAGAGTGTATTGAACTGTTACGTAACACAGCTTCGGTGACGAAAAGGGGAGGGATGAAAGAACAGTTGTTACGTGGACACCAACCCCGGGTTCTTAGGTAACAATGAGAAACTAATAACCAATGGAAACCTCTAAGCTAGTTAGGATTTCCATCTAATTTAATAACAGGAAATTTAGTGAGTCAAGGAAAATGTAGCAACAGACTAATTAGAACATTATGACTTTCTTTCAATTTGGTCAGTTGAAGAGTAATAAAAATCTCTGTGCAAATCGCTCTTACCGTAATAGTTCATTTTGAAACAGAGAACATTTTACAAATTTTGGTAGATTTCAGTAGATTTCTACTGATTTGTCTGTAGAGTGTTTACAAGACAAGTCAACTTAAGTACCTTTCCGCTCATTCCACTATCTTTCAACCTGTCGATGTTAGGCGGAGCACAAATATACAGTGCGAACTAAGAATAAAGTTCGTTCAGTTCGGCGAAGAAATCAGTTTGATTTTCGGTGGGAGGTAAGAGGTGGGAGGTGGCGAACTCCAGTGGGGCGTTAAGTTGCTCAAGTCGAGAGTTGTTTTCCGTCTGATGAACGGCAGCTTTTCCGGCCGCTGCTTTGATGGACAATCCTGCTCTCCAACTGAAACGAAAGTGTTTGCCTCCAACTTTATTTGAGACTTCCCTGCCGAGGACTAATGTTGCTTTTTGTTTATTGTTTCAGGTAACTATGAGAAATTCACTTGGAGATCACACACGATAGCAAGGCTTACGGCAAGTAAACTCTTTTTTCTGGAGACCTTTAAAACTGTATAAAAGGAATCAGGAATTTTTTCACCATCAGAACTGGAGAACAGCTCTTTTGAGTCAACGAATTTCTTTTTTTTTTAGGCCTGAAGGCATGCATGTTTTTTTTTTGTTTCCTCTTTTTTCTTATTTTTTGTCTTTGTTTTTTTTTGTCGTTGTTTTTTTCGTCTTTTTTTCATTTTTGTTCGGTTTTTGTATGTTTTTTTTCCATTTTTTAGAATATTGGGGCTGAAAATTTTGGGTCCAACCTAACTCATTCTATCGTCCCCAAGCCCCATAACGCTTAAAATATAGACAAAGTCACATGCATTGTGCTTCACTACCGTTCGACTACCACCAAGCCTCATCCCACTTATCTGCGGCAATATCTACCGAGACGTTAGCGACATCAGGCTTAGCGATAACTTAAGTAGGTAAGGTCTCGTGCCCCAAGCTTTTATCATTCCGCGACAAAAAATGGAACACAAATGGAAAATCCATGAAGTTTTACCGTAACTGTGTAGATGTTATTATATGCAGACTAACAGAGTGCCCTATTGTCCTTTTTCGTTCCCATTCGGTTTCCCGTTGAACAACAAATTTAAAATGAAAAACTCTTCTGATTTATTCAAAAGACCGCTTGTTTTTCCCGCTGGAAACATAAGTATTTAAATGGAGCTGCTCTGTCGCTCTCTCTCTCTCTCGTAAGAAGGCAACGCTCTCTTTGTTTTCGTCTGACAAATTATTCATTACGGCCGCCTAACCGTGTCAGCGCCATCTATTTTCGGGATCCCATCTCTAACGAAATTTATATTCGGCGTCCGGTAATTTTAGATTGCTGGGATTAACGCACCTTGTTTTCGCACCTAAATAAAAATTAGAGTACTTTTTTTTTGCGCAGTCGCCGCTGCCTTTCTCCATTCCCTTTTGGCGAAATGCACTAGTATATGTTTTATCCATTGTCCTGGGTATTGAATATAACAGTCCCTCGAGCATTTACTAGATTAAATTTAAGTGTGCATATTTGACGTTATGGGAAGTGACTCATTTTTCAAGATAAGTCTTACAAGAGGTGGACTATTTTTCCGATTTATAAGAATTCTTCACAAAATTTTTAATTAAATTTTTCAAAACGATGAGAGAAAAACGTAATAATGAAAAAGTTACAGAAGAAAAAAAAAGATTTTTTGGGGTTTCATTTGGTTTTAGACGGTCTCGCTTAGTGCTAATAAATTAATATTAACCCTAAAAAAATCGCGTATTCCTTATTGGCCCCGTCAATTCTTGCGCAGTGACATCACAGACAACCGCTTATGTTTGAATGCTTGTTATGTTTATTGTTTCCAGTATTCAGAAGCATATCGGATATTGAAAAGAGCGCCCTTTAAAAAATAGGTTAATCATTTATTTTTTATTATTCTGAAACTTTTCCAAAAAATGATCCTTTGAGAGCTAGCATCTTAATTTGAAGACCTCGCCCGAACATAAGACCGACCGGTTTCAATTTCCAAGCTCATTAAGTGTGAACAACAAAACCGCTGCATTTCTTAGGAGTGCATCGCCTTGGACTACAACGTGTCTATACGTGAAATGATTCAGTCGACGTTCTATCATCATCTTTTACATAGTTAAGTGGGAATTTGGTTTGAAATGAATGTTCAATTCGCGCGAAGGAAGACAAGATGGCTGTCATTTAAGCCCTTTCAGCGGTCTTGAAAGCAGGTGCATGAAAGCTGTCTTGTCATAAGAGCTTTTTCTTTATGGGGGATCGTTATAGCGAATGTAGACGACTGTGCATGCATGAGGGGGGGGGTCAACTAGCTTCAAGCGTGGGAAGTGGGAAGTTTCTGTCCTTTTTTCAGGTTATAGGTTAAAATTGGCCCTACACTCGATCGGACTGCGTTCATTTGATGTAACTACAATATTATTTATGCCGATTCTTATTTGAATATCCTTTTTGAAATTGACGTTTTTAACGATTTTTGTAAGTTTTTACCTGATTGCGAGTGCATGATTTGTTACACAATCAATCTAAGACGAACTAGTGGAAATTGACCGAAATCTAATGATTCTCAGTCAATATCGAATCACTGATCAATGTAGTGGTTCGGTTTTGGCTGAAAATTAATGGATATCCACTGAGAATCTGTAAATTTCCACTGATTCAAGTTTAGAGTGAAGGAGAGATGAAAGAAGGTTTCGTAAAATTAGACTTAGTTTTCCTTAGACCCTCGCTAAAATCTATCAAGTTTCTACCAAGGAAAATCAAACTAATGACACAAATCACTACGGAAAATGTTCATTCAAACCATACCTTAGGCTAACAAGGTTAGCTTCTTCTAAGGATCTCTTATCCTACAAGAAATGACTTTGACTCGCTATCAGAAATCTTAGATCAATAAAACAAGCTTGACTCAAAGCCAAAAAACAACTGAATTGGCACACAAAGTCCGCCGCTGCTTTTAGGACAAATTTTCCTTGATTTCCCAAGCAGAAAACTTTCTGCCGGCATTGGATGAACATTCCACGTCTGAAAGGAAAGAAATGGAATCTATTTTCCTTTATTCGTGTTAGCGAAACTCCGTTGCCTAATCTTGGTCATTCCGGTTGTTCCCACGAATGGAAGGAATGTGGACCTTCCGAACTGTCATCTAGGATTGATGTAACCAATACCGACTTTCTTTTCCCTCTTCTCTTTTCAATTTGCGTAAATCGCAAGTTCGATTTGAAGGGTTCATCTACAGTAAAACATTTCTCCTAATGTCAATATCTTTTTTATCTTCACGTAACGGTTTAAGTTTTGTACCCTAAAACAGGTTTTGTTTTTGTACGTACGCATCCGACTAACAGTGAGGGAATCATCCAAAAGGTTAGTTTAGGTGGCTCATGCCTCGCTTCGTCATCACTTAGGTTCAGCGACAAAGAGATGAGAGGTGTAAAATGTAACCTGTAAAATGACCTTTCATATCCAACGTTTCCAGCGGCATTTTCCCGTCCAATAATTTCGTAGGAAGTTTTTGAAAGGGTTTTCCGCTGGTAGTAATGGGTCCGAATATCCTGTAAGATTACACGTAAGTTTTCCGCAGCGGCAACTGGCATCGAAATCAGTTAGCAGTCCGTGCCGATTAAGCTGGCCGTGGACGGTTTTAATGTGCCGAAATAAAGTTGCGTAATAGGGGCGTTAGGAGATGGTCATTAGTGGTCAGACTCTTTTGCTGCCCCTTCGCCGACCACAAAATGGCGCCAGATTAGACTGATGATCAACGAAATCATCAAATACGACGTCGTCTGAAATCACACGAACTTGGAGGCATTACTAAGTTCCGTGATCTAATTTACCCTAATCTTTCCTATTGTCTTTATGTCAACACGGTAAAAACAAAAGCCGCGTTTTGGGAAATTCTCTGTTTTGGGTATGAAACTAAAATGGGTAGTGCGTATTTGGGTATTTTTTTAACATAGGCCTATGTTCAGCCACATCAATAGAAAGCTCTCGCCGAGACCTTTTGAATAATATGGCTGAACATAGGTCTATATCGAAAAATAACCAAAATACGCTCTACACCCTTATTTTTCAAAATAGACCTATGTTCAGCCACATCAATGGAAAGCTCTCAGCAAGACCTTTTGAATGATATGGCTGATCTTGAAAAATAACCAAAATACGCTCTACCCTGGTTTTATCTTCATATCCAAAACAGGTATAGCATTCCCAAAAACGGGGTTTTGGTTTTACTGTGTAATAGGCAACATCGTTCGCAACTGGGCTCGCTCCCAGAAACCCAGACATAGAAATTATCTTGTGTAGCAAAATCGTCAGATTGCTAATGTTGTAGGCCAATCTCTTGCAAGACAAGTCAAGGCGGTTTTCCGTCTCCCTCGCCTAACGTAAATTGGCTTCCCTGTATAAAATTGGACAAGCGAGAGAAGCGGCAGGGTCCCGAAACTGCATCATCCCCCCCCCCAATCGTAGGAAGTTGCCTTCAATGAAACCAATCAAAACGGAAATTATGGTACTTATTGAGTTTCTGACAGTGATTCGCGGCATTTAAAAGGGTGCTTTTTAAAGAAATTTTGTACTATCAGCTCTGTTTTTGGCTCAATCGCAAATTCATTCAGCTTCAAAACACTGCAAAATTTAACCCACTACCGCCCAGGGATGCCGTTCGGAAGCAGAAAAAAATACTTTAGAGGATCTTTTCAATTCAGTATTGTCACAATTCAAAAAATATCACCCTCCTGGGAACCTGAAATTTAATAATATAGGCATTTTTCAAAGCTGAAAATTGCGTATTTTAGCTGAAAACATCCTTCCAATTTCTCTTAAGCTAAATTTCACTCCAAATACTTTGGGTTGGTATGGTTTAAAGCCCTTGCTGTCTGTTTAAACTGAAAAACATATGAAGCATCTCTTTGGATTAAATCGGTTAGTCAATTAGTACTTTTCTGAGAATATCCTATATTTCACCGCCGTCAGCTGACATGCAATCCCGGATGTTTCATCAGCATAGTTAAATCATCTGTCGAGAAGACAAGGAATAGCGCACGATTTTGCATGAATTAGGTTACTGGGGCCGATTGTGAGGGGAAACAAACTATGTTTGGATGGGCCGCTAGACAAGAAAAGGAATTGTGCTAACGTCGGTAGAAATAAGAGAAAGATTCCGACGATGGGAGTTTTGTACGATGATTATGACGGGGCAAGGAAAACGGGGGGGGCGGGGTTGGGGGGGAGAAGGGCCCCCAGGAGCGCTCCGTCACCGGGGACAAATTACGTGTCGTTTCGGGAGAGAGCTCCGCTGGAAAAGAGTCAGCTGTGCAGCTGCGCAGCTGCGCACCTGGCCAGATGCTTGGGGGCACCTGCCGACGCAGCTGCGAGCGGTGCCCGCTGCGCCTGTGCTCACTTTATAGGGACTCTGGAACATGCCCAATATTGTCTGCGAATTCCTCCATTATAAGCTCTTGATACCTTGTAAATTTAAAAGTTTGAATTGTTGACTAGTTGTGTGTTGTATATCCCGAGCGGATCCTCAACGGAGTAAGGCACAAGGCTTTTAAACTGGAGAGTTACTAAGTTAAGCTTAGTAACCGAAGGGTTACTGAGTTAAATGATCGTCTCGGCATAGCACAAAAGTTGTGGAAAAAAACTGAAAAAAAACGTTTCAGGGAGTTCTATACCTGTTTTGGGTGTGAAACTAAAACGGGGGTACGTATTTTGGCTATTTTTCAAGGTATACCTATGATCAGCCACATCAATGGAAAGCTCTCGCCAAGACCTTTTTAATGATGTGGCTGAACTTACTGTTAGGTCTATCTTAAAAAATAACTAAAATACGAGCGTGTATAGATGGGAAATCAACTACAGTGACCTAAAAATAAGCTATAATTGTATAAACAGTTGAGTGAATTGACCTATAACGCCTCTTGATCCGTCAGTCATCGGACAAAACAACACACGTCAAAAAGGGTTGACCTTATCTCTTTCGGAAGCGCGCAGGCGTTCCACACGTATCGCTTTCAAGACAAACGTATCAGAAGTCATATCAACGAAAAAGCTCTCAACCCACCCAAAATAGCCTACACATTCAACCTTTTTCCACTTATCAATGTATATTTGAAAGGTGTCGTTTCCTCTGAGAAAAGTGTCACGTATAAGCTGTCTTTAATCTTTCATTTCGTTAAGTACGACTGCGTTGGTGAGGCCAATCTACGTTAGTTCACAATCGCTCGAAAAGACGAAATGCAAAGGATAGCGAACTTCAACTTTACAATTTATAGTATCCTTTTAAATGATAGTGATTTTGAAGTGACTATTCACCCGCTGCCCCATTTGTATTAGGTTGGTTTCCGTATGTTCAAGTCATCTCCCATTTCAAATGCATGCGTTGGTTTTCGTTCAAGTCTCCCTTGTATAACATAGGCGTGCGAATAGGAGTGATTCTCATTTGTGTTGCGACAGGATTTTATTTGAGCTGTGTTGTTTCATCTGCTTAACTTGCGACAAAGCTGCAGTTTACTAACAAATCCGCTAATTATGTAGTATTGGAATCACCGGAGAGATTGCACGACCTTATAACCCAGTAACCGCTAACAAAAACAGCTTTGGAAAGAACGAATAGTTCCTGAACGTTCCTCTCGTTCGGCCCTTCAAAAAAACACGTTTTAGGCCGGCTATTTTCACAGGGCTCACAATTTTTTAAACAAGTCGCTTGATAGCAGCAATTTCGGCGCGCGAGAGCGGGGGATAGGGTCTCGTATGCGGAGCTGTCGAGAAGTTTCGGGCCCCCGGAGGAGGGTCGAAAAGGGGTCGAGGCTAGAGGGTGGAGAGGGGTGGAGGGTGGAAAATTTGCAACCGTGCTTAAAAAGGAGTTTGTATGCCATCACCGCCGAGTTGGTCGTTGCATTGGTGCGGAAAACTGTCACCGCTTGAAAACGATTTAATCCCACGTAAAGCCAGGATAAATTTTAATTTTGAGGAATTAGCCTACGCTATAATAAAATAACCTCAATTTATCGGAAGTAACTAACCCGACACTTTTTTTCAATCGAACCTCTCACAAAGTTACGATCCTATAATAATTCGTGTACGTTATAATGACACGAATTTTATAACCATACATGCGCTACATAGACCATAATTAGGTCATACGCAAAAAAATGACTTTGTGTTAGTAACAAATCGATGGCTTCAAATGAAACTGTACTCGTTGAAAATGCTGTGTCAAAACTGTATTACTTGCAATTTATATGCATAGGATTTTGTACTTCCTTGAACGAGCATTTTCAAATAGTTCAGTTTCATTTGAAGTCATCGAAAAATCTGTTACACTGACAAGCGCGCTTTGTTCGTATGCAAGACTTCAAGTGTATCTGTTAAATTCACAATCATTTTTTGTCGCCTTTACTATTTCCTAGTCACCATTACATTCTCGTTTTGGTAACTGTAACCAAATAAAATAAGAACCACTTTTTCGGACTCCTGGGACCTCAAAACGCGAATAAGATTCATCAAAATCTCAACATCGATTTTTCTCACGATGAAAATGCTTTCACTATCGGGAAAGTAAAAAATTGTCAAAAATTGTTATTTTGACAAGTGCATGTCTTACGTTTCGTTTGAACGTGGCTTTTCGAGTCATCGGGTTCAGTTTGTAGTCGAATCATCAGAAGTTTAGAGCTATTTTCCTGCAGCCTTTCCTACAACCAGACAAATTTGACGTGGAAAAAAACGAGGAACGAGCAAAAAATCAATCAATGCAAATAAGTGAGGCAATCCCCGAAGATTGCACTAATTTATTGCATTCCTCTTGAATCAGGGCTTCTGGTATTGGACACAGCCAACAGGGGGCATTAATCGTGCCTGGGGTCCTGTCCCCCCTTGGGAGAGGGGGTGAGGGGGGGGCGAAGGGGGAAGAAAACTTTCGGGGCGGGGGAGGCCCAGCTGACAAATGGGACTGACTCTGGCCGGCTTCTTCAAGGTACGAACACACCCTGGAGAAATTTTGTGTAATTTATGTAATGGAGTTGGGGGAAACCCCTTCCCATCATTGATGTGAAGACACGAAAAAAAATGCTCAGGGACAAAATGAGTGGTATCTGGAATTCGCACGGTGTTTTAAGGACATCACATAATTACAACTGATTAACCCCTAACCACCCAGCGATGTTCGAAAACAGGAAAAAAAATAGAGGATCTTTTCAGTTCAGTATTGTAACAATTCAAAGAATATCACCCTCCTGGAAACCTGAAATTAAATAATTCAGGCATTTTCCAAAGGGTAAAATAGCGTATTTTAATGGGAGACGTCCTTCTAATTTATCTTATGCTAAATACTATGAGCTGTTATAGGTTAATTAGGTCACAGGTACTGCAAGTCATAAACCTAAGCGAAACAAAGATCAGGGCGCCGTAATAAGCCCATCCTCGCCTTGGCGTGTGCCGCATAGCAGCTCGGCAGTAATATACTGAGGCGGCGGCGTGCAACGTCGATCTGTAACACAGGGAATCCTTACCTCCCCTCCGTAGGCGGAGCTTCCCTGGAGGGGAAGGTGCGCGCTGGAGCCAGCCGCCACGGCTGAATACAACGGATCAGCGCCTTCTGGAAGATGAATATCGTCTCGTTGAGCTTCAAAGCACATCCTGGTGTGATTTATGGAGTGAAGTTCGTACGAGAAGGCGTGCTTCCACCGCAACTTCCGGTTTCTTACGGGTGGGCGCAGCTTTAAAAAATGCTGAGAAATTCACCGGAAACTACGCGGCTCGTTGCCACCTCCGGTTCCCAAATCCCGGATATTGCTAACGCTTCCGGAAGTCTCGCGGGATAAGCGCGTCTCTACATAACTTGCTTTCAATCTGACATTTTCTGGAAAGCTTATTAAGACGTCTGCGTTTCCGGGGTGATGCTAAAAATGCATCTCGTGCAAATAACAAAACGCTCTACAGAGTAAATCCCCGCAATGAGACTTAAAAAAATGTATACATTATGGTATTTCACTAAAATTATTATTTGAATGAGGAGCAGTTTTTTGGGCTATTGCGTGAAAATTACCGTAGGGATTAGTTTTTTCCGTCTGAAAGTAGCCTGAAACTAACCTTAGCAATTCGCCTCCGATTTTCTTGAAACTTTCGGGATTTTACTTAAGTTGTATGAAAAGATGCACCAACCCAAAATTTGCTGCCGAATTTTCACGACGTTAAAAATATTGTTGGAATTCATTCAGAAAGTGTTTTACTGTGTCTAGAAAACGGCTGGAAATATCGCAAAATCCTCTAAATTTGAGCCTGTATGCGTTTTTTAGGCGTTCTTTAAAAAAATATTATTGGGTCCCAAGTTATTTGTGAAAAAATGTTCAATTTTAGACGCTGATTTCTCGTAAAAATTTCAGCATCAAGCATTGGGCTAGGGTATATTTTCACACCACCCTTTCGAGGTTCCTCAAAGTTTTAAGAAAATCGGGGTAGGACAGTTGTGGTACTCCCGTCGTAAGAATATATCAATCTACAAATGATCTTCACAACAAGATTTTCAGGACAAAACTCGCAAAGTTTTCTCGAAAACTCAGTTTCCTCTTAAAAACTCAGTTTTCCCTTTAAAACTCAGTAGTGAAGAGAAAACTGAAGAGTGATTACGTATCGTCGATTTCTGCCGTTAATCATTGGCACAGAAAGGGTTAAGTCTTGAAATCTGTGTGTGATGTCGACAGCTTTAGAACAATGAGGTCCTTCGTTCTATTTCCACGAGGAAATAAAAATTTTCCAGCCCACCTGCAGAAAAGTGTCTCGGAATTGCCCTCAGGAGATTCATATTCCTATCCAATTTAGCAGGCTGTGGCAGTTTTGATTAAATGTCGCCAAGAGTTATGTAAGGCCGAAGTAGTGGCGCTTTTTTTCGTCGTGAAACGAATTGTTAGCCAGCTGCTCATGGCGGCGTCTCTTTGGCTGTCATTCATTGACGATTTCCCGGAAAGGTTTGTTTTGTACACCGGTACTGTTTTAATGATTAAGCGGAAATGGGTATTCAAGTAGTTTTTAAGATTGGTTCATCAATAGAAAAGTGTCTTTTGAGCCGATTCCTCTGATGTTAAATCTATCCTAAAAATAATAATCGAGACTCGCATATTAAACCTAACACTAAAAGCACCTCTGGTGGTGTGCTATTATCAAGAAGACTCATTGGCTTTTTTTCTCTTATACCAGGTCCATGAAATCTCTATTTTTTTACTTTTTCTCCGCATATTTTCTTTGCGGTAGTAACTACTGCCAAAAAAATTTGTATGCTTGGCAACGAGGTTGAGTCGCTTCTATCGTTCCTGACAAACAACAAAACATAGGAAATGCTACAGTTTATCTAGTTTTGTTTAAACCCATAACCGCCCAAAGCATTTGAAGTGAAATTTATTTTACGAGAAATTAAAGGATTTTTTTTCCATAAAAATACGTAATTTAAAGCTTTGGAAAATGCCTAAATCATTAAATTTCAGGTTTCCAGGGGGATGATATTTTTTGAAGTGTGACAATACTAAACTGAAAAGATCCTCTAAAATATTTTTTTCTGTTGCCGAGCGGCATCGCAGGGCGGTAGCGGGTTTTAAAGTAGTTCTCAACAGCAAAAATTCTTTTTGTGGGCGAATCAAGTTTAGTGGAGTTTTGTGCGTGTCGCTCGCGGCATTCGTCTTAAGCTCTCGCAGAACAACATAAGATGTGTGGACCCGAAAGAGAGACAATGTCGAGAGGTCTTTTTCTGCGCCCTTCGCGTCCTTGAGGACGACTGCTAGGGCGACACTCTTTTGTTAAGGACAGGTTACGCCTTAAAAAAGAAGACAAAGAACAACTTAAGCGCAACTGTAATCAATATAAGTCGAACCGTGCTTTTGATAGACGAAGACAAATGCCCGCTAATCTACACGCTTCCAATTAATCCATAACAGCCCTAAGTATTTGGAGTGAAATTTAGCTTAGGAGAAATTGGAAGGTTTTTTCCTACTAAAATACGCAATTTTAAGCTTTGGAAAGTGCCCTAATTATTATATTTTGGGTTTCCAGGGGTGTGATATATTTTAAACTGTGACAATACTGAACTGAAAAGATCCTCAAAAATAAATATTTCTGTTTCCAAACAGCATTGCTGGGCGATATAGGGTTAAGAGGAATTAGAAGGATTTTCCCCATTAAATTACGCAATTTTAAGCTTTGGAAAATGCCTAAATTATTAAATTTCAGGTTTCAAGAGGAGTGATATTTTTTTTTAATTGTGACAATCCCTGTGGGTCCTTGGAATCTGGCCGGATGGTTAACACCTCGCCAGCCACGGAGCCGCTGAGAAGACCTACCCAACCTCACT
>Ga0058701_10002147_pt1 | contig 14723 bp, 8 predicted proteins | sample AgamicOrMae_FD_97039 | JGI IMG/M metagenome (GOLD analysis project Ga0058701, IMG submission 97039) | Agave microbial communities from Guanajuato, Mexico - Or.Ma.e | ecosystem: Host-associated > Plants > Phyllosphere > Phylloplane/Leaf | place: Guanajuato, Mexico | collected 2012-06-04 | reverse complement strand
TAACGGTCCTTTTGAATTCCACCGATCTGATTGGTTGGGATCCAGCTTTTGCCTTCGCTGATTGGTTGGGATCCAAAACTTGGTGTGGTCACGTGGTACAGTTGGCCACTCTCTACTTGCAGGCTATCTAGTAAGCAGTGATTACGCTTTCTCTGCTTTCTACGGTTGAGTTTTGACTCTTGTGCAGACAGTTTTCCGTTTCCTGAGGTGTTTATCTATTCATCACTGGATAAGATACATTGAAATCGATTTGAGCCGAAAGAGTATTACGAACCTACGTCGAACGGTCCCATGATAGTGTGGATATCTGCGTGGATATCCGTGGTTTTCCATGGATATCCATAAGGATATCTATGCTAGCACGGATAATTTGACGAGGATATCCATGGTATCAAGGACAATGCGTCACGGATATCTATGAGAGAGCACGGATATCCGTGATGGCAGGGATAATTCGACAAAGATATCAATAGTCAAACGGATATCCCTGCAAATATCCGTACGAACGAAGCAGCGTTCGCTCCCGAAAAAATTAGGCTCTAAAATACTAAAATTTTCTGGCTAAAATTTTGGAAAATAGTGCTTCGAAAGCTTCAATTCTTGGCTTGAGCTAAAATGAGGTCGTGGCTTTACTTAAAATACACAATTTAAGAGAGGCTTTCTGACGTTTTGAAAATATTCATAAAAGCGCAAGAGCTGCCCATTGGGATAAAATAAAAAACCTCATAATGATTACTTTCTGTACCAATTACTTCGTACTGTCAGCGAAGATTAGACTGGCAACAGCCTGTGTGAGTAGCTTTTAAAATCTCGCGTGAATCAGAGCATTGTTTATGTAAAGCCAATCCTAGTTTATTTTGCCCGCACACGACCAAAACACGACCAATTTTAGATGTTTGTTTAACCTTTACCTTCCCCAGATTAAGTCAAAGCAGTCGGCATTAGAAGTAAACAAGAATTCTTTCTCACAGTCCAGATAAGGAGGGAACCCTAGTCTCAAGACAGGTTTCCCCGTAAAATCTGCTTCTAACGGAAGACTGTTTTGGAAGTACTCAGGTTTCGTACTCACCACCTGTTCGAATCGGTATTTTGTCCTGACGAACCAGCAGTGGAAGAAGTAGCGGAAGAGGCAGTGGAAGAAGAGGAACTGGAAGAAGAAGTGGCAGAAGACACGCTAAAGAAAAAAAAAACAATGAAAAATTAGAAGAAGGATCCCCAAGTATTGTCACTGTAGGTTGCTCATCCTTAGCTCCTCATGTTTTAAATTGCACCGTGATTGGTTTATGCCAATTTTTTGAAAGTTCTTCATCAAAATTAGCTTAGAAAGCATCTTTCAATGCTTCTTATATATGTATATGTATATATGTATATATATATATATATGTGTGTGTGTGTGTGTGAGTGTGTGTGTCTATACATTATCATATGCACTAATTTGTTTCGTAGAACAGCGAGGAGCGTTTATTCATGACCTTAGGCAAGAAGCGCTACTTCTATGTATAGTAAGATGCCTACATGCCAAAGTTCACGAGAATCCCAAATTATTTCTCTTAAATACAATGCGTATGCCAATATTTCCTGCGTGACTAAAAAACGCATATACAGTGTTTCATAATAAGCATAAGGATGTCTAGGACATTCAAGTGTGTTAGTTGTCAATAGACTTATCGCTTCTATGAGAACAAAATTAAGCGGTCAAATTAATTTCCTAATTTTGAATAGTACCATTAAAAATATTTTCCTGTTAGAGAAAACACATATTTTTTGGGAGACCCTTACAACCCTATAGAATGTTCCTCACTACGAATCCTTACCTGCTGATGCTATACGGTCCATTGAGCGGGGATCTGATTTCCCCTGCAAGCTATGCAACCGGCCTCGCACACGCGATATCATTCCCATACCGGTACCGAAGACTATAGACAAATCAGCGACAAGGCAACCGCACCACTGAACTCTGTCAACAACAAAACGAGTACGTTACAATCACAAAGCCACATTCGGCGTGTCGTGCCGATCCACTCAAAGAAATACTGTATATTCCCACTTTGTTAATGCGCATCCTTACATGCATAATTAGTGCATTACAGTAAAAAAAGGGGCAACAAAATAAAAGGTCGTGGCTATTCGCCCGTCGGCGCAAATACATGGAGACTTGAACGCACGAAATGCATTTTAAATGGGAGGTGACTTTTGAACCCACGGAACCCAACCTTATACATTTTATATGGGGCAGGTGGGCGAATAGCCACTTTGGAAATAAAAATATTTCTGATTTTCAAGTGTAAAATATTTTTTCCCATGAATTGGTAACTGACAATGAAATCATACAGCTTCTGAGTTGTCTTCGAGTTTACGAAAATCTTTGACATGACTTCTGGCTGACAAATAATAACAAATGACTGGTGCGCAAAAATAGATATAGTTATTGGCAAGACCATTCGTATTTTAAAATAAAATATTGTCGTTTTATGCGACTTCATTTTAATATTAAACAGTGTTCCTCAAACTAGGAGAGATAAGATTTCAGAGGCATGTTTTTATAAGCTCTGTCTTTTCGGTGCACAAGACATGTTTTCGGTTTTTTCTTCATTCTGCGTAATAAGTTGATATATTTGGCTTGCCACCAGCAGAGGAGCCAGCTGGGAATAGAGTTGAACCCTCTACGGTATACGCCCGTCCACTCGACACCCAAAATAGACGGCGTAAATCGAGAATACGCTTGCTGTACCCGACGGCCATTCGCCACAAATTCCTATGCAAGTATGAAAAATTTGCGAGTGGCTTCGTCGAGCAGGCTATGAGAAATTGAACCTCTACAAGGCCGCGACATTCGCGTTCAACAAAATACAGAGTTATAGGCGTTACAACCTTAACCTACTTACACTACGACAATCAATAGATAATCTTAAATTCAGATGAGACAAAAATCAAATCGCTGATCTGAAAAAAAATCAGTCCAATTATTTACTTAATTTCATACTGTAGATTTGTTTTTAAATTCTATGAACTTCTTATTTTGAGAACGATATAACTGAAATTCAGTAAATATTTAGACTGAATTTTTTTCATACCAGTGATTTGACTTCTGTTGCATCTGAATTTAAGATTCTCTTTTTACAGTGTGCGAAACCTTCGAGAAATACAGTTCTGTGCAGTCGATGGCATAAATGTTTAACAAAAGATTTTCGGATCTTTTGAATCCAGGTCGGCAACACTTTTGAAATCGACACTAAAACGCGGGTGTACCCCTCTATCTCCCTATCTAAATCCATTAGTAGTACTAACACAAATTGGAAAATATAATAAAAAAAGTACTTGCCATATCCATTTAAGCCCTGGACGTACCCTCTCCGTTTTAATGGTCGCATTTTTTGCCTCAAGCGCGCAACCCTGGCTCGATCTTAATTTTCATTACGCCGGTTAGATACGTACCGGTACGCTTACTTTTCGGTGTCGAGATGTAGGTGTCATCGCGCTTGAGCACAAAATGTTGAACACAAAAAGTAGTAAATTCAACCTTTAAAACTGGGAGAGTAGAATGGTATCCCGATCAACTGAATTACGTTTCCCCTTTAAGGCTCTTTTGCTCGTTGATTTATTATGGCTTTTCACTCTTTGGAACGTTATTTGCCAAAAATAATATCTGACCGTCAATCCAATCAGGAAATGCCGTTTGAAAGACAGAAAGCGGAAAAACGGAACTTGGCTTGAAAACGGTCCAAAAAGGTCCTTTGACCAAACAAACCGAAATAAGCCGTTTGTCGGACTTGACAGTGCAAACGGTGACCTCTGGTAAGATCTTTCTGACACTCTCAAAGGAAACATCTTTGATGGAGAGACGTCGTAAAACTTTTAATTGAGATGTTAAGATTTTAAAACGCGTCTAAATTTACTAAAAAAAAAACGTGAAGAAGAAAAGTTTTTTTACGAGGACCGGAATAAAGTTTGCATAAAATGTGAAATAACTTTACGGGAAGCGTTGACATGTTTTTCTTCCCCTTTTTTTATTGATATTTTTTTCTTACGAGAAATACAGATATCTACAGCGGGTGAGTTATGTCAGCGGAAGTGTTTGGCTAATATGAGTGAGGCTAGGTAAGGTTAGGAGACGCTAAATGTCGAGTGCATTTAGGTTATAAGGTTCAGCGATGTTAGGTTAGGTGAGATTTAAGGTCAGGAGGTGTCAGATGAAGGAAGAAACATAGAATAGCCAAAACAACTGACTATTTCACACGTGGATTCAACGGTTCTCATGGGATCCACGTGGAGACTGAGCGCAGTCAGAGTAACGATATGTGAAGCGCGGGGTCTGGTTCGGTTATGGGTACAGCAACCCCCATTGTCAACGAAACCAGAGACAAAGAAGGGCTGTGGGCAATCAGCCAATCACGTGGCTCGAAGGCGTCGCTTCCTGTTCGGTGACCTGACGTTAAAAACGACTGCCAATTTGCGCTTTTATAGCAGGCACTTTCTTTTTTTTTTCTTTTCTGTCGGCCAGTCGCGCGGCTTCAGGGGGTTCCCGAGAAGCTATTTCATCATCTCGTTTGCGAAAAATATGTTTACTTCTCGTCTGTTTTTAGATTAAATGCGACTTGAGAAATGCGGGAAAGCGAGTCTCCACTCACAGAAAAAAAGTACCTGTTTATGACTTGAAGGTAAACCAGACGTAAAACGTATTCCTCGTGGTTTCGTAGATAGACCAAATAAACAGTCATCAAAATATAAGGTTCGTTGAGAACTTTATATTGAAGTGCCCATCTTGGGAAAAACACGTGATATTATCTCGTTTTACCCCTAAGAGTAATGCAGATACGATTGCTCCTGATCAGATATCATTTTCAATTAACACGGAAAAAAAGGTTTTGTTATACTAACAAAGTCATTTGTTAAAATAGGGATAACAATAATATTTTGTTACGACAACAAAATGTTTAGTTATATCAACAAAACGTTTGGTGGCTGCAGCGAAATTTTTGGTTGAAGCAACAAAAAATTCATTTGTCGTCCCTAATTTTGTTGCCGTAACAAAACCATTTTTTTTCCGTGAAGGAATCTTTTCTAGAATCTTAAGGGATTTAGCAAGATTTCTAGCGATAGCTCTATTGCATTGCAACGAATACGTCAGGTTCTGAAATAAACGGCAACATTCATCAATATTTTTTTATAAGACGGTAACAAAAACCGTTACCTGCGTACAGCCGAAAGCCAAATTTCCCAACGAGTTCACAATGTCGTATTCTAATTGCTAGCGATTGCTTTTGAGGAAGACCGTGCACTTCACTTTAATCTGGAAAAATCTCGGGGACCACATGAATTCTCGACGAGTAAACATGATCATAACAGTATTAATCTCAGTACGATTTGACAAAAACAAGAGGAAAATACCGAGTGAAGAGTCTCCGTCCAAAATCCTAACTTTCGCGATAATTATCTAAGAAAGAAGTACGTAAATATGATTCGGAAAAAAATAACGTTCAGGAAGATAAAATCATTCCGGCTTGTTTACATTCGCAGCAAACGGCTGAATTTTTGCCAGCTAGAAAATAAGTTTCGACAAAAGAGCGCCCATCCATCCTTGCCCTGAACTTTGGCACCTAAAACCTTGCAAATCAGTTATTTTAATAGGAAACGTTATTTCGATCAATGGTACCTGACGAACAACAAAATAGACGAACTCATGACAGTTAAAGGCGCTACGAGCTGGTTTTATAAGCAGATTCATGGCAGTCTACACTCGATTTTAAGGGGAGAAAAGATGTCAGAAACTGTTCAATAAAAAAGTCACTAGTTTGCAACTCTTTGGATCAGAAGAAACCTGACCTGACGTATCCTGACCACGTGGGCGCTTGAAGAAATGTGGCCGAAATTGGTCCTTCCGATATATTTAAGTGACAGCTGTTTTTGCCTCTTCCTTCAGAAAACGATTAGTGGAACGAGAAAAGATATTCTACAGGTTTCATTACGTAGGTGTCAAAATATGCCCCCGATTGACTTTTATTTATGAGCAAAAAAACAAAAGATCTTATGTTAATATTTGTTCGGGTAGAAATAGCTTGCTACTAAAGAAATAAAAGCGAATTTGGTGAAAAGCTGTTACAATTTTGTTAAAAACTTTCTGCATACACCGATACTGGAGTGTGGGTTGATAAGCGAGGGTTCCATCCTTAGCCCAATGCCTGCCCATTTAAGATAATCATTACAGAACCAAAATAACAAAATTATAACTATATTCAGAACAAAATGAAAAACCGCCTCTTGAAAAAATCAAAAATAAAGAATCCAAAGCTGCTAGTGGGTAATTTTTAGGAATTTTCTCGCGCAACAAAATCTTTAAAAAAATATATTTAAAAAATCAAAAATTAAAGAAACCCAAAACTAAAAAAAATAAAAAAAATATACCATAAGTCACCTTAAACTGACCATATGGCTAAAAGAATCAGAAGCGCTTCTTGAAAAAAAAGAGAAAAAAGAAGAAGAAGAATCTTAAGTTGCTAGTACGTAATTTTTATCCATTTTCTCGCGCAACAAAATCTACCGTAGGTATAATTCAAAAGCACGATTCAAAAGATTCCTAATAAGCTGAAAACAATACTAAAATAATCCGTAAGTCACTTTATAATGACCATAGCTAAAAGACTCACAATCGATTCTAGGGCAATTACCAACTTTCCCACGCGAAAAAAAGAAAAGTTCCAAAAGAGCTAACACGCTCGAAGAGTCGATGGAAAGCCATTCAGAAGATTAGCATTAACCGCGCTGTAAACACAACATGATGCAACTCCAAAGCAGAAAACATCTCATACCACAAATCACTATGGCGCCTGAAGACGTAAACTGTAAACACACTTGGTTTTATCCTTAGAGTGAGAGGGTGCTTCCGAAGGGAGCGCAGAAAAGTGACTGGTGGTCTTCGCGTGGAATGGCGCCACCAAACATCGGCCCCTAAAAATAGGGCAGCGCGTCAGGCGACTGGCCCCAGCCTCGGCGGCTCGTTCGCGCGACCCCAACATGTTTTGTAAACAAAAAATACTGCGAACGTGGAGGCTGAAAGAAATCTAGCTGATTGATAGCTTGAGTGCGTTCTCAAGAGGCCGAGTCCTACAAGGAGCGCGGTTTAGCTGTTATAGAAGCGTATATTCTAGACGTGGGTAGCCATTTTGTTGACGGGAACTCGGCCAAGGCTCTTCGAAGAAGTTGTTAGAGAAGGAAGTTCTGAATTCGAACGATTAAATAGGGGGGCATTCGATAGCGCCAAAAACCACAAGCGCCAACGCCGCAAGCGCCGTAACCGCCAAACGAGCAGTCGAAAACGCCAAAGTTCGCATATGTTAGGTTAGGTCAAGTTAGGTTAGGCTAAGTTAGGTTAAGTTAGGTTAGGTTAGTATTGCGGTTAAGAACTTCGGCGTTTGCGACTTTTCTCGTTTGGCGGTTACGGATTAGCGCTTGCGGCGTTGGCGCTTGTGGTTTTTGGCGCTTATGACAGCTACTCATTAGACGTGGCCCCTTTTCACCTTGTTTACATGCGGTTTTGAACCATGTCCATACTAACAACCAGATTTGAAATCCGATCTTGGAAATATTAGGCTGACGTTCGATTATTTTTCGCAGTAATTTCTTCAGATAACCATGATTACAAAGCAAAAGTATTTGTCAATACGTCCCCAAAACTTCAGAACTTAACTGTATGTACTTTTTGAAATACAATGCCTGCATAACGGCCAGGAATTCCGGAAAATTGATTTGCGAATAAGTAAAATTTTGTCACACTGCAAGACGTATTGTTAAACGATTTTTCCAAGATTTCTAAAGCTTAATTGTCACAGTAAGACGACACATTTTGTTTGTTATTTCATAGCGGTAAGAGCCCAAGAAAACATGTCGTTATTTCAGTGTGACGACTTCTGTGGAGTGGCATTATGGCGGTCTCCTAAAACACATCCATAAAATTTGGCTGACATAGAAAATGCATTATATAGTCTCTTTTCACGGCATACCGTCATCCTCCACTGCTTGTAGTTGACGAGCGTTTACAGCCAGATGCACAAAAGTAACTGACTTAAATCAAGGTATGGATACATACGGCAAATGATACACTTCATGTTTTCTGTCCGAGTAACAATAGATTCAGCGGATCATGAATTAGTCTCAGAGCTGAGTGCCCCTACAAACGACGATATAGGCAACCTCCCACACACTCCTGTCACGCGGTTGCCTATCTGTGCATGGAGATTCCATGATACCAAACGCACCGTTATGTTACGCTTCCTTAATTGTTTTTACTTGTCCTACAGAATCGAGTGTGGGAGTGTGGTACAACGACGACGCATTACAGAGTTCGCTTTTCGACAATGTGAAATTTCATCCCAATCGCCTGTTTACGACTTTCTTAAAAATATTATCAAATGATTGACGTGTTTCTCAATTGGTAGATTTTAAGGAAAAGTACTCTCTCAACTCTGCGTAAAGTATGAAGATATAGTTCCAAAGCACCATATTTTCAAAAAATTTAAGGCAGAAAATCATATTTAAAAATCTTCCCGCTTTTAGAGCATTTTATGGGCGTTGACAGCTTTAGTAGGTCATTAATTAGTTTTGGATGCACTTCTTGAGTGCACGTAGCCGTACAACCGAAAATCCGATACGTCCTTAAAAGGACCATAAAATTATCAACAAAATTTTTTAATTAATTCCTTGAGGAAATGAAAAAATACTTGTATTTTATTAATGTCATTGTATTATAGAGTATATATGTATGCTCGATCGCTCCTATTAATCGCTTAATATTATCATTTTAACGAATGTCACAATAAGAATAAGTTATGAAGGTTCCATACGTCCTCATAAATAAAACTAATAAAAAAAACAAATTTTAGGCAATGAAAAAAACAACAAAAAACAGAAGGGTACGATTAAAACTATCCTACCTTTTAACGCATATTTTTCAGAGACAAGATTTTGAGGAGTATCTTTTAAGGGAAGATCTGGGAGGTAACGGGTTCAACTGAGGCTTTTAAAAGCTGGCTAATTTCAACTGCGCCAAAAAGAAGGGTCTTCTTTTGGCTGCGTATTTTGAAAGACGCTCTTAAAGTAAATACGATGACCACCAACGAAGTTAGACGCAAACACGAATAATCCTTTAACTATGTTAATGGGTCAGCATTGTCGCAATGTTTTGTACAATAGTAAACGTCAAGTGAGCGGTACTCTGGGATTAACCGGCAAAAGCAATGTCGTGTTACATTGACCCCGATCTCTGCCCGTCAGCAAGGGGACACTCGGGGTGCTTACACTCTCCTTGAGCTTATTTTGTCGAAAATGCAACTCGGAAAGTGAGGTGCCTTGACCCGGCGCAACGCGTCCGCCTGTCCGTTTGTCCGTCCGCCCGGTAGACGAGAATAGCGATGGAAGCGTCGCACTTTGTCGCACACCCCTTCCTTCGCCCTCACTTATTTGCGTCACTCCGCCGCGGGATAGCACCGCCCATTCATGGACTAAAACTCATTCATATTGGGAGGGAATGTCATTATATCGCGTATGAACAGGTCTCAACTATCGTCAAATCCAGCATGGACTTAAGTCGCAGATGAAAATCTTTTCGAAAGGGGTTGGATATTATTGCCTCTGGTATATACGAATTCGTTAAGAGTTGCGTGCAGAGCGAGAATTCTTATAACGAACTCATGGACATTTATTCGAAGTAAGATCTATCGACCCGTGGGGGGGGAGGGTAACACAGGTCCATACGTCTATGTTCAGAAGAACTTAGGCAACTAATCAATACTTTAAAAGAAAAAAAAATCGTAAATGCCTCCCTTCCCCCACAAAAAAAAAGAAGAAAAAAGTGAAAACATTTTTTTCTCGGAAATTTCAAAAATTATTCCAGACACCGAAAAAAATCAAGCTGAAAAGTAAATGGCCTTTAAAATTATTTTTGATTAGAATCCACCTTTGATGGCTTCAATCGTTAACGAGGTAAGACTACAAAATTGAACCGATGCCCCCAAGCGATGAGAGGTGGCCCAATCGACTTCCCCAGAAATAGACCAAGTATTCTAATACAAAAAGATTTCCTGAAAGTTTGGTGGCGATGGATAACTTTTACGAAACGTTGGGCCTATCTTAGGAAAGGGGGCGCTTACACTCTAAAAACACTTTCCTTCGGCGGGTCTAAAAACGATTTCCTATGCGCTCACTGTTAGAGAAGCTAAATCTGTTCTCATCACGAGCTTGATTTTTAGCAGCATACTTCCCGTGAAACATAAAATAAGGTCCTATCAATTTTAAAAATCTTATCAACTTTCCAAAACCGGAAAAAAGGATACTAATTTTACCTAATTATTGCTTTTATTCCGGATGGAATTAAGAAGAACCTTTATGAGAAGCATACTTTTACCGCGAGGGGGTCCAAACTGGCGTAATAGGGTGTACATTGGCGCGTCATACAAACGTAATAATTTACATAAAGGCTGTTACGCTCTGCCGTAGAAATAGTAAAATCTACTAAAATCATTAGTTTTCCACTAACATTCAGCGCAAATCGCAAAAATATGGTCCGATTTGCGCTGACATTAAGTGCCACTTTACTAATGCCATTTCAGGGATTACAGGCTACAAGATATCAGCGTAATAGTTTGCGTAATAGTGCGTAATTGCGCAGAGAGTACACGTAACTTACGAGTTACTACCCCCTCGTTTTTCCGCATCTTTCTGAGAAAAAAGCGAAGTGGCAACGAACTCGTACGGGTTGAGGAAACTTAAGTTAAACGGTTCCACTCCATTGGCGTGGGTTGTGCGTCACGAATGTGGGGGTAATGCACAGTATTTTGAGTAAGACCCAAATCTGTCGCAAGTCCTGGTTCGCTCAATATCGTCTAGGGCTTTTCTTGGGGGTTTCCCCAAGGATTTTCCTTGACATCAGACGCGACACATGCGGGATTTCCCGAGCACAAATTTTAACAATAAATAAAATAACCCGGATAGCACCTAAAAAAACACTTGGTGGAATAAATTCAAAAAAATTAGCAAAACTTTTTGGTTGTTTTTTTTCTCGGAATAATGGTGTGGAAGTGGAGGTAATGAAATCCTTGCTTCAAGGTAAGTTTAGGTTCAAATGGTACTTCAAAAACAATGCAAAGAAGGGATTTACGCCACTCATTGCTCGCGATTGGTCGAGAGCTGCACATAAGGATGAAATGGCTTAAACAAAAAAGATTAACTAAAAAACTGCTTTTTCATCAACGTCTGTGGCGCCGAAGTCAGAATCATGGCAACTTATAACCGATTCTTCTTTATAACCGAATTTTAGAAATATATTTCGTGTGATTTTATATCGCATAGGTATCGAAAAAAAATTTTTTTTTACGGAAACTCTCGTGTTTATTTTGGTCTTTTCGCTAAATCCTTCACTAGGGGCAAAAAACGGAAGAAAAATAGGCTATGACAGTTGAGGGTGTTCGCGGAAGTCCGTCTAGGGGGCGCTGAACTTCCGAGAGCAGAGACTTTGTAAGAACGATCATGAGAAACTTATCATCCTGTTAGTCGGCTGATTCTCTCATGTCAAGTCGGAATTTCACAGAGCAGCCGCGCTCATTAGTAAAAACTTAATTTTGAAAGAGAATTTTTTTTTTTGCGCTCGTAGGATCAACATGTCTTTAATCAACCACGCGCGGCTAAGGACCTCCCCTCTCCATCAAAGTATCACCGAAAGTCTTCGCAAAAAGAGCCCGATAATGCAAGGCAAAATAAGGACCTCAAGTATTAAGTTGTTTCAGAGGGGTTTTAGCTCAAGAAAGTGACATGATTCAACGAAAAACGTCTACATGCGCCCTCAACACATTTAAAATAGATCATTATTTAATCATGGTCGTGAACCAGGAATCAGTATTCTTCCGCACAGGCGTTCGCCGCGGTCAGGACAATTCCATGCCAAGGGCAGGACTTGGACCGATGACCTTTCACACGTAAAAGACATGCGCTGACATGGCACGATATGGCACAGACACAGCTGTGAAAGATCGCGGAAAGGGAATATCGTAAGCATTGACAATTTGACAAGCACGCATAATGACGCGCGCATCCGGCTCACGTTGTTACAACATGTGTTATGTTTGATAGGATCCGACTGTTAGCCAATATATCTCCTCGAATTGGACTTGATTTCACCTTCGTCGCCGAGGGGCCGATTATTCTTTTGGGGCTTGTACCGGATTTCAGGTCTGTTATCAGAGATTTCAAGGATTTTAGGACGGCCTTCAGGGATTCCAGGATTTCAAGGATTATAAGGATATGAAGTGTTCTATGGGTTTTAGACCGGATTTCAAGGCATCCAAGACGGCTTTCATGGATTTCGGTGATTTTACGTTTCACGGATTTAAGGCCAGATTTTACGGATTTCAGGTCGGATTTCAAGGTTTATAGGCCAGATTCCAGGGATTTTACGTAGGATTTCAAGGATTTTAGGAAATTTACGCCGGATTTAAGGTATTTGAAATCGGATTTCAAGGATTACAGGAATTTCAGGGAGTACAAGAATTTCAAGAAGGACAGGGATTTCAGAGATTTCAGGTCGGATTTCATGGCATTTGTACATCGGATTTCAGCAGTTTGCCCGTCGTTCGTCGCCATTAATCAGTTTCTCTTGTACTGGCCAATCACAGAACGGGATCACATCTAAGGTTTTAAATTGGTCGAGCAGATTTGTTTGCGAAATCTTCTATCTCGCTGAGGGGATCCTTAACAAACCAGCTTGCAGCTTTCAACAATGACGTCGATCGCTAATTAGGCGTGGGAGACCCCGAGATCGTTTTGTTTTCTAAAACAAACAGATCAGATTAGCGAGTCGAGTCGCGCCATTCAGAAAGCAGGTGGCAACTTTCGCGGGAATTTGGCAGCGGAAATCTCAGCAAACAGTAACCTGCTCCCAGAGAATATAAACAGTTGACTCGAGGCAACAGAGAGGTACTACTTTCCTCGAGTCTTTCTCTTTCTTTCTCTACTACTTTCTTTTTCTACTAGCAAGTCTTTAAAAAAAGAATGTTTATTTGAATCATTCTATCGACGACGCGTTCTATCCAAGTTAAAAGGTAAAATTAAAATAGAAGTTTTGAATCTAATGGGCTGAACTCTCGGTTTACTCATCTGAAATAATTTGGTAAGTGAATTTGTCTGACGAAAGTTATACATGCGTTCACATGTTCAACTGCGTTTTTACGTAACGTAGTGTCATAAAATCTTATGCCAGTTCGAAAATTCGTTTTCGCATGAAGTTTCAGACTTTTAAAGCGGAGAAAAAAGTCGATTAAGGATTTTAATGAGGGAAAAAATGCGAATCCTACTAAACCGAAAATCGTGTCGAGTTTAGAGTGCGTAAAAAATCTGCAGTTAAACCGCGATTCTGAAGAAAAAGAAAAATAAGGAAGAGGCGCTGACAGGAATTCGAGAGGGCGGTGGGCGGTGCTGACAGGGCGGCGGCGCCCTTGGCTGTGTGATTCAACCAACAGCCTGATTCTGCAAACACGCGGAGGTAAGTCTCACGAAGCGGATATAACATTGCATAAGAGAGTTTTACCGATCAAAAGGTAACATCTTAAAGTACTTTTTTGATAACATAAATTATTATTATTGAACAAACACATGGGTCCGTTTTCTTGTGACACGCACCGGCACAAAGAGGAGGGAACTTAATATCACTAATTCCAGTTGGAGGCAAAGAGAAGGATTTTACATACATGTAAAATCCTTCTCTTTGTTTGCCTGAAAAATGCCATCTGACATGTCAGATGGCATTTTTCAGGAACGACTTAAACATAAAACGTCGGATACGCTGCATCACAGTCCGCCTAGTTCTGATAAAGGATCTCCGTCAAAGTGATGTCTTTTGAAAGAGCGCGCAGGTCTAAGAATCAGTATACCTATTCTTGTTTGAGAACCAGTACATTTCATCAATATAAAAAAAAACAAAAAAAACACTGATCAGAGCTGTGTTTGTGATCATAATCAAATCCGCTTATAAGACGTTTCCTGATCGTAGACCAATGCATACTCTGCTCAGAAACCGTCCAATAAATCAATCAAAGTCTGATCGGAGCTCCGAGTCTTTTCACAGTGGTTTGAGTGCACGAAAAATAACGATGACTGAATATGTTAAAAATTTCGAACATGCCCAAACCAACACAATGAATCTCCTTTAACTAAAACGTTCATTGCACTAAAGAAGAAATCAAAGAAAAAAGATGTACAACTCTAAAACATATCGTACGAGTCTAATAAAATAAAACTGCGCGCTAGTCTTCAATGAATGAATGTACTCTCGCCTGGGCCGAATGGGGGCCAGACAGCTACATTGTAAAGACGGGTTGCATTTTCTTTCTTTCGTGAACCTGTTTCATTACATTCATCGAAAAAATGACATCGTTACCTCATAAAAAAGGAGGGGCATTCGATAGCGCCAAAAACCACAAGCGCCAACGCCGCAAGCGCCAGTCCGTAACCGCCAAACGAGAAAAGTCGCAAACGCGGGTAGCTGTCATAAGCGCCAAAAGCCACAAGCGCCAACGCCGCAAGCGCCAATCTGTTTCCGCCAAACGAGAAAAGTCGCAAACGCCAAAGGTCTTAACCGCAATACTAACCTTACCTAACTTAACCTAACCTAACTTAGCCTAACCTAACTTGACCTAACCTATACGAACTTTGGCGTTTGCGACTTTTCTCGTTTGGCGGTT
>Ga0058701_10002146_pt1 | contig 14725 bp, 14 predicted proteins | sample AgamicOrMae_FD_97039 | JGI IMG/M metagenome (GOLD analysis project Ga0058701, IMG submission 97039) | Agave microbial communities from Guanajuato, Mexico - Or.Ma.e | ecosystem: Host-associated > Plants > Phyllosphere > Phylloplane/Leaf | place: Guanajuato, Mexico | collected 2012-06-04 | reverse complement strand
GCGCAGGATGCAGCGTCAGAACACAACATGGCGACCTACGACAGCCCGTCTGCCGGCGCCCTCTGGGCCCCCCTCTGGGTGGCTGACGAGAATTCCGTCTCGGCTGAAACTGTCGAGGATATGAAAAATGCGGATATGGGAGACGATGAGCTCCTCGAAAACGCAACCGTCCCAGGAGAAGATTTGCAAGACGAATCGGCAGATCCGTTTTGGGCGCTAAATGAACTCAGTGCGGGGCAGAGGAGAAGAGGTTTGTATCAGTCCATAGCTTACAAATTAGCGGGGACGTCTCAACGATATCACTCATGGCGGGGGGGGGATATTTTCCTGCATTGTGGGTTGCCTACCCGCTATGTTCCAATCATCTTTGTTGTACATACAGTATACAGATTACTCAACAGGGCTTACTTTAATTTTTTGTGGATGGCTTCGCATTTTAACGTTAATGCGTTTAGGATTGCGTTATTTCTTTGGGTTCATTAATTAAATATTTTGTAAAAACGGAAGCACTTATATTTTCTGTTTACGTATTATACAGAGAGACAAGCCAATTTTTATTCTTGTCTTTCTTTTAAATCTTGAAATAATTTTGTAAAGCGGGCTAACTTAATAACTAACATGCGGAAATAATTTTGCCAATGGAGGCTAACTTAAACTACATCATTTGGAAGAAGGAGTTATGGTTGACTGGAGAATGAGTGGACTCAACCCACTACCGCCCAGCAATACCGTTCGGAAACAGGAAAATTTATTTTAGAAGATCTTTTCAGTTCAGTATTGTCACAATTTAAAAAATATCGCCCCTCTGGAAACCTGAAATTTGATTATGTAGACATTTTCCAAATCTTAAAATTGCGTATTTTAATGGAAAACATCCTTTTAATTTCTCTTAAGCAGAATTTCACTCCAAATACTTAGGGTTGTTATGGGATAATCGAATCGGCAAATCTGGGTTAACTAATGAGTCAAGGTACTATCGTCCCAAAAGGTATTGTCCGGTTGTGGCCGCGCAGGAAGACTCCGCCTTATGGGGAAATACATTGACCACCGCCTTGTTGCACGACCTGAACCGGACAATACCTTTTGAGACGATAGTACATTACACAAAATCCCACAAACTTTAAATTGAGAAGCCTCCAGTGCGGTTACGAAAGAAGAAACGAGAAGGTTCCAATTTTGGATTGGCTGGTCTCCTGGTTTCAGATGACAACTTGGACACTTCATTGGCCGCGTCGCTAGTCAGCGTTTCAGCGGCTCTAAGCGGCCTGGCGAGAAGGATACAAGAAGACAAGAGGAACTGTTCGTGTAGTCCAGGATGTGATAACGAGGAAGAATTCGGACGGAGTATAGCGACGCTTGTTCGAAATCTCCCGCTCAACCGAAGGATGGGGGTCAAAGCCCGAATATTGGCAGTCTTGGCTTCTGAGACGGCGTCGGCTGCTCAGGAGGGAAACCCGGAGGAGAGACACAACTCCAATCCAAACGCCAAGTGATATGTAAAGCAGAATAAATTGTTTACTTTTTTAAGAGATTATTGCCTTTTTTTTGCGCCCGTCATCTTCAAAATCACGGGCGATTCGCGCCCGCGAAATTGTGTTGTCACTTTTGTCTGGCTAAAAAGTCACTGAAGTAACTTTTTTGAGACGAAACTTGACTGGCAGCCCTGTGATAGAGTTGCCTGGTGGATATGGATGGCTTGTCCTCAGTAAGTCCTGTTTTTCAAACAAAAGTAACAGCTGGGAAATAAGACGAGCGCTTGATCAGACAAAAAAAAAGAATGGTGGGGGAAGGCGGTGGTTCGGGGGGGGGGGCTCCAACCCGGGCCTCTTGACCCATCGGGCCATTAACAGATAAGCCTTCTTGAAGCTTCTTCTGTTGATTTTTAGTGATGAGATAGAGGGAGGGGGGGAGAGATACCGTACTTCCGTGTGAGGAGTAAATGCTTTTCTGGTAAGAGAAGTCAAAAATGAGAATTACCTTTCAGTTAACCATAGGTAAACGGTTTACTTTCGTATTCCTCAATATACAACAAATGAGATAATGAAAATGGCATTAGAAATAGTACGATAATAATGTCAGACTTTCCGACTAAATGTGTCCGACGGGTGAAATTAAGAGAAAACATTTCGGCGATCAGATTTAAGAACGAATTTTTACAATGGATCTTTTAAATGTAGGGAAGTTTGTTTTCAACGGCCACGATAGTAGGAAAGTCTCACATTTGACATGATATTTACTTAGCTATGCGATAAACACAAATATTATCTTAGGCCATAAGAGCCGACTGTTCGATTTCGATAAATCGCTTTATATTCGCCTCCGGATTGAAACAACTCGTTTTTCGTAGATTACCTATTGTAATATTTCTATAGCTCAATCCGACCCATCCACTAAAAAAAGAGAAACTTCAGATTTTAAATCATTTCGTAAATAAAAACTATGGATATGGATAAAAATTAATTGCTTTGGATAAATGAAATGAGACTGTAAGCCATATTTAGTCTACTGGTGTAGTGTAGTCCACAATCACTGAACACATTGGTGTTAGAAGAGGTAACCGTCCCTGGGTAGTCTTCGTATTATAGTCTTGTTTTAGTTTTAATCTTCCAGAGTTCGAAAAAGTTGTGGCTTTCATAATCGTTCATCGAATAATGTTATCTTCGAAGAAGGAAAACCCCTGAAGAGAGAGTGATAGGCTTCACGCCTTGCAGGTGTACTGCTAGGTTTGCCTATCTCGATCTCTGCAGGGGCATGAACGAGAAAAACAATATCGTCACAAACGAAACTCTGCCGTGACTAAAGCGGTTATCGAGTATTAAAACGATGGCAGCGGTTACTACTTCTTGGACTAACCATATAATTCGTTTGAAGTTTGACGATGGTTCCATCATGTTAAACTAACATGTTTGGCTTACAGCATTCGCATGCTATTTAGAAAATCTACGTGATTTACGAAAACCCTTGGTGTCCGTAGGTTAACTTTACAGAAAATCGAAATAGTGTCTCAACAAAGTTAATGCAAACTTAAAACGAAAAAATCCTCTTGAAACATGGTCGTTGAACATTGATAACGTTACACAATCCGGTAAGGTATCAGTTTAAGATGAATATGTCGGTTTCTCCAACCTAAAAAGATCGCATTAGTCGACGCGTATTAACCTTATCATATAAACTTATTTATTTACAACTTAAAACGAAAAGGAACGTATCTTGGTAACACTTTCAATTGGTGTTAAGTCGTGACTGTCACGCAAACTAGTATGTTAATTCATACGATATTCAGGACGAGTACAATCTAAGATATCAAATACAACGTAGAACTTTGTACAAGATGAAATAATGATTTTGAGTTTAGGGCGTATCAACATAAGAGGATTTTTTTGGCACGTTAAGTAGTATCGACAATCACATCAATAAAGGAATTAAGCCAGCTATCCCAGGAGAAATCTGCTTTATATAAATATAATTATTTCGTCAAATATTTGGCAAGATAATTGAACACGCTACAGCGAAGTTATTGGCCCCTTACCGTGATCTAGGACACGGCAGCAATGACATTAAGAACTTTTAATTCTCTTTTAATTATCCTCATAAAGTTATTCAGCAAAAACACAAATGACACGTAATTTTTAACCCCCGGCCATCAAAGACTCCTCACATATAACAAGGACTCAATAAAATAACTCACGTAATTGTGGCGACTCTAACAAAGTAGAGAATAGCTTTCAAAATTAAGGTTCTTTTGTTGATGGAGCGGTACCGAAACAGGGGTTTCAACTTGAATAGAAAATTAGGTATGAAATGACCAATGCTAGGAATTTGTATCCGAAGTCAAGAGTTCGATTTGGCACTCAGAAAGAATACGATTTGACACAAGAACCTTATATTTCCCATCCTATTGTATACTGTTGACACTCTCCTAAATGCTTTGCTTAGTTGCCGTGAAAAATATGCGTCTCAACTGACTCTGTTTCAATCACAGATAAAATTAATGCGTTCCAATAACCACAAATCTAATCGCCAGTGTCGAAAACGAGTCAAAAAAACTTCTAACACTAGTAATAAATTGGATGGCAATAGTTGGAATTGGACGTAGTAAACATTTCATGACGTTAATTAGATCAGTCGACTTAGTACGACTTTGCCGGCATCAGACCGCACGAACACTTGAGTGTTGTGTAGTCATTATGAAAGACGTTTTGCGATGTACCAGAGGACTCCATCAAATGAGACACCGCGCTTGCCTACTCAGCCAATAGACGACTATAGGACGACTTAACTTTATATTTCGAGCAAAATCTTACTGTTAGTTTCAACCTTGCTCATCAAAAACCTTGCTTAGCGTAGCTTACATTATATTTTAGCCTAGCTCATGTTGTCCAGCTCAAAAAGACTACTCTCAAGTAGCCAACAGCGCAAAGTAATTGTAGTTTGAAGCACTCTAGCAAATATTTCAAAGCGGTGAGCAATATTTATTTTGCTTCCGTCGGTACTTTAAGTATAGGTTTATAGGTAAAGCGAACCCAATGGATAAGCTAGGCTAAGTTGAAAAGTTGAGTGTTCAAGTAATATTTAGACGTCTGGTAGACGTCTATTTGCTGCGTGGGTACCTATCCTACCAATATTCTGCTTTGAGAGCATGGCTTTAAGATTTTAAGCCATAGTTCGCAGAGCAAAGACATTTTTCGAAAGAAAACAAAGAATAACAACCGTCGGAGCCACTACCTCTTTGTCAAGCCCAAATCTTCGACTTGGAGTCAGTTAAAATTTAGCTAAACATCTTAATAGATCAGCTACCGTGAGGACTGTAATTGATAAGTGGCAACCCTATAAAAAGTAAAACATCTGTTCACAGACATGACACTAAGAAAACTACACCTAAGATCTTTCCGTAATCACAGTGCAAAATCACAAGAAGCTATATGGTCTGGACACAATACTGTTTCGAAACATACGCTGCACAAATATAACCACGACAGAAAACTAGTAAGTTACGTTATAAATAATCATGCGGGGTTATACAAAGCATTAAAGGATAACCACCTCCACTAACAGACCTCCAAACAAAGTATTGCAGACGCGTAACTCAAATTATAGCTTTCAGATATGAGAAATTCAAAAATCATATTAGCTCAGTCTTTCACTGGCGTGCTGCAGTAGAACCAAGTATAACTTTTGGCACCAGCTAACGAATTGGTTTAAATACCGGGACCGTCATTTTAACGGCCCTCCGTGGAGTTTGTTTTTCATCCCCGCTTACAAGTATACCCGCATCAACATTTGCACTTTTAGTTAAAAATACAAAGCACTTTAAAAGTGAAACTTCATATAAATAGACAATAAGTTTAGTTCTTTACGATTTCAGCTTCAAATAACCGTAATTTACCGCAACAAGTTATGATAATTTATCTTCTAACTAAACGACGAAACATTAACAATGGTCTGTAAGACGCACAAGATTACATTAACAACGAATGACCAACAACTAAATCTTGCAATAATTTAATTCGCATTAAGTTCGGCTCAAATTGATCAAACCCTCCGATGAACCGTCGTGAGCATAGCATTTTTTCTCATTATTAATGGGTCGTTATCAAGTTAATTCAAAAAGTTTCGATGAATGTGAGTTTGTTCGCATCGACTTGAGTTCCAGCCTCATTAACAAGATTAAGGTGCATTCAAAAAGTCAAAATCACTTGTTGTTTGAACGCAATTTTGATATTATTAAGTTAATCTTTTTCCATCGGTTTTCCCTTTAATTGTTTGCAATCTTTTAAGAACTACCTTCTATTTTTCCTTTAGTGCAAAACACTTACACCTAATTGGACCAGTATTCAAAAAAAAGTAGCCTTCATTCCTTGGTGCGATAACGAAAACGACTGGGTATAACGATACAGAAACATTTTTATACTTTTAAAAATGAAACATTTATCTAGAAATTCATTTATAAGATCAAACGTAAACGAGACGTCTGAAGTTATGTTTTAATAAGTTTCCAGCACGCAATTTAACGATTTCAGTGAATCGTATCTTCATGAGCAGTTTCAAAATCCCCTGTATAGATGCTTGACTCAAACAATTCATTTATTGTACCAGATACCGTACTCGCTTTGTTTGCATATCTAATTGATATACTTTTGTTCTAAAGGGAAGGGAAAGGCCCTAAGAATTGTATAACCACTTTTAGCAACGTTCATTAACCCGCTGGACCGGAAAAACAAATCTTTGGAAATTTCGGAATGTCAATAATAAAATCTACTTTTGAGGCCGCTATGTGATAATGCACACAGTGGTTAACTCTCATGTACCTATTTCCTACTGAAAAAAAAAGGAATTCATTGAAATCAAGAGCCGTACTCCTTGACTATCTGATGATAATCGGAAATTTATAGAAGAAAAATAAAATGAGTTTGTAATACCTCTAATCGCTCTCCCCTTTTCTTTAAAGATTCGTTACGCCTACAATTATTTACTTCAGGACGAAATTTTCTCTATCGGCCATGCGAATAAAAATTAAATACACGAACCCGCGTGAATATTTCAAATGTAAGACACGTTAAAACTTTCTGATCGACGACGAGACCTGCGGAACGAATGAGTTTTACGACATGTCTGCCTCTTATCCGCACGAAGCACTACGGCAGCATCCATATTCTATAAACCTCCTCTGTAGTAAGTTACACAAAACACAGACAGGCACTTCAGACCGTGCAATTTTTATGACATTAAATCGGATAGTAAGACTGATTGAATTTCTTGATAGAATTTTAGACAATGTACGTTCCCAATGTTTACCCCTGATTTTTTATCTATATGAAATATGATACGAACACGTTGATACGAATCTTATCGCGAACGAATATGTTCACTCAGTTATGTTAGTTGATTCTTACAAAGAGTTTTCGTTTTTACTTCTACTGCTTCCAGAAACTACAAAAAAAAAATGTTTCCAATTTATCAGCCTAAAATAAAAAGTAACGAATTTAACTCCTCAGTAATTTAAATACGTCGACATACACGTTAAAACATCTTAAATCCTACAATATTATAAGAACTAAAAAACAGGGTGCTTATGAACCAAGAGTACGAAGTTCAGGACCAAAATATACAATGAGCTGGTCTTTTTGAAAGTATGAAAGGGTTCAACCCCGTATTAAATATTTCCCTATGCATAAAACTTATTTAAAGAAGTGGACAACCAATGTATCTCAGGTACATTATCTTAGCGTTTCTCTCCTTTCTCAACGAAAACGTTTCCTGTTCTCCTCACGGAGAAAGATAGAAGTTCGGATAGTGAGCTTACTCGAAGCTTACGAATAACTTACGCGTAGAATCCAGTTTTTGGCCCGAGATCAATCTCCTCTGCTTCGGTTTTATACATGTCAATCAACTGTAATAAACAAAACATCATTATTTCTACTCAAATTATTAACGCTAAATAATGCGATCCCCCAAAAAACAATTCCAACCATCAAATGTTAAAAATTCGACCAAAAAAAATGACTAAAAATTGAAAAAAGGGCAAAGGGTACCCCTTGTTTTTTTTTCAATTTTTTGGCCCGATTTTTTTTCAGGATTTTTATTTTTTGACGATTAGATCTGATTGAGGCAAACTATAAATGGTTAGAACCGATGTCAATTGCTCAGTTTGTCGATTTTAAACGGATTGAAAGAGGGGGCAGTTTACGGCCGGAAGGCGTAACAATGCTCTTCTGCGCGAGGGCAGACCGCGAATTAGCGATCATATTTGAGGGTCATCGGTCCACGCAAAATCAATATCTCCACGAGTAAGGCTAACAAAGAAGGATCTATAAAATAGTGACAAAATTTACGGAAAAGTGACTTGACAGAAATTGGAGATCCGAGAAATTGTTACAAGTAACAAAACGTTATAAAAGTAACTCACTGGCAGCCCTGCTTTTCACGATTTGTCTGATAATTTTCTGAGCATTATTTACAATAGCATCAAAGATAATCCATGCGCTATGTCATGAGGGTATAAAGGTCCAAATACTTACACTTTGGATATCTTTGCCCAACGCTTCTGACTCTTTCTCGTGCTTCGCCTTAAGTTTCTCAGTTTCCTTGCTTTGCTTCATTTGAGCCATCCGTCTCTCTTCCATAAACTTCTTCGTGTTGTTTTGTTTCTTCTCTCGCAGCCTCCGATCTTTCTCACCTTTCGTTTTCAGCGTTTTGTCATTTGCTACCTCCTTCATAGTTTCCACGGAGATTTTAGCTTGGCGTGTGTTCATCTCCTTCATATCCCTGCCACAAAACGACAACCTTCAAACACTGCCTAAATAAAAGCCACCAAGGCTCAGAGGGGTAGCTGTCATAAGCGCCAAAAACCACAAGCGCCAATCCGTAACCGCCAAACGAGAAAAGTCGCAAACGCCAAAGATCTTAACCGCAATACTAACCTTACCTAACCTAACTTAACCTAACCTAACTTGACCTAACCTAACCTATACGAGCTTTGGCGTTTGCGACTTTTCTTGTTGGCGGTTACGGACTGGCGCTTGCGGCGTTGGCGCTTGTGGTTTTTGGCGCTATCGAATGCCCCCCGGCTCAGAGATATAAAATTTATCATTTTTAAATGAATAGAAAGCATATTAAAAGAATTTTCCTTCAACAGGCTTTTTGTTTAAAACAAGACTTTAATTACCTTTCGTGTTTTGCTTCAAGCTGTTTCATTTGTGTAGCTTGAGTCGTCACCAGCAAAGCCTTCAGAACCTCCTTTTGGTCCTCAACTTGTTGCTGCAAAACCTTCAAACTTTCTTTTCGATGTCTTTCAATCATCTCTGTCCACTCCACCGTCTGCTCCGCGATTAACTTCCGTACCACAGGGTCGGAAGCCAATTCGGCTTTGCTGTGAAATAATCCAAAAACATCACACTGACGAAAATTGAGCGGCGAGTTAACACGAATCACGCTTCGTTGCAGAAAAAAAATCTATGATAGGGCTGCTCTGAAAGAGAATAAATAACTTTCACACACCTAAAAAGACAAAATGGAAAGAATACTTTTAATAAGTGTTGACAGTTTAGCAATATAAAAGGTATCGTTACCTAGTATTCCCATTAAAAGGGGTTCAAGAATTTGAGGTAATATTTGACGTTGAAGGTCCGTGAAAGGTGACTCAAAATATTATTCGCAGCAGAAAATATGAAAGGGAACGATATACTCGCACTTAAATGGAAACCGTTGGAGAGTTTGGTAGTTTGCGAAAACTGCTGAAAATCCTTCTCTGGGAATTCGCAGTTCCAAGTTTAAGAATAAAATTCCCAGGATTTTTTGAGGTTACTTACTTCTTGCCTTTCACCAGTTTATCAATGGACGCGCACTGGTTCTTCTGAACAGTCAACCTCTCCTTCTGCTGTTTCTTGTTTAGGCCATCCAGTTCCTTCTGCTGCTTCCGCGCCGTTTTTTGGAATCCCTTTTCGTTGCGAAGCGTCTCCACCGTGAGCGGCTCGAACTTTAATTCCTCTGAGAAAGATCAAATCATTTAGAAGTGATGTCGCGACCTACAACGTTGTCATACTTGTCTTACCTTCTTTCTTCTTCTCGGCCGCGGCGGCGGAGCCCCCTCCGCCCCCCGCGCCGCCCCCCGCGCCGCCCCCATCGCCTCCCCCGACCAGGTCGGCCGTCTGGATGTCGGTGGCCTCGATCCCCATCGCTTCCATTTGCGCCGTGCGTTTCTGCTGGGCTGACAAGAACGCTCGCGGGTCCGAGAGCGCCGCCATAAAGTCTACAAAACATCATTTCACGCGTGGAAGTGTTAATAGAAAGGATGAGACAAAGGACCTCAGACCCCTTTCCCTGAACCCTTTTGAAGAGGCTTAAAACAAGGATAACAAAGAGAATCGCGGGTCAATACAGCAAGGGCTATCGAGTCAAACCCTTTTCGCTAAACCGTCCGGGATGGATAATGAGTCAGTACCAAAATCGTCCCCGACGTAGTTTCTGATCAATAAAGCTTTGGTACGATTTTTTATGCCGTGCGAAACTTACTAATAATACGCGACGTCGAGGGTGCAAGTTTTTATTTTTCTTGATCCTCAAAGAATTACTTGAAATATCAAAACAGCGTGGATAGTGAAATTGCACGGAATCTTGTTTTCAATCTATTTGAGTAGGAGAGTGTTTTCATGAGATGTCCGGTTTACAAGAAAATTGCAAATTACAAGGCACAACAGCTTTTTTTCGAATAACTCAATTCATGGAACTGAATTTTTTAAGAGAAGTAACGTTGTTACTCACAGTTTCTTTTAACATGAGCTCCTTTTACTTTTCACAAGCACTTCCTATTATTAACGAACATCGAGCGATTTAGCAAACCTCAAAAACTTGGATTCTCCTAAAAAAATTCAGAATTTTTCTCTCAAAAGAAAAACCATGAGAGTAGGGGGCGCCCTACTCTCATGGAATAACTAAATATTTTAGGACTGAACTTCTTCAAAATCGAATTTTGAAACGAGTTACTTGCATCAGACGATGCAATATTAGCAGAACGAGAGGAAATAATGGGACCTTGAGTATATTTTGGCTATTTTGGGGAACGCTAAAGAAGACTTCCTCTCGCTCTGAATACTTTCCACTCACCTTCCATGCCATCCGGTACATAGATCTTGAGCTCAACGTTGCAAAACAGCATCGGCAAGGACATGGGGAAATTCGCTTCTGTTCGGAGTGAGATGTGTCTGTAGCCGGCTTGGAGTCCATCCAGAGGCAAGATGCGCTGACCAAGAAGTTTGCCCGTTTCATCGAAAACACCAAATCGCAGGACAGCCAAATCGGGCAGGACGACCTGAAACAACACGTATACTGATAACCCATACTTCCCAGAAATCTACATGCGCTGCGAAATGCTTTCTTTCGGGCTATCCATCGATCTAAAAATCCTATTCAACCTTTGTAAGGTGTTCTCGACCCACTTTGAATTTTTCAAACACACGTTTTTCGCGAAAATTTCTCCACTATTTCTCTTATTTTAACACGGTTTAAGGCAAAAGAGCGAAATTATTAAGCCCTTCTCCGAATGGAGGCGGACATAGAAAGATTTGCAAAAAAGATTTTTGAACACAATCCGATTTCAAAATGTTCCGATAATGGCTACGGTAAATAATGGTCATGTCTGACTTAGGCCATGAAGCTAACTCCTAATCTGACGCTTATTTATAGTTTGGAATAATGACCTTCCTGAAGAGGAACGCTTCTTCGTTGTAAACAGGGTTGAGTCCGTTAGCGGGAACCATTCGAGTGCGGAACTCTTTCCGAATGGTGTCTGTCGGCAACCCATACATATCCACCTCCACGTAAGTTCCGACTTTCTTGTCCGAAAGGAACTGGCCCGCAATCACCTGCGGAAAAAAACAACCTTTAGATTATGCAACCTGAATAGAAACAAAGCCATTTCACGTTATTTTGAATGGACTATATTTAGGATTATGCCATACTTCTTGGAATATACCCTTGATCAATCTTTATGAAGGTAAATTAAGGCTGGATTGCGTTGTATTAAGTGCAAGCTAAGCCTCGTTATTCCAACTTAAAGACGGGATCTAGAACCTACTCTTGTGGTAGAACACAAGAGGTATAAAATGCAACCAAGAAAAAATGTGGATAGGTTGGTTTACCTGCACAGCGCACTGTGCGGCGATGACGCCATCTACCGGCGATTCGGCGAACGGGTCGAAACTCCGATCCGCTCGCCGCATGAAATCGGGCTTCAAAAGGTAACCGCAGTTGCCATTGTACTCGAATTTGCCTTGGTTCAACTGCATCGGGAGATCTGCTGTTTGGAAGTTCAACGACACCATTTGGCAACCAGCATTCCAGAACACCTGAGAACAACCATTTTGTTGACAGATTAGTCACTCGGAAGCTCGAAAAGTTCTTACTCAAAGAAATTTGCAAAATTCTGTATCTAAAAATCAGGAAAAAGGGTATTTTTTGAGCTGATGAAATTCGTGCTATACGCTAAGAAAAGTTCACACTTTTGTTTGAAATATACAAAATAAGTCAAAAGTTATGCCGTTGAATTCATAATTGCAATGATCGCAAACGGCCCATCGCGATAGGTAAAAAAACCTAAAATCGAGAAACTCCACTTAAAAGTTGCTTTTCAAAGTCAAATATTCAGCGCGTTGGAGGCTGTGTAAATAAAAGCTGTCGAGAAAGCGTTGAGACTTGAGAGTGACCTGATTAATCAGAGCGTTGTTCCAATATTTATTTTGAATGGAAAGCAATGTGATAGGATCTGCAACCGGACATACATACTTGTAGTGCCAGTTGCCTAAAACGATACAACAGAAATCACGATTTTTTTATTGAGCGAATTTTTACTTCGTATCCAACGAAACAAAACGTGCTCATTTCGAAGATCACGAGCTGATGGATTCTGTGGAACATATTCTAAGATTTCCTTTAGGACTTTACCTGTGGCATGTAATTCGAAGAATCAGCTCTGGTTCCTCGAGGGTAGATTCGACTCATTTGTCGCTTATTATAATTGACGAATTCGATTGCTTGCGACTTCAAATAACCCAATCCGGCCGTCTCCGCGAACGAAGACATATTGTGGTGTATGTTCTTCTCTGCAAACAGAAGTTACGAAAATACATGTAAAGATATAAGCCCCTCGGTTTAACCCACTACCGCCCAACGATGCAATTCGGCAACAGAAAAATCTATTTTAGAGGATCTTTTCATTTCCGTATTGTCACAATATCACCCCTATGGAAATCTGAACTTTGATTATTTAGGCAGTTTCCAAAGCTCGAAATTCCGTATTATAATGGAAAAAAATACTTTCAATTTATCATAAGCTGAATTTCCCCCAAATACTTTGGGCTGTTATGGGTTAAGCGCTGAAGTTGGTAGCACTTACTTTCTGCCTCGTCAAAACCTTGGAATTTGATAGGCTGCGCGTAATTGACCATTGATGAGAGCCACGGATGCACATTAGTGGTGGAGCCCGTATGCTGGACTGGAGGGGGCACTCCTTCAGGGACCTCGTCGGGGGCCTCTTCCTAGAAATAGAAACACAATTCTCGGAATTGTGACACGGATTCTAAGGAAATTCAGAAATTTCCGAGAAGGGGAGGATTTCCCCCACCCCCAAACACAAAGTCGAATCTCGTCAAGAAAGTTGGGTTGGGATGTACAATAGGTTCTTTCAGGGAAGTTGCGCAATGGCTGCGGAAAGTTTCTGGACGGTCCCCCAAGATTCACCTCATTCCTCCGGGAAAGGAAACCGTTTGTCGCATTCGTCCCTTAGACGTTTGCAAAAAACCCTCAACGTGAAATCAAGGGTTGTTAACTTTCCCCCACAGATGATTTGACTTCAGTTCAAGCTTAGCTTGTTTTGTAAAATACCTTGGATTAGTTAACCTGGGTTCGCTACATGTACCTTGGTTACAATTTTACATTGATAACAAAAAGCCTTGTTAGAACCATTTTTTAAAAAATAATAATTTTTTTTCAAGTTTAAAGCAGATATTATCTGATTTCACCTAACATTTCCGAGGAAAAGAGATTTTATTATTTTTTCAGATATTGCAGGCTTTTTAAAGACGCAATAACTTTGCTCGTTTACTTGTTATCGGGTAACTTTCGTGACGAGAGTTTCCCTGCATTCATAGAACTTCATTCAAAATTTTAAAGAAACGTCCGTTCTAATATTCAAATACATCGCCTGACGGCTAATTTTGCACTTTTACTCTGAGCGTTTGCAAAATCGATTTTGACAGAAGCCCTAAATCTAGTTTCCTCCAGCAAGAGAGACAGATTCATGGGATCACTACGAATTGGAAGAGGATAGCTCACCTCCTTCTTTTCGGGCGGCGGCGCAGCCGGTGCGCTTGCATCTTCTTTCTCCTCGTCTTCAATGACAAGCTGTCCTTGTTTGAACAGCTCCAATTCGCGCTGTTCCACTTCTTTCTTCAGCCGTTTGTTTTTGATTAGAATTTTTCTCTTGAGCGCCGAAGGGGGAGGCAGAGGGACGCCTGGCTCACACTAAAAACACACCGATAGCAAAATGAAACCAAAAAACCACTGACTAATTCTCACGACAGGATAACAAAGATTTCCTCTTTGGCCTTTTTCACATACATTAAGATTCGTTCGCCAAATCCCAAGGATCTTCGCGATTTTGCGAAGCTGCCCACGCCATTTAATCGCGAACTTTGAACATGAACCTCTAATACCGGTATCAACAACAGAATTCATAAACTTGAAAAAAAACAACTAAAACTACCCGTGGTTAAGCTCCCTCTTAACTTGCCAGATCTTACGGGATGGGATGTTTGAGGGGCTACCTCCTGACACGCAATTCGTCAGATCTGAGAAAGGTAGAGTATCTCCTCAGCGGCTCCGTAGCTAGCGAGGTGTTACCCATACGTCCAGATTCCAAGGATCAATCACGGATTTTGCCAGGCTGCCAACGGTATTATAATCACGGATTTGAACCGCGAATCCCAACCGAGTCTTGGACACAATCACTGGTAACTTAGAAACGCTCAGCACTCGGCCGAAGCATTAAACAGTGGCCTACCTTTCCCCCCTCATATAATTAGAAAATGAAAAATCATGTGGAAACATGGAAAAAAAGGAATCTACCCATGGTTCACATGTGATACTACTCACATGCTACTAAGGCCTGCTTAACTTCCCAGATCAGACGGGATGGGGTGTATCCAGGCACTACCTCCCGACGCGTAGTTCG
>Ga0058701_10002145_pt1 | contig 14726 bp, 10 predicted proteins | sample AgamicOrMae_FD_97039 | JGI IMG/M metagenome (GOLD analysis project Ga0058701, IMG submission 97039) | Agave microbial communities from Guanajuato, Mexico - Or.Ma.e | ecosystem: Host-associated > Plants > Phyllosphere > Phylloplane/Leaf | place: Guanajuato, Mexico | collected 2012-06-04 | reverse complement strand
CCATTAAACTGGGAGAACAAACTTTCGAAACGGAGGGAAGTCGCATTACTATGCCTAGCGTAACCAAACCTCTACGCATCAAGAATAACCCCCATAAGGGCATGGTTTCCCCACCCCCACGACTTTGTCACCCTCCACTCCAAAAAAAAATCTGCGGATCTTAAAAGTCGTTCAGAAGGCAGGGACACACGTTAGCTCGCGGTTCAGTATGACAAACTCATCGGTGAAGTTGTCCCCTTAAGTCGAGGGATAAGTCGGGGGCCGAACGTGCCCTCTTACCCTCACCCCGGCACGCCGCACTACATACCAAACCACTTGACCTAACGACCACACTCTCCGTCAACGGCCGCGCTCGCACGTGCACAACTATTCCGAGAGTAAAATCTGAAAAGGTCTGTGGAGCCGTTTTGACACCTGGGTATTTATAGGCGTTTTCTGTAGCTATTGGATCATAAAGTGCATTGCAAACCGCAATGGGTTTCGGGCGAGCGACTTTGCCTCCAAAGTGCACATAAAATTTTAAACGTTGCAATATCTAGCGGCTCTAGCGTTTTACCTTTCGCCGCTAAACGGAGCGGCACACGGGGCAACTAGAGGGGATATACTAGAGAGTAGCCATTTTGTCTCTTAGGACCATCAAATGCATTGTAGCTTACGGAAAACCCTCGGAAACAAGATGGCGACGCCAACAGTTTCATCAATGCCTCCCCTCTAGTATGTCCAGGTCTCTAGGGGCAACTGACCTGATTGCTCCCGAGTTATAACTAGTAATAGGGAATCATTGATCATATATCAAACATGATAAAGGACTCTAGCTTCAAGGAAGTTCGTAAATAGCAAAAAAAAAGAGTTTCAATAAATAACCTTTAAAAAGCGTGATAAATATTTTATCACGCGAACTTAAGTTTTTTAGCTTAAACACTTTTTAACTAGAAGTATTCGTCGAATCTCTTACTACATCACACGTGCACCTTGCGTACAGTACGATCCCCAGATTTATTTCCAGGTACTTAATCATTTACACTTGTTTAGGTCTGAAAACAAAATCCTCTCAAGTCAAGAGGATATCACGGTACAATGACGACCTTTTGAGGTTTAAGTAGATATGAAAGGATTACGTCCCTCCTTGTATGCAGATATCCTCGTGCACAGTACGTTGGGCGAAAGTGTAGCGTTCTTTTCATCATTTTACTTCACGCTAGTTGAGCATTGAGAGGAGTGATCGGGTAACGTACAAAACCAACGTAAGGAACTGTACTTAACCGTAGGAAAAGTTCTTGATTGCTCGGTGGAAACCCTCGAGTTTGGGAATCAATGCTGGAGTCCGGTCCGAAAGGGTTGATAAAGTTCCCTTTGGTGGGGATTTAGCGTTGTCTCTAGCGTGATATCTAATAAACAGAGGCACATCTTCCTGGGCTTACGTAGGTTGATTGAGTGAATTTTGATTGCTATAGCTTTCGTGAATATGTGAGTTAATAGCTAGGTTAGTTTAGGTGCACCTAGATTTAGGTTCATCAGATCTACTTTTTTTAGATAAAACATGGATTAGTCAGGTTAAAACTCTTACATTATTTTAAAAAAATAGGAAAATTAAAAAAAGATTTTTATTTTATTTTCATAAAAAATTTCTGGAGTTTTGAACTTAGTTTTCAAGTAGAAACTATTTAAATTAAGACTGTTTTGGAAAATTTTTGCTTTTCTCGAGATTTTACGGGTATACAGTAGAATTAGCCTGTTCCAAAGTAATTCGTCAATTTATAAACCAAGCACACGAGTTCCCGCCAGACTTTCACCTACCTAACGTACCCAATCAGAAGCTACTTCTCTCAACCTGAGAATATTTCGATAGGTACAAATATTTTTAATGCTTGAAGAGCAGAGGTTTCGCGTCACGGTTCTATCAAGGTTCAAGAGATTGAGAGTTGCTTGTTACTTCTCGGGCTCTCATTGGTCCTTTCAACTTTGATTGGGATTGCATTGCGATCGGATTGGATGAAATTGCAATTAAAAATGATGCGTTTCCGGTCTGCTCGAAAGGAATGACGAGTTCTACGCGATATTTCATACTGTCCTAGTGTTTAATGAGATTAACGTGCTTGCTCGACAATATCTCTTATCATAACCTATAAATATTAAGCCGCTAAAACAAATTTTTACATTCGCCAAATATACCTCAGAAAGGCTTGATCAAATTAATTTTTAGGCGACCATTGTTTATTTATAGTATTTGCAGTTACTGCATTTTTATTTTTTCTGCATCATTATGATGTTATTGTACAGCAATTTATTGTTGGTACAACAAAAAAGATTGCAGTTGTATAGGAACAAAGCGCAATTGTCCGAATAACGAATAGTTGTTCGCAATTAGCGTTCAAAATATTGTTCATGTGTCCTGCAGTTCACATTGCGACATGCCGTTGGCTGAGTTTTCGAGTATTTTTTTTCCTTGTTGCTTTTTTGCTTCGATTCTAGGAATAGCGAAAGAAAACTGCATAGGTAAGGTCAAATTTCGTAAGATAATATTGCTATATACTGGGATGGGGTGCAAGCCCTATGCTTTGCAGTACTTCGCATCGTCTGACACCAAGCCTAATACTGCTTACTGCTTAGGCTACTGCCATGAGAAGAAAGCGGCATCAAGCAAAGATTTGTAAATCAGCTCATGTGCCCAATGCCCCGCGTTGGATACCACTCCGCTCAGCTCGTTATCAAAATCCACGCCCGAAAGGCAGAAAATGCACATTAAAATTCAGATCAGAGCCTCTTTATGAATCCTTATTTTTGAAAAAATAACATTTTAAATTCAGATTGTGCGTATTCGACCGCGGCGCCCCCTGGCGGTGGGAAATATTGGCAATAGATCGATATGCACATACAGATACGGAAACAGACGTTGCAGATATAAAGGCGGTGACTGGCATGGCATCGCACGCCGGCCGGCCGGCAACAGCTTTTATTAAAAGGAAGCACTCCCCTTCTGTCAAACAGGGTTATCACGAGCGTGCACTGCCCCACTCAGCACCCACTGCCGCCGTCTCGCCCGAGGGACATCAAAGTCCGACCGTCATAACTTACATCGATACATCCGCGCTAACTCCATTTCGCAATCGAATAACCTACGAAATTATTTCGCCCTAATTACGGCTTCGGTGACCTTCGGGATCAGCCCTGATTTTATTGGGAGGCTGATGGGCAAAGGCCTGGGATTTCGCGGAAAGAGGGTTTCTCTCAATAGATTGGGTTAAGCTAGGTTAACTCATTTCCAGGACATGCTCTGGTTATTATTAATGAAAAGATTGAAAATACGTTTTGGCTAAATATTGAGGGAAATGATGTTTTAAAACAGATTAAATTCTTGGTTTGGTTGAAGTTAAGGCAATACTTTTTCTTATAAATACAAAACCTTAATCTACCTTTAAGCCTGCGGAAAAAAATTCAAGTAAAATTGACTGCCTGTTCCATAGAATATTATCTAATGTTTGTCCTTTAAAAAACTTTTTTTTCAGATCAATAAATTGCAATGTTGCACAAAGTTTTCATCACCATGCCTACTTCGGGGGTGAGTATTGAATAAAATTTACAAACCCAACGACGCCCAGCGATGCCGTTCGGAAACAGAAAAATTTATTTTAGAGCATCTTTTTAGTTCATTACAATAAAAAAATAAAAAATATAAAAAACACCCCTCCGGAAACCCGAAATTTAACAATTCAGGCATTTTCCAAAGCTTAAAATGCGTAATTTAATGGGGAAAATCTTTTGGATTTCTCTAAAGCAAAATTTCACTCCCAATACTTTGTGCTGTTTTGGATTCAGTTTAAATATATTTCGACTGATTTCATTTCTAAGAAAAATCCAATTGGTAAGTTAGAAGTGGACCATTACCGTTTTTGCGAGGTCTTATCGCGATTACCGGACCACTTCGCAATCGGTTCGGCGATATAAAAATTAAGGAAAACTGTTTTTGGGACACTTCTTGTCTAACTTTCTTTTTGATCCGCTTAGCGAGCTCGGCCACCAATAAACTTTATTACGGAAGTAAATCGAGCAAAACTGCCAATGCTGGGACATACAAAGAAATCCCCCGCACTCTCCGAATATAAGACTTCACTGAGCGCTTGTTTAGACACCGCGAAAAGCGCAATACACACGACAATAGTAACATTAGTGAATAGCCTGGGAGAGCAATGAGTAGTTACATTCTATGAATATCCTAAAAGATTGATAGCCAAAAATATTATAGGTAAGTACTGGTAATGTGGCAAGTATCGTAGTCCGAAATATTAGAGAATAGTCTGGAACGCACATAATAGCCAGAGAAAAATCGGTTGAATAAGTTGAATACATGTGAAGGATAAAACTATTGGTTCGTTTTTGTTTTAAGAGAGCACAAATAGTTGGAAATTGCCATAGTTCAACTGAAAATTTGCAGAATCATTTAGTTTATGACGTAACGCTGCAGCTGAGCTGAAAATTTGCCTATTAAACTGACAAGAGAGCATTACAAATTATTCACTCTGATGAATTCCATTTTGCAGAAATCCACATTTTTAAACGTTCGCGGGTTAGGCATCAAAATGGTTTATATTTTAGGAGGGAAATACATTTTTAAATGCAAAAATTCAACGCTTGCAACTTTTAAAAAATGCAACCCACAAAAGTACAGCTGTCAATTAAACCAGGAAACAAGCGGCATTAGGCTTGTCCATGAAGGGCTATGTAATGTTTTGGTTAGGCGAACGTAGCTCTGCTGTCGAAGCTTACACAGGAGATCGAAAATTTAAGCTTAGAAAATTACACAGAAGATAAATCCTTTCGGCTTTATTCGATAGGCAACCTCCCTTTTATGCTTCTTTCCCTCCCAGTTTACACCATCTCATCGAGAGTATATTTCCAGCTCTTAGTGTTTCGTTTCGAATTCCTTAGCTGATAACATAACGGAGTTCAACGTGATAAAATGCAGTGGCTGCCTTGACCTTCAACGTAGAGTTTAAGTGCCTGCAGTAAATTCCGGAGAAACGTTGCTTAGGGATTTCTCGTCCTGGGAAAAACTCGTAATCCACAATCATAGAACAGAACACCTTGAAGAACAAATGACGATCCTCCTTTGCTGATAACCGCCCGTGGATTAGATATCTGTCGTACTCGCTTTTTGGTTCCTTGCTTTCGCTTTGCTTTTACTTAGAATATAACATAAACCTCAGGACTCACCCTAGGTGAGAACCCCAGCCCTGATATGACAAGTACAACACTGTTTTCAGCAATGAATTTTTAATATTGCATTTTCCTCTCTCTCCTGTTTTCTGACTGCGAGAGGGGCGGCATCGAAGCGAAGTACAGGGCACGTTACATTCTAAGGCCAGATCAGTAAGATCTACTGAATTTTCAGCCAAAATCGAACCACTTCTTCATTTTAATGATTCGGTTTCGACTAAAAATGAGTCGATATCTACTAAGAATCAGTAGATTTCCAATGATTCAAGTTTAGAATGTTAACAAAGATTAACCAAGCATACCAAATCTGAACCAAGTGGAGCAGTAGCAAGATACATGTTAACCTCACTTAACCTAACCTAACTTAACCTAACCTAACTTAGCCTAACTTAACCTAACCTAACTTAACCTAACCTAACCTAACTTCACCTAACCTAACATAACCTACGGTGCTTGTGTCGTTGCTCCTTCAAGTGTAATTAAAGTTTAAACCAGGGTGAACAACAAAAGGTAGGAAATACAACCTTTAAAATGTAGTGTTCAGGATTAGATTCTGGGTAACGTCGTGTCCGTGTTTTGAACCAATGGCAGCAAAGGCAGAGTGATGGAGAGCAGGGATTGGGGTTAGTCAATAGATGGTCGCTTGCAAATGAATTATTTACCATGTTCCTTGCTGCGGTAGTCGCTCTCCAGTACGCCAGTTCCTTGTTCCGCGGACTGTACCGCACCGGTACAGTCAGAATCTTGCAAAGTTTGCACAAACTGAGAAGGCCAACTGTACTAAATCACTGTCAAGGAAAAAGCACTTTGGGTATGGTATCAAAAGTCGTGCAGAGGTGGTTGGACCTCGATCCAAGATAAACGGGTTTAGGGTTTAGGTTATCTTGGGTTAGGTAAGGTTAAGATGGGTGAGATGCTCGCTGGAAGGGTTGAGGTTAAGTTGTAGACGATGATACATCAATCAGGCTGACGTAAAATGGAGTACGTTTTTGATTTACGCCGAATCATAATTTATAACTCGTTTAGCTGTTTAAGGTAAAGCTCTGTTAGGCCTGAAATTTGGGATATGAGCCTAGGATGGTTTAGGTGAGATTTCGTGACCTTTTGGTAGCGTTACTTAACCTTCCTTAACCCTTTAAACTCATATAGCCAGCCAGCTACCAAACATAACATAACGCACCTTGTAAGGCATTTGAACTTGAGAAATATTAAAAGTAAACATGGTTACCTTATCCTAATGTGATAACGCGCGTTACGTGAGAATACGCTCATACCACCTTGGTTATATATATATATATATATATATATATATATATTCTGAAAACTAATTTATTTGCTTTTAAAATATCCACAAATAGAATAGGCCTAAATGCGGAAAGATTTGTGCCAAACACGCTCAAATTATTTGTTGTGTTTCCTCGTCAAAAAATTGGCGTGATGGAAGTATACCAGAAAAATTGACAGTTTTATCATAAATTTGGAGAGAAATAAATGGTTGAAAGGCCCACGGAGGTCTTTAGGAAACAAAATATCTTTTCTATGACATTATTGGAGCTCTTAAACGCGACGCACTATTTATTATAGGATGTCAACACAGTATTTTGGTAGGTGATTCTTCACGCCAGGGAAATCAGCCAATCAGGTGTGATAAATGATGCTTGGAAATAAACTGACTCGTCGCTTGTCAGCACTACTCTCGCTCCCTTTCCAGTCCCGACTCACAATCAGATTTACACCAAGAGATGTCCCACTTAAAACGGGAAACGGGAAGTTCGTGGAACGGACGGCCTTACAACTAAGATCTAGCCCAAATTAGCTTAGTTTAACTTAACCTGGCCCAACTTAGGCCAGGCCGAGCCCCGTCGCCTGACTCTGCCCACAACCCAACTTATTGTCAGCCGAGTTCAACCTTATGGATCCTAACATGAATTAACTTCATCCGTTCATTTGCCTTTGAAAAATCTACTTTATACCGGAGTTTTAATGATTCTGGGAACAGTCTCTTCTGAGGAGCTAAGATAACACTGGCTTGTCGTAAATACAACGCAAGTTTACCCATTCCATCCCAATCACTGTTTTAGAGACAATTTAAATGTCTTGATAAAAATTTCGATATATAATAAACAAAAAAGCAACCTCAATCCCAAGAGAATCAAGGACTGAATCAATATTCAAATAAATAGCATATTGCAAAAATTTTGTGCAAAAACTTTGTCCGTTTTTTTGCGGTTTTTTTTTGCTGTTTTATTTTAAATGTGAATTCCCTCATTTCCATGGCACAAATCGGTGGAAGTAGCCCTAAAACAAAAGTAGAAAACTCTTGCAAAACGCAATTTAAAAAAGTGAGAAAATTTGACTATTTCGAATCATTTTTATTTTACGCGCGGAGGAGTCTTCAAACCACATAAAGACTGCAGAAAAGCACAGATCAAAATGCTGACGGGGTTTCTCACGAGCTAAACGTGGGACACATTGCCTAAGCTGCAGTTAGGTTACGCGAGGCGAGATAGGACCACAGATAAAGTAGAGCTCTTTTTCACCGAGTAATACTTGTTCAGCTAAAAGCCACAAGAACGCGTTCCATCTCAATCTTTTCTTTAATACCTGACAAAAGCTCGCACAAGTCACCTATTTACGATGTCCCTGTTTTTGAACTCTTAGAAAGATATTCGTCAAAATATTACAATGTTTACTTATTATTAAGATCTTTTACTCTGGCTATTGAATTGATTCTACGCAAAAGCTTCCCCCGCCCAAAAAAAGGAAAAGAAAAAGACAGTGAAATCGCATTTCGGTAGAATATGACACGAGTAACATCTTTATAAGGCAGATGCCCGCATCGAAATCGCTGACAAATCTTGCCACATACCTGATTCCGAGTTCAAGTACTCTTACTGACATTTTGACAGATATTTGAAAGGGATTTCTTGAGGTTTGCCTCATACACAGAAGTCACATCCAATGCCCTACATTTTGTTGAACCGATTTCTAGACACTCTGTTCGTCATAAGCTTCGCATTTACTTCAAATATATTTCGGGTAATGGTTGTTTCAATTACAGCTGATCTATGAATTAACTCGAGATTTTTTGGAGAGTAGGATCCACAAGTTAAATGAGTGGTACAAAGACTGCTTATGTGAGCGCGGGTACCGGTACGCATTGAACCCCTCGGGGAAATTTACAAGTAGGAAGAGAGGAACTAGCGTACCGAAACGGGTATTTATTCCATGGGGATTCCTCCCCATAACGATCAAATTACTCGCAAACAGTACCGCCGCAAAAACTAATTAAAAAGAATGCAATACAGCATTCAATTCCAAAGATCGCGCTTCCAAACCATACAATAGACACCACTTTGTTTAAAAGCTTAATAAAATACCGCTACTACACGCAGAAGGCTGGCCTGTATTGTGCTACGAAATCGTTAGAAAAATGTCGAACATGACTTTCACATAAATTATTATGAGCTCATGCATGGATACCTTACGCATTGTTTAAAAAACAGATTGAGCAACCTTTTTTTTTGCTTCCAAAACAGCAAAAAGATACTTTAAAAAAATAGAAAATACAGTTTCCGCCTTGGGCAAAAACGATTTTTTTTTTACTTTTTTTGTGTACAAATATTATAGAGATAGGATAGATAAATAGAAAATTTCCCTGTAATTTTCTAACGAGTTTTTTTTAGAACAGTATTGAATTTTTTTTCCTTTTTAAGGAATATTCAGATTTTTTCAATTTCCAGATTACGTTTAAAAAAATCTTTATTTAGCATGAAGAATTTTTGGGATCAACTAAATGGGATAAAATACCTTTATATGCCCGAATTAATAAATTATCACAAACTTAAAATACCATTTAGAAAAGACTCTAAGCACGATTTTGTTGAAAAAAAAAGTTAGACAAGATCCTTAAAAATACGGCGAAACGGCATAAAAAGGCCTGTAAACGAGAGGTGCTTTTAAAAAAGGACGTAATATGTGAAAATAGGTGGACGGAGTTGTTGAAAAGCCGAGTGGGATTTGGCAGTCTTGGAGGACGGCTTCCAATACACCTCGACAATACAGACTAAAATGGGCAGACCAGCGCGCCGTGCTCTCCCCAACTATCAGCTCTCCTTCTTCTCGACCGGCTTTCCCGATCGGCTCTCTCCCCCGGGCCTACCTCTGCTTTGACATACACCAATCGAAAATCAGGACCGGGATGAGGCTCAAGGTCAGGTCCCGGAAACAGATCAGGGGAAGTATGAAAAAAAGCGCAGCCAGACCCGCAGGGGCCCGGCCGCGATGCGAGTGGATACTCTTGCCGTAAACTTATTCTGATTTCAACTAAATAAAGTTTCAGTGACAGATAGCACGACCTTGAACGTCAAAGGAAAATCAATAAGGATTTCTTTCTATGGAAAACTTGAGACGGTTTCGTTTCCACACGACCCCCCCCCAAAAAAAAAACAAACAAAAAGAAAACGTTGCGATTCGGGAGTTAAATTATATTTTTTGGGTAGTGTAAAACTAGGTTAGTTTACCAGATTGTCATAAATAACGAAACCGCGCGTTGAGCGTTCCATTGGTAAGGCTCATGATAGCTCTCCTTGAAATCAACGAAGTCCCGAGTTACAAGCCCCTGAGAACATACGAGATGCAGCCCGCTTGACACAAGTGTCATGCATATTGCCTATCATGAGCCGAATCCAAAGTTATTCAGCTTGACGTCTGGACAACACGCGTGGTGCTTTCTGTCGTGCGAGTTGGGGGCATTCGATAGTGCCAAAAACCACAAGCGCCAGCGCCGCAAGCGCCAGTCCGTAACCGCCAAACGAGAAAAGTCGCAAACGCCAAAGTTCGTATAGGTTAGGTCAAGTTAGGTTAAGTTAGATTAGGCTGACAATGAGTTAAGTTAGGTTAAGCTAGATTAGGTAAGGTTAGTATTGCGGTTAAGACCTTTGGCGTTTGCGATTTTTCTTGTTTGGCGGTTACGGATTGGCGCTTGCGGCGTTGGCGCTTGTGGTTTTTGGCGCTTATGACAGCTACCTGTGCGAGTTGTATCATCAATTGAGATTTCAAAATTTCGTAAATCAACTCTGACAGATAATCTGGCTTGATCGGTTTGTTTTGGTCGCTCTCAGAGCAATTTGAAATGGGATACATTAAAAGATTATCTTCACCTCTATCAAGACGTTTAAAAATTACGAAGGCGCGAAATCTGTCAACACTGTTCTGTATCGACGGAGACTCTGTGAATGGAGTGTGCAGCAAATCAAACCTACCCCAAAAAAATCGAAGAAAGCGAACATTTCGCAGAAGGCAGTGAGAATCGAGAGCACATTCTTGGCAATCTGTTACAAGGCAGTGCAGCACTTAGTATGTGCCGCGGCTGGGTTAGCGAGTAGGGAGCGCTCGCTGCCGCCAGCGCGCCCTCTAGCGGGAAAGATCCCGGCCTACCCCGCGCTGTGCCGCCTTGCCCCGCGTGCCTAAAGTATTCCAGTGTCGCCATTTCTTTTTCCTCCCGGACGATTTGTTTGTAGACAAATCGCTCCGCGCAGCCACTCCTCCCAGCGAAAATAGACCTTACTTGAAGGTGCTGGCTGGCAACAATCACCATATACATTGCCACGTCAAGTCCCGGGATGAAGGAGTACAGTGGGAGAATATAGCCTACACACACACTGTAAATTTTGGAAATTGGATTTACCGTCTTTTATGTTATATCTCTCGCTGTCTAGCCGGGCGGAGTGGGTCACGACGCACGTATCCTAAGTTAACCTAGCGGTCCCGTAACGAGTCCTACTTCTCGGAGGTAGTTCGCCATAATCGACCGTTAGGTTAACTTAGGTTAGGTTAGAGAGGTTGAAACATCCGTGCTAGCATGGAGACATTGAGTACGAATATACTTTTGCCTATGGATATCAGCGCAAAAACAAAATCTTTGATATCCATGCTCCATTATCCATGCTAGCATGGATTCTTAACGCATAACAGCCTAAAGTGTTTGGAGTGAAATTTCGCTTAAGAAAAATTGAAAGGATTTTTTTCCATTAAAATACGCAATATTAAGATTTAGAAAATGCTTAAATTATTAAATTTCATAGGTTGCCAGCGGGGTGATATTTTTCAACTTGCAACAATATTGAACTGAAAAGATCCTCTAAAATATTTTTGTCTGTTTCCGAACGGCATCGCTGGGCGGTAGTGGGTTAACCTAAAAGTAGCTCTAATAGATTTACTATATTTGAGCGATAGAACACACGAGGTATGACACTGAATTCGCAGATAACAAAATTTTAGCACAGCTTAAAAATAGAAAGTGTGTCTGACTGATTGCCTTACGCACGACATTCAGTCCTGAATTCAAGGTTACGCCTGACCTAGGCCATTTCTTAGGCATGGGCCCACCTCGAGACGAATGCCACAATTAATAGTAATTTCTGAGCGAGGGGGCGGGGCGCGCGTAGGGCAAGGGCAAGGTGGCATGGCGTGCACGAAGGGCGTTAGCTGTCCCTGCACTTTCACGGGAAGGAAAGGAAAGGGCTTTCTTCCGGCGCAGCGCAGAGTTCACTACGTAGCTTTGATAATTCAATTCGAATTCAATCAACATGATGAATGGTCGCTTATGGCAGTAACGTCACGGCATCGATTAGATGAGGAATCTATCTCTTTTATCAATGGGACACTGCCGCCGTTTTTTAGTTTATTTCTGGGTGGTTAGTTCGGGAGAATGGTCCGCGGAGTTAAACGATTGGAACCCGCCTTTGTTTTCGACGGACGCCGCCTCACCGCTGATGTCTTTACAGCAATCCGTCATCCTAATAAGATTGTCCTCGATATAAGAATGAAGATACGTCATCTCAAGAGTACGATCCAAGTCTTGAAAGGTACATATCTATATATCTCATGATTTGTCTGACACATCGTCAAGAGGAGTAGAGCGCAAGATACTAAACCCAACTCTGCGAACCTAATTGAACTTAAAACTAAGGATCGGACGCTTTGTTAGGCTGGGATAAATTATAGGATTGCTCTGGTTTGAGTTGATATTTTGCTTGTAACTTAACCTACTTCCGCCCAGCAATGCATTCCGGAAACAGAAAAAGTACTGTATTTTTGAGGATCTCTTCAGTACAGTATTGTCACAATTCAAAAAATATCACCTCCCTGGAAACCTGAAATTTAATAATTTAGGCTTTTTCCAAAGCTTAAAATTGCGTATTCAATGGAAAATATCCTTTCAATTTCTCTGAAGCTAAATTTCTAATATACTTTGGGCTTTTATCGATTAAGTAAGGTTAGGCTTTGTTGGAGGAGGAAAGGCTAGATTAATTTGGGTTAAACCTAGTTTGGTTAAAACCCCACAGATGACCCAGTTTTGACTAGATCCAAGTATCGGATACCCATTCATCAGACGTCGCGACCCGAAGTAGGGTCCCGCATTTCCTTTTTAGGGTCGTGGAGCGCAGCTTCGGGTTCGGAGACCAAGCTGTGATCTCGCCTACTTTCCCACAGGCCGATTATAACGAATCAACAATTCGCAAAGTCCGATCCAATATCGACCAGCCATATCGGAAAGGAATATATTATGGCATCGTTTATTTCCAGTCGGTTGAACTCACTCGGCCCGGAATTAAAACACTTGCCAATCAGACCTTTGAGTAATTAAACCTAGTTTTATTGGGAAAGTTATTTGGCAGAGAGCCCCTCCACGTACCCGTGAACCTCTTGTAGTCAATACTTCGTCTCTGGTTTACCCTGCTCACCGCCCTCTACAAAGGGGATCGGTCGGTTTCGCCGATTCCTCTATCGGGCCAGCTTGATCTTATCTCGCCTTTTGGTCGCTGATTCTTAGTCTGGTAAACACGGGAGGAAATACCAAATTATGACGGATGCGCGTTCATTAGGGTGGGAAATGGTCATTATAGATTGTCTATGAAATATGGGATTGGTTCGATTGTTGTGCGATTGCTGGCTCTGCACTTTTGGGAGCCGTTTTTGTTGGGGAGACGAAATGGTTATTGGCGGCTATTGCCTGTGAGATATCAAACAACTATTCGCGCTTGATATACGAAATATAATGAGAGGGAGAGAATCTTAGACAAGGGAACAACAATTCTTGAGCAATTTTGTTTGAGAAGAACTAACACAAATATTCGTTTCAAAATTTTGTAACCAGCTGTTTTTTAATTGTTAGCCTACGCAACGTCGAAATCTTAAATTTAATACCGGTCAGATAAATTGATTTCCAAAAATAAAGATTTAAATGCGGTTGAGAACAACGCTTCAAGATGGGTTGATTAAAAGGTCAGATCTATTCACACGCCTACGTTAATACATGGGAGACTTGAACGCAAAGAACCCAACCTGATGCATTTTAAATGGGAGGTGACTTGAACGCACAAAAACAAACTTAATACATTTTAAATGGGACAGCGTGTAAATAGTCACTTCAAAATAAAAAAAATATCACAAAAACTTTGTCTGAAGAAGGAATTCATTACTTTGTTTTTCACCCATTTTTAGCTAAAACGTCTTGCTCCTCTCAGAAAATAAAACGTTTTTACTCATACTAGATACGTAGACATATTACGAATACAACGAAATAGTTAAATAGAATTACCTTTACCACGACAGGAATCAAGAATTGAAAGTGTTCCCGAAGTTAGACCGGTAGAGCAAAAGAGAAGACCGCAGGAGGGAACGAGACAGACGACGCAGCTTGTTTCTCTAAAGTTTCCACTTATGGCATTCAACACGACATAAATGCTGCAATAAATCAAACCTCTAAGTACACTCAAACAAAACACGTTTCTCAGGTCTGTGCCTTCATAACAAAAATTCGCGGTTTGATAATGAATGCTGCCCCAACAGCTGGCTTTTACTTGCATTTTTTAAAGCTTCAAAGAGTCTCATTTATTTGATGGCGTTCAACAAAGTCTCTTGTAAACTCTTTGTTCTTGACTTTTCCGGTTACTTTACTACTGTTTTGTGTATATTCGAATGACGATCAGTGCAAGTACAGGAAACAATGTCTTTAGAGATTCAATCAATCGCCGTTGGGCTTTCAGGAAACAGATTAAAAGGTGAGGATGTTTTCAGGCATATCGGGCGAACCAAGCGTTATGAGAAATTGAAAGCCACAGAAAAATAAGGCTGAAGCGTAGTAAATAATCTTAAGCGTTGAGATGGTTGATACAGAGATTGAATCACACAGATAATATCGAATGCACTTCCTAAAGTGTCCTATTCCGCAAAGTCGAGCAAAGTCGCAAAGCTGAGCAAAGCGATCGCGGAACGACGCATGAGGAATCTAACGTAACCTAGCTTAACCAAAGCTATCGTCTCCATGCGATGCGCCATTCACCTTGATTACGTGTTACCTAACTCCTCTGTCGTTCCGCTCGGCGCGACAACGGAAGATGGAGAACAAGATATAAAAAAATTCATCTTTGATATAATTAAAATCATGATATGAGTCTTAAAAGAAGTCTGAAATAGGCCGTGGAAAGTTGAGTAAAAGGAGGACT
>Ga0058701_10002144_pt1 | contig 14731 bp, 8 predicted proteins | sample AgamicOrMae_FD_97039 | JGI IMG/M metagenome (GOLD analysis project Ga0058701, IMG submission 97039) | Agave microbial communities from Guanajuato, Mexico - Or.Ma.e | ecosystem: Host-associated > Plants > Phyllosphere > Phylloplane/Leaf | place: Guanajuato, Mexico | collected 2012-06-04 | reverse complement strand
TGGAATGACTAGATGTTCCAACGAAACGACGTAAAATCCGCATTTGAAGAAGAGAAAAACCGTAAACTCGTCTAAATATACAGCCCTCACCAAGGCCAGCCATCAAAAGACTGAAATTACAGCTAGCAAAAGAAGGCGAGAAGGTAGATATTTACGTCACCCAAAAAGCTACTTTGTCAAGAAAATTAAAAGGGCGCAAACAAATGAAAGAAGCGTGAAAATGGTCAGAATATGACGCGACGCAAGTAGTTACGTTGAGTGATGAACTACTGCTGCGTGGGGCAACTAATTACGACGAGGAAGGGCTAAAGGGGTCCTTAGAGGCACCCGCCCTTCAGTTTCGACTCACGCTTTCCGAGTCTTTAGTCATAAAATATTGTCATGATGACAGGTGTCATTTCTGTTCTTGTAACCATACTTACTAGTGCCTACAAGAGCTCTTTCGATTAATGGAACCAAACAGGGTAAGATCGGTTTGCATACGCTAGGCTACGTTAGAGTTCGGATTGGGTTAGCTAGTTACGTAACACTTAGGTTAAGTTTAGGAAGGTTGTCAAGTATACGTCAGCACGGGTGCAGCCTACCCTCCCACACTTTTAACAACCTGTCTTTACAAAAAGACTATTGATAACAATTAGGTTCAATGAATCGTCAAATGGGTTTTTAAGGATTTTAACAAGAATAGGTAGAATGAACACATTCTCGAGCCCTTCCAGTAGCAACGCGATCACTTCACGCCGACATACGTTTTATAAGAAGAAATAAATTATGACATAATGGTAAATATAAAAACATGTTTTTATTTACGTGGGGGTAAAGTACACGGAAGGATAGAGCAATATTTTAAAAGTAAACAACGTTCAAATAAATCAGCGATCATGACGAAGAATCTTGGTACAAGGAGAGGGTGATTCTGGGGAGAGGAGGAGAGGGGCAGGCGGAGGGGGACCTCCCCGTTCCGCGAGTCACGCGCCAAACACGGCAAGTCGCCCGCTTCGAAGTCTACAGCACCGAGCCGGGGGCCGGGGCCACAACCCCTCTCGCCCAAACTTCACACTTTATTAACTTCATAATATGTGCCAGTCATCGCGAGTTATCCGTGTCGATCAGTTAAACATCTCTTTAAGGACGTTGGATCTCGCTGATTTTGCCAGAGTAAGCACTAATTCTACAGGGTTATTGCAATTTCCACCGTCTTGGGCTCTGCACTCTTAATTTTTTAGGTTGCATTTTCAACCTTTTGATCTAACCCCTACAACGTTAAGCCGAGCAGAGCGATAGTAGAGCGAGGCAAAAGCCACGTAACCTAACCTAACATAGGGTTACCTGATTAAAAGGTCGCAAAGCCTGATTCTGCTTACTTCTCGGCGGCCATAAATCGGCCGCCGAGAAGTAAGCGACATCAGGCTTGGCGACAGCCGAGCGGGGCGATAGCGAAGCGAGGCACAAGTACTATTACTAACCTTGGTAAAAAGCAAGGGGCTTGGTTATGATAAGTGAAGTTAAGTTAGATGCCTCCTGTATCGCTCCGGTATCGTTCCGCTCGATTTGGTGACGAAAGGTTGAACCAAAAGGTTAAAATTGCTACATTAAAAAATTAGACGGTGCCATTCATCATCCCGCTGAGCTGAGCAAGGCAAAACGCCTCAATTGTAAGTTGAACTTATGGCCACTAAATCTGAGGCTCTGCGACAACCACGCACTGGGCCAAAGAAAATCGAAGCACCAGGCACCAAAACTACGTTAGTCCTCATTTTACTGTACACAACATTTAATCGAAACTAACCTAACCTAGGTTTACCTTCCAAACCTAGCTTAACGTACTTTACTTATGTCGGTTGCCCTCTTGTATTGAAATAATTAGTGAGTATCAAGAGTAGAACACAAAATACTGTGTAGGAAAAGTTTGTGTATAGAAACAGTACGTTGAGCATTTGAAAATTGGAGTGAATCTTATTCGACTAAAGAGGTCAGTGTATCCAAGTAATTAGGATTAAATACGATCGAAAGGTAGATGTTCGCCGGAGAGAGCAGAGTTAGCATCTGCAACCACATTGGGAACGTAGATACGGACGGACCGAGCGCCGACAATGCCAAATCACTCCCCGAGTAACAATGTAGCCTTGGCGATTGTTATACGACATCTTCATACCCGACTGCAACAATCACTCCCCCGGGGCAGCGGCCTGAAAGCATTGCAAGGGTGCCCCATCCCATCCCACCCCCGACAAACAACCCTCTTGACGGTGTCACAAAAAGCCGGCAGCCTTGATGCACCAGTAGCCGCCGCTGTGCTGATATGCTTTCGAGATATCAAATAAAAAAGGGACAATTTTTGCGCAAGAAAGCGCACGAATAAACCATGTCCCCGGGTCTCTTCATCGGGGCAGCCGAACCGCGGAGCGGAGGGAGCCGATATGATTTTCGATGAGTCGGCCTGCGAAAGCGGCCGCAATGCCGTTATTTTGGCATATGAGAGTTTTTGTCGCCGCTGGCCGCAAACAAAGAGGGTTTTATCATACGATATACACATGCGATAGGGAGGGAGGCGTTGGACCATTTAACTACTGCAAAACACGCCACTAATTGCAACGGTGTCTGCACTACACTAAGGATAAGAAATCTTCGAAATCTCCACGAGAAAAAGGACCTTTCTACAATACAAATTTAGCTCATCTAAATGCAGACCATTTACTTATTTTCACAAATATATTTATTCAAAATTAAGTTTTAATATGTGCTCGGGACCAAATACAAAATTAAAACATCATTATTTTCCAATGAAATCTAAAGAAAAATTCGGATTTTTTTTAAAAAAAAAGAACTTCAGGTAAATTTTGTGAATACCAGCGCATCCAGTATATAATGTGAAACACAATACAGTTCAAAAGTAACAATTTATACCTGTATGTGTTCCCCTAGGGTTAAATTTTCCACTAAGAATATTTACAACCTCCGACCGCAGGTTAGGTTGTACAGGTTGTGTTTGGTTGACTTAGGTTGGGTTAGGTGACGTAATGTGGCTTATTGCTCGCCATGCTACGAATCAGCAGCTCGGGCAAAGCCTGAAGCCGCTTACTCTCAGTCCTGTGTGGGAATTACTGCCGCCAAAGAGTGAGCGGGCGATTGACAACAAGTTAGGTTACGCACCGTGCCGTGTGCCCCGCTCTGCTGTCTCTTCGTGACTGTTCAGCAGCTCAGCGATGAAAGATGGGACACAAAAGGAAAAAAGTTCCCCCTTCTGCAAAGGTACATTCACAGCGCGAGTAAAGAAGCTGCAGAACGAACATCACATGTTAAACAAAAAAGGAAATAACACGATATCAGGAAAATGAACAGAATATTGCGAAAGCTTCGATCAGCGATTGGCTGAGGTACCACGGAGTCACTTATTATAGTCGTTGCAGCCTAACCTAGCGCATCGAATATTTACATCGACCGATATAATCGCATTTTTGTGCTTGATTTTGCTGTAAAAGTGTGAATAAGTGTTATTCCAGGCAATATTTGAAATTTTAAGAGTTATGGAGACAAATCTCGCGGATAGGAGCGAAAGGTGACAGGCGCTGAGCGCGACTGACATGCACCATGTTAGGCTGCAAGGACTACAGAAATAAGGAGCCAAGGCCGATATGAAGCTCGCCACCGCTGAGGTCACTGGAGATGATGATTCGATTGACCGAGCGCGCGGTGCTGTGCAGCGACAGCGACCACCGCGCGGGTCTTGATGCCATCTCCGCCCAGGCTTCCGCCCAGGCTTTGACATAGTAAAGCATGGCATAAAAATCTGATCGGTTTGCCAGCTCGAGTTACGCGCAGCTTTTCGTTTAAATAATCGTTTGTAAATATTTCTTATCATGACTTGCAGTCGATAAATTTAATAAGCCATTGGACAGCATAAATCTTCGGTTAGCCTTGTCGCGTTTGCGAAAGATGCTCTGAGGTAACCAGCACTGGATCGAGTTTTCTGATTCAGATGATTCACTTGCTCCATCTAGCGGCGGCAAATACAGGCATGGTATCCAGGCGCGCATCTCTAGTTTGTGGAGTTTGCATAACGGAGTGAGTTCAAAAGCTTTTAGGACTCAATCGTTCATCACATTTTATTACTGGCATCTTTGCTTAATTTATCGCGTCCTGAAAGCTCTCAGATTTTAAAGCATTATTCAAATATTTCCATTGACATTAAAGTAAACCGAACGCTGCATGAATTTAGTGCCTGCCAGAAGGAGTACTAATTTCATTGGATTCCCAGATGAAAACTTCGACACTCGTCGTCGCGAAGTTTGCAGAAACGTACGAGAACAGTGACCAGTCGGACGCGTTCGGCACTGTTCGGTTGAGATCGAGAACGCAAGATTTTGCCGCGATCAAACCGATCCAAATGTCGCAGGGGCTGATTCAGCTTCCTCCGGATTAATTTGAAGGGTAAGATTTTCTACATTTTGAAGAGCGGACCCGGAGTCCGGGGCGACAGAGGAGCGAGAGACGAGACATCAAACATAACCCAACTCAACTTTACTTACACTCTAATTTTTTAAGGTAGCAATTTTAAACTTTTGGTTCAGCCTCCCGACGTCAAATCGAGCGGAGCGACGGGGGAGCGAGGCAAGAGGCATCTAACCTAACTTAACCTATCGTAACCAAGCCCCTTGCCGTTTACCAAAATTAGTAAGTCACTTGTGCCTCGCTTCGCTATCGCTCGCCGCTCGGCTGTCGCCAAGCCTGATACCGCTTACTTCTCGGCGACCCTGAATCGGCCGCCGAGAAGAAAGCGGCCTCAGGCTTGGCGACCGTATAATTAGGTAACCCTAGGTTAACTTAGGTTAGGTTACGTGGCTTGTGCCTCGCTCCTCTGTCGCTCCGCTCGGCTTAACGTCGTAGGGGTTAAACCAAAAGGTTAAAAATGCAACCTTAAAAATTTAGGGTGCACCTCCGCTTTGCAAACGTTTGCAACCCTTAAGGCGCTCACTCACTAAGAGCTCATGTGGCCTCTGCTTCTCCCAGTTTCTCGCTCCGCTCGACCTGTCGCAGAAAGGTCTCACACAAACGGAAAATCGCATCATTCAAATTGCAGCACCATAGCAAAATCGGACGGGAAGTCCGGGGTATTAGCGTAACTCATGCTTGATCTAACACGAAATAATTCGGTTGAGTCAGTGAAGACCCGAAAAGAGGTAATTGTCGCAGCAGCGAATAATGAAGACCGAAATTGTTTCCGAAGCGAGAACAACTCCGGCATAATCCCCTCAAGTACATGAAAGTGATACAGTCCCGGGCGTCGCGCCACCTCCCCCATACAGCATAACACCCTTTGTGTGCTTAGGCACTCACACGCAACAGAAAGGGCGCGAACGCTTGTTAGTCTCAATATGCTCTCCCTAAGCGATGAATTAAAAGATAAAGCGCACCGAAAAGTCCCGCTCGCCAAAATTAAATACTTCGGCCCACATTTGAATCCCCTGCGACTTGCCTGCGACCATGGCGATGGCAACCATGTTTGGAAACTTTGAGCTTATTGGATATGATGGAACCGGGCGGCACGGCAAGACAGATCTCTGTTCCAATTATGAGACGTCGCGGCGTTGAGCGGAGCCGGGCGGAGCCGAAGCGGATCGGGCGCCGACGTCTCGCCTTATCTGATCGCACTGCACAACTTGGCGTATAACAGTAGTCATTCTCGACATAGGAATCGAGACCCTGGTCGCTTTGGAATCGGACAACTTTCGCCTCCAAAGTCAAGAGCATTGCGAAGATTTCGTTGTTTTACGCAACATCAACCTGATCACGGGCAGAGACGCACCAACTTAGAAAGGGTGCATGCTCTACCGCCTGTGTAGTACGTTTCGTTGCAAAGCCCAGCGGAGCAAGGCACAAGTCACATGACCTAACCTAGTTTAACCTAGATTAACCGAATCATCGTCAAGCCTTACATCGCGTACTTCACTGACGCAATGCCTGGCCGCCAAAGGGCTGTACGTAAACCACGTAATGCTTTTGAGGCCTTTTTAACCCCTCCCCCCTCCATGTAAAGCCATGTAGACATTTGACAAACCCCCACCCTGGGCATGCTAAATGAAGAAAGATGAGATTTCTTGGTCATAGTTTTTGGGAGCTAGTTATAAATTAACGAGATAGAATCAAACCACGATTAAATTACATGTGCTTTTAAATAGGCCTCTCTTTACTGTAGCCTGATAGTACCTATCAAAGAAACGCAAGCCTTTTGAAATAGAGTTAGTTTTATTAATTGAACAATCTGATTACAAAATAAGCACACTAAGAAAGTAGGCTCAGCATTTGGCCAGACCCCTCGCTCTTCCCCTCTGAAGCGTTACGTGGTTTATGGACGACCCCTAAGAAGTCAGCGGGGTCAGGTTTGGCAGCAGACCAGTAGAGCAGAACGAAGGGAGGAACATGGCCCGTGACTTAAGCTATTCTACGTTAACGTAACTTAAAGCTGCGTTAACCCTTCCCGTTGTAACTCTTTAATCCACTCAATGTAATATCTGAACCACACTCTAATTTTTTAGGGTAATAATTTCAACCTTTTGGTTCAACCTTTCGTCGTTAAATCGAGCGGAACGACATAGGAGCGATGCAAGAGGCATCTAACCTAACTTAACTTATCACAACAAAGCCCCTTGCTTTTTACCATGATTAGTCATAGTCACTTGTGCCTCGCTCCGCTGTCGCTCCGCTCGGCTGTCACCAAGCCTGATGCCGCTTACTTCTCGGCGGCCCTAAATCGGCCGCCGAGAAGTAAGCAGCATCCGGCTTGGCGACCGTTTAATTAGGTAGCCCTTGTTTAAGTTACGTTACGTGGCTTGGGCCTCGCTCCGCTCGGCTTAACGTCGTGTGGGTTGAACCAAAAGGTCGAAAATGCAACCTTAAAAATTTAGAGTGCAGAGTTGAGAAAACAGGACGTGGAAGATGAAACTTGAAAATCTTACGCGTAGCGAGTCTTCGTTATGTTGCAGGACGTTGAGTAGGTGTGGAGGATTTCTAGAGGCTGATGAGAATCGAATGTAGCTCAGAGGCCTGGCCGAGAAATGATCCCATTTGGGCCAACTGAAGTCCTTTATCGACGATGAATCAGTCTTCTCGTGAGATGAGTTGGTGTGGGTCCATATCTCAGCCTCTACTCCGCTTCTGCGATCTCCTTACTGCGGATCTTGGGAAGATTCATTCCTTTACAAAATGGATTTAATTCCAATCAGGTCTCTGATCGGGTCGACAATACGCACAAGTACCTATTTGCGGTCTGACAGTATTGTTGGGATCATCGCTACCGCACGAAGAATCGACTTGGGGACATCTGGAGCGGGGAGACCCGTCGACGTCAAAGAGATTTTACCGCTCCCCTATCCACCGTTCAGATGACATTTTGTTCGGACATTTTTGCCGCTTCGCGTAGAAATGAAGCGTAATTTGGTTTATCTCGCCGCTTGAATGATCATGTTCTGTGCCCGAGATTATCCAAGTCAGTCGCTACTTGATTCAAATCCAGTCCGGAACCTCGTGCTATTTTTTTAACGCATTGTATGGAACCGATCTGAAACTCCGCACATCACTGTTCGTGATTCTCACAATTCAGTGAAGCAAGAGTTTTAGACTTACAATGTTAGTATCTGACAGTGAGTGCAAAATTTCTTTTTGCAAGCACGTTTAATTACAATCGAAATTTGTCTGCCTCAAAAGGTGTTCCAGTTCGGAAAAAGGACCCTTTTTTGGGACACAGAGGCGAATAATAGTCATTTAGGGTGAGAGCATTTTCCCGCTGAACCGTGAATATTAGGTTAGCGCGGATTTTGATACTTTCACACATGAAGAGAACCGAACCAAGAGAGGATTAATAGACACAACTAAACACCGCAAAACGGAAGACATTTTTTCCATCCCTTCACCATGGGGTGCCGCCTCACCGCTTTCCCACCCCCTAAAGACCTTCACAACCCCCCGCGAAGCTCGAATTAAGGGTTGTTAGGCGCTTCGCACCAACCGAAAATACGGGATTTGTCACCCCTGCGCCTGCTTTGGAAAAGATCTCGCAGAGGCAAAATTAGACGTTATGGGAAAGTGGAAAGGCGGTGGGACTGGCGAAAAGAAATGAACAACCAGACGGAAAGGTGAGAGAAATTCCTGCAAATGAACTCCAGCCACGTAACTAAACATGACGTCCCGAAAGCCGATATTTATCTTTATAATGCGTAAATTAACGTTAACGTTAGAATGACACTTTTTTAATGCGGTGCACAAATAACGCGAATACGCTTGATTGCAAGGGTCGATAATTCTTGAATTCGTACATGAAATTGTCTGCAAACCTCCCAAATGACTCAGACTTGTAGGCACCTTTGATAAAAGTGGCAAAAAAAAACCGTTATTTTAAAAAAAATTAAAGAGGAGCACCGAGTTATCTTGCAGCTAGAAGCCCCCCCCCCCCGAACGGAAAAAAAAACTAAACCATTCTCAAAACATCATCTCCTAACAAAGTATAGGTCGAAAAGAACCAAAGAAGCTAAATATAAAGTAAATCGTTGAATTATTCCCGCAAGTGTCCGAGGGCATAAGTGAGGCCGGGCATGCCGTTGATCAACGAAGATGTTAGGGAAAGATACCAGCAGGTCCTGTCACCTCCTCCTTCATACCAGACGTCTTGTCTGATAACAAAAGATATATGGACCTCACGACGAAATGTATAAAATTCTCTTTCTATGATACAGGTCCGTCGATATGGAGAAGTTCGGCTGCCAGAATATTGGCGTTACTTCTGTCGGGCCGCCAGGCTCACTGCCAGACATTATTCTCGAGCGCAGATTCAAATCAGATGTCCAAAACTTGAGAGATGAACTGAGTTGCTGAAGGTGTTGTCGCAAAGAGAAATGGAACACATCATGAGAGAACATGAACACATACTTTTGGTGGAAGGCGAGCGCTTTAGTGGGCCCACGGAAAAAAATGGTTTTGTTACGGCAACAAAATTAGGGACAACAAATAAAATTTTTGTTGCTGCAACCAAACGTTTTGTTGAAAGAACTAAACATTTTGTTGTTGTAACGAACTATTTTTGTTATCCCTATTTTAACAAATGATTTTGTTGGTAGAACAAAACCTTTTATACCGTGCCGGTAAACTAGCGTCGCCAAGCCTGATGCCGCTTACTTCGCGGGGGCAGTTACTTGCACCGAAGGAAAGTTCCATCGGAATAAGTAAAAGCCTGGCGCAGCGAGTCTCGGGGCACCTAGCCTTCCCTAGGACGCGTTCGAGAACAGCACCCTAGGATGTTCTATCTCTGTCTTACACATGGAGCTCTCATAAGAGAGAAGGACAGAATACCCCTCGAATGGTGTTTCCGAACGGAGCCTGGAATTGATCTTCTTTACACACAGATGAAAGACGCGAGTCTGCATGCTAAGCGAGGTTGAACCGCAGAATAGGACACAACAGGTGATGCAACATTTGAAAAAATGAGTGAGTTCGCGGACACCAAAACAGAGACACAACGTAAAATATTGTGAAATTGAAGCCGACATACATAATTCCTAACCTCCCAGAGGTTCTATTCCAAGCAAGTATTTTAATTCCAGGCCAAAAACCAATAAATTGTAAGTCGTATGTGGACCAAATTGATAATAGTCGATCAGTAAAAATTGCCGTGATACCTTTCGCGCACCCCTTACGAATAAAACTGGAAAATCAGTTTATTACAGTTATAAATATAATATACATAAAAATATCAGTTTATTTGCAGAGTTTTTTAAAATTCTTTTTACTAGTTTTACTCGAGAGATAGGCCTACTACTAATAAACCAAGTCATTTGTAGGACCGGTTACGAATATTGTGACATGCAGCAAATATTGTATTCCTTGGCCCAAAGAAGCCGGGATTTAGTCCAGTAATCGATCTTGGCACACTATAATACAATAAACTGAGCTGGAAACACCCAACGATAAAACTGACCAACAGACCGGATATAAAGTAAGCTCAAAAGCAGATGTGATGGCCACCTGTACAAATGGCGTTTTGTCTTTTTTTAATCCACAATGCAATCAAATATGTTGCCTTCTTCAGCCTCTCCATTCATAAGGCCAGCCCCACAGATGATACAGCAAGATAGTCGCGTAACTGGATATGGTGTTGAGAGGGGCACCAGTCTCCCCCTCCCCCCTCCCCCAACCATTCCCCGACTCATATCACGCCGGGCTTCATCACTTACGGACGAGCCCCCGTGTGCGAAGCGAAGCGAGGTGATGCTATCGAAAATGGGCACAATGAATGAATACCTTAGGCACAGTTCGTGCGACAAACATAGCTACTGATTCGGTTTGGAGTTGCTGATCAGTCGAGGAAATAGCTAAGCATCAGCTAGATCAAGATCTTTCTGCAAAAGCTCTCTATAAACATCCTCGTCCGCGCGACAGTATTACGTCAAATCTGCAAAACCAACCAAAAGAAATCCGAGAACTTCATGAATGTTGGAGACGACTGAGCATGCAACGATAACCGCTCGTCTGTTCGTCATCTCGTGGGAAGACGATATTGGTTGACCAACAATCAGTGCAACGGTAAAATCATCGCTTCACAGGAATGGAGCACACGATTTCGTATTTGTGGCCATTTTGATTACCTACTATTTTGCAGCTTACACGAAACTCCCCCAAATGCTTCCGACGCGCGTTCCGACGTCAGAAATGTTTCTAACGAAAAGTCGAATAAACCAATGAGTCAACCACTAAAATATCCCCATTTAGGAAGCCTTTACAAGAAACCAAACCACCAGCTTCAAATCAATTTATAGAAACCTTTTTTTTTGGGGGGGGGACCCGCTTTGGCTCTGTTTTAATTGGGCCTTGATGGCGGGGCATTTCCTGACTTTGGTGTGGGTGCATGTCAGGCCCGAGAAGGAGATGAGTTTAACAGATAAACTAATGGGCGGGGGGCATGGGGGGAGTCGGAGCCCCATTGTCACAACGATGAATGGCCGGGGATTGTCCCCAAGTAATGGGCGAAAGACATTGCCTTACTCGTCTCCGCCACTTGAAGAAAGGTCAAATATTACTTACTAAAAATGGATAGTAGATTTCAAGGTGATAGCCCTTGTTTCCACTCTTTTCTTTTCACCGTGATTTATTTCCTTTTATCAACGTGTCTCAGGAAGGCCGCACCTAAGTATTTTTCGGAGGAATTTGTTTTAATGACCAGAATTTGATTATGGAGTGGAGAAGCACTGCTGCCGTCTGAGGAAAGATCTTTACTGCGCTTTTAGTGCTCGAGCACTTTAAAGCGCTCCTTCGCTCAGTAAAGCAATTTAAGCTCACTCGTATTACGCTTCACATATTCAATGGTCGACCGTCCCCAGAAAAAAAAATGATTTTGTTACGGCAACAAAATTAGGGACAACAAATAAATTTTTTGTTGCTTCAGCCAAAAATTTTGTTGCAGCAACCAAACGTTTTGTTGATAGAACTAAACATTTTGTTGTTGTAACAAAATATTTTTGTTATCCCTATTTTCACAAATGACTTTGTTGGTATAACAAAACTTTTTTTCCGTGAATATAGCATGACATCCGCTAAAAGGGAAATTCTAGAGCTACGGACATAATATCATAAAATTATTCACCCTGGAAAAAAGTACCACTTTAACTCCGAAAGCGCCTTTGACAACCAATTTTTTAAAATAATGTTTTGAAAAGTTTTCTGAGAAAAAAAAAGACATTGGAAGTTGGGTTGGGTTAAGTAAAGCCACACCTCTGAAACCCGATTATTGAAAACGGGCTTACTTACTTGTTAGCTTTTGACCAGTTAAACAGATTCTCACTTGTCAGTGGAGTGATCACTCTTGAATGACTGTCATAACTGAATTAGTGCATAAAGCACTTCTGAATTTATGTGAGTGCGTGTTGGTCGAACGACTTGATGGTCCTACTCAACCGGATCCCGTTCCTCGCTCGAGCCCTAATCATCCCCTAATCCACTGGGGGAGTGTCCTAAATGATCGTAATTACGTCCGCGCCGTATGATTGGCCCGTATGAACTCCAATCTAACGTTTCATAAACGCGTGGGTGCGTAACGCCAACCTCCTAATTACGACAATCGTTACGTACACGAGGATTTATGATCAGCAAACCTATTCATACGGGCTCCCATCTCTTTGTGAGAATGCCCGCTTTCAGATTGCGCACAAGTTTTCACACAAACTTACGCTATTTCAGGAGGAAAAACAGGTTGCGACTATTGTGTAAGATCGTATTTTTTTATTTATAATTATTTTCTTTTTTTCCGATTTCAGAGTTAAAGACCCGAAAAAATGAATACGCTTGATCCAGTAAGATTCTATGCCCACAAGACAGATATTGCCCCTGGGAAGTTTCGTTGACCAAAAGAAACAAGTCACATTTAACACATTTATTTTAAATTTTATCCCCCCCCAAAAAAAGTTTCTATAACGTTTTATGTGTTTAGGCACACGAGAAAAAGCCCCTTGATCGTACAATACTTTTTTTCTGCAATCATTTATTTTTTATAATATTTTGGTACATTTCTTACAAGAGGCACCATTATTTTAGCTTTGATCAAAACTCTTCTATAAAAGAGAAAAAAATAATTGCTTTAAAACTTCACTTTCATGAAAACGTCCATGTTTGAATCGATTCAGACATTCCCATGGAAGATAAATACGATCAAATTTTTGGCTGACAGCTGATCGTTGGATCGACTCCGTTGCATGTCGTAATTTTGACGCCAGCGTGCGACGTCCAAGATTTTATCCATGGACGGAAGAGAATATTTTAAGGCGAGTCTGCACAGTAGCGATTTGTAGGCATGATACGTTTAGCATCTATTTAAAAATTTTTCACAGCTTCCTCGAACACAGTAGGCACTTCTTAGACAAAGAATAATCGTGCCTGCAACGGCCTTCTACAGTATAAGCGCATAATTATCGGAGTAATACCGACAGTGAGGTAATATAAGAAAGGGCTACGCCAGACTTCGCGACCAGGCGACTACGTTAATCGTTCATCGCATGCGGAGTTGCCATTTTCCATGGACGTAAATATTTAAATGTGAACCGTATAACTTGATACCCGTGGAAAGCATCCCACTCTGTTACAAGAGGACCCTCGTAACGGATTTTATGAATGGAAGGAGTGACAATACTGCCTTAGCCTACATTTCGGAATTCGAAAATAATCCTTACGCGAAAAATTAAAATTCCAATCACATACTAATTAAATATTCGATAAAACTGCGGCTACTACAAGTCTATTAACTGTAAATACATAATATTCAGATTGAATTTCAGAGCGAGATTTCACTCAGAGATTAGGAGTTGACGAAAGCTATATCATTATGAAAACCTTTCATCACTTGAACAAAGTTATGCTAATGCGCATCATATGCAAATTAACGGCTTTATTAATTCATAGTTAATAAAAATTCTAGTTTAGACTACTTCGTCAGCTACTTATTATGCATTTTAAGTCAAAACAAACGCTATGTATTTGTTTTTCACACAAAGTGTCTATTTTCTAGATATAACGAATACTCAATAAGACATGCAATAAGAGTAGTTATGAAAGTAAGGCTTGTTTGGCAAGTTAATGTGGGAGTACCAATAACCTCAAAAGAGCTGCGAGCAAGAAATCATTTTGATGCCCCATAGCAAGAATCGCAATACATCATTGATGTTCGAGCACACGCTATCGATACGATATCATTTCTGGTAATTGATGGTAATACAGGGAAGACAACATATCGTAAATATAGATTTGCCGGTAGTGGGGAAAACGTCTTTTGGGGGACATCTCCCCTTGAGGAGGGCTCCAGGGGAGAGACAGGAAGGAGAGGGACTCGCCGCTCCACTCCTTGTCCCTCGGAAATGTGTAAATAACGATTAGAATTGCTACTTCTGTCCCTTACCTGCGACAGAAAAGAGGATTTCAACTTATTAGCGATATCCGAGGGTAACAGAGTTGAGATATCAACTACATTTCTCATGGGGATAATACGGTAAACGAAAAAGACTCTTTTCAGATGACCAAAACATCCCCACGTTGGTTCCTAATGACAAAGAGTCCACATTTAACTCAGGCGCATTCATTGGATGGGGGAAGAGGGTGCTAGCCCTAAAATTCTTTTTTTAAACCAAAATAAAAACTGTTCGTCAAAAAATATTGCAAAAACTATTTTTTAGTAATGGTATTAATTGATTTTCAAAATTAACATAGTGTCAGTTTGAATTTTAGAAAAATCGTCTTTCTACACTGTCGACAAAATGTTGCTTAAGGAAACTGACACTATAGCGACCCTAAAATTTTCAAAAATTGTGTTTTACCCTTTGAAACTCATTTTCTGAAATTTAGTCACTCAGACCAAAGTTTTGGCAGGGTCATTTTTTTTTGGTCGTGTACTGCAACCAGTAAAACTGAATTTTAAAAACGTGCTTTTCACTAAAACCTGCTTAAATAAATCTGAATTTGCTTTTAACGTCTATAACCAGCTTTCAAAAATATCGATCGGTACTTGATTTTAAAAAATTGTGTTACCGTACTTGGGATTCTTTGCGCAAGTAACACAGTAAACGTGAAAAGGTAATATTTGACTAAAGAATAGTGGCTAAAATTTTCATACTTCAAAAAGTCAATTTAGGCTTTTCTTCATTTTTTTAGTCAAAATGGACCATTCTTTAGTCTCTTTTAACTATTCAATTAGTCATTTACAGCT
>Ga0058701_10002143_pt1 | contig 14731 bp, 8 predicted proteins | sample AgamicOrMae_FD_97039 | JGI IMG/M metagenome (GOLD analysis project Ga0058701, IMG submission 97039) | Agave microbial communities from Guanajuato, Mexico - Or.Ma.e | ecosystem: Host-associated > Plants > Phyllosphere > Phylloplane/Leaf | place: Guanajuato, Mexico | collected 2012-06-04 | reverse complement strand
GCGTTATACCAAGTTTAAATATAGTGTCTTTAGTTGGGTAACCCTAGGTTAAGTTAGGTTAGGTGCCTTGTGCCTCGCTTCGCTATCGCTCCGCTCGGCTTGACGACGGAGGGTAGCACCCAATTTAAACTAAAAGGTTGAAAGTGCTACCCTAAAAAATTACAGTGTAATTTATACAGTGCACCTTCCAAACCGAACGCAGGTATGAACTCCCCTTTAAATAGGATTTTCTTTTCATAGTGTAAAGAGCGAATTTTCAGGACAAGAGCCACGAAACCGTTTTGAGAGCATAGTTTTAGGTGGCATTTCGGTAAGGAGAGTCGCGGCGGGTCGATTTTAAAGAAATAATAGAAAAGGAGGGCAGTTTTAAGATGCGGTGCACCGCCAACGACTCATAAGGGACTCATGGGGTTCTCGCGTGCGAGGGCCGCTTCAATAATTCAGCGAGCGTTTCCGGGTGATTGAAATTGGGGGATGCGATACGATACGTGCTACAGGTCCCGATAATGCGGGCGCGCATCGCTCCGCGGCGGCCAGCACTTCGCGGGCAGCGCTTCGCGAGAGTGATTTCAACTCTGCGAAGTGCGTCGCAGCTCATACCACGAATCTCTCGTAAAACCACCCGCCTCATTCACCGTGCTCCGCGCTGTAATTTCGAAAGGTTTGGATTTTCTAACGAATGAGTTCCAACCTTTCGTCAGCGAGTTGAGCGGAGCGAGGCACGTACAAGGAGACTTAACAGGTTTACGTAAACTTACACTATAGTCATGTGAACCAAAGTAACGCGCCCTAAAAAAGAAGAAGAGGAAAGCGCGAGACTTTACTGCCTATCTACCAAATTCTCCAAACTCTCTAATCAGTCTCTCGAGTTCATGACTTAGGGGCTTATCTCTGCCCGGCAGCAACAGACCCTGATCTTTCTACTGCAGTTAATAATACGTCCTTTTTATAGCTCTCTGCGTTTGGTTGATGAGTATTTTGATGATAAAGTCAAGTATTCCATCTCTGGCAGTGAAAGACACTCAACGAAGACCAAATCCTCGGAAAAAAGATGTCTTAAACTCCAGCAATTTCGAGTTCGGTAGCAAATCGCTACTAGAAGAAAAAAATATTTTGTGAATACGCATTGCCAGCATCGACATTCCCTCTAAAAACGAGAGAAGGTACTCACACAATGAGAAAAAATACTCTCGTGCTAAAATAAACCTTGAATTAGATAATATTTTTATCTCCTTCCGGAGACGAAAATTATCAGTTTGAAAGAAGTTCCTTTGAGACCATTTATTCAATGCGCAAGCATTTTGAGAGCGTAGGCTACCTCTCCATTTGAGTTTTTTTTTTTTTTTTTTTTTTTATTTTGAAAAAATTATTTTCTTTTTTTTTTTAGGTTTTTTTTTTTTTTTTTTTAGAATTAGCTAAAAATACCCCAGGTTTGAGAATGCCACTAAAAGACTGTGATGTGACGTCTGAAATTTCATACAGGTATTGCTCAATGTATGAGCTTGGGTTGGATTTTGCATTGCAAATGAAAAGGTACACTGCACATGCATAAAAGACATTTCTTCGTCGAAAAAGCGTGTCTTCTGTCGTAACATTTTATTCAAAGAGGTTTTGCTGGAGATGTATTTTTAATCTCTTGAGTAAAATACAGAAGGGGCTTGTTCAGCCCCGCGTTCGAACACGGGAAATTTGAAAGTTCGACTTTTCCACCTCTTGTTCTTCACCCTTCGTCGCCAAACGAGCGGAACGACAGCGGAGCGAGACAAAAGGCACACAACAGCCTAAATTAACCTGGGTTAACATAAAAATACCCAGATGAAGCCAAGTGGAGCGGTAACTAAGTTAGGGCACAGGGTACTTACCACAACCTCGTTAACTTTTGCGTAAGGGAAGCGTTGGATATTCCGGCGAGCAAAACGTAATTTCTGGATTCTGGAGGTTCCGATATAGATGCACTGAATAATAATTATCAGCAGAGTAAGAAATATTTTTAGAAAAGCTTAGGACCGAAACCACAAAAATTAAGTGGCTGGTTTTAAGAGCGAACACGGGCTTAGAGATTCGTCAGCGTTTGAGATAAAATTCCTTGAGAGATCAAAGCCGTTATTACGTCCCTTAATTTTCGCCTCACCTCAAAATAGTCATGCGTGTTATACCGTCTTGGTCGGCCTCCGCAGGCAATTTTAAAATTAACTCCAACCAGAAAATGTCGTTTAACAAATTCCAACTTTCCGCTCCGCCTGATACAATTTTTAAAAAATTTACAAAAAAAATACATATATTTAAAAAATGCAAAAATGTTGAGCGATACGAAAAAGACAATCGAATTTGGAGAAATTGAATTTAAAATGCGGCGTTACAATAGTAATATTTTATACAACGTTTAAACGAAAAAAAAAGGTAAAAAAAAAACGGAAAATAGAGAAAAATGACAAGGGAAAACAATGAAAACAAGCAGAGCAAAAACGGAAAACCAAGTTAAAAAAGGGTTAAAAATGGGGGGAATGGAGAAAAACGGAAAAAAAGCGTGAAAAAAAATTCTTTATTTTTAAAAGGCCAAAAAATGCCCTTCAGAAAGAAAAGAAATAAAAAAAAAAAAATATTGGTAAGAGATTTAGGTTTTAGTAAAAAGTTAGTAGTTAGGTAAAACGACCTCACCTTGACAATATCTTTGGACTCCAATAGACGCTGTAATCCACCCTCTGTGACAAGCTTTGGACAGGTGACCAAATCAAAGATGAATGCCTGGCCTGTCATGAGGCCAAGTTGAAAAGACGTCAATTTTCCTCTGGCACCTAAGTTGACTCCTTCACAGTCAAATGACACAGCCACTGTAGGTCCTCCAGGTTTAACTCTTGCAAAAATATCTTCCACAACTTGGAGACAATCTTTCACACTCACTATCACTCTTGTTGACTGAAATACTCTTAACTTATAGCTTTCTACACTCTGTTGGCTCATGCCATTAGCATTTGAATATGGTGTTCCAGCAGGGGCTCCCCCTACAACCAAACTCCGATCTTTCTCATCCTTTTCGGCATTGTCTGCCAAAGTTTTAATTACAAGGGAGTTGAACCACTGCTTCAGACTTTGATTCTGTACATTCGGTGTATTTTGGTTTAAAGGCACATTACTGACAGGTTGGGATTGATCATTATTGGCACTAGTAATACTGATATTATTGCTGGCTTGATTGGGCCCAATGAGAAGCTTACTTGGCTCTACTCTCATGGCACGGCTTACCTCTGAGGGCTTGGGCCGTGGAGATGCTAAATTGACCATGTTTGATTGAACATGGAATGTATTAGAGTAGAGTTTGAGGAAGGTAAGAAGATCTTGAGGTGTCTTGAAGATGCTATGATAATCTTCCTCTGAAAATGATTGAACTACACTTTGAAATAAATGATCTACTAATGTGGGCCCTTTCTCTTCAATAGTTTGACCCAAAAAGTCCAGGAGCCGATCTCTTGCTGCAACATCCACCTGGACTTCCTCAATTTCATGAAAGGGCTGTGGTTCATAGCCTTCAAACTCCTTCAGCATGACAGTATCCTCTCGAACAATAAAAACATCAGGGTAGCGACATAAAAAGTCATGAAACTCATTGGCCCGTTGCCCTGATATATGACGTACTTCTGGAGGAGCTTGACTGCGGTGTCCGAGCAGACTCTTGATAGGCACTTCTGTCCCTTTCCCATACTGTAGAAGTTTATCCACAAAATACTCGACAGCTTCTTTGACATAATCTCTCTTTCCTGCCATAGCACTGGTGCCACCTTCACTCCCGTCGGCATCCGATGACACGTTGTTAAAAGAGTTGACATGGACATGATCGCCATTCACCGTGAATAAATAAGGATACTGGGTCAAAAATTTCTTCAAACCGGATTGGGATCCGCCTGCAATTTGACGCATCTCCTTCGTGAAGCCTTTGGCCCCAAATTGACAGCTCAAGTCATGCAGGGTTCTGGGACCGCCTTTATCCAAAAGTCTCTCGAAGAAAAATAATAAAGTCATGTTCCTAACAAACTCGTACTCCGTGCTATCCATAACTTAGATCAATCTACGCATACACATCCACTTCCACACACGCGCGCACACACACGACCGACACGTCTCACAACACCCAACAACAGTCAACTACTGAATGGTGATGGTTTGGTTGACGACGGGACATTCCACAGAGAACTAACGAACTACGGGTGGGCAGACGGCTCTCTAGTTGGCAGGTAGACTGTTAAGCAGCTGTTAAGATAAATCCAAAGGATTGGCGGTAAATTTTAACGGATTGAGGTTTTTGGGTCCCTCTCCTAACGACATCGTGCAGAAAATATCATCTTAAGTGGCAGAGTTTTACAAACTTTTATATGGATTTAAAATACAACTTCGCGTGAACACGGATCAGTCCGTGGCGTGAATCTCAGGTGAATCTGTTCGCTAGAGAGCAGCTCTGCGGCTCTCTCTTGTTCGTACACCGACTTCGCCTTCGCCGACCGACAGACGACAAACGAGTACATTGTGAAAGAAATCGCGAGATCAAAACACTTGTAATTTCTGTGTAAAGACAACTTGTTTTATTTATTATGGCCCAATACCTCAAAAAGGTAGGAAGTGTATATTACAAAAGTGTGTATTATTAGATCAGTTACTGTGGCTTCAAACCATCAAAACAGACCTAATCATTTGTCCGAGCTTAACATAACCTCACATTGACCTTCTGATTTTCCAGTTTTGGTTAATGCATTTGGACTTTGTTGATGCGTTTGTGGTCTGTTTGATATTTTTACAAATGCCAGTCAACTTGATAATGCTATGTCCTAATTCTCTGATTTTCAGACTACCGGTCTCACGGGCCTGAAAGTTGCGGTGAACCCAAGACACAAGTTGAACGTTATTTACGGAAAAACCCTCCGAGCTTTGGCAGGGATCCCTCAAGAGGCTGCCTACCGAAAATATACTGAGGAAATTGTTCGAGAGAGGGCTGCCATAGTTGAAAAGGTTTGTGATCTTTGCTGTAATGATACCTTAAGAGTTAACCATCATACCAACTTTTTGTGTGCTTTGCAACAACACTTATCTGAGATATTGTTACAGCACAGTGATGTCTCTGCTATTGAGAAGGAAATTGGGTGTGGACAGATAGAAGAGGTTCTTGTCCAAGCCGAAAATGAGCTCAGACTTGCCCGTAAAATGGTTGTATGGAAGCCTTGGGAACCATTAGTCACTTCTCCAGAGCCAAACCAGTGGACGTGGCCTCCAGCCAAGTAAACCTTTCTCCTCAGTTTTGTTGTAAATATGAGTATAACTCAATCTGTTATGCATTACCTTGTAAAATATGTTTTAAAATTACATGTCTAAAACCTCCACCTATCAGTTTTACCATTTAAACTGCCTTTATCTAGCTTTGCAGATGTTGAATCAAATGTTCTTGGATTGGGTACTTAACATTTTCAATGCTGCTCCGTCTAGTAAGAGCTCAAATTTTGATAGGATGATAAGATTTCAATAAGATTAGTTTTGGGTTAGGACATTTGAAAACTAGCTCAGAGTACGTAATTGATCCAATTAATTTTGCAAAGCTGATGCTTTTCAAAAAAGGTTAATAGGATAGTTACTCAATAGATAAGTTACTCACTTGCCTAAAGCTCTTATTTTATACAGTATCGCAACACCCCTGTAGTGTGGGTTATGATTCAAAATACAGTGTAATGATAGGCTCTAGATTTCATGAGCGCCTACCAATCGACCGATAGGCATCCCTCAACTTTCAAAAGTGTTGAGTGTTGCCTACCTCGTCGTATTCAGGGGCTCTAAAGCATCTTACCGGTAAATTTCTCATTGAAACTGATTAGAAATAGCCGCAAGCGCGCCAGCGGGTTGTTTAACAAAATGTTTCTTTGTACTGGTTAGAAATGTATTAGGTTTCGAAGTTATTATAGGCAGGCAACACGCACAACACTTAGTTTCATTTGATAGGAGAGTCGCCGGTCGAGTGTCCGACGGTGACCGCGGCGACTGGTCTGTCGGAGAACCTATCAATCACATGAGTGCAAAAGCTTCCGAGCTTGATTTTCCGCGTCAGTCTGAATTTTATTCAGCATAAACATACCAACAATATTACAGACTTGTCGATCAACCACTGGCTGGAAAGTTCGATTTCACGAAACTTTTCAATGATAAACGTTATTAGATATGAAACCTAGCGATCTATTGTCAATATCTCTTGCCCATTCTTCAGTAGAACTTCCAGTACACATTCGGCCAACGAATACCGATGAACATGTAACCGGACACAGTCCCTCTTCTCTTTAAAACTTCAGGGTCTCTCAGAGGTCCGTTTCATCATAAGTATTGGTATTTCAATTTGTGGCACAATTTTTAATTAAAACCTAGAAAATGCAGTTTTAGAAGTGTCTTCCCAAAATATAAGCGCCCAGAATGGTGGCCGCAGCAGCAGCCATTCCCAAACTTAGACGAGTTGCTGCGTTTTTCAGATCGCTTAGGAGGACGGCTGCCTTTGGCCTCAATTTCAGCGGCCAGCTAACTTTTGAGCTGAAAAAAAACAAAAAGGCTGTTGAAGTAACTTAAAGTTTTAGAGAAATTCTGTCAGGGTAACCAAAACTTGTTTCACAAATTCCCAAATCCATTCCAGAAAAAGCTTACTTCGTTAGTCTTTAGAAACACTAACGTAACAAGAGAGTTTAATCGCATATCATATTCAACATCATGATGATCTTTTTTTTCTTTTTTTTTTTCAAAACGACAACGTTATGATGTTTATCCGTAAAGCACTGTTTTGAATGCTTTCCGGTTATCAGTTAAAACCTTCGAAGAAAAACATTTCTCGTTAAGAAACAACCAAGAGACAAGTGCCTAGCGATTTTAAAGTTCAAGATGATGATAGAAGTTACCCTTGGTGCAATATTCCAACCAACTTTGCAAATAACCCTCTTTAACTTACAATTTGAAACGCACTTAGGTTAGCATACAAAGTTTGCTGTAATTTTTTTCCGATAAAGTAAGGCGTAGGTAGGTTTCAATCCCATCGAACTCTATATATTCTTATCTCCCAAAATATGAGGGAGCATTTTAAGGAGCGAACGATAGGAGAAACATTGCGAGATTGTCCGACAAAGAAGTTGTACACAAGACTAACCTTTTGGCAATGTTGCCTGCATTCATGCTTGTTGTAAATACAAAAACGTCTGGAATATTTTTGACGGTGAACTCGGCGTCTTCATCCCCAAGATTTACTGCTGTGATAAAAGTAGGCTTGTCTTTCAAGGATCTGAAAAAGTCGATATGGTATCAGAACCTATATCATGCGTTGCTCGTATGACATGAAGGGGTCAGCTTTTAATGACATTGACTAACCTGACTAAAATAAAAACGTTGCCGTCTACTAAGGCTTTATAATCTCCTCTTTTCATTGTTTCATGTTTGCGTGCCTCAGTGAGATCCTTGTACATTTTCAGAGGGCTACGATCGGCCGCTTTTTGGGCGGCTACATTCACTCTCCAATAGTTGGGGTTTATAGGAAGCCATGTGGTAGAGTTAGTCGAGAAACCTGGGAGAAAAGAGACAAAGGCACTTGGACCATTCAAACTATGCGGCAGTTTTTAGAGAGAAGCACTGACTACATGATTTATCTGCCGATTTCATGTATAAATCCTAATATGTAATATCGTTGTATCAATTACAATATTCCAATGTTTCGCAAAGATGTGAGTTGGTAGGACGATGAGGGTTGCAGGAGGTGATTTTATGTACCAATCGAGTGAAGGTGAGAACCGAGACTATGTGGATTACATTAGCGATTAAGAGTCGATTCAAGAAAAAAGGTTTCAAGTGGCATTAAGTTTTTATGAAGGCAATTTTTACAAAAAGGATAATAAACGTGATCACATGGGAAGTTGAGCGTGTGTACCGGTATCTCAAACAAACAAGTAGGATACAATTGCTGCGATGTGCGTGGATTAGTGATGGATTTAGCGGGGAGGAGGGGTATGGGGGCAAATTGCCCCCTCTTCCCTTGGGCTGCAGTAAAAAAGGGGAGAAAGGAATCAAATGAAGGGAGGGAAGAGAAAGGAGAGGAAAATGAGAAAAGAGGAGAGAGTAGGGAAAAAAGAGCAAAACGGAAGAATGTAAAATTTTTCATTTTTTTAATTAAAATTTTCATCAAAAGTGATCATTGGGGAAATAGGCAACCCGCCGCGAATCGCCTTCTTCCTCAGCCGCTCGCCTGGATACGCCAGAGGCGTGAAGTGGAGTGATAATTGTGACGTACCTGCGCTGGTCGTGTCGTCCCATTGCATGGGCGTTCGCTCAGGATCTCGCCCGACTTCGGCGTAATGTTCCCTGTTATTTATGGAGATTGGATCTTGCACTCGACTCCAGGGAATGAACGTATCGTCCATCGCGATTTCCTCGCCATTGTAACTCATAGCGGTTCCGGGCAGAGTAAGAGAGATCATGTTTATTCCATCAGACAAGTCTGAACCAAATCTTCCGGCGACTCGCCGATTATCATGATTGCCTATCTGTAATGAAAAAAAAAAAGCTCCATAAGTTTGGAAAACAAAATTGAATGCAACGTTTATATGCTACACGCGGTCGTATGCTTTCCAATAATCATCTGCCAACTGACCACCATTCATTCCGCAAACAAGCCGTATTAAATGGATTTTTTCAAAGTTATGTGTGTATGAATAAGGGGGTTACACCATCAGCTGGGTGCTCACAGGTAGAAGGGTTATCTACACGCTATTGAGAAGAAGGCGCGGTTCAGCTTACCACCCAGTTCGGCCAACGGCCATCAGTCATAGCAGACATCCACTTATCGACGACCATCTTCCATTGCTGTGCGTCAGATGTGCGGTTAAGTTCAGTGATAGCTAAAAAATTGAATGAAAAGTGTGCTCCAGGCTTCTCTTTAGTGCCGTAATAATCCATAGTCAGGTCGAAAGGGGCGTAGCACTCGGTCATCATTAGTCTGAAAGCACACGCAAAGTAAATAGTAGAAAAAATACGTGCCGGTAGGGGTGCTTGCTTACGAAAGAGATTACACTGTGAATTTTGAAAGTCCCGTTACCTTTTACCTCTTCTGTGCTGATTCTACTGTCATTGCTAAGCAGAGCGAGGCACAAGGCGCGTACCGGTAACGTAACTTAAACTAATCTTGGAGTACCTAACCCTGCCTAACCTAATGGCTAATTCTGATGTTACTCACTTCTCGGCGGAAGGAAATGCCGTCGAGAACTGACAGTGAGCGGTATATGTTTTGCGATCCTATACCTGCCAAATCTACAAAAACTCATGGCTACCGACTTACTTGTCGGGGCCGAATTCTTCCATGACTTTCCTCCACTGAGTAACCATGTCATAAGTTTTATCGAGATTCTGAGTATGGTTGTGGATCAGGTAATTGAAGTCTAGAGGATCATTAGTGGTGTATGATCTCGCCTCGTCTCGTAAGCTCTCATCCTCGAAAAGAAATGGCACGGCATCAACGCGGAAGCCATCTATCCCTCGTTTCAACCAAAACCTGATCACATCCTGTCGAAAAGAAGAAGAAGAAAGGAAGAAACTCAAGTAGGAATAAATAATGAAAGACACAGTGGTACCGGCACTAACGCCTCGTTATAATCCAGGCTTGAAATCAAGTTACCGTATGTCGTACCTTCATTTCCTCCACGACTGCGGGATTTTGGTAGTTCAGATCAGGTTGCTGTTTGGCGAAGGCGTGAAAGTAATATTGTTTACGTTTCTCACTCCATTCCCAGGCAGAACCACGGAAATTCGATAGCTATGCAATCAGCGCGCGGATTAAATCATTTACTAAAGTTGTTCAAACGTGAATTGGTTTTACGATAATAACTCACAGTACCCAGTTATTTGGTGCTTTTCCGTTCTCGCCATCGCGCCAAATATAGTAATCCTTGTATTTGGGATCTCCGTTCTCTGAGGCTATGAACCATGGATGCTTGTCGCTCGAATGATTTGGTACCAAATCAAGAACTACTTTCAATCCTGTAAAAGAAGAACAAAACTTTTCAATTGAATAGAGAACTTTAGTCCCTGTCAAGTAGTTGATAGGCCGCACACACCCTCCTTGTGTTTCATTGGCCTTCACAATCTGTTCAGGCAAGCATGATGCAAACGAAGTGCAATTTAACCACCCGCCACAGGAAAATCTCTCCCCCTCCCCGCAGGCCAAACCCCACCTACAAATTGGTATGGAGCTCTACAATATGCGTTAACATTTTTCGCAATAGAGCGGTAATTACCGAGTTCTTTGGCCTTTTTCTGTAACGTATCCATATCCTCTAACGTGCCGTACTCAGGGTGGATATTTCTGAAGTCTGAAATGTCGTAACCAGCATCAACTTGAGGCGAAGGGTAAATTGGAGACAGCCAAACAGCTGCAACGCCAATGTCTTTCAGGTGATCGAGTCTCGAAGTAATTCCTAGAAATAAAATGTTTCACACTGTATGAAATCTGCGTATACGACAATATCTAGGTAATTCAATAATGTTGCTGTAAGCAGGTGTCGTGGGGTTTGTGTAAAACCGATACCGCAACACTTACTAACGTGACTATAGGTCGAAGCTATTTTGGCAGGGTGAGGACTGCAAATAAATCACCTGCAGACTGCATTGGTCATGACGGTCCGCCCCCCCCCCCTCGACGAAAAACAAAATCGCCCAGTTCTAGCGCTCAACAGGTAGGTACTCACACTCACGCTAAACCTTGTAATGTCAACACAGTCCGAGGCCGCGTTCTATGGTCAGCAATTATTTTTTTTTTCCTTTTGAGTTATTGGATGTAATTTAAATGTCACATCCGGCGCGCACAGCTCGTAAATGCGATTTCAGTTAGTGGAGGAGGCGAGTAAAATGACGCGAAAACAGATGTACCGGTACAAATTCATACTGAACTATACAGTACTCTAATGGTCAGTTCTATTCGCACGCCTAGGTTAATGCAAAGGAGATATAAACGCACAGAAACAAGCCTAATGCATTTTAAATTGGAGGTGGCTTGTATGCACGGAAACTAACCTAATACATTTTAAATGTGGCTGCGTGTGAGTAGTCACTTTGCAATCCATTTTCAAGCACGTGGCCTTCAAGTCCACAAAAATACAAATAAAAAATTAAGAAGAAAAAAACAGCAATACTATCAGTTTATAATAGTTTGTTAACTTACCCACTATCAAAATCACACTTAGCCGTTCATTTAAAAAAAGAAGAAAAAAAGGCAGATTGGTTTCTTATTGCAAAAAATAAAACCATCAAATTGACAAAAAAGAGACACGTCATGTTAACTTACCCTTAAGATCTCCGATGCCATCCCCATCGGAGTCCATAAAAGACCTAGGGTAAACCTGGTAAATGATGCCAGTGTGCCACCATTTTAATTCCCCTTCTGCGCTCCACGCGTTCCCACACGAGTATACACTTGCAACAACAACTAAACCTAGGATAAATTTCATGTTGAACGCGACCGGTACGAGGACACCATCAGACGAACTGAAACGGCACTGCTTTGTGGGGGAAACTCTATTGCTCTTATAGCGATGGATCTGCTGATAGGATGAGGTGGCAGAGGGGGTGGGGACGACCAATATGTGTCTGCGTTCCATGTGGCCCAACTTACAGTGAGCGCCAGAACAACCAATTGTGTGCGGATCCGAAAATTGCGAATCGGCGAATTTTGTCGATACTTTCAGTAGATATCAGAGGAAATTCACACGTTCACGCAACGCCTTTCCCTCCTTTTTGTTGCTCGGTAAATTACTTTACCGAGTGGCTTCATGCATAAATTCTAAGCCCCTTTACAAAACCAAAATAGAAAATTGAACCGTCTCTGATAAAGTAAATGCTTATTCCCTTCACCCCGCCGCAAATGTAACGCTCTCCCCCATCGATTTTCCTTCATGATTACCGGAGAGAGTTAAAAAACACACTAGGACTCCAAAGACATCATTGGGGCCAGTACTGTGTCCAGAAACGCTCCATTAAGTGTCATCAATTGAAAGGTTTCCAATAAATCGATCAGAAATCTATTTCTCAGATCCATAATCTTTAGGAACACTCTGGAGTCTCGGCGAAAGTTCTCTCAATTACGGTTCGAATCGATGAGTTAGGCTTAGGTTCTTCCCACGTGCTTCAAAGATATGTATCAGAAAATCAGAGTAAGGGGTAAGAGTGTTTGAGAGGAAAAGAATAAATTGGTAAGTATACATCACACTAAGGAAAACGTTCATTGTCTTCCGCATTGGTACAGTGTTATAACTTGTTAAGGCCAGTTCTTCACATTGAACTTTAAAGTGCCTCTTTTTAGGAAACAATGTAATCCCCTCGAAAAGGGTTCCCAGACGCAGAGGTCCTCAAAATGGGGAAAACCGCGTGGCGAACATGATTAGATTGCAAGTAGTTGACTTCATATCGCACGTTCAAACTCTGTTCCTTTCAAACTTAAGTGGGCAATAACAACGAATTCGATGGGTAAGGCTTTAATCTTTTATGTTAATGAGGTATGTAAACCATAACATGGACTTTCCAGCCCGGTGTCTGGAATCAAGTGTCGGGTATTTTGAAGTGTATGGTATACGTGTCTCTAGTAGTGTAACATGGCTGATACGTAATTGTTGAAGCGGGACGGGGGTAACGGATTCTGACGTCGGCAGTGATTTCATTAATAAGCAATGATATCGTACGGCTCATCTTTAAAAGGTAGTTTTCACTGATTACGGTACCAGGAAGGGAACCGCGCTATCTGGATCAACACTGACCATTATCAACAAAAAGTACATCACAAGGTTTATCAAATTACGACGCAAACAAGAGCTGTGCACTCGGTACAGTAGGCTGCGAGCCCAATACGGTAGCAGAATTTCATTTACATGAAGTTAAGGAGACAGCCCGCACAATAACATTGGCGCGCACTCTGCGGCCGATTTATTACTGCAAAATATTTTAAAGTAAAAAGGTCATATGATATGTGTACATAATCCGTGTCAGTTGCTCGCGCCACTTGCCCTTAAGAGCAAGTGAATTTTTCTGAAGTACAGGAACTATAATTGCAGACGATATAACCAACTGAACCACGAGACCTTGCGAATTTTAGGTGTCGTACCCTGTCAGCGCTGGTTACTTCGACTTTGATGTCTCTGATTTGTCGGCCTCCAAAAAGTCCGCAACAGTTGGCGACCATGTAGGTTCTTTCTCTCCACTCTCGAGTATAAGCAAGTTCGCTTAGATGCTACTGGTGAAAAGTAAGGCTTCACGTTATGATGTTCATCCAACTCTATTCCAACCAGTTTACCTTGACTTTGAAAGCAGCATGGTTCCCCTTGAGTTTGTGCTGAAATTACAGGAAAAGGGATCGACTTACATTAAAAAATATGCGTCAACAAACAAATTTTGTATTTTGTAATATAAGTATATATAATCATATAAACGTATTGCATCCATATATTTTTCTATTAAAAGTAACCTGTATGCCAAGGGTATAGTAGTCTATCATTATGGCATAGAGAAAAAAGAAAAAATAGATAAATATTGTTCGAATCACAACCAGGTCTCGAGCACAAGTTACTCTAATTGAAATTTCATTTCAACGCGGCAATGTGCACAGTTCTTCGTTTTCGATCACGACGCACATCAGAGAAAAACTGTTCTCACTAAATAAAAGTAAAAACCAAGTACCTGGTCATTCTCAGTATAAAATCTTAATTCTACAACAAGTAACAAGATTGGAAAATACAATACAAAGAAATGGATGGATGGATTCAACAGCAAAATAGGCCAACCACCCTCGCATTCTCCTATTCACATCCGCTAAACTGTTCCCTAACTTTAGCACTGCGGTCACAGCGGATTGGCCCAGCCGCACGGACCTGACCTGGGTCGATGCTCGCTCGCTCTATTCCGACAGTTTCTGGTATTTGCGTACAAAAATGCACTGACTCAGGATTCAGGTCTGTGGCCAAGCACTAACGAAAGCCGAAGCGTAACACACTGGGTAGAAAAAGACAAGGGTGTACTTGGATCACTTGAATATCTATCAATCTATCCTGCCGAATCGCGATTCTGACCCTATTTACAAGCACCATACAATCAGATCAGAACCGAACACCGCTATTTCGCTAGCAAACGTACAATCAACTCAAATCACATGGAATGTCTTCGCTGCTCAAAATATGTATGCATCTGCAATAAGGGATGGCTTCAATTAGCACCATGATCTAGGCCGAAATACACTAAAACATTCTGCCTGCACTTCTTTGTGACCCACTCTGGGCTTTGGTCAATATCACACCTTGCTTAAATAAAAACAGGTCCGGTTTAGATGCGACACTTGCCAACACCCAAATCCATCCCCAGGATTGCGATCTAACCACAAGCAACAATTGGTACATACAAAACAAAACTCTCCACCAGGTAATACTAAATGCATACAAATCAATGTGGTGTTTAAAATCCTTACGGTGTGCTGCAAATGATATCAACTAATCTAATAGGCAAGGAGGTCAAAATACAATAAACTAAAAAACAAAAACAAAGAAAGAAACTTGGAAAAATTAAGCAGGAAAGTTTGTCTTAATTCTGATTTCTTTTAAATCTGAATTCTCAAGCAGGTTAGCCAGAAAAGGCTTTTGTATCAATTGTGATTATGCGCGATATATAAAAACAAAGATTTAGAAAAAATTATTGGCCAAAAATT